>OGDN01000013.1_pt1 | contig 325639 bp, 254 predicted proteins | sample 1570271 | NCBI WGS metagenome assembly OGDN01 (sample SAMEA4384481, study PRJEB24528) | human gut metagenome | reverse complement strand
TAAAGATTTATGCGGAGTGAAAAAGACGGCATAGGGCTACTTGCGAAACTTGAATTTCATATTTAGTTTCAGAACAATAAAAAATAGATAAATTCCATTGAAAAATTCATCTTTATACAGAGATGTCTAAAAGAAAGAGAAGACACTGTTTTGGAATGGGTATGTGATTATAGGTACTCATTGCTTATATTTTGGCTATTTGTTGAATTTTAATACAAATTTCCGCGAAACCAATTTAGTGTTCGTAGAATTTATTCTTGAAAACTTGTTCTTTAATAATTGCAGACTCTGGACTAAGGTATCCTGTTATATATGTTTATTATATGTTGCTCCTGTATCTTCTTTAGAATAACTCCAAAAACAGCAAATAAGCACGGATGAAGAAAGAAGTTTTGTTATACAATTTTTCATATAAATCTTATTTTCGGATTCCTGTTATTGCAGTTATTCTAAATACTTTACAATTGTCATTATAAAGAATAAGAATGATAACTTCGTCATGTTTTACTGCCTCTTCATTTGATTCAATGTCAGAGTAGAAATTACATATCCGCCGCCGAATGTCAGTTCGAGGTTTCTGTCATCCCCTGTCTGGTTTACATTCAGAGTCAGACGGATGGAATAAGGTGACGCGGACAGGAGCTCTATCTTTCCCCATGTCTTTTCGCATACAGTATAAGGCAATGCCTGCTTCCAGTCATCATCCGTGACCTCATAGAGACAGTCATCTGTATTGATCAGAGACAGGAATCCATAGTTAGCGTTTTTGCCTATAGCTGTAATCGTGACATCAGTCGCGGAACCATCCAATTTGCCATGATATAAAAGTGAGTTTATGGGAGACAGAACTACCCCTGTCGTTTTAAACTCAATACCTTGAAATTTTTCATATTCATCGCCGCAGGAGGTAAGGCAGTGACAGCAGGTAACATATCCAAGAGCAGACAACAGCAAGAATAACAGTCTTCTGAGAGTTATTTTAGTTTGATTAAACATAGAAAGCTTCATACTACTTTATTTAATTGAATCAGAGGTGAAATATAGTAGCCATTACCGTGACGATGGGAGCGTCTATTCCAGCTAAAACCCTAGAACGACCATCCGAAGCCGAGGTACGGGTAGAAGAAAGACTTTGTGACTCCATGTTTGTCACCAAAATTAAAGGACGGAGACACTCCTATACGAAACATGAATCCGCCGGCGCGCTCATAGCGGTAGCCGATGTCTCCGAAGAGGAAATAACCGAACTGACAGCCCGATGACGTATAGTAATAAGATTCAGAAACCTTTTCATAGGTATTATACCTATCTGAATACCATTCGAGATTGTTATAATATGCCACTTCTCCCTTCACGCGATAAATCCCCAGACTTGCACCGAAGCCCAGCTCCAGCTTGCTGTTCTTCTTTCCGAGAAGGTAGTTCAGCTCCAGCGGCACACCTACGCCCTTGATACTCTCGTCAAACCAGCCCGAGTTTCTGCCATAGCCATAACCGATACCTACCCGGTATCCCAAACCGTATGTACCTTTGAAACGGCTGTCGTAGTTGATACCTACCGTGTTTTGGGCACCCAGAATCTCGACAGAGATATGACGTGTCTTTTGGGCAAACAGACTGGTTGCTGCAAAAAGCAATATTGTGATTAAGATGATTCTCATGTATGAATTTACGACTAATTATTTTCAAAACATATAATATCCCATTCCATTATCTCTCAATATTAGAGTAAATCATTTGAGTTAGATATAATGGATTCTTATGTAAAAACATAGCCCTACAATGTAAGGGCTATGTAACCTAACCATTAGTTGACATTTACATTTGTGTCTGCATTCACATCGTATGGAGCATCTTGCCAAGGCATCTCTTCAACTTCCCATTTAATCTGATCAAGAACTTGGGTACCGTCATCTTTATATCCACCACCGAAGATCAGCGTATATACATATCTCTTACCCGGTTCCCATTTTACACCAAAAGGAACAAATAATCTCCAAGCCTTTTCTTCGCTACCCCACAGATAAACTCCATTTTGCTTGATTTTGCACAATACGGAAAGATAACTCTGTTTGGCTGCATTAGCCTGATCTATGGTATTACTTTCTGGGGTCCACTTTGTAAGTTCCTGCGGCAAATACATCTTGCCAGTTAATTCTTTGGCTTCTGTTCCAATTTCCATAATCGGAGTTTCAAGGTTCTTCGGTTCAAACGCGATGTGTTTCTTTTCTTGAGTATCCCAATCTTTCATGGAAATATCTGTACCAGTCTGTGGTAATGTCAAGTCACCATCAACAGCAATGTTGTGGATCTGGATATCTTCAACATCAACTCTCATGGATTCCATTTCTGTTTTTGCTTTGAAGCATGCCTGTGAGAGTGCATGTTTGAATAATATCTTAACCTTTCCTGCGTTCGTATTTTTGTCCACCCCTCGTGAAATGGCGTACATCAAGTCTTTCTGAAATTTAGCATTGGTAGGTACAGAATAACGCACCACTTGTTTTGAGGCAGAAAAGACCTCCACGCTATATCCTCCGCTAGGGTCTGGTTGTGGATGGAATGCAAAGAAATTCAGTTTTTTGTCCGTAGGCCAGTATGCCTTGTCTGCCGGGTTAGCATAATCCCACGCAGAACCATTGTGTCGGATTTCAACACCCTGGCTTAATTCGTAATCGGATTCGCTCAGGCTTTTTCCTATGAACAGTTTGCCATCAGTCTCTGTGAAAGCATAGACATCAAACGGACTGTCTTTAAGGTTAACACTATTGGTTTCGTTGACAGCTCTGGTGGTTACTCCCGATGTCAGTGCGTGAAAACCTACAACGGCGTTAGTTTCGTTGGTCGTCAACTCATCGTTAGTACAACTTACTGCCAATGCAGCCAATGCAAGAATGTAAAAGCTCTTTTTTTTCATAATTTTGCGTTTCTTATTGTTTAATTAAAAAATTATTATTCTACAATGGAATATCTATTTCAATGTCTTCCCAACCTTCAACTTCCGGATCGAAAAAACCTTCAGTGTCATCGGTGTCATCACCACCATCGGGATGTGCCAAATTTAAATCAACTACAATACTAAAATCCTCCATGGGTAAACCTATCGGATTCTCGCAATGTATCTGTTGTGTCACATCAATATCTAACTTTTTGTATTTATTATCCTTATACACTGCGTATATAGACAGAATGTGGACATGTTCGCTCGTTCTTCTATTTTCAGGGGTGAATCCGCCTCCAAACATATAGAACCATCCTTGCTGCTTCCATTTATCTACTTCAAATACTATATTATGCTGTATTCCATCTTCATGCCTTTCCACACAACATCCGGTATAGAGTTCCAATTCGGCTGAACATCCCGACAGTACAGCATAGACAGCATCTGCTTTTTCCAACCTTTCAATGCCATTTATCCTATAGTCCACCCTTGCTGTTCGTCTGATAGGTTTTGCTGTTATTAACCTGGTATTTTCGAAATCTGTCAACACAACTTTTTGGTTTTCCAAACACAAAAAGTCAGGAGTCTCATAATATTTTCCTTTCAATTTGTGAGAAACCGGAGTCGTTGCTATCCTGCCAGCATTCGTTTCCTTGAAGATGTTTCCATATTGGCCTATATTGTAGGCTGTAAACTCATATGCGCCATCAGGAATCATCACTATTCCACCTTCCGGTGGCAAGGCAAATTCAGCGACAGTATTTGTTTCCTCATTACGAAAGATGACAGCAACCACTTTCGGAATATTATCCACGTGAATATTGCTCCAATCAAAAAGGATTCTTACCTCTTTGTCATGTGGATGACTATAACACAAATCCTTATGCTCACAAGATGCAAACAACAAGATCAACAACATTGAAATGATACCCGATCTCACTTTTTACCTCCTTTCTGAGCATTCTTATTGCCTCTTCCAATCAACCAAACCAGTGCTATCTCTGCTTTTGTTGGACCAAACCAGTTCATCTTACGAGTCTTCTGCCAAACATAATGATCATCAATAGGAAGATACTCTTTGTAAATGCCACCTAAATAGCCTAGGCCCAATGTAAAATCAAGATTTAAGCGAGAAGACAGTGGAAGAGAGTAACCATAACTTACTCCACCACCATAAGTCCATTTATCACCCAGATAACCACGACCACCCAATTCAAAATCATAAGTTAACATCTGAGCGTATACACCTATATGATGTCCACTTAGAGGTTTGGTGTCAGGCTCCTTGCTCAACCAACGTCTTATCTCAAAATCACCGCCATAGGTACGCCAGTAGTTGTGCTTTCGATCACTTTTCCACCAAGCATACATCCAGTTCAAGCTGACTGACCATTTTTTTTCAAGATAGAATTCAATGCCGATATTCGGAATTAACAAAGCATCATACGCCAAATTCGTTTTTATTGCCATATAGAACGGTCTTTTATTGGCAATTATCGAAACGTAAATGGTATCGCGCTCTATTTCTTTGACTGGTATATAGACTGTATCCGTCATATGGATATAAACCGTATCAGCCATTAAAACGGATGAACAAGGTTTTCTTTTTTTTGCAAACTGGATAATAGTGGAACGTAGTTCAGGAAATACTTTTTGATATAGATAAGCATAGATCCTACCACTATGTAGAGTCCTAATTTTATCAAAGTATTTATATTTCTCCGCTTCATCCAAAATCATCAACTGTTCCACAATGTTAATTGCTTCTGCTTGAAATGGAATGCCTTTATCCCTTCTAACTAAATCCAGAAGCCGATTCCAGTCACTTCCTTTAAATTGCACGTCAATTGTGTTTATTTTTTTTTGCACATTGGTCGAAAGAAATTCAATAATCGCATCTGTTCGTTTCTTCGAAAGACTGCCATTAATTGATATGCCCCCTTCCGGAGAAGTCCACCCCTTGATAGATATATTATTATAATACAAAGTAGTATCCTCAATTGACGAACACAAATCCAACAGACGCTCCAACTCCAATTTGTTGCTTCTTAATTTCATATCAAGGTCGGCTCTCCCTTGATAAAAGAAAATTCGGACAGAATCTTTCTGCACCTGCGCATGTAACGTGTTCGCTCCATATATAGAATAGAGAGCAACAATCAAGCTACATAATAGGGTTGTCAAATTTCTGTTCATACTAATATATTATACATTCGTTATCTATTTTGAGTGCAAAATTAACGCCGATTTTTCTCCTCAGCAAATAGTCAAATAACTATTTTATACTTGATTATACTTAAAGTTTTGTGCTATAATACTTGATTTGCTGCCCATAACTACTTATTAATACTTAAAGTAAAAGTACTATATGCTTATAATAATTATCTCATCAATTATATGATACTTATAATACTTTAATGCTTTTTATTACATACTTATCCTAATTATTCGATAAAACCCCATATACTTATAATGATTACATATCATAGATAAATATTTGGTTTTCAATAAAAAACTAATTACATTTGCACATGATAAAGATAAACATGTGTATTAACAACTGAAAATCGACTAATTATGACAATAGGAACTATATATCGACAATTTATTGATAATTCGATAGAAGAAGGTACAATGATGGAACACCAGCAAAAGAACGTATTCGTTCTCTTCTTAGGTATTGTATTTCTCTGTATCCCAACTTACACTTTCAGTATACCATTCCCAGGAACACTGTACTATTATATGAATGCGATTCAGTTTGCGGCATTGTTGGTATTTACTATACTTTACTTCACAAAGAAAATCAATATCAATACAGCGTTTTCTTCCATCTTAATCGTTATACATATGGAAACAAGTATAGAAATCATCTATTGTTCTATTTATAACGATTACTCTTTTCAACGATTACTCATTATGAGTAATATGGTAATATCAATATTATATATCATGATTGCTATCTGTGCATATATGTATAAAGTATCCATCCAGTTATCCATATTAGCTGTTGCTTCATATATAGCCTGTGTTATTGCCACGCATGGACCTTTTTTGACCTCATTTCTCCCTTTGATAATCATTATATATGGTATGGTAGCAATACTGGGACGGCTGTTAAATAAAAACATCAATTCCATTCAGAAGGAATACAAAACCTTGAAAGCAGAAGAGGCCTCCCTCTTAAAATCGCTTCAGATGAGCAGGAAAGAGCTGTTTGCATTCGCTGAACTGGCAAACAATGACAATACAGAAGAAAAGAACGGTTCGCTGCTAAGCATACTGGGGGAAAAGACAAAAAAGAACCTCTATGCCGCCATCACTTCACACATGAAGGAAGAAAAGAGCCATATAGAGATGCTTCGGAGTATATTTCCCGAGCTATCCCCATCTGAGTTGAGCATCTGCCGGCTGATTGTGCAGGATAAGACAGTCAGTCAGATATGTGAAATACTGCATAGAAGTAGCGGCAACATTACAAGTCAGCGCTCAAGCATAAGAAGTAAGCTCAACCTAGATAAAAACGATAATTTGAAAGAAATTTTATTGGAGCGGATGAGGGCGTATGAAGAACAAGTACATATATAAATGCGGTTGACTATCTATTCATATATTTATCGGATTCACTTTCATCGTTTCCAGATTCAGGTACAGCCCGTGATGCTCAATCATCCCGTTGCGGAACATCTTCCACAGGATATTGCAGCCGAGTTGTGCCAGCGTGGAATTGATGAACAGGTCCTGCCTGTCCAATGCTTCCGCCAGCGAGCAGCTTGGACCGGAGTCTTCTTCCTTTACCCGAGAGTACCGCACGAAACGTGTGATTACTTTCAGGGAACTGACAGTTTCATACAGTTTGGATGCCGGCTGTTTTATTTTTTTCGGCACCGTACCCATAACGACCTGTCCCGTGGTCTGCGTGTTTCCGAAATCCATCCAATACAAAGGGGTTTCGTAAGTGCAGTATGTCGGTTGTGGCAAAGCCTTCAACAGGTTCCACAGGTCTATCCGGGATTTGATGTTGTCCGTACAAGTGATTGTGATATTGGCCAGATTATCCCGTCGGGCATCCTTCAATACGGTCGGATAGATGTCCGGCTGCGCCTTCCAGTCGTTGCCGAAGAAATTATTTATCCGGGTGACAAGGCATTGCGCCTTGTTCTGTCCCAGATCAGACGGCCCGAACAGTTGACGGCCGATGTTGGCTTCCGTCACGATGTCGGGGTCATACAGGGTCACGAACAGTCCCGGATGTCCGAGTCCTCTCAATGCCGCATCAAGCCGGGCCAGACAGGTTAGTACCTGTGAGCCTGTTCCTCCCGCACCAATCAGATTTACCGTTACCGGATGCTGCGGATTTACCAGATAGTTGTCAATATAGTGTACTCTTTTCATTTCAGGATGTCTTTAAGTTTCAGATTGTTCAATGGTTTTAACTCTTCGAGGTCGAAAGGTCTGTTCCTGGCTGCTTTCGTCACCAATACAAGGTTTGATCGAGTCGGGTTTCCGTTGCCTCCCAAGTGGGAGAACTCCGTCAGCCAGAATTTCTTTTCCCAGTATTGCAGCAGCTTTTCGTAGCTCATATCTTTCGGTTTCTCTAAATTGGCAGAACCCAGGCATACGCTGGATCCGGTCACGTTGAAGAACGGTGCGGCATATAGTGGCGTATCCTCATCGGGTGTATCGCCCTTGTAGGCATATATATTCATCCCGTGTTCCCCCGCCTTGTAAATCACTCCCGGCAGGTTGTATTCCGCATTCTCGATTTCAAGCCCCGGAATGAAGAACATCATCCTTTTACCCGGAGGATTGTACCATACATACCGTTCGCTTCCTTTTCGTGAATCGCAATACATCAGGTTGGACGGTATTTTTCCGTAGGGCGTGCTACTGTGCCTTTCCGAATACCCCTTCACCAGTTCGTTCATGAATTCCAGGGTCACCGGCCTTCCTTCCGTCATATTTCCCCGGTCGTCTATATCCCGTACTTCTAGAAAGAAATTCCTCTCATTCTCCGAGGCGTAAGCAATCAGTGCCGCCTTGGGGATAAGCAAGGTCTTCAAAGTCCTTGTAAGTTCGTTTGTCTCTATCATGATGTTCAAATGATTATGTTGATGAATTTGTCCGCCCATTGTAGAAATCGCTCCGGATAGTCATCCATATAGAATAACTTTTCCGTTTCCGGTGACAGGGCGAGTGTCGTTGCAGGTATGATGTCATAGGTCTCCCTGCTGTATGAATTGTAGTAATCCACCAGGTAGTCTGTCACCATATCGTTACTGTCATAGACTACACGAATCTGCTGCCAGAGATACATCGGCAGACATTCAGGCTCCTCTTCATAGAAAGGGTCGTAACTGTATTGCATGATACCATGCTCCGGTGACAGGAAGTCCAACCCCTCCTTCATGGCGGAGACCAGCGACCGCTCATAGTCATTTTGGGGCTCATACCGGTCAAGTGCTTTCGGAAGGTTCTTGTAGTAACACCTGTTTTCCACCCTACGGAGCAGTGCTTGTATTCTGCCGTTCTCGTAGGAGTGCAGAAGTTTCAGATGGTTTCTTCTTTCCTCCGCTGTCTCGTCCGGAATTCCTTCCGAGATCCAAGTCAGCACATAGTCCGTATCGTCCTCGTCCAGCACGGTCTGTATTCCGTTTGCCTTCATCAGTTGATGGATAAACGTGATGGAGATGCGTCTCAGTCCCGGACCGAGAGCTTCCACGAATTTCACCGGGAAATAATACAATGTCAGTACACCCCAACGATGGGTTTTCCAGAGCCTGAACAGCAAGCGTCCGTTTTGCTCTTCTATATTGACATTCAGTTCTTCTCCGACAAGGTTTTCCATTTCTTCGTGCAGTTTTGCGATTCCTTCGCCGAATGTACGTCCCGGAGTATGTACCGCTTCCTTTCCCAAGAGGCAGGCATACCTGAAATAAGAATCACGCAGGAATTCGTAATTTTCCTGCGTGATGAGATTGTACCTGTTTCCTCCGGTGTCTTCCACGAAGAGATTCGGCAGCGGTTTGGGCAGAAACGTGGTGTTCAGAAAAGAGGAACGGCACTGCTTGGCACCGTTATCCTTTCTTTCCTGTCCGTTCCATACCGGATATTGCGCACGGTCTGTCCGATGATGAGCCTTGCCAGCCGTTCCGCCTGCTGTCCGTCCAATGGTACACATGATTTCTTCTGTTTCTTGTTGTTGTCTTTATCCATACCGTCAGCCTTTTGTCCCGATGGTTGTCTTGAACTCGTATTCCGTCCTGTCATCCCGGATGACGGGACCATGTACGGTTGCCGTGGTCAGTTCCGGATAGAAGTTCGAATAATAACTCATGACCACATCCGGAGAAAGGTTCGGATCCGGGTCTTGAAGGGTTACATACTCTGTTCCTTTCTTGAATTTGAATGTACGTGACATCCCTTTGATTTGAAGAGCCATAGTTTATCGGGTTTGATAAGGTGAATATTTCGGTTCCAACATGGATTGCGGAAAGTCTATGTAATCCTCGTAGTCTTTCGGATTGTAGGCCGGTTGTTCAGAATCGGAGAAGTAAAGCTGCTGCTGTTCATCCTCCTGCAGGAAGGATTCATCCTGCCATCCTCCCGTTGCCGGAGGCATTCCATACATATCCTGTCCGGATCCGGTGTTTTGTGAAGCATAGTGAGGATGCGGTTGCAGTGGCTGGCGTACCGGCTGCTGTTCCGGTTGCTGTGGCATCCACAACCCTGACTGTTGTTGTGCCTGCAGTACAGGAGGCTGTCCGAATTCCGGTCTTTCCGGCTGTTGCATAGGAGCCTGCCTTTGCGGTTGCCTGCTTGCTGGAGCTTGCCGAGCAGGGGCATAAGCCGCTTGTGGCTGCATGACCTGCTGCGGTTGCGGTTGTGTACGGTTCTGTACTACCGGTTGCTGTTCCGGTTGGGGCTGCCGTTCCATCAGGTCAAAGAGGCTTCCCTTGTTCATTTCCTTGTCGACAGCCTGAATCTTTTCTTCAATCCCTTTCAGCTGTGCTTCATTCGCATGGGATTTTGCCTGTCCGAGCAGGTTGAGGGCTTCCCGATAATTCTTGGCGGTAGTCATTTCTTCCGCCTTCTTCATCAGCTTCTCGTATTTTTCCCGTTTTTCCCTCTCTTCCTTTGACTCTTTGGACTTCGCTTCCCTGGCGGCCTTGCTGTTGGCTGCCGCCTTGTCTGCCTGTGCCTCGAACTGGGCCATGTTCGCAATCAGGCCGCCGGCCTTCTGTATCGGCCGTGTGACGGTCTGAAGGAATCCCGCGTCAAGTTCCTGCGGTGTGCCTGTAACGGTCAGCGGAACAATATGGTTCTGAGCCTCGTCCTTGAGCCCGTTTGACTTGGGTAATGTGGCAACGGTCAGTTGTCCGTTCGCTTTGCGGATGACAATTGTGAGATCCACGTTTTCTGTCATCATCTGGTGGATTGCTGTGAAAAACATAACTTAAATTATTTAATGGTAAAACGATTTGTTTCAATATTCCCGGAAAAATTCAGCCAAAAGCCTGTTCCTGTCGGGATGGTTGCAGATTTCCAATACCGGATTCAACAGCGTGGAGACAGGTACGGGACCTGTCGCTCCCCTGCCGGGCAGCTTGATGTGCGGTTCCGGTATCCGGATTTTTTTCTTTTTCTCTATCACCGGAATCCATGCCGGAGCCGGTGACTGTCTTGCGATGATTGTCTGTTGCATACTCCTTTTATTTAAATTGTGAATATCCGGGCTTTGGCAGCCCGTTGAACTACAAGGGCCTTTACTGCAAATGCTTCCGGAAAGACAAGGTTTTCGGGAAAAATACCGCAGCAGAGCGAGGATGATTTTTCCCGGGAAACCCCGCAAGGGGCCTGACCTTGTCGTCCGTACAGAAGCATTTGCCACCTTTGCCCTGTAGTTCTTCGGTCTGTCAATGGCTGTATTATCATCCTTCCTGTTCCTACTTTCCCTATATGACGGACATGGCAGATACAAAAAGAGCCGCCCTTCAAGGCAGCTCCGTTCCGTACGCTGTTTCTGTCGGAATCCATATTATAACAGGTAAAGCATATCCGGTTCATGTTCCCTCCTGTTTGCTAAAAGACCAGATAACTGAAGATGCAGAAAAGTATGGCAGCGGCAACAAGCAGGCAGGCTATCTTATACAGAAACCTGAAGAATCCCCTGAAGCAGACAATGGCTACCGCTGCCCATACGGGGGATATTCCCCGTGAATACAGATAACTGAATACGGCAAAGGCAACAAGCACCAATGCCGCCATCCTATCCGTTTGTCTGTTCTCAACCTCGCGATAAACTCTCTTGTTTTCATGACCGTACAGTATTAATCGGTGAAACATGTCATTTCCAATTTCGGGGGCCGAATAGCGGACCGCCTCCACAGGCAAGGTTTTCGGGGAAAATACCGGAGCCCGGCGAGGATGATTTTCCCCGAAACCTGCAAGGCCCGACCTTGCAGGTGGAAACCGGCGGTTCGCTATCTTTGTCCCGGAAATGGAATGACTGGATCATTTCCCTTTTCCACCTTTGGGCTTTGGAAAAACAAGTTTCAGGTTAAAGCTCTCGTCAAAGGCGACCATGGCATCGAATGAGATCCCCTTTTTCCCTTTGAACCCCTTGATGAGCCGGGTGGAGCCTGAAGAAAAAAGCTGTTCCAGATGCTGGTCGGTCAGTTCCTTGTTCAGAAAACGGCGGAATACCATCAGTCCGCAACCTTCCTTGTCACATTTGGCCGCCTTTCCCCGGATAATGACATGACCACACTTGCATTTGGGACAGGTGAAGGAACGTGATTTAGGCAGAGGAAATTCGAGACGGAGTATTTCACCGGTGGCCTTGTGCGTGTAGTCACGGATGGAACGCATGAAGGTTTCCGTATCAAGCGTATGCCCTTCAATCTGAGCCAGTGCCTTCTCCCAGCAGCCTGTCATTTCCACATCCGCCACCTGCATATCCTTTACGGCCTCGAACAGATAAAGCCCTTTTTCCGTAGGACGGATATTCTTTCCGGATCGTTCTATATAATCCCTTTTGAACAGGGTGGCAATAATGGCTGCACGCGTGGCAGGTGTACCGATTCCGGAATCCTTTACGGCCTCTTTTGCCTCTTCATCGGTAATCTCCTTTCCGCAAGTCTCCATAGCACCCAGCAGAGTCGCTTCCGTGTAGAGCGGCTTGGGCAGGGTCTTCTTCTGCACCAGTCCCCGGCCCATGACGGGAAGGGTTTCCCCTTCAGCAAACACGGCCGTACCGACTTTCCCTTCCGGTTCGTTTCCGTCTCTTTCCTCCCTCCGTGAGAAAACGCCGCACCATCCCGGACGGATGACGGAAGAGGAACGTGAACGGAAGACCATTCCCTCACAGGTGCATTCCATGGTCAGCTGCTCTTTCTCGCAGGGTGGCGAAAAGGATTCCAGCATCCTGCCGGCTATCAGGGTATAGACCGCCGATTCAGCCTCGGAGAGTTCGTTCGGGATGATACCGGTAATGATCAGTGCATGATGGTCCGTCATTTTGGTGCCGTCCACACACCGGGTATTCAGGTCGGACAAGTCGAAGGATTCCCCGTATGCCTTGAAATCCGTCATGGATGTGATTTTTTCCAGTAGGGAAGGAATGAGCCGCATGACATCTTCCGGAATATGGCGGCTTCCGGTTCTCGGATAGGAAATGAGTTTCTTCTCATATAAGGACTGGGCTATGGAAAGGGTCTTCTCTGCCGACAGGTCATAATGGGTATTGCAGTCTTTCTGCAGGGATGTCAGGTCGTAGAGAAGTGGTGGCTGCCGGAAGACCCTCTTGCGCTCCAGTCGTATGACTGTCGCCTGAGAACCGGTGCCGATGTTGCCGAATGCCGCTTCCGCTGCTGCCTTGTCCTTGAATTCCTCCGTATGGACGAACTGACGGTGCGCCTCTCCCTGTGTCAGCGTGATATGCAGTTGCCAATAAGGGACGGACACGAAATTCCGGTTCTCCTTGAAACGGGTACATATCATGGCGAGTGTCGGAGTCTGCACCCGTCCGATGGAATTGTTGGCAGAACTTGTGGCTATCGCCAACGCACGGCTGGCGTTCATGCCAACCAGCCAGTCAGCCTTTGCCCGGCAGTCAGCGGCCGCATGGAGACTATCATAGTCGCTGCCGTTCCTGAGATTGGCCATACCTTCCCGGATAGCCTCGTCCGTCAGCGATGAAATCCACAGACGCATGAACGGCTTGGTGCATCCCAGATAGTCATATATCCAACGGAATATCAGTTCACCCTCACGACCGGCATCGGTTGCCACAATGATGCTCTCGCATCTGGAGAATACCCCCTCAATGATTTTCAACTGCCGGGAAGCGGCCAGGTCTGTCACCGTACCCCTGTCCGTGCGGATCAGTCTGGAAACAAGCCGGAACGGATCCGGCAGCATCGGAAGGTCAGCGGCGGTTGTCTTCGTATAGCCATACGTGCCGGGCAGGGCAAGTTGCACGAGGTGCCCCAGAGCCCAGGTCACCATGTATCCGTTGCCTGTACAATAGCCGTCCATCTTTTCGGTAGCCCCGACCACACGGGCTATATCCATTCCTACACTCGGTTTTTCTGCTATGATTGCTTTCATTTTCATTTCCTGTAATTTAAAGCCGTTCCCCGTGACCGGCATGGATGACGGGGAACGGCGGTTTGACATTTGATGGTTGATCGTCGTATCGGGTGAAAAGCGGATGCTATGCCACCGGCTTTACGCCAAGGATTTCCATCAGCGGTTCGCCGTCCTTGCGTATCAGTTGCAGGGTGGCATCCATCACCACGTCCACACCGAGGAGTACAAGGCTGAGTGAAATTACTTTCGTCTTCTTCCCGCTGAGCAGTGTTTCGAGTTCTCCCGACATTTCCAGTTCGTCCTTGAGGATGCCGATTCCGGCCAGTTCTTCCCAGTTCACGTCTTCCGCCTTGAAAGGCGCGTTGTTTCCATTGTTCATTTCCATGTTTCTGATTCTTTTGGATTATACATTCGTTTTACTTCAGGCCATGCTTGCACCTTTGGATCTGCGGCTGCTTTGCTTCGTCTCCTGTCCCTGTTTCTGTGCATTGGCCACGACATTCCGTTGTGAAGCGTCACGCTTGCGGTCCGGATTCTCGTTGTAGAAGTCCAGCCTGCCCTGGTTGAAGTTTGCCTTGACATACTGGGAGATGGTCTTTCCGTCGTAGCCCTTGATGCCCTCTACCAGCACGGCCTTGCCGCTCTGGAGGTCGGCACGCTGCTGGCGGTTCAGCTGCACGTCCCACACCTTGTCCGGAATCTTGAACTCCGCACGCTGCTCGAAGCCGTCCGGTGTGCGTGAATAGCTGAGCCGTCCGGTTTCCAGATCTGCCTTGATGAATGAGGAGAATTCCTCGCCCTTGCGGTTGACCATGTCATTGAGGAAGATGACCTTGCCCTCCCGGAGCTGCTGCTGTTCTTCCGGAGTAATCTTCACGCCGTTGATTTCGTTCGGGATGTAGATTTCACGTGCGCCTTCCGGAGAGTCCGGGTTGTAACGTGTATAAGATGGTCTGCCGGTGGCTTCGTCCAGCTTTACATAAGAGGAGAATAGCTCACCGTCCTTGCGTGCCATCCCCTCCACGAAGATGGCCTTTCCTTGATTGAGGTCTTCAATCTGCTGTTTAGTCAGCTCCACGCCACCCAGCGACTGGCGGTTGAACAGCTTGTCATTCTCAAAGATGTATTCGATACCCCTGCGCTCGGCATTGATCTGGATATGGGCATCGAATTCCTTTCCACCGTTGGAAATCATCCCTTCAACGAATATCTTCTTGCCTTCCCTCAGGTCGTTCTGTTCCTGTTCGGTCAGCTTTACCCCCTTGATTTCCTTCGGGATGAACGCATTTTCCACACGCATGGCAACCACCTCGTTGGTAAGTTTGTCTATGCTCACGAAGGAAGGGATGTATTCCCCGTTACGTCCCTTCAGTTCCACGACACGCCCCATGTTGCCTGTTTCAAGCAGGTTCTTCTTATCCTCTTCGGAAAAGATGTGTCCAAAATAAGGGCGGTCAAGTTCGGGTTTCTGACGGATACCGTGGATACCCAATACGATGGGACCTCCCACGGACTGCTGGAATGACAATCGGGCATCCGTACGCAATACGGCGGAGCCGAAATTCATGCTGATGGGTACGACCTGGTTGGTCTTGTATCCCTTGAGCATCTGGTCAAGGAGTCCGCGCTCCTGAAGTTCCTCCCGGGACAGTCCGAAGTGTTTCAGTTCCTCCCAGTTGATCATTGATTCATTGTAGCGGTACTTGGGCTGCTGCCCGGTTTCCGGGGCGGCCTGCTGCTGTGTCTGGTTTTTCTTTGCCATTTCTTCTTGATTTTGATTGTTTATACTTTGGTTTTCCTTGGTGCGTGGTACAATCTCGTATTTTTTCAGAAATTCATCCACCGCATCCGACTTCCTGCCTGCGGCTATGTCTTCCACCGCCTGTCTGACTTCAGGGCTGTCCAGGGTGTCCTCCTTGATGGTGAGCAGTCCGAAACGGGTCGGGTCCTTGAACTGGCTCCAGAAGTTTTTCAGAAAATTCTCGAACATGCTGGCATAACGGTCTATTTTCAGAAAGGAGTTCCGGTGTTCCTTGTCTGCAGGAACCGTCTTGTACCTGCCGTTCTTGTCAATTTCGGATATAGCCTGCAACAGCAGTTCCATCTTGTCGAGAATGAAGACAATGTCACTCAGCTGGTCATTCTCGGTGACTTGTGTTTTCATGGGTTCGTCCCTTACATTTTTCTTTGCCATAACTGTGATTTTTAGAGTTGAAAACTATTGTTGTCACCGCAAATATATAGGCATAATTTTGATAAAACATTATATTTCAATGCGTTGGACTATCCGTTTCATCGTATGTCATCACGTTTCACCATAGGCGGGAAGACGAAAGGCAGAAAAACGGAAGAATCAGGGTAAAAGTGTGGGAAATATACAGAGTCCGATAAAACAAAAAAGAAAGAAGGAGCACACAGGAGGTAAGCCCCAACAAACAGAAAAGGCGGAAGCGGTAGAAAAGCCGGAAACAAAAGGAAAGCGATAAAGAGAAATGTATTATGCAGAGTGGAGAGCGAGCTGTCTTTAGTCCCCACTTCCTTCCGTTGCTCCATAAGACCGGAAGATCATTTTTGTATGGTAGATATTGACAGCGTAATCCATTGCGACATCAGCAACGGCAAAAGACCGCCGTCATTTGTCTTTTTGGTTTTGTCCTATGCGTCGTAGGTCGCTTCGCTTGCTAAGTCCCGGACCTTTTCCCCAACTCGGACGATGATACCGGAGCGTTTTTTCGGGCGGAAAATTACCAAAGGGAATTTTGTGTCCCGAAAACCGGAGGCTTGAACGTGGAAGGTATCATCCTCCGAGTTATCTTCTCGAAGGGACTTGCCAAGTGAAGCGGAATAATGATGGAATTTTATGGAGGAATATGGAATAATGCTTGGCACGATTTATCTTTCTATAAATCAATCAGCACATTGGATATATGTTTTAAGAAAAATGAGTAAATTCGCATTTAAAATAAATATTCAATGAATTCAATGAAAAAAGCATATACGATAGACCAACAAATAGCCAGACTGAAATCAAATGGAATGACATTTGATGATGAGGAGAAAGCGAAAGAGATTCTCCTTGATGTGGGTTATTACCGACTTGGATTCTATTCTTTTCCATACGAAATAAAGTTCCCATGTCTGGAACATCGTGACCATCAGTTAAAACCGGGTACTACATTTAAAAGTGTCTATGACCTTTATGAGTTTGATACCAGACTCAGGAGATTGTTGCTCAATGCTCTTGACCGTATTGAGGTCAATATCCGTACAAAACTCATCTACAACATATCGCTGAAATACATTGATGACCCCTGCTGGTTTGTCAATCGTAAGTATGTAACCTCTAAATTCGTTAACGATTTTGAAGAACAGGTATATGCGGTTATGCGTAAAAACCCCATTATCCAACGTCATCATGCCAACCATCCGGGGATATATGCTCCTGCATGGAAAACCATCGAGTTTATGACAATAGGCAATATCATAACATTATATGATTCGCTGAAAGAAGCGGAAGCGAAAGATCTGGTCGCTAATGCCTATGGCTGTTCAAGAGGTGTTTTTTATAACTATATGGAAACTATACGTGTACTTCGTAACAAATGTGCACACGGAGGTTGTATTTACCGTATGGACTTTCCTAAAGGAATCAAACGTTTGCCTGCTGACATTTCTGCCGAATGCAGACACAATATTAAAGGTGGCATAGATGTTGCCAGGTATATGCTGGGGTGTATCTCACAATCGCGGAAAAAGGATTTGGAGAATGATATTCAAAATCTTGTCAGTTCCATTCAGACTCCCGAAGCCCAAAAAGTTATAGCGCAGGTTTCCAAAATAGAAAGTTGAATTCATATTATTTGGTTGAATAAAAAAGAATCCTTACCTTTGCAATACTAAAAGTGCCCGTGCGAGCTTAGTCGTCGCATCTGCACTATAAAAAGGAAGAAAAGAAATCTCGGTCATTATGGCTGAGATTTCTTGTTTTTATTGGTATTTCATTACTTTTTTCAATATGTTGTTCAGATTTCCTGCATCGGCTTTTCATACATTCCGAAGCCGAAGCAATCAGCAATGACAAAATCTGAGCAACCTTTTTCTGTGAGTGATTTCAATTCGTTCCGGCTGTTGCAATAATAGAAGATTTCTTCATCCCATTCCGTATCGGAATCCATGGACAATGCAATTCTTGTTTCCAATGTATCCAGAGTGTCCTGCCAACGTATGATGCAATCTGCATAATGCGGTTCGCATTTACGCATGTTACAGAACTCTTGGTAAAGCATATCTATGTCTTTTCTGATTTCATCCGGCTTTTTCCAGCCGGAATCATCCACGATTTCAAAGCCGATTCCCTCTACCAGCAGGCATGTACCTTTATCATAAACCATCATGGTACGTTTGCCGATATGTCTTTTGCGTATTTCTGCCCAATCAGGCAAATCCCAACGTTCGACAGTCCAAATCCCACGATAGTTTTCCGGAATGGCATTGTATTCGCTCAATGTTATCTTTCTCATATTTTTCTGATTTATAGGTTACAGAACCTGACCGTATAAGTCTTGCACGGTTTTCCGAATGCAGGAAAACGGTCGAACTCCTTGTATGATTCCCAATCCACTGACATGGCATATCCGTTTGGAAAATTTTCACCGATAAATTTGGTTATCAATTTTTTGTCTTCATCGGTAAGAAACAAATCCTCTTCAATGCCATACTCCAATGAATAAATCGCCCATTCGGGAATGTTATCCCAAATGAGCGTTTTACTGTTTTTGTTTATAAGCATAACTTTTATTGGGATTTTATCATCAGGCACCGGATAATATCATCAAGTTCGTTTTCCCATTTCGTGTCGTCGTTTCCAAAAGAAGGATAAGTCAACTGGTGCCAGTTATGGTAGTCAAACAGTTTCATCCTTAACGGATAGTAATCAAACAGTTTTTTGCCCTCAAGGAAAACACGAATATGGTTGATTCCCACATTCATTGCATTCAAACTATGACCGACAAGAATCTCATGAAATCTTTCCATCGGTGTGAAGTTGCTTCTCTTTTTCATATTTTTTCAATCAGTTGGTTTAACAATACAGTTTATATAATTCAGAATCGGACAAAGTACGCAGTTCTTCATCGGTGCAGTAAGCGTCTATCTCTTCGCACGCTTCCATTGCCTCATATATTCCGTTGCGCATATCGTTTATCAGTTCATCCAGCAGGCTTTCCACAGACACCTTGAACAAATGTTTTCCGGTATCTATTTCTCTTACAGGGTAAGCACACCCTTTCCAATAAATCTGTCCAATGAGCAGATTATCCTTGCTTTCGGTGGTTGGACTCAAATTCTCTTTCATGCCATTGTTTGCTCTTGTTTTGCTCATAGCCATATTTTTTCAGTTAAACACTTACCGGTTCGTGAGCCGATTTTTTATTTCTTGCCTGCCAAACAGTCCCGTGCCGGATTGTGCAAGGCTTTCCGGAAAAATACCGCAAGCGCAGCGCGGAAGATTTTTGCGGAAACCCGTAAGGGCCCGGCCTTGCTCAATCCAGATAGGCACGGGGCTACCTTTGCAGGCTGAAATAAAAAAGCGGATGTCTTATCCTCCTTGTTACTGTCTTCTTTGGGCATCAGGAGCCGTAAATCAAGAGCGCATAAGAAGGCTATCTTGTACCAAAGCCGAAGCAGATGGTGGCAGGATGCCATTCTTGCATTTTTATAGGATAGTTTGTCTTTTCCGACAGATAGTATTCGATTCTTTTGCTCGAATGTCAGCGGAAACCGCTACCTTTGTACTTACGTTACAGAATTATATATGATTATAGAAGACCTCGATATAATAAAACGGTTGATAGCTGAAAAAGAAGGCGGGCTGGTGGAGTTCAAAGAAACCACCGGTCAGTTGGAACGCGGTATGGAAACCCTTTGCGCCTTTCTCAACGGTAACGGTGGTACGGTGCTGTTCGGTGTGAGCGACAAGGGAAAAATCATCGGGCAGGAAGTAAGCGACAAGACCAAACGGGATATAGCGGAAGCAATCAATCGGCTGGAACCTGTGGCAATGGTACAGATCTCCTATGTACCGCTGTCGGATAATGAGAAAAAAGTAATTGTTTTCCGTGTTGAAGATTCCAAACCCAGCCGTCCGTTCTGCTATAAAGGACGACCCTATATGCGTGTGGAAAGTGCGACCACCACGATGCCGCAGCCGGCATACAATGAGCTACTGTTGCAGCGTGACGGAAACAGATACCGCTGGGAACTTTTAGCAAACAGCAACCTGACCTTACAGCACTTGGATACCAACGAGGTATTGAAGACAGTCAGATTAGGTATAGAATGCGGTCGCCTGCCGGAAGATACCGGTACTGACATTCCTGCCATATTAGGAAAGTTCGGTTTACTGAAAGATGGGGTGTTGAACAATGCGGCAGCCGTGCTGTTTGGAAAACATGAGGATATGGAATATCCCCAATGCCTGCTCCGCTTAGCCCGTTTCAAAGGAACGGACAAAACCGTATTCATGGACAGCCAACGCATTCAAGGCAACTTTTTTCAACTGCTCAATGCGGCAATGGCATTTATTTTCAAGCACCTTTCCTTATCCGGCACAACCGATACATTGGAACGTGAGGAACATCTGACCATTCCCTACAAGGCTATAAGAGAAGGAGTATTGAACTCGCTGACCCACAGATCGTACAAAGAAGCCGGCGGTTCGGTGGGCATAGCCATTTATGATGATCGTGTGGAAATAGAAAACCCCGGTACTTTCCCGCCCGAATGGGATGCAGAAAAAATGAAGTCAGAGCATGAATCAAAACCACAAAATCCTTTATTGGCCAATGTTCTGTATAAACGGAAGGTTTTGGAAAGCTGGGGACGCGGTATAGGACTGATGATGTCTGAATGCCGCAAAGCAGGATTGCCCGAACCTGAATATAAGATATGGGCAGACAGTGTAACACTGATATTCAGATGCGATGTGACAAACCGACCAAGTACCGACCAAGCACCGACCAAGTACCGACCAAGTACCGATCAGGTTCTTGCTTTGGTAAAAATACTGGATGAAGGAGAATTGTCCGTAAAAGAAATAATGGAAGCATTGGAACTGAACCACCGTCCCACATTTAGGACGAACTACTTGCATCCCGCATTGAATGAAGGATATATCGTTCCATTGTACCCGGAACAGCCGAGCCACCCGAAGCAGAAATACCGTCTGACGGAAAAAGGTCTGGAATTATTAAAACAACAATAGGCATGGCGAAAAAGAAGAAGAAACAACAGGGGCACTATTGCCGTATCTGTGGCAACTATAAGGCGAACGAGAAGTTCTCAGGCAAAGGACACGCACAACATATCTGTAAAAGTTGTATGTCCGCTATACGTAACGGTAAAAATCCGGAGGATATTTTACGGGAGCCATTGCACGTGAGCCGGGAAACAATGCCTTTCAAGAAACTGGACAAGGAGGAAAAAGCCGTATTGAAAGCGTTTGTCTCCGAAGTCACGACCGGATACTGGCAGGAAAACAGACAGATACCGTTTGCAGAAAGTTTCTCCGAATTAAAAAAATATATCATTGGAACTTTTGATGAAGAATGTGGCATACTGCTGAAAGATGATGCCGAACTAAAAAATTACTTTCAGACCCACACAATAACGACCATAAACAAGTTACTTAAAGAGGAAATTTCTGAAAATCAGGATTAAAAGAATGACGGGCGGGACAATGTATCAGATTTGCCCCGCCCGTATTTTTGTCACCCACCGGTTATTTCTCCTGTAACAAATGTTTCAGGTTCTCGTCGTTTGCGATTCGTTTCATCTCATCCTCGATTATCTGCACCACATCCGCCTTGATTTGGGAATAGTTCCGGTCTATCTGTTGCTGCATGATATCGTTGCCATTCTCGTCCTTGAACTCATTGATGACAGGTATCTTCTTGTAAGCCTTTGTTTCCGCCGCTACCTTTTCGCTATCGACAATAATCCGTGCGTGGAAAATCTTCTGGTCAATTTCTTCCCCGAAGTTGTCCGCCACACTGCCCACGAATGTGCCCTGCGAGAGGTTGGCAATCTTGGATGCAGGTATCAGCGAATCCAACTGCGTGTTAATGGAAGTGGATGTGTCCTGCCGGTTAATAGAGATGGATTGTCGTTGCTGGAGTATTTTGCCAAAACGTTCCGACAGGCTTTTTGCCGTTTCCCCGACCACCTGTCCTGAGAATATATTTCCGACCGTATTTTGGATTACCTTCGCCTCTTTTTCACCGTAGTCACGGGTAAGCTGTGAGAAATCCTGAAAGCCGAGACACACCGCCACTTTGTTGCTTCGTGCTGTGGCTATCAGGTTGTCGATACCACGGAAATAGATGGTCGGTAGCTCGTCAATGATAATGGAACTCTTGAGCTGTCCTTTCTTGTTTACCAGTTTCACGATACGGGAGTTGTATAGCCCCAATGCGGCCGAATAGATATTTTGTCTGTCCGGATTATTTCCCACGCATAGGATTTTAGGATGTTCAGGATTATTCAAATCCAACGTGAAGTCATCGCCTGTCATGACCCAGTAAAGCTGTGGCGAAATCATCCTCGATAGCGGGATTTTTGCACTCGCTATCTGGCCATAGGCTAAGCACCCAGCGCCTTGCCATTTGTTACAATGGTAGGTTTCCAAGCACTCGCCTCCGAACCGTGCATACAGGTCTCCCCGTACACGGCTCTCCACCTTATCATTCAGTTTAACTTTCCCGAATGTATTTTGTGATGACATATTGAACATACTGCTAATGTTTTACGGTTACGAGAAATCATTTTTATTTCCCAATCACTTTTACCTTTCAAGTTTTTGAGTTTGCGAACATGGTGCATTTCAAGATTATCGGTTGCACCGCAGTTTTCACATACACGTGCATTTAGTCTTGTAATTAATCCATTTCTGCCACCCGTTATAGCGACTGTGTTAGGTAATCTGTCATCCAAAGTACGGTTCGGTAGTTCCTTGCGTTTGAAACCTTTGTCATAAAACTCACGTCTGACCTCATACCCTTTCTTGTTTGTGTATGGTATGGAGAATACACCGTTTTTCTTGTACTTCGCAATAATCTTCTTTTTGGAAGTTGTGTATTTTGCGGCGTATGTCTTGTACATACTATACTCCATAATGTTGTAGAAAGAGTCAATAACGGGGCTGTTGTTTGCTATCGAGTAATAGTTGTAGAACCCCATGATTTCAGAGTTATATTGACTTATAATCTCCAAATCATCAAGACATCTCATATATGAACGACCTTTTGGTTTCCAAACTTCTTTCCCGTTCTGCTCGGTAATTTTAACAGCATCATATTCAAGAAGTTTCTTTCGCATTATTTCGGTAGTCACATATAGTACTATCTTGTGGTCTAACGACCTTGTCAAATGACCGTTCTTATCTCTGCGTGTATCATTGGATTTTCGTACAAAGACATCATAACCAAGAAATTTAGCGTGTTTTCTTGCATTGGTAATCAGAGTTTTCTCGTCAGATAGTTCCAGTTTCAATTTATCAGCCATAAATTGCTTTATGTCCTCTTTGATTTGGATACAATCTTGCTTGCTACCGATTACTCCAATTAGAAAATCATCTGCATATCTTATGTATTTCAGTCGTTTGATACTGTCATCCATTTCATCACCGGCAGGATATTTCAGTCGTTCTTTGACTGTTTCTCTAATTCTTGCAAACAATTGTTTACGTTTCGTTTCATCAATAGTGTTTCGTAGTTTTTCAACTAACTTGGCTTTACGATGTCCGAGTTGTTTTGCAATCGGATTATCTTTGCGTCTTTTCCCCTTGTTGAATTTTGTGATGTACTCCTTGATATACTTATCGAATTTGTCAAGGTATATGTTCGCCAATATAGGGCTTATAATACCACCTTGCGGAGTACCACTGTATGATTTGTGGAATACCCAATCTTCAACATATCCCGCATTCAGGAATTTTCTGATAAGTCTGATAAACCTGTTATCGGAAATTCTTTCTGAAAGAATGGCAATCAATACTTCATGGTCTATGTTATCGAAAAATCCTTTAATGTCTCCCTCGATAAACCACTTTGTGCCATTGAACGACTTTTGAATGCTTGAAAGTGCAGTTTGAGGACTTCGTTGCGGTCTGAAACCATGTGAAGTGTTTTCAAAACTGCCCTCATAGACAGCTTCCAAAATCATTCTGATAACCTCTTGCAGAAGTTTATCCATAAATGACGGAATACCCAGCGGTCTCATCTTTCCGTTTTTCTTCGGAATGTAAACTCGCTGTGAGGGTTTAGGCTGATACGTCTCGTTTTTGAGCGTATCAATCAACTGCTCAATATGGGATATACTGAAGCCGTCAACGGTTTTTCCGTCAACTCCCTTTGTCATATTGCCTTGTTTGGCATATATGCGTTGGTAGGCTATGTAGTACATCTCTTCATTAAACAGTATCCGATACAAACGTTCGAACTTGTATTCCAAGTCGGAACTATGTTGTGTTAGACTGTTTAATATCTTTTCTGGATTTCTTTTCATGTCTCTCACATTTTCCAAAATTAACATTAAACGATAATGGCTGCTTCCCTTCGCCATGTACAAGGTTTTCCCTTGCTCGGACTACTACGGAAGCTCTGTTGCCATATGGGTTGCCCCACTTAGGCAATCCCCATTTAGACATATAATAACTATTTGGCTTGATAGATTGTCGGATACGACTTTCGTCCTTTACTATTTATGTAGTTGCTCTGTGACAAGTTCTTTTGCCCAATCGACCTGCAAGGAGAAGTTGGGTGCCACAGCATAACGTCTGTAACTGTCTTCCGTTAAGGCTTAATCATCGAGCCGCTCGGACTATCGTTCAACCAGTATAGGCTTTATCCTCATATCTATCGTTTCACCTCGCCACTCGGTCAAGACTTGACAGTTAGTCCACTCGTGGCTTTGCCGACATGCTACACTCCCCATCGTCTTTCGTTGAATGGATAAGTCGGCTGGTGATAGGTTATTATTTCAAAGAACACGAACCTAATAGCTTGCCAAAGCTATATTTATTATATGCCCTTATGGGCGCACCTGGAGCTGATCTTGAGCTCCTCCTTGCCAGGCATCCATAAAGGGGGAAAGGTAGTTTTCCAGTGAGGGATACGAGGTCAAAATCGTGAAAATATCAGCATACGGTTTGTTTAAGAATTCTATCGCATGGGGAAAGGTACAATACTTGCCGTCCTTGAAAATCCGCAAGTACCAGATAATCGCCGCAAGCAAAATAATCGGAGATTCCACGAAGAAGTCACCTTGTTTCTGTATCCATGTCTTGTTCAAATTCAGGAGAATGGTATAGGCTGATTCGTAGGCATCACTGATATCGGCCATGAATTTCGGGTTTATGGGATTGCATCGGTGGCTGCGTCTCGGATCGTCAAAGTTTATCACATAGAATTCCGGTCTGACCTTGTATTTATCCAGGTTCTTCAGCAGTTCGTTATAGGCTATTACGGAAAGGTCGTCAAATTTGTAATCATACAGATACAAAGCGAAACCTTTGGAAATCTGCTGTTTGATAAAATTATTCACCACTGCGTAACTCTTACCCGAACCGGGCGTTCCAAGCACGATGGAAGCACGGAACGGGTTGACGATGTTTATCCATCCGTCCCATTCCTTGCCCTGATAGACAAATTTCGTGGGCAGGTTGACGGAATACTCGTTCTCCATGAGCCTTGTTTCCTGCATGAAGCTCTCATTGGCGGTATTGAACACGTCCTCCATCAGATTATTCTTCAACATACGGCTTATCCACATACCCGACATCAAGAGAAGGATATATCCTGCGGTAAGCGTTACCGTATATATGACGGCATTGGCTGTCGGGGTGAACGGCAGGTCGAGCATCCACCAGTTCATGAAAAACAGCACCATCCCCGAAAGGAAAGCGGCATATATCCTGTTCCATGTCATCTTTTCATTCTTCACACCTTTTGTACCCAGACACGAGAGTGCAAGGAATATGACGGCAAACACTTTCGTTACAAGCAGGTTGCAGAACAGCCCCGCCGTCCGCTGGAAATTAAGCAGTATCCTGTCAACCACGCCTATATTGATACCCATATCCACAAATGATCGGTAACAGAACCAATAGACGTGAATGACAATAAAAACAATGGATATGGCACGCATGAACTCCATGACCTTGGCCAGTCCTCTCAAATCATCTTCCTGTTGCATGATAAACTGATTTTTAATGTTGGTAAATTCGGTAATTAGGATATTCCCCGTGAGCGGCGTTTCTTCTTCTTTTTACGTTGCAGCCTCCGGGCGAGAGCCTCTTCCTGTGGATCGGGACCGTTCGCTTCCAGGTTGAATATCCCGAAAGCCTGTTCGATGGCACTTTCCATATCGGAGGAGAATCCGCTTTGCAGACCGGTGTCCGGCATGTGCGCATCCAAATCCGGGATGCTGTCCGGATTATTGAAGAGCCGCTCAAAGGCGTTTGCCGAGAATTCCTTGCCGAGACGGGAGCCGTTATAGACCTCCCGGTTCATGTGGTCAATGAAGGTCGCACCGTAGATGCGTCCTTCATCGTTCTCACGGAATACCGTATCTATGCCTTTCCCAGTAAGCAGACGGACAAATGTCTCCCGGTCGCCACGGCAACCGTGCATGGCAAGTGCCACTTCGTTCCGAATCTTCGGCTGCCATTTTTTTGCCTTATACTCACGAATGTTGTAACCGATACGCTTTTCCAGTCCCTCATACCCGTAGCGTTTCCCGATAAGGGAAGACTTGATGGGTGTGCAAAGCGGTTTGCCTGTGTCATCCGTCATGGTATAGACGATACCATTATAAGTCACTCCATCAAATTCGCCTTTCACTTGCTTCGTTTCGATATTGAAGCAGGAGAGCAATGCGCTGTACTCCCCGAAAGACTGGAAACGGTAAGAGCCGAACACGCTCTTTACGATGTTGGACACCTGCTTCTTTACATCACCGCTTTGGTAGTCCGCTTTTTTCAGGTATGGTTCAAGCAATTCCTTCCGTTTGTTCTCCACCTGCTTCAGTCCGAACTTCCTTTCCAGTTCCCGGCAGGCTTTCATCGAACGGTTCCATTCGTATGCGTCACTGATTTTCTCGCCGTTCTCCTTCACGCAGGTGGAGACAATATGGACATGCCTGCGGTCGATGTCCTCGTGCAGATAGACGATGTAGGGCTGGTCGCCGTAGCCCATCTTCTGCATGTACTCGCGTGCCAGTTCCGCGAACTGCCCGTCCGTGAGGCGGTCGTCCACCGATGGGTTCAGGGAGATATGCAGTACCGGCTTCTCCGTGTTCCTGTTGGCGGCAAGGTAGCTGTCGAAAGCCCATAGTGTCTGCTGCATGACATTATGGGGATTTCCGGTGATATTGGTAATCATACGGTTGCCCGTGATGATACGGGCGGTGGACTCGTCCACTTTCCGCTGGTTGTAGATGACCGCTCCGTAAAGCGATACACCTCTGTTGATTTTAGCCACCATTCTGCTGTTCCTCCTTATTCCTTTTTATCAGGTATTCCTCCTCAAACTCCCGGGTAAGCATGATAATCCTTTTGCTCAGCACCACCAGATCGATGGTGGCCTTCTCCAGATTACGGAGCAAGGCGAATGTCCGTTTTTCACCGAAATTGGACTTGACAGCTTTTACCGTCTGGTTGTAGTTGTTACCGATAGCCTGGAACTGGTGATAGAAATTTGTCAGTCTGATGTAGTAATCCACCGCAGCCTTGTCGATTCTGACGACCTTCATTTCTCGTCCGAAAATCATCGCCTTGATGAATCTTGCCCGCTGTTTCATTCCGGATTTTTCAAACAGCAGCTCAAAATTTCCGTTCTCTTCCGAGGTCAGTTTGATACCGTAACGGTAAACTGCCGGGTCAGTTTTCGGCTTTCTGCCCGTACTTCCTGTTTTTCTTCTTTTTCTGTTTTCTTCCATACGCATTGGGTTTTTCTGTTACTGATCTTCCGTCATGGATTTCCGACTTTGGAGGAAATCCCTCCCGAGCCTTCAGGCGAGTGGCAAGTTTGTTTTGGGATGCCCGAATCATTTCGGGCTGCCCAAAACACAACTTGCTATGTTCGCTTGAACATGAATTTTCCTTCGTCAAATTAAGTTTTGACCTTCAGCCTCATTCTTCGGCTTCGGAAAACCTCCGCAGCGGTATCCGTTCCGTTGTCGGTGCAAAGTTATGGCGGTTTATCCTGTTGTAAAATAGCGGGTTATATGTAACGTGATGACATATGGTGACACAGGTCGTCACCTCCCTTAAGACATGGTGGAAATATGGAAAAATACCCTTTTATTTGCAGCGTGAACGGTAAAACAAACCAATAGACAAGTCCATAACCGTTGTATTGTCGGTTAACGAAAGCACTTGTTGCAACAGATGGGCAGTGATTGTTTGCTTGCTTTGTTAGGGCAGAGAACTATCGGTTGGTCGGTTTGCCGGTTGGTGAGCACAAAGTAATCGTATCACTAACAAACCATGTCACAAAGCAAACAACAGACAAGTAAAACAATAGTGTAATAAACCAATAAAAAGTTCTGTTATGAAGAAAAATCCGTTATTCGTTGCGGTCAGCAACCAGAAAGGTGGGGTCGGCAAAAGTACCATGCTGGTAACGCTTGCCAGCCTCTTGAATTATTCGATGGATAAGAGTGTGGCCATTGTTGATTGTGACTCTACGCAACGCAGCCTGTTCAATTTGAGGGAACGGGACATGGAGATGGTGGAGAAGAACAAGAAGTACATGGTGCTGTTGGAAGAGCAGAGGCTCAGGGGATGCAGGATTTATCCTATCAGGCAGGCAAAGCCGGAGAATGCACGCCAGGTGGCCGGAGAGTTGGCGGCAAAAGCAGATTTTGATATTGTTTTCATAGATTTGCCGGGATCTATGGACATATCCGGTGTGTTGCAGACCATTTTCAATGTGGATTATGTATTGACCCCCATTGCCGCTGACAATTTTGTCATGGACAGCAGTTTTGTCTTTGCTAAAAGCGTCATGAAGTTTCTGGAAAACCGAAAGAATATTCCCTTGAAAGATGTGTTCCTGTTCTGGACCAAGGTCAAGAAGAGAAGCAACACCGAAGTGCTTGACAACTATATGGCACTAATGAAGAAACAGGGACTGAAAATTCTAGACTCAACCATTCCGGATCTCTGCCGCTATGACAAGGAACTCTCATCCCGGACACGTACCTATTTCCGATGTTCACTCCTTCCACCGCCGGCAGGACAGCTTAAAGGCAGCGGATTGCAGGAACTGGCAAATGAACTGATTGTAAAATTTAATCTATAATTAAGGTATGGCAAAGAAAATAGTAAAAGTGAATGAAGAGGAAATCAGGGGATATATGGTCGGTGACATTCCTGATGCCGTAGAGAAAGAGGATGTCATCGTGGTAGAAGTTCCGGCAGAAGAAACAGATAAAAGGCAGGATAAGAAAACAGCCTTGGAACATCCCGAACCTCGTCCAAAGCGTAAAAATGTTAGCGGTTTCCGTCAGAAGTATCTGGTGAATACCCCCATGTCCGGACGTATACAGGTGTACCTGAACCGCAAACTGTACGACGAGATAAAGAATTATCTCCATGTGATAGCTCCTGAAGTAAGTATTGCGAGTTATATCAGTAACATCATCGCTGAGCATATAGAACTCAACATCGAGGAAATCACCCGAATGTATAAAGACCGTTTTTCACCCCCTAAAATTCAATAGTCATGGAAACAACATTAATTTATTTTTCAGTAAAAGCCGTGTCGGCAACTTACATATTATATAAGGTATTGATGTTCATTTTCAGTCCGAGAGTTTATAATTTTTGGGATAGTCAGCTTCGTCATATGCGTATTGCACGTATCCGGTTATGGAAATCACGCAAAAAACGGATGGCGGAAAAAGCAAGAAAAGCCCGGTATAGGGCAAGACTGGACAAGGCTGAAGCGTGGATCGTACAAGCGGAGAGGAATATCCTTAAAGTCGGGCATGATGAGAAAACCGAAACGCAGCCGAATCCACTGGATGAGTACAATGAAGTAATCGGAAAAACGAAAATAGTCTATCTTGAAGACCCGGATGTGGCAAGAAAAACTCCCACACGTTCTGAACCTATGAAGAAAGAGCCTATAGAGGAAGATGAGGATATAGATCCGGATGATGTGATAGATGACTTCTCTTCACAAAAGGGACTGACAGAATCGGAAAAACGGGAACTTATATCAAATGACGGGTGTGTTCCTGACCCGGATTTTTCAAGGGCACTGACTTTTGAGGAACTGGACAATGTAGCTGATGTGCTTATTTCGGGGACGGATGACAGAAAGAAAATCCGAAATGCAGCCGAAACCCTGTACCAACTTCAGGATACAGACCTGTTCAGGTTCTTTTCAACCGAACTGAGTACTCAGAGCCAATTGGAAAGACTGCTCAGGGAAAATATGCCAAATGGAATAGAGACGCCAAAACAGCCTTTGGAACAGATTGGAATTGATTGGAATAAATACATGTAAATATGGAATCGAATATGCAAGACAAAAAACAACAAGCAGTACCGCAGCCAAAAGCAGAATCTTTTGCCATAAAAAGAAATCCTGCAATTCGTGCCCCACGTATCTATTTATCCGAAGAAGAAGTTTCCAGACTTATGGGGAGAGAAGCCGCTGTCAAAAAGAAGATAGGACATCTTATTGATAGTATGTTTTGTGATGACTCACATACTACAGCAATGGATAATACAAAAAATCAGACAGAGGCATTCGATATAAATGAATTCGTATAATTGTTTCTTTTTGCTGTCATAGTTTCAGAAGGCATGTCGATGTGATATCGGTGTGCCTTTTCTATGTTGTCAGACATATCTTCCGGTTCTGAGGAGCAGACAATACATAAAACGTGTAAAACGAACAGAGGCGAAGTGTGAAAGCCGGCTTTCACACTTCGCTTTTCCATCCCAATACAGACAGCCGCTATTTCATCCTTTCATAAAGGTTGATGACCGGCTTTCCGCTTTCCAACGCCTTGCTCACCGTGTAAAATGTTCCCCCTTTCGGTACGAGGTCCCAATAGGCTATGACTGTATCCGCTTTACGCACTATGTATTCATCCCTGCGCAGGTAACAGCCCTTGTGGTAATTCTCAGAAACCATGACCACCCGGTCCACTCTTTCCAACAGACAGGCATACAACAGCTGGTCTTCCGCATCAAACCATAAAGGCTGTTTCCGAAATGGCACTGCCGCTACGAGCATGATATCCCCGTATTCCTCCCTGACCTGTAAGACCGCTTCCGCAGCCGCCATGTCAAAGCCGTTGGCCATCCCGGTGTAGTATTCCTTGTATCCCTGCCCGTACAGTTCTGTTACCATTCCAGCCACAGCTTCCCTGATTTGTGCAAGTATCCGGGGATCGTTTCCAACCCCTTGCAGAATACGTTCCTTACGGTGTCCTGTGAAAGCCACTGTCTGATTGTTTCTTGTTTCCATGTTATCTTCTGTTTTTTGTTTTACATATATCCATTCAAACCGAACGGTATTTTATTTCCTGAAGGCTTTTCCGCCCCGGTCCGGAATCCCGCAAGGCTTGCCGTGAAAAAATACCGCAAGCGCAGCGAGGATGATTATTTCACGGCAACCAGCTCGCAGGGCCGCCTTGTCGGGCTTCTCAGGACACGGGGCTACCTTTGCCGGAAGAAATGAAATGCCGCTTTCTCCTTATCCTGTTTTTACTGTTTCATATTGCCCGGAAAACCCTTTTTGAATAGCTCAAAATCTTCTTCCGATGTAACGTGATGTCATACGGTGTCACATGTCGTACAGTTTGTAAATCAATAAATTAAGCATTATATATTCGCAGTCGAAATCATTTTTTGTCTCACCAATTAAAAGTTTCGACACATGAAAAAAAGATTCTTTTTGGCAGCTATGACGCTGCTGGTTTCAATGGGGGCATTTGCCCAGGGCAACGGTATCGGTGGAATTACGGAAGCTACCAACATGGTCACTTCGTATTTCGACCCCGGCACCAAGCTGATTTACGCCATCGGTGCCGTTATCGGCCTTATCGGAGGCGTGAAGGTCTATTCCAAGTTCTCATCAGGCGACCCGGACACCTCAAAGACTGCCGCCAGCTGGTTCGGCGCGTGTATCTTCCTGATTGTCGCAGCCACCATCTTACGCTCATTCTTCCTGTAATATGGCGGAATTCAATGTCAACAAGGGGATTGGGCGCAGCCCGGAGTTCAAGGGACTCAAGAGCCAGTACCTGTTCATCTTTGCAGGAGGATTGCTTGCGTTGTTCGTAATCTTCGTTGTCATGTACATGGCAGGTATTGACCAGTGGGTCTGCATCGGTTTCGGGGTCGTTTCCGCATCGGTGCTGGTCTGGGTCACTTTCAGGATGAACTCGAAATACGGTGAATGGGGCCTTATGAAACTCCATGCGCTGCGCAGCCATCCCCGCTACATCATCAGCCGGAGAAAGTTCCTCCGGTTGTTTTCCCCAACCATTAAAAACAGAAAAGCATGAAAAACGTAATGAAAACAGCCACGCTGGAAAGCAAGTTCCCGCTGTTGGCCGTGGAAAACGGCTGCATCATCAGCAAGGATGCGGACATCACCGTGGCATACCGGGTGGAACTGCCCGAACTGTTCACGCTGACACGTGCCGAGTACGAGTCCATGCACTCCACCTGGGCAAAAGCGGTAAAGGTCTTGCCGAACTACAGCATCGTACACAAGCAGGACTTCTTCATCGAAGAGGGATACAAGCCGGATATCTGCAAGGAAGACCTGAGCTTTCTGAGCCGCAGTTTCGAGCGGCATTTCAACGAGCGGCCGTATTTGCAGCATACCTGTTACCTGTTCCTGACGAAGACCACGAAGGAACACAGCCGGACGACCAGCAGTTTCAATGCACTTACAAGGGGATTCATTATCCCCAAGGAAATGCAGGACAAGGAAACCGTCACCCGGTTCATGGAGTGCTGCGGACAATTCGAACGCATCGTGAACGACAGCGGCCTGCTACGTATCATCCGCCTGACGGATGAGGATATCATCGGGAGCAAAAATTCCGCCGGCATCATCGAGAAGTATTTTTCCATGTCGCAGGAAGATGCTACCTGCTTGCAGGATCTGTCACTCGGTGCCGGGGAAATGAAGGTGGGCGACAACTACCTGTGCCTTCATACGCTTTCTGATCCGGAAGACCTGCCGTCGAACGTGTCAACCGACTGCCGGTATGAAAGGCTCTCGACAGACCGGAGCGACTGCCGGCTGTCCTTTGCCGCACCGATAGGCATCCTGCTTACCTGCAACCATGTGGTGAACCAGTATCTCTTCATTGATGATTCGGCTGAAATTCTCAGGAAATTCGAGCAGACCGCACGGAACATGCACTCGCTTTCCCGTTACAGCCGTTCCAACCAGATCAACCGCGAATGGATTGAAGAGTACCTGAACGAGGCACACAGCAAGGGACTGACCTCCATCCGCGCACACTGTAACGTCATGGCCTGGAGCGATGACCGGGAAAAGTTGAAGCGCATCAAGAACGATGTGGGCAGCCAACTGGCGTTGATGGAAGTGAAACCGCGTCACAACACGGTGGACGTGCCGACGCTCTTTTGGGCGGCGATACCCGGCAATGCAGGGGATTTCCCTTCAGAGGAAAGTTTCCACACCTTTATTGAACAGGCCCTGTGCCTGTTCATCGGGGAAACCTCCTATAAGGATTCGCTCTCTCCGTTCGGCATCCGTATGGTGGACCGCCTGACCGGAAAGCCTGTCCATCTGGACATTTCCGACCTGCCCATGAAGAACGGCACCATCACCAACCGTAACAAATTCATCCTCGGACCTTCCGGTAGCGGTAAATCCTTCTTTACCAATCACATGGTACGCCAGTATTACGAGCAGGGAACGCATGTGCTGTTGGTGGATACCGGAAATTCCTATCAGGGGCTGTGCAACCTTATCCATGCCAGGACACATGGTGAGGACGGAATTTATTTCACCTATGAGGAAAATAATCCGATTGCTTTCAACCCCTTCTATGTGGAGGACGGGATTTTCGACATCGAGAAGAAAGAATCCATCAAGACGCTTATCCTTACCCTATGGAAGCGTGATGACGAACCGCCTACACGTGCCGAGGAGGTGGCATTGTCCAATGCGGTCAATCTCTTTTTGGAGAAGATCCGCAGGGACAGCGGCCTAGAACCGTCTTTCAATACTTTCTATGAGTTTATCCGTGACGAATATCAGGATATTCTGGAAAAGAAACGCACCCGAGAGAAGGATTTTGACGTGTGGGGATTCCTCAATGTCTTGGAGCCCTACTACAAAGGTGGAGAGTATGACTATCTGCTCAACTCCGATAAGCAGCTTGATTTACAGAATAAACGCTTCATAGTCTTTGAGTTGGACAATATCAAGGATAACAAAGTACTCTTCCCGATAGTCACCATTATCATCATGGAAACCTTCATCAACAAAATGAGAAAACTGAAGGGAATCCGCAAGATGATATTGCTGGAAGAGGCTTGGAAAGCCATCAGCAAAGAAGGCATGGCGGAATATCTTCGGTACCTCTTCAAGACCGTCAGAAAGTTTTTCGGCGAAGCCGTGGTCGTGACCCAGGAAGTGGAAGATATCATTTCTTCTCCCATTGTCAAGGGGACTATCATCAACAACAGTGACTGTAAGATTCTCCTTGACCAGCGCAAGTACATGAACAAGTTTGACGAGATCCAGTCCTTGCTCGGCTTGACCGACAAGGAGCGTGCGCAGATACTTTCCATCAACATGGCCAACAACCCTTCCCGCAAATACAAGGAAGTGTGGATTGGTCTCGGCGGAACCCAGTCAGCAGTCTATGCCACTGAGGTGTCGCTTGAAGAATATATGTGCTACACCACTGAAGAAACGGAAAAACTGGAACTCATGCGCCTTACGGACAAACTCGGCGGCAACATAGAGCTTGCTATCAAGCAGTTGGCCGAAAGCAAAAGAGGGAAATAAGATTTTTATAAACCTATTTAAAGGCAACATGTATGCATGAAAGATTTGAATCAGATGAAAAGTGGCTCAGGGAAGTGACTGATTGCCTCTATTGGTCTCTGATGTATGACTGGGATATTCCCAAGCGCATCCGGGATCACTATGGATTGACGGAGGATTACCGGCTGTATCATCAGCTCAGTGCCATGAAGAATGATGAATACAGGCAGAAAAGGCTGCTTGGTGAGATTCCGGATGTACTGGAAATAGATGCGAGGCTGACACACCGCGCTGAAGAACTATTTGAAAGGCTCTGTCCCCGTCCCCCGGTCGAATATCTCGACAAGCTGAATACCGAATTGGAGAGATTGGGGCAGATAGCCGCTATACCGGAATCCGTTCATGATATCCTTCATGTCCATCCGGGATTTCTTGCCAAATATGGCATAGACAAGAACGCTTCCGCCACGGAACGTTCGTGTCAGGCTGAAAAAGCATACCGGGAACTGGATGCCCGGTTTGTCAGGATGACCGGACGCAGGCCGTATGCTGACGAACTCTTTGCCACTATCAGAAGCAAGAGGGAGGATTCCCGAATAGAGAACCGACCGAGACAGGCGCAACGGACCATCCTCCGGAACCCGCCGTCCAAAGGGCGGAAAATGGGAATCTGACTTTTAACAGAATTATTCACTATAAAAACAAGAACATCATGAAAAAGAAAATTCTCATGCTGTGTATGGGCTGCTTCCTTGCCAGCCTCACAGCACAAGCCCAATGGGTCGTGAGCGATCCGGGCAATCTGGCACAGGGCATCATCAATGCCGCCAAGAACATTGTTCATACGTCTTCCACGGCGAATAATATGCTCAATAATTTTCAGGAAACCGTGAAAATCTACAAGCAAGGCAAGGAGTATTACGACGGATTGCGCAAGGTCAAGAACCTTGTCCGGGATGCCCGCAAGGTACAGCAAACCATCCTGATGGTGGGAGATATCACGGACATCTATGTCACCAGCTTCGAGCGTATGCTCAGCGACCCTTATTTTACACCGGAAGAACTGAGTGCCATTGCCCTTGGATACACCAAACTGCTGGAAGAAAGTGCCCACCTGCTGAACGACCTGAAGACGGTAGTCAACGAGAACGGGCTTTCCATGAACGACAAGGAAAGGATGGACATCATCGACCGCTGCTACAACGACATGCTGCAAAACCGAAGCCTGGTGCAGTATTATACCAACAAGAATATCGGGGTGTCCTACCTGCGTGCCAAGAAACGGAACGACCTGGACCGTGTAATGGCTCTCTACGGTTCACCGAACGAACGTTATTGGTAATCCTCATTCCGAATGCTTATGGTATTGTTGGCTGCAAATTTTGACAACCTGCATCAGATTTTACAGAATCTGTATGTGGAAATGATGCCGCTCTACTCACAGATGACCGGTGTCGCCCGAGGGCTTGCCGGGCTGGGTGCTCTTTTCTATGTGGCATATCGTGTATGGCAGGCTCTGGCTCGTGCCGAACCCGTGGATGTCTTTCCGCTTCTTCGTCCGTTCGCTCTGGGACTCTGTATCATGTTCTTTCCGACACTTGTACTGGGTACGCTGAACAGCATCCTGTCACCGGTCGTGAAAGGCACGCATACGATTCTCGAAAGCCAGACCTTTGACATGAACGAGTACCGGGCACAGAAGGACAAGCTGGAGATGGAGGCCATGAAACGGAATCCCGAGACTGCCTATCTGGTGGACAAGGAGGCTTTTGACAACAAACTGGACGAACTGGGCGCATTGGATGCGATAGAGGCCTGCGGAATGTATGTGGACCGTGCCATGTATAACATGAAAAAGTCGGTACAGGATTTTTTCCGGGAACTGCTGGAACTCCTTTTCAATGCTGCGGCACTGGTCATTGATACGCTGAGGACATTCTTCCTGATCGTTCTTTCGATACTCGGTCCCGTTTCCTTTGCCCTTTCCTGCTGGGACGGGTTCCAGGCATCTCTCAGCCAGTGGTTCGTCCGCTACATCAGCATCTACCTTTGGCTTCCTGTCAGCGACCTGTTCAGCAGTGTGCTGGCGAGAATCCAGGTGCTGATGCTACAAAGGGACATCGAGCAGCTTTCCGATCCGGATTTCATCCCTGACAGTTCAAACGCAGTTTACATCACGTTTCTGATAATCGGCATTATCGGGTATTTCACCATCCCGACCGTATCCAACTGGATTGTGCAGGCCGGAGGCGGTGCGGGCAATTATGGAAAGAACGTGAATCAAGCGGCATCCAAGACCGGCTCTGTGGTGGCAGGAAGTGCCGGAGCGGCGGTGGGAAACATTGCCGGAAGGCTGGTCAAGTGAGTTTAGGTAATAACAGTATAAAACATTTACAGAATGGAATTCAAATCATTGAAGAATATCGAGACAAGTTTCAAATACCTCCGCCTGTTCGGAATCATCTATCTGTGTGTCTGTACGCTTCTTGTGGGATTTTCAGTATGGAAGGCTTACAGCTTTGCGGAAGCGCAACGGGAGAAGATCTATGTCCTGGATGAGGGAAAGTCGTTGATGCTGGCCCTTTCACAAGACTTGGAACAGAACCGCCCGGTGGAGGCAAGGGAACATGTCAGGAGGTTTCATGAACTGTTCTTTACGCTGTCTCCCGACAAAAGCGCGATTGAGGGTAATATCCAACGGGCGATGTTCCTCTGCGACCGTTCTGCCTATGCCCATTATGTGGATCTGGCAGAGCAGGGATATTACAACCGGATCATTTCGGGAAACATGAGCCAGCGGATTGGGATTGACAGTGTCAGGTGCGATTTCAATACCTATCCGTATGAGGTCGTGACCTATGCGAAACTCTCCATTATCAGGGAGAAGAGTGTGACCGAACGCAGCCTTGTCACACGTGGCAGGCTGCTGAACTCCACCCGCAGCGACAATAATCCGCACGGTTTCATCCTTGAAGCCTTCCGTGTGGTGGAGAACAGGGATATCAGAGTGTATGACCGTTAAAATTTCGAATGTATGAAACAGATGTTTGTAAGAATCAAGGAAACCGTTGCAGAAAAGCTTCGGGGTTTGTGTGCCGGGCTTTCTCCTAAAAAGAGAATGCTGGCAGTCATCGTGCCGGCTGTCCTGTTTGCTCTCGGAAATTTCTATCTGATTTTCCGTGCCATCTATGACATCGGACGGGAGGATGTACAGCGGGACATCATTGAGATAGCCCCGTTGGACATTCCGGATATCGTTCCTGCCGATACAATTCCGGATGAAAAAATGCAGGAAATGGAAGATTTCTTTAACCAATTCAATCAGGAAGAAAATGAATAATAATGCAGACAAATTGAGACAGAGGCTGGAAATCAGGAAATATCTGGTTTTTGCCGGAATGTTTCTTCTCTTCCTTGGTGCGATGTGGTTCATCTTCGCACCGTCTGAAGAGGACAGACGAAAGGAGGAAAAAAATGCGGGCTTCAATACCGAACTGCCTGACCCGAGGGAAGCCGGCATAGAGGGAGACAAGATCGCTGCCTACGAACAGGCGGACATGAAGCGCAAACAGGCAGAAAAAATGCGCACGCTGGGAGACTTCTCCGGCATTTCGGACGAGAACTCCGGAACTCGCGTACAACTGTCACCGGATGCGGATGACAAGGAAAGCAGCTTGTATGAAACCGGCCGAAGGGAGGAAGCCCGTTTTTCATCCGTTTCTGCCTACAATGACATCAACAGGACCCTCGGCAATTTTTACGAGTCACCGCAGGAAGACCCGGAAAAGGAGGCCTTGAAAGCCGAGGTGGAACAGCTGAAGCAGGCGGCTGCCGCACAGAATGCACAGCCGGGCTATGAGGAACAGGTGGCACTTTTGGAAAAGTCCTACGAGCTCGCAGCCAAGTACATGCCGGGCAATGGCGGTAAAAACAAGGAAAACCATCCGGATGATGGAGAAAGAGGACGGGATGGAAACATGAAAGCCGTTCCCGTCGGGCTGGTCTCCACACCCGTAGTATCATCGTTGCCGCAACCGGTCCTGGATTCTGTGTCATTAACGGGAAGGAGATTGGCGGAAAGATTCCATACCCCGATTGGACACAGGGATGAAAAAGACGTGAGGAATACCATACGGGCCTGCATCCACGGGAACCAGACTGTAATCAGCGGTCAGGGTGTGAGGATGAGACTGCAAGAACCGATGCGTGTAGGAAAGCATGTCCTTCCCAAAAACTCCTTGCTCATCGGAGAAGGGCGCATACAGAGAGAAAGGCTTCACGTCAATATCCTTCAGGTGGAATATGGCGGTACCATCATCCCCGTGAAACTTGCCGTGTATGACAATGACGGACAGGAAGGTATCTTCATTCCGGGATCCATGGAAGCAAACGCTGTCAAGGAGGTTGCCGCCAATCTGGGGCAGAATCTCGGCACGAGCATATCCATCACCAACCAGTCGGCAGGCGACCAGCTGCTTTCCGAACTCGGGAAGGGTGCCATACAGGGTGTCTCGCAGTACATCTCCCGGAAGATGCGTGAAGAGAAGGTGCATCTCAAATCCGGCTATACCCTGATGCTTTATCAGAATGACAATCAATGACAACCCATTAAAATTCAATCAACATGAAAAAGTTATTTGTAATGCTTGCCCTTGCAGGGGGCACCATGGGCGCCTTTGCCCAGACTGAAACCGACAGTGCAGCGGTGGTAAACAAAGGAATCACACCGGTCAAGGAAGTGTATCCCCAAAAAGAGGAAGACGGGGACCTCTATCACGGGCTGACCCGAAAACTTACTTTCGACCGGATGATACCGCCGTACGGTCTGGAAGTGACTTACGACAAGACTACGCACATCATCTTCCCGTCTTCGGTGCGTTATGTGGACCTCGGATCGCCGAACCTCATTGCAGGCAAGGCGGACGGCGCGGAAAATGTCATCCGTGTAAAGGCTACCGTAAAGAATTTCCGTGAGGAGACCAACATGTCCGTGATAACCGAAAGCGGAAGTTTCTATACATTCAATGTAAAGTATGCGGAAGAACCGTTGTTGCTGAACATCGAGATGAAGGATTTCATCCATGACGGAAGCGAAGTGAACCGTCCCAACAACGCCCTTGACATTTACCTGAAGGAACTCGGCAGCGAGTCTCCGAAACTGGTATATCTCATTTCGAAGTCCGTCCATAAGGACAACAAAAGGCACATCAAGCATATCGGGAGCAAGGCGTTCGGCATCCAGTACCTGCTGCGCGGTCTTTACACCCATAACGGGCTGCTGTACTTTCATACACAAATCAGGAACCGGTCCAACGTGCCTTATGAGGTGGATTTCGTGACATTCAAGATTGTGGACAAGAAGGTGATGAAACGTACCGCCATCCAGGAGCAGGTGATATTTCCTTTGCGTGCTTACGATTATGTAACAACTGTCGCAGGGAAAAAGGACGGGCGCACCGTTTTCGTCCTGGACAAATTCACCATTCCCTCGGACAAGGTGCTGGTGGTGGAAATGCACGAGAAAAGCGGTGGAAGGCACCAGACCTTCACCGTGGAAAGTGAAGATATCGTGAGAGCCAGAGTTATCAACGAACTTAAAGTGAAGTAGTCATGAAGAAGTATCTGTTCCTATTCGTTACAGCCGTGTCGCTTGCCCTGTTCCCGGGGCGGGCACATGCCCAGCGGTACCTGCCCGGAATGAAGGGCGTGGAACTGCGCGGAGGATTTGCGAACGGCTCGAAATCCCCCTTGAATCATTATGCCGGATTTGCCGTTTCAGGATATACCAAAAGAGCCGACCGCTGGGTCATCGGTGCCGAGTATCTGATGAAGAATTACGGGTACCGGAACGTGAATGTGCCCTGCGCACAGTTCACGGCAGAAGGCGGCTATTACCTGAAATTCCTGTCGGACCCGTCCAGAACGGTCTTTCTCTCCATCGGCGGTTCCGCACTGGCCGGCTATGAAACCGTGAATTGGGGAGACAGGATGCTGTTTGACGGTTCAACGCTGCTCGCCAAGGATGCGTTTGTCTATGGCGGTGCGATAACCCTAGAGCTTGAGACTTACCTGACAGACCGCATTGTCCTACTTGCCAATATCCGGGAACGTGCCTTGTGGGGAAGTTCCCTGGATCTGTTTACAACCCAATTCGGATTGGGAATCAAATTCATTATCCATTAAAACTGTACCATCTATGACTATAGAAGAGATAAAAGCTATCCCTATCGCCGCTTTTCTGGCAAGGATGGGATATGAACCGGCAAGAAGACGGGGTGACGAATACTGGTATCTGGCTCCGTATCGGGAGGAACGCACCGCCTCGTTTCAGGTGAATGTACGAAAGGAAATCTGGCATGACTTCGGCACCGGGCAGGGAGGTGACATATTCAACCTTGCCGGGGAGTTTATCGGCAACGGGGATTTCAAGGCGCAGGCCAGGTTCATCACAGAGACATGGGGCGGTCTCGCCCCCGAGCACAAGACCGTTTCCCGCACTGATGGGAGTGACAGGGAGGATCTCCTCAAGAAGGAGAGTTTCACTGATGTACGCTTCGGGCCTCTATACAACAGAGTCCTGCTCCGATATCTGGCGGAACGCGGCATTAGCAGCGATGTGGCTGTACCGAACTGTCGGGAAGTCAGATATACCTTGCACGGGAAACGGTATTTCGCCATCGGATTCAGGAATGTCAGCGACGGATACGAGTTGCGCAACCGTTTTTTCAAGGCCAGCCTGTCACCTAAGGACATTTCACTGATGGATAACGGTTCGGACACATGCAACCTCTTCGAGGGGTTTATCGACTGCCTTTCGTGGCTGGAACTCGGTCTGGGATATGGAGACGATTATCTTGTGTTGAACTCAGTGTCATTGCTGGAACGCTCGTTCCCTATTCTTGACAGGTACGAGAGGATTAACTGTTATCTGGATCGGGATGAAGCCGGACGGCGCACGCTGGAGGCACTCCGTAAACGCTATGCGGATAAACTGGTGGATTGTTCCTCTTTGTACAAAGGTTACAAGGACCTGAACGAATACCTGCAACATAAGTTCCTGTAAGTATCGAATAAAGTATAACGTATTAAAATCTGATAGAATATGAATGCAATGAATAAAAAAAGAGGATTGGCCGGAATGGTGGCAGTCCTGTTCCTGGGTCTGACGGTTTTGCTGTTGTCCGCCTGTTCTGATGAAATGGAAGTACAGCAGTCTTACCCGTTCAAGGTGGAGACCCTGCCGGTTCCCACAAGTATTGTGAAAGGCGAGACGGTGGAAATACGCTGTGAACTCAAACGTGAAGGACATTTTTCCGATGCACGCTACACCATCCGCTATTTCCAGCCGGACGGCAAGGGCACGCTCCGCATGGATGACGGGATGGTGCTGTTGCCCAATGACCGCTATCCCCTTGACAGGGAAGTGTTCAGGTTATACTACACTTCTGAAAGCGAGGATCAGCAGACAATCGACATCTATTTTGAGGACAACAGCGAGCCGGCACAGCTTTGCAAGCTGACCTTTGACTTCAACAACGAGACGGAGGACGAAGATTCCGTCGTGACTGCGGATAGTAAGGAATTGCCGGTCACAATTGTCGGACACTAAGCCGGTCCTGCCTATGAGGTTAAATTCAATATGGTTTACAGTGTTTTGTGCCACCGTCTTTTTTCCAGGTATGCTGTTAAGGGCGGAGAATCCGGTTAAAACCAATCCGGACAGATTTAGTCTTGCTGTCGAGTGTCTCAAGCGATTCGAGGGCTGGCATGGAGAGAAAAAGCATTGGCCTTATGTCGGGTGGGGTCACAAGGTTCTTCCCGGGGAGAGGTTTACCAACAGCATCTCTAAAGCGCAGGGAGACTCCATTCTGAGGGAAGACCTCCGTAAGCTGTGCCGCATGTTCAGTTATCTGGGGCGTGATTCTTTATTGGCAGCAGTCCTTTCATATAATGTCGGACCCTACAGATTAAAAGGCTATGGGAAAAGACCAAAGAGCAGTCTGTTAAAGAAACTGGAGTCGGGAGACCGTAATATTTACAAGGAATATGTCTCTTTCAGGTGCTATAAAGGAAAAGTGGTTCCGAGCATCGAACGGAGAAGGAAGGTGGAATTCATGCTGCTTTTTGAAGAGTAAGTGAAAAAGGGAGAATCTTTCAGTTGTTATCACTGTCAGGTTCTCCCTTATTTTTTGGTTTTGTACGATTATTTGATAAGTTAGCATGTCAGTTTATCGGAATGGCATCCTGCACTTCCACCTCTTCAGAGAGACGGGAAAGCAGCAGTTCCGCCATGGCTCCATTCTGCGGAATGAGAGCCGGAAAGTCTGTCTTTCCAGGCTTATATATTTCAGTGGCCACGTTGTACAAATCCCATGCGGTAATTTGTCCCTTGCTCATGGCCAGTTTCAGCACCTCTTCCGTGAAGATGGAAATCTGGCTTTGGTTCAGCGGGTAGGTTTCCACAGTGGATGACAGGTTTCTGTCCGAACTGTCATGGGAGACGCGCAAGGCTGTCAGCAAGCCGATGTACAGGTAGATTTCTTCCATCGGGACGATCCGGCGTTTCAACCGCTGAATCCTTGCAATGTCCTCGTTCATGTTCACTTTGAAATTGGCCAGCCAGCCGTCCACGGTTTCGAAGAGCGCATCGGTTGTCACCTTCTTTTTCCCGTAATTGCAGATGCTCCGCTGCGGCGAGAGGATGCACTGGTTATGGCATATCTTCACGCAAGGGCCTATGGCTGCCTGTATGCCGTCCTGATGGTAGGCAACAACCAGTGTGGTCGTCAGTTCGTCTGTCTCCCAATCCTTGATCCGGATAGTAGCGAAGATACGGCGCAGGATATGGGCTTCCACGGCTTTTTCACCATGTGTCTGTTCTACCTGCGGGAGGATGCTCACTCCCGGCTGTGTCTTGTTTCTGTTCTGGGCAGCGAAGATTTCTTCCACCTCATAATCGAGATTGTATTTCTCACAGATGTCCATCATGCGGCGTATGACCTGGTAATGGTAGATGCCCTGCACCGGGTTATTATAGATGTCATTTTCTTTATAGGTGCGTTGGAGTGTCTCGAAGTTCATCACTTCAATTCCGTTTTTCTGGAAGTCAAACTGCTGTTGTCTTTCCATTACTGCCAATGTCGTTTCCATATTGAATTGAATTTTATAAAGTTAATACTGTTGTTTGCCTCTCATCAGGTGTGTATCTGCCATCCATGGAACGGCTGTAGTGTCACGGCGAAAGAACGGTCCGGGATTCCGTGATAGAGCAGACCGCCCACGATGCCTGTCCTTCCGTCGGGATATCGTTGGGTGAAGCCGAACGAATACGGGGCATGGTCATAGTAGAGTGAGATTTCGCTGGGATAGTCAGGATTTTCCTCCCAGCTCTTCAACCGTTCCAGGCATTTCTGGAGTGAGGTATCACCGATGGATTCGGCATAACGCTTTACATTCTCGGAATGTTCTTGATTCAGGATCTTCATGATTCATTGTTTTTTATCTGTTAAACACGTCCGGCTCCGGGAGCCGGTATTTTTATTTCTCACCTGCCTGACTGTCCCGTGGCCGTACCCGCAAGGTTTGGCGAAAGAAAATACCGCAGCCGTCAGGCGAGGATGATTTTCTTTCAGCCAACCCCGCAGGGGCCTGACCTTGGCCGGGTACACCGGACACGGGACTACCTTTGCAGGGTGGGAAATAAAATACACGGTAGTGTGCTTTGCATGGGCTGTGGCGATTCTCTTCCTGATTTGTTCGCCATTGCCGGACAAAAGATGTATTTTTGCAATTTCTAATTTCAGAATCATGGAAAACTATATAAAGAAAGCGGCGGATGCTTTTCTTGTGGAGCGTCCGTACGGTATGCGTGTGGATTACAGGAAGAAAGGTTTCGTCCTGTTTAACCGCAATCTCAATGTGTTGGGAAATGCGGAACAGGCCCGTCTGGAGGAACTGCCTCTGGAGCTGTTCAATGTGGAGGAGATACCATTGGCGGGTGAAATTGTGGAGGAACACGCCGGATTTACCGATGTGTTCTTCTATACCGATTTGACCAATCCTTATGCCGGATATGTGCTGAACCTGCAAAAACTGAAAGCCTATAACCAGTTTATGTTCCCGCTGGCAATGGTGCTGAACCGAGAATTGTGAGGCCGGAAGCCGGTAGCGGTAACAGCAGCATGGAGCAGACCGTTACCGCCCCGGATTTAATTATTTGCCCTCTTTTTCTGTTATGAACGCCAGATAGGCGGACACGGTCTTATGGCATCCGGTAAAGTCCGGAGTCCGGCAGCCCTTGATTTTCCGGAAACTGACGGTTCCGTTCCTGTCAATGCCCCTCACATGCCTGTTGAATGTCCCTTTGGTTCTGATATGGATGTCAAAACCGTCCCTCCCGGTGATTTCAAGGAACATTCCTCCCGTGATCCGTTCCCCGTCCAGGAATTTCTGTTTCTGTTCATCAAGCAGCCGCTGATGTTGCTCTTCCTGCACTCTGCGCTCTTCTGCCTCTTTCTTCTCCTGCTCCCTGCGTTTCTTCTCCTGCTTTCTTTTATATGACTCACGGGCTTGCACCAGGGAAGTGGTATCAAGTCCGAGAGCCTCGAACACGCGGACGGAAATCAAACTGACGAAGGATCCTCTTTTTGCACTTTGAAGCGTATCCGCAATCCAGTTCCTGCAATAGGTGGCAACTTTCTCTCTGCGGTCTTCTCCCTTGAGAAACCGGCGTGAATACTGCCCGCTGGAAAAATAAACGTTTTCAATCCGACAGACCACATGGAAACAGTCATCGTCTTCATTCCCATATTCGTTCTTTCTTGACAGGGAGAGATATACATTCTCTGCATACGGCTCCAGTTCCATATAAGGAGCCACGACGGTATTTCCGTCAGACTTGTACTTGAATACTTTTGCTTTCATACTATCGTTTAATTAGTCAGTTATTGCATATTTCATCTACCATCTCATGCTCCGTTCTCTCACCTTTTATAAAGGAGAACAGCCGCTGGAAAAAGAATGGAGCATGGTCTGTTCCCAGCTGTGAGCTTTCTCCGTTCCGTGTAGCGCATATGGCAAACCGTCCCAGTCCGAAACTTTCCGGTGGCGGTACGATGTGGAATGACAGATTTTCCGTACCGTTGATGTGAATACCTCCACGATAGGTATAGAATGTTTTTGAGGTCCTTCTGTCCGTGTCAATGTTCACACGGCTGTAGCCGTAGCGTTTCAGTTCTTGTATGATTTCCTTCTTTTTCATGGTTGTTGCAGTTGGATTTGATTTGAATGATTCATGTATTTTATCGCTTTCATCCTTTGGGGTATACTTTGCTCTGATGCCCATGCCCGGTATGCCCGGCTGTATTCCTCTCGTTCCTGTTCTAAAAGGTTTTCCGTTTCAGGCATATAGCCAAGGAACTCGATATAGCCTCCATTATACCCCGTCAGTCGGCACCGTATGCCGGCTTCCGAGAGTTTGTCCATCCGTTTTTGTGCATTTCTGGCACTGGAATACTGCTTCGGCCAGAAATAGTGTTCTCCCGTTGAGCCGTAGGCATCCTCTCCGAGAATCAGTTTTCCGGAAAACCTGAGGCTGGCAATGAAGTCAAAGCGTGCTTTGCCCAATGCCTGCCGCAGAGCCTTGTGTGCCGGACCTTCCGGATGCTTGAACGCTTGCGGTTTGTCTTGGCTCTTGAGCCCGGGCAGTTCCACTTTGTACGGCTGTCTGTAACTGCCTATCCCTAACGTGAGGTAGAAGTTGGTGTGGAAATAGTCGGTCATCGGGTCGCTGTCATCGAAGTTGTACGACATGACGAAATCGCAGATATTCTGCATAACCTCTTTGGCCCGGTCTGTCAGGGTCTTGTCGGACGAAATGTTGTAGTGGTTGACATCTCCCTGGACTTTTCCGGATTCTTTGGTGAACGCCTCGAAATCCGCTTTCATCAGCCGGATGTGGATGGAGTGGTAATTCTCGCGCCTGACCGAGAACCTGTATCCCGGATAGGTTTCCTTGAGACATGCACGTACCGGTTCCACAATCTCCGGTGCGTGCTGTCCCTTGTAATTACGGCCTTTCCAGCGGTATTCGTTATACACATATTCAGTGTACTCCTTTGCCGTGGCTCCCGAATGGTCATATTCATATCCGGTTGAAGTCGCAGATATATCCGGTTTGTCTTTCCAAATGTCGAAGAGCCTTCCAAACTCGGTATTCACCCATTGCATGATTGCAGTGTCACCACCCTTGTCCGGGTGGTGCTGCAATGCCAGCCGGCGGTATTCTTTCTTCAGGTCCGCCAGCGAATGTATGTTTTGAAAATAGGTCATGGCTGTTGTCTGTTATGCCCCTGCGAGGCGGTTGATGATATATTCCTTGTGGTCGAGGTCGAATTCCTGTTCCTGTTTCTGAAGCGTCGTCCGTCATATATCGAGACGGCCCGCTCTACCAGAAGCCTGCGGCTGTCTTCCGAGAGTTCCAGATAGAACCGTTCCGCTGCACCGAATGTGCCCTTGTCCGTCGCCACGCACCATTTTTCCCAAAAATGCGGATACATGTTGCCATAGACGGCTTTGCATTCTTCCTCACTCCAGGCGTTCCACATATAGAAGAAGAAACTGGAGACTGCGTTTTCTGCCTGTAAATACATATCCTGCTCTTTTAAGATTTGACATGACGGGGTGTTTCCAATTCCAATTTCGCGGCTTCGTATATTTCATGGAGCCAGTCGATGTTGCTTGCACCGAGTTCAAACGGTCCGTAGCATTCCACTTCGTCACCGCTTTCTTTCTCTTCGGCAATGACGGTCAGGCTGCTTGCCGTTATCCGGACACCCGTGACCCGGCATTCATACGGGTCTCCGTTTTTCCCGAACCAGACTATCCATACCGGATCATCTTCCGTGTCCGTAAAGGCCAGTTCCGTCAGTGAGTACGCCTGAAGCAACTGCCGTATCGCTTCAATGATGTCATTGCGCAGTTCCTCAATCCGGTCGCTGAAATCCATTGCGGTGTATTTCACCCGGGCTTTCCTGCCTGTTTCCTTGATTGAGAGTATCAGCGATTCGGGATGGATGCCGAAGTTCCAGTCCGTCACCTCTTCCTCATTACATGTCGTGTGGATATTGCCGCCCAATACCAGACCGCAGTCTTCCTCTACCACTCTTTTTGCTTCTTCGCAGCTTCCTGCCGCTACCGTGTAAGTACCCTCGAAGGCGTATCTTACTCTTACTTTGTATTTTGCCATAATTCCTATAATTTGGTTGTTGATATTATATGTTTGATTGCTGTTCCTTCTTCCCGTACGAAATGACAAGGCTTATCCTCTCACCGAAGAAAGATTCGTCCACTCCATACACATGTCCGATGGAATAATCATACTTGTTTCGTCCCTCGTCCAGACGGAGACGGAAACCATGGTAGCCGTTGATTTCCAGTTTCAACCTGACATCCTGTTTCAACTCCATTTCAAGCAGGCTGCCACCGCCGTAAGCGGAACTGAAAAGCCCGCAGCAGTTGCCTTTGGGAATGACAACTTCACCCGGTGAGAATCCGGATTCGTAAAGTTCTTTCAGATTTACCCTGCCGGTATAGGTCAACAGGTTGGCACCGCAACAGGAGTTGATGAGTTCCTGGTAGAATTGTTCATAGGATACCTGTTCCTTGCCGTTCCTTCCTTTGCGGTCCGGGAAGCGTCCGTAAACCTTGCAGCCATGCTCCGTCAGAAGTTTCTTCACGCTTGCCGGATTGAGGTTCAGCGCATCCACCATATCCCCGAAGTAGCTTTCTTCATACCGGTAGCCGCCCTGTGACTCAAACCAGTCGGAGTTGATGCAGTCATAATTGGAAAGCATCTCCACACGGACAGGGATGTCATCCGTATTCTTTATCAGTTCCGAAAGGACATCCGAATCGTTGCGACCATATATCTCATCGCGTATTTCATCTTCGTGTTCTTCAAAGAAAACTTCCACCGTCTTTTCATCAACATGGAAGCATGCGGTACATTCCGCCTTCAGTCTTGTGACGATTTCATGAACTGCTTCCCATTCGCTATCTCTGTACCATTCATCTGCCTTTTCCCACAATTTTTCTTGGCTTTTACTTGCAAGGCATTCATGGATCAGGTCGAGACGATTGTCAAGGTTGTCGTTATAATCCGTCCACACCAGCGTGTAGGATTCGTCCATGAGGGACTTGACGAGTTCCATTGTCAGTTTTTTCTGTTCTTTCATTTTCGTTACCTGTGTACGGCAGGATTCTGTTTCCCGTACATGTGGTTATAAATGCAGAGAGCGACCTTACGGCCGCTCCCTTGTTATCCGTTCTCTTTCATGAATTTTTCGTATTTCTCTTTTTCCATGTTGTCCTCCTTTCAGTTTAATAATTCAGTTTCTTTCCCGTTGTCTTTTGCGGCCAGGACACCGAAGGGCAAGTCCAGTATCCTGTGGCTGAAACACATCGTGGAGTTGTAGTCCGTACGTTGCCAGAGCGTAAATCGGTCTTCGGCGAACGACCACCTGAAATAGCCTGACAGGGAGCCGAACCGGGGGTTGACGTTCCTTCTGATGAGGAAACGGTTTACATCCACGATATGTCCAGCCGTCAGTATGATGTTCAGAATCTCGACGAATGCCAGCTGTGAGTACGGGTCAATGGGCATGACAGGTCCTTTGAAGTTGATTTCCATATTTTTTCCATTTAATTGTAATTATCATCAAATATCTCGTAACGGAAGGGAAGCATGTCGCAATAGCTGCTTGATATGCCTGTATATATCAGCGTATCTTCTGCCAAGTCAGCAGTGTCCTCTTCCTTCTCGACAACGGCATCTCCGTACAGGTCATGATAGTGCGAGACAATCATGTGTGGATCATCCGTACTGATGTCATAGCCGTAATTCCTGCTCCAGGCCATGAAGAATTCGGTTTCTTCCTCTTCAAGCCTTTCAAGGGCATCCCTGATTTCGAAGAAGTTTGGGCAGAGCCATTCACGGCTGACCAGTATGTCAGGGATGTTCTCCCATTTGGGATACCTATATTGCGGTTCTTCCTCTCCGGGGAACAGGTCTGAGCAGGCACACAGGAATTCACCCATGTCACTGTAGTCTGACATGTGCAGCCAGTAGTCCCTGTAATTCTTTATGTCAATGAGATGCTGTGTTGTCACGGCAATCTCTGCATTGTTTAGATTCATATCCTTTTCATTATTATGTATGCGAATGCCGGGGATTCCATTCCACCGACTTCGAGAAGGTGCCGTGTCCCGGCTGTGCAGGGTTTTTCGGGAAAATACCGCAGCCGTGGCGAGGATGATTTTCCCGAAAACCGCTTGCGGCATGACCTTGCACGGCCAAGGAAGACACGGACTACCTTTGTCGGTGGGAATGGAACTCCCGGTTCTTTTCATACGGTTCATATTCAGTTTGCTATTCGCTGGCTTCCCCAGCTGATGTGTATTTTGCCTTCATGGTCCTGCGTGCGGACAAGCAGGCTGTCGATGACGGACATCGTAATGTCGAACTCCTCGAATATTTCGGACTGTTCCTTGACTTCTCCTGTCTTGATAAACTCGTTCAGCCGTTCCTTGGTCAGTACCAGTGCCATCAGGTTCTGTTCGACCGAGTCCTCATAGGTGACATAATGAACGTCCTTCATCTCTTTGGAATCGAGGCGGATGAACCGGAAGTAGAACTGTTCCATGCGGGGAATGTTCCATTGCAGGGATTCCAGTATCACCTGATTGCAGGCAGGTATGTTCACCGAGCTGCTCAGGCTTTGCTGTGTGCATATCAATATGCCGTTGATGGTAGAGTCGAATTCCGTCACGATGTTTTGCCTCCTTTTGAATGCCACGTCTCCCTTGACCACAAATACCGGGCGGTCGGGAAAGCATTTGCGGAGATGGTTCTCGTAAAGGTCGAATGCGGCTATCGACGTGCAGCCGATAGCCACTTTTCCGGGTATCTTCCGCACCAGTTTCTCTATGTACTTTGTCTTGTTCGGAATCCCGTCTCCGGAGTAACCCTCTATCAGATGTGGGACGGAACAGGCCTTGATAAGCAGTTTGATCTGTCGCATGAGCCGGAGTCCGGCATCCTTCTTCGCATCACCCGTACTGTTGTAATACAGCTCACAGATACGGCAGAATTCCTCGATGATGACACGGTAAACCTCACGCTCTCCGTCCGACGGACTGACGGTATGGGTCTGTATCTTGTATTTTTCTCCTGCGAAATCCCTGAACTTGCGTGTGATGACCGTTTTGCCGATAAGTTCTGACAATTCCTCCTTGTTATAGACATCCTGGTTCTGCTTCTCGATGCCGAATACGGTGGCTTTTCCGGGACAGTGGCAGGCACGGAAGAGGACGTGCCCCCTGAAGGCCGGGAATGGACTGCCGTAATCCGTATTGTTCTCTTCCTCTATCTCACGTTCCTTGTTTTCGTGATAGACCTGCGGGCTCCAGCACACCATGTTCACCGAATTGTTGTAAAGCAGCTCGAACTGGCTGTACAGTTCCGCTATGTTGTTGCGCGTGGTCGTTCCGGTGTCAAGAATCTTATACTTGAGCCTTCTGAATATGCACAGGATGTTTCTTGTGCGCTGTGAAGTCGGATTCGTGATTTCGTCCGACTCGTCGAAAACAAGACACAGTTTCCGGGAAGTTTGTTTCACGTAGCGCACCAGCCCTCTTCGCAGTTTGCCGAGCATGGAGGTTGAAACGACGAGGAACATGCCTTCGGGTACGTTTGTAAGATCGCTCTCTGCCCGGATGACACGGAACCGTTCCCTGTTTACCGACAGGAACGGAATCCAGGTCATGTTGGTGGCAATGGCCGGTGCAAGGATGATGGCATTCCTTACTTTTCGGAATTTGAGCAGGAATCTGGCCCGGTAATAGACAGCCGCGGTTTTGCCCGATCCCTGCTGCCAGTTCAGCAGGGCATAGCGTTTTTGAAGTACAAGGTTCAGGTCATGCTTTTGCAGGGTTGTGAATTCACATGCCTCGCCGTCCTTGTTGATGAATGTGCTCCGGTCCAGATATTCCTTCAGATTGACGTCTTCTTCCATATCCGCAAACCGGAGGTTCTGCATCTCATACTGTTTCTGCTTCCGGCGTATCAGTTTCTCCGCCGCACGGATCTGAAGCCTGTTCCTTTCCGTTACGGTTTCCGGTACCGGAAGTTCAGCCCTCCCGAGAATGAGATCGTTGATGCTTGCAGCCTTGTGTGTGACTTTGTCAAGCAGACGGGGTGCGTATGGTTTGAGTTTGAAACCGTAGGAGGTCTTCACCAGTGCCACTTCCTTGCGGGGTACTGAATGCTGGGAAGTGATGTACTTGCGGATGATTCCGAGCACCTTGCCTGTGGTCAGTTTTTTACGTTCCCAGTCTTTGATCTGCTGGTTTGTGGCATTTTCCGGTGGTTTTTGGTTGCGGAACTTGGATACAAGTGCTTCTGCCTTCTCAATGTGCCTGTTCAGTACGGCATGGGCTTTCAGCTCATACATATACTTGGAGAGCCTGTATTCGAACGCTTCCAGTTCCTCGCGGTCTATCCGGTTGGTTTCCCGCATGAGGTCAATCCGGATTCTCTGCTTCATCACCCTTGTCTTCCTGACGCGGTCTTTCAACTCTTCCATCGGAATGAACTCGTCCGCATTGTAGGGTTGCATTTCGATGTGGCGTGACCTGCGCAGGAATACCATGACTTTCGTGCTGAAGTTATGTACTCCCATGGAATCGAAAGCATCCGGATTCAGTTTGGTCTGGCCGACAAAGGAAAAACTGCTGTTGATATTGGCAACACGTGTCTTCTCCCAAAATTCACTCTGCATGAATGACACGGGTACGATGACCATCAGGAATCCTGCCGGATTGAGCACGTCGTATGCTTTATCCATATAATATTCCTGTGAAAGTTTACAGTCAAATTTCAGGTTGAATGGCGGGTTGCCGATGATTACGTCAAAACGTTGTTCCGGGCGGTACTGCTGTATGTCGCATTTTTCGATATGGGCTTCCGGATAGAGGTGTCTTGCAACGGTTACAGCTCTGCCGTCTATGTCAAAGCCGTAGGTGTTATGCAGGTTCGGCAGGTGGTTGAAGAAGTTGCCCATTCCGCAACACATATCAAGCACCATTTCCGAAGAGGTCGGGGAAAGGACCTCCACCATGCTCCGGCATAGCTCATGAGGGGTGAAAAACTGGCCCATCTCGAATTCTTTCTTGGCTTCCGCATATCTGTGATAGCTGGAAAAATCTGCCTGCTTGAGATTGTGCAGTCCTCCGATACCTGTGTAGCAGTTGTAGATGCTCTCCTTCGGAATGAGGTCCTTGCCGGAATCGATGGCAAAAAGGATTTTCTCGTTCACCTCGGCACGCTTGTCCCGGGGAATCTGTTGGGGTATGATGGCATACATGCTTTTACTTTTTGATGGTTAAAAACGGAGACACCCCGCAAGGAAGCCTTACGGGGTGCAGGATTAAACTTTTCATGAATCAATCTTCATTGAGCGTGATTTCGTCCAGATGGAGCCGTCTGTAACAGTTTTCGGCAGCCGGACTGTCTTTGAACCGTATGTCGATGCGTCCGTTCTTGTAGAATTTGATCTGCCGGGCATTGTCCGTGGTAAGACTGTACCACTGTGTGATGTCCACGTTCCGCTCGTCAAGTCCGATAACCATTCCGGTTGAGCCGTTTATCAGGTCATCCGAACCGTAGGCTATACCTTCACAGAAGATGTTCACCTTGTTTCTACAGTCGTATGAGAATTCGTATTCACCGTGATATTCCAGATGGATGCTGTCCCAATATACGATATCAGGAAATGTTATCTTGTCCTTTTTCAGCTCGGGTTTGACCTTGCTCCAACGTGAGGGTCGTACCGTTTTCAGGAAACGGGCCAGCAGTTCCTCCTCGGCAGTTTCCCGGAAACTCTTTCCGCCCAGATGTTCGATGACAGAATCCACATAGGTCTGGTAGACCGGTCTGAATCCCATAGGCAATGTCTGTCCGTCAATTTTCGGGACAGGGACATCCACATTGTAGGTCTTGTTGAAATAGGAAATGATGCGGTTGGCAAAGTTCGCATTGGCATTGTGGCTCTTGTCCACAAGGTCGTTAATGAGGTTGAACGGTTTGAACTCATTGTGCGAATAATCATCCTGCCCGTTGTGGAAATAAAAGTCGCGGATGGAGACCTTGCCGTTGTCCTCGTACTTGAACTGTCTTTCTTTCCGGTACTGTTCCGCATCCTCCTTGAAGATAGCATACCACTTTTCTATCTGCTTGAGTGTCTTGTACAGAAGATCCTGCTGTGACTGGCAATAGAGCCTGTCCTGTTCGGTAATCTTTTCCTCGTTTCTTACTTGTACGCTCAGAATGCCGGAAAGCAGGTCGGGAGCGTTACCGGCCTTGATTGATGTTGTTGTCTGCATATCGGTTGTAATTTTAGATGTTAGAAATTCTGCGGTTTGACCCGGTAGAAACGCGTGATGTGCTGTTCCATGTCCTTGACTATCTTGACTTGTTCAGGATAGAAATTGAGTCTCCGTTCAACAGCCGGTTCATCAATTCTATTCCATTCGTCTTGCGTGATAAAACGGTTTTCATGACGGAAGCACCATACCACGATTTGATTTGCCCAGTTACCCTTGAACACCATTCCTTCATAGTCTTCCAGAAACTGTCTGAAATCGGTTTCATCCCGGAAAGCGATTTCGAAACTTTGATAAAGATTGCCTTTTTCCGTATCCATTCTTTTATTCAGGTAAAACTTCCGGTAGGTCTCGGTAGTGTAATTGCCATACTTTGGATTGGGTTCGGCATAGAACCATAGCGGCACTCTGGCCAGAAAGGTGACCGAGCCGTTGGCACATGCTCCACAGCTTCCCCAATCCTTGAAAGCACCTTCCGTCCATTTCAGGAATTTCATGTCCTTCGGGTTTACACGGTGGAATGCTCCACCGCTGACACTCAGGCGGATGCTTCCGTCCTCCTTCCATACAAAAGGCACATAGGGCCGTTCGCATACGGACAGGCGTTCTTCATCCCTGTGCATGTGATCGATTAGGGCATGTCCGTAATAATCTCCATGCTCGGTGACATATACCACTCTGTCACCGACTTGCGGTGTGATTTCCGAGCGTGTCCGTTCGATGAGTTGCACGTAATTGTTGGCCATATCCACATCATCCTGCGTAAGCCAATGTTCACGGTCGTATGAAGCATTCAGTTCTCTGAGTGTTTCGATACTGTACTTGTCTTTTGCCATCTGTTGTAACATAACAATCAATATTTGTTAGTCCGGCATTTCGGGGCCAGAGTTCCCATAACTACAGGCTTTAAAAGGTCGTGTTCCGTACATGCAAGGCTTCGGGAAAAAATACCGCAAGCCCTTCGGGCGAGGATGATTTTTTCCACGAACCCGAAGGGCTTGGCCTTGCTTGGACGAGCAGAACACGAGTTACCTTTGCCTGTGGTTATGGGGACTCGGCTACTGAAAATTTATTTTTTCTCAATCTTATCCGATAAGATTGAAGTCATTTATTATGTCCTTTAAAATAGAAATGTTATCTTTGTAATCGAATTAAAGAGTTATTTGAAAGCATGAGAAATATGGCAGTTCTACACAGTCCAGCTTTTTCTTATCCGTTGCCCGTTCTCGTGCGAGTTTTATTCAATCTGTTGATATTCAAAGGGAAAATACTTTATTACAACAAATATATCCAAAATCGGATATAATATCCTGAGGCGTTGGTATTACATCCAAAAACACTACTTTTGCATACGGAAGTCACTCTACATGAAAAACACATCATATACAAAACGATCTATTTATCTGATCCTATTCTTTATAATAGGATGCACTTCATCCCTATACGGAATGGAAGGCGCAGGTGTGTATTTCAAGGCGAGCCTATGCGGAAAAATCTATAAGCATTTATCCTTTCTTGTAGAAGAGGACATCCGTCCGAGAGATGACTTTAAGGAAGCGGAATGGTTCCTCACCACCGTTGAGGTAAACTACAAGTTTAATAAATATCTTCTGGCAGGAAGCGGATATATGTCTCTAGCACGATACAAGGCATCCGACGAGTTGCGAAACCGATATTATCTCTATGCTACGGGGACTTATTCGGCCGGACGTTTTACCCTCTCTGTCCGGGAACGTTTTCAAAGTACCTATAAGGTTCACGCCGAACATCCCAAGAATTATCTGCGTTCGATGCTGACCCTCTCCTATAAGATCGGCAAGAGTGGTTTCTGTCCTTTTGCCTACACCGAGGTCTTCAATGATACGCGAAATAAGATGCGGTCCGATAAGATCCGTTTCTCCACAGGAAGTAATTACCAACTAAACCCGAACAATAACCTCCAACTCTATTATCGCTACCATATATTTAATGTAGACGATCCCGTGAATTACCGCCATGCGATCGGTATCTGCTATACCCATCGTTTTTAATAAGAATTTTCGTACCTTCGCGTCCCGAGTGCTTGATAAACCTCGTTAAAAACAAGAAGACATGCAAAAAACAGTTACAGTACCTTTCATGCTGCTAGGTATACTTTTTAATATATGCCTTGTAGCGTCCAATCTTTTAGAGACAAAAGTAGTGCAAGTAGGCGGTATAACGGCTACCGCAGGTTTGATCGTATTCCCGATCTCGTATATCATCAATGATTGTATAGCGGAAGTGTGGGGATTCAAGAAGGCACGGCTAATTATCTGGAGTGGCTTCGCCTCTAATTTTCTGGTGATCGCATTCGCGCAATTGGCGGTATTATTACCGGCCGCCCCTTTTTGGGAGGGGGAGGAAGGTTTCAATTTCGTCTTCGGGATGGCCCCACGTATAGCGGTCGCCAGCTTGATAGCGTTTTTGGCCGGTTCTTTCCTGAACGCCTATGTGATGAGCAAAATGAAAATCGCCTCCAACGGAAAGAATTTCTCGTTACGAGCGATCGTATCTACCCTTATCGGTGAGAGCGCCGATTCCCTGATCTTTTTCCCGATCGCCTTCGCCGGATTGATCCCGGCCGGAGAATTGCTTATCATGATCGGGACGCAGGCGGTACTTAAATCCTTGTACGAGGTTATCATCCTTCCCGTCACCATCCGTGTCGTAAAGTACATCAAGAAAGTAGACGGGAATGATGTGTATGATCTTGGTACCTCGTATAATATCCTAAAGGTTAAAGACATTTAGGCCGGGACCAAACAATGACCGGCCTTCATTTGAATAGATGCGACCAATCCTCCCTTTGCTGCGGCATATAGGACTTCATTCCCAATAATTCAGCCGCCCGGCAATTCACGGAAGCGTCATCAATCAGCATAGTCTCCTCGGCTAAAAGATTCGAGTCCTTCAGTACGTACTCAAAAATATCCGCGTTCGGCTTCAGCATATGCAATTCGTAAGAGAGGTAAATCTTATGGAAGAAATCTTGGGCACAAAGACCTTGATAAGAGAAATAGGTATCTTCGGACCATTTCCAATGAAGCTCGTTCGTATTGCTCAGAAGCATCGTATTATAGCGTTCACGAAGCTCCAATAGCAGACGCAACTTATTTTCCGGGACGTCTCCCAACATGGCGATCCATGCCGTGTCGATTTGTTCGTCCGTCAGGGGCTTTCCCGATAAGGTACGAATATCATCGCGAAACTGTTCCACCGAAATCGTTCCCAACTCTAATCGCTCAAACAAGTCCTTATGTTGATAGTTATTCGTAATCTGTTCCCGGATATTCTCCACGCCGAGATTCTCGAAAGCCTCGATACAACGGTTGCGAGTCAGGTTAATAAGCACACCGCCCAAGTCTATAATCAAGTTCTTTATGCCTTCCATATCATTTCTTTTTATACCAGCTACGACGTCTGCGATGTCGTCTTTTCTGTTGATAACGATTGATCCGCTTGTAAACGACCCAGACAAACAACAAGCCGAAAACAGCGAATATCAATATAACAATCCAAGAGTTAAGATTGTCACCTTTTACCCGGCTCCACATTTCCAGAACCACCTCCGTCTCGTTCCCGAAATCACGGATCATGGCACAACGTTCCACGACCTTCCGGTCCGGATATTGAGCCGGGTCTATCTGGACACGCTCCGCTCCCGGTCCGAAGAAATAACTTACGTCCGAGAACTCGGTCCGCGTCGTATCGATCTTTTCCGCCAATATTTCCGGGGTAGCCACGGTGCTGACATATCCGGTCACTTCCATATTACGGCTGACGATGTCCGGACGGCATAGATAGTCCATAAAATAACTGGCCGCCTTCACGTTGCGAGCGTATTTAGGGATCGCCCAACCATCGTACCAGATATTACTGCCCTCCAAAGGAACCTCATACCCCAGATCTACACCTACGGCACTCGCCTCTTCCATGGCCCAGACCGCGTCGCCGCTCCAAGTGAAATTCAGCCACGCCTTTCCTTTCGTCATCATCTCCTTACCGAAATCGGCCTCCCAACCGGCGATATTCGGTTTCATTTTCTTTAAGTATTCCTCGGCGATAGCGATCATTTCCGGGGAGCTATCGTTCATCAATTGCTCCACCGTGATCGTACCATTCGCCAATTCCCTCGCATGGGCGTATATGATAGCGGTTCCATAAGCGTCACGATAACTATCCTTCATCAAGATCTTATTCCTGAAACGAGGGTCCCAAAGGCATTTCCACGACATTACCTCGTCCCTCGAGACATCGGCTTTATTATACAACAGGCCGGCGGTTCCCCACATATAAGGAACCACGTAGTCGGTAGTCTTACGGTCCGGCTGACTTAACTTATTCAGTTCCTCTTGGATATAGGGAGAGACGTTGTTGATATAATCCGGTGTCTTCCCGAAATTACGGTCGATCGGTAGCAAGAGATTTTTCCGCAGCATGCGCTCAAGGATATACTCCGAAGGGCAAATCAAGTCAAAATCCTCATGTCCCCGCTCGATCTTGGTCAACATGATCTCGTTGATATCAAAGACCTGATAGATAATCCGGACCTCCTCACCCGTCTGTTCCTTATACCATTTCGGGAAATCCGTCAGGACGTCCTCGTCGATATAATCTCCCCAGTTATAAATCTTCAAGATCTTGCTTCTCTCCTCGTCCGAGCGCCCGCAAGAAGTGAACAGCCCCATAAGCAGGGCCAAAACAGACAGAATCGATATAAATTTCTTCATTTTCATTTACGCTCGCTTCGCTTTCTCAGCACGTTTATTTATAACAATCAACAATACTAACACGGTTACGAATATAATCGTTGAGAGGGGACGCAACTCCGGGGTCAAACCTCCTTTCCGGGCATCCGCGTAGATAAAGGTGGAAAGAGTTTCCAAGCCCTCATTACCAATCGTAAATATGGTCACGGCGAAATCGTCGATAGACAGCGTGAAGGCAAGGATAAAGCCACTGATCATACCCGGACGGATTTCCGGGAAGATCACCTTCCGCAAGGCCTGAAACGGAGTCGCCCCCAAATCCAACGCCGCCTCGTAGATATTCTGGTTCATTTGTTTCAAGCGGGGCATGACGCTTAATACCACATATGGCGTACAGAACGTGATATGCGCCAGCACGACCGTCGTCAAACCTTGAGAGATCCCTAAGCTGACAAACAACAGGAACAAGGAAATACCGGTAATGATATCCGGATTCAACATCGGGATGTTATTGACAAAACTCACGGCATTGCGGGCCCTTGCCTTCAAATTAAAGATCCCGATAGCGGCGACACTCCCCAACAAGGTAGATACCGTAGCGGCTATCATGGCGATAGCGAACGTATTCCAAAGAGCGCTGACCAACGAATGTTGTACGTTGCCGGCAAAAAGAGAGCTATATAATTTCGTGGAGAACCCGGTCCAGTTACCCAGTACTTTCGCCTCCGTAAACGAGAAGATCATGATAATCAAGATCGGCGAGTAGAGCAATAATAGCAAAGCCCATAGATATCCCTTAGCTAAATATTTCACCATCAGATAAGCCCTCCCTCATTCGCCGAATCACTGCTCTCATTGCTGAACAATCCCGTGATTCCGATTAATAACAACATGATAAGAGAAAGCGCCGCCCCATAGTTCCACATACCGTTATTGATATTCTCCTGTATGGTCGTACCGAAGAGCTTGATATTGTTCATCGTCAACAACTCGGCGATGGCAAACGTAGAGATGGTCGGCATAAACACCATCATGATACCGCTCATCACTCCCGGCATCGATAGCGGGAATACGGCCTTGACAAATACCTGCGACGGATTCGCCCCCAAGTCTTGAGCCGCCTCTATCAAGCTGTGATCCATTTTCTGGAGCGTATTATAAATCGGGTAGATCATAAAGGGCAGGAAGTTGTACACCATACCAAAGATCAAGGCCCCCTCTCCCAGCGGGAAATTCAAGAAATCGAACAAAGCCACGGTAGCCAACGTACGAATCAAGATATTGACCCACATCGGAAGGATAAACAAAACGACCATCGTACGTGAAGTATTAAACCGGGCTTGGCTCAATATCCAAGCGGCCGGATATCCCAGCAGCAGACAAAGAATGGTCGTTATCAAAGCGATCCCGACTGAATACACGAAGGTATTTATCGCCTCGGGATGGATCATAAACTTACGGAAATTGGCGAAGGTAAACATCCCCTCGTCATTCGTAAAGGCGTAATACACGATCAATAGGAGCGGTATCACGACAAAGATGGCCAAGAACAGGACATAAGGAATGGTCCAGTTCCTTCGTCTCATAAAAAATGCAGAAAACGTATTGATCACTTCCTTCCCTTTTTAAGCATGAATAATTCGAATTTTATCCGGGGCGATCGTTATGCCGACATGGTCTCCATCATCCCATACATCGTTGGTATCGACAAAGATGTCCTCGTCCCAATCCGTAAACACGGTCAGATGATAATGGTTGCCTTTGTAGAGGATAAATTTCACCTCTCCGGTCAAGCGGCCGTCTTCCTCGTTATCCTCCAAGATCACATCTTTAAAATCGATCTCGACTTTCACAGGCGTATTTGGCTCTATATCGGTTACTTCCTTGCATTCGAACGTACAGCCTAGGAATTCCACATGCGTAGCGTCGATGAGCTTTCCCTCGAAGGTATTGCAAATACGCTCTTTCTTCATTACATGGATATCGAAAGGCTTGATAAGAAGCCCGACCTCGCTACCCGCCTCGAAGCAATGGTAATCCTGTACCATGAACTCGTATCCGTTCGGGGTTTGCACCATCATCTCATAATGCACGCCCTTAAAGATGGAGGAGGTTACCGTACCCGTCAACATCGCCGCCTCCGACGGCTCGAAGATGTAAATATCCTCGGGGCGCAACACGACATCTACCGGCATTTGCTCCCCGAATCCCTCATCCACGCACTCGAACTCATGACCGGCGAAAGAGACTTGCCTATCCTTGATCATCGTTCCGTTCAAGATGTTACTCTCACCGATGAAATCAGCGACGAACGAATTGACCGGCTCGTTATAAATATCGATCGGGGTACCGATTTGCTGGATCTTTCCCTCGCTCATGACAACGATCGTGTCGCTCAGCGTCAGCGCTTCCTCTTGGTCGTGGGTCACGTACACGAACGTAATGCCTAAGGACTTATGCATCTCTTTCAATTCCATTTGCATGTCCTTGCGCATCTTCAAGTCCAAGGCCGCCAACGGCTCATCCAGCAATAACACCTCCGGCTCATTCACGATAGCGCGAGCGATCGCCACACGTTGCTGCTGGCCACCGGAAAGGGAATCGACATCCCGATCCTCATAGTCTGTCAACCCTACCATTTTCAATGCCTGTTTCACTTTCTTCTCGATCGTGGCGGAAGGAAGTTTCTTCAGCTTCAGGCCAAAGGCGATATTATTATACACATTCAGATGTGGAAATAAAGCATATTTCTGGAATACCGTATTTACGGGACGTTTATGCGGCGGCGTCTGCGTAATCTCCTTCCCGGACATCGTGATAACGCCCTCGGAGGCCGTCTGGAAGCCGGCTATCAAACGTAACAGGGTAGTCTTTCCGCAACCGGAAGGCCCCAAAATGGTTACAAACTCGCCCTTGCGGACCTGTAAATTTACATCATTCAGCACGGCCTTCTCGCCGAAATACTTCGATACGTGCTCCACGCTGATAATGCGATCCGATTTTCGTATTGACATTCTCGCTTGATCTAATTAGAATTAAACAATCATGAACAATGTTCTTATTTATTTTTGCGCGAATGTACAGATTTTAATAAGGCCGGGCACTATCGTTTTTACAAAATCTGACCTTACACCGGGTGAGAAGCGTCGCATTTCTCCAAGATTCGACCACGCACCCGGCGCGAGGTCCAATATTTCTCCAAGATTCGACCGCACACCCGACGCGAGCCCCGTATTTCTCCAAGATTCGACCGCACACCCGGCGCGAGGTCCAATATTTCTCCAAGATTCGACCGCACGCCCGGCGCGGGCAGGATATTCGGTAAATATTCAATCCACGTGTATCCGGTAGCTCCCCGATCTCAATCGGTACACAGCCTTCCCATCCTTCAACCCCACGGACGTGATACCCTCCTGCCCTTTCTCCACATGAGCGGACTTTCCGGACCGGGCGGGCAGATATAAAGTAGCCGTCGTATTAGCGGGGATGGTTGCCTCGTATATATAGCCCTTCTTTTGGATTTGCCATCCACTCTCGATACGTCCATAGGCGGAATCGTAATGCCCCCGGATAAACGAGAAGGTTCCGCCGATACGGGGTTGAAGGATGATGTGCTTATAGGCGGGTTGTTCCTCATCCCGCTGGATACCCAAGGTATAAGCTATCATCCACTCCTCGATAGCGCCATACGAATAATGGTTGAAAGAGTTCATATCCACAGGGCCGAAGCCATTTACCAACGTGTAGGAATTCCAACGTTCCCAAATCGTGGTAGCGCCTTGCAGGACAGGGTATAGCCATGAAGGATAGGCGGTTTGCTCAAATAATTTATAGGCGACATCGTCATAACCATTGTCGGATAATACCAAATTCAGGTAAGGCGTACCGATAAAGCCAGTCGTAAGCGTATAATTATGTTTCTTGATATTCTCTACCAGATGCCGGATCGCCAAGGGTTTGTTTTTCTCATTGAACAGATCGAACTGGAGAGGAACCACGTATGAGGTCTGCGTATCTACGATTTTCGCCTCGGTAGCCGCCGTTCCGGGCCACATACCTACTTGCGAATCCTTGCCAAAGATAGATTCCACCGTCGGGGCGAACGTGCGTCCTTCCTCGTTTACGAACAGGTCGTTAAAAGACCTCTTCACGTTCTCGTAGAAAGTACGGAAACGCCTTTGGTCCGCATCCTTCCCTAAACGTTTCGCTACCTGCTCCATAATCAAAGCGTCGTAGGCGGAGTAAGCGGTGTTCGTCAACATGGAATTCGTCGGCTCGATAGCCAGCCAATCGCCGAAACCACCGAAGGGCTGTACATAGCGTACGGCACGACGCTCCAAATAATCCATATAAGCGACCATGGAAGCGTAATGCTGTTCCAAAATACGCACGTCTCCGTATTGTTGATACATTTGCCACGGTACGATCACGCCGGCTTCCATCCATCCCATGGCACCTCCGCCATCCTCCGCGCCGTGAGGCGGGAAACCGACTACGGGTATATAGTTCGCGTAACTACCGTCATCTCCTTGATTATCCCGGACCGAGTAGAGCCAACGGGTGTAAAACGGATCGACATTCATATTATAAGTAGCCGTACGGGCAAATACCTGCGCATCCCCTGTCCAGCCCATACGCTCATCCCGTTGCGGGCAATCTGTCGGAACCGACAAGAAATTACCCCGTTGGCCCCAGATGATATTATTAAACAAACGGTTGACACGCTCGTCCGACGTCTCATAACCGCTCGTCCGCGCACCGATAGATTCCAGCACGATCCCTTTCACCGCCTCCACGGGTAACGGCTTGTCCAACCCGTGAATCTCCACATAACGGAAACCATGGAACGTAAAGCGAGGCTCATACGTCTCACCCGCCGCATCCCCTTTCAAGATATAACGATCCGTGGAAAGGGCGCTCCGGTAATTATCCGTATAGACTTGCCCTTTCTTCTCCTTATACATCGCGATCGTGTACGGGGCGACAGGTTCGGTAGGGATCGTTTCCGGATAATTCATCTCCCCGAAACGGATCGTGATTTCCTGTCCGGCCTTTCCCTTGAAAGTCAGACGGGGAACACCGACCATATTCTGCCCCATATCATAGACATAGACGCCGGGAATAGGCTCTACCACGGACTGAGCGGTCAGGGTCACATTATTTTGTATCGGGCTGCCTACATATCCTTGGATCTCCACATTTACCGGAGGAGCGGCAAATAAGGTCGCCGGTTTCCATGACGAGTCATCAAAACCCGGAGCATCCCAGCCGTTCACCTCTTTCCGGGCATCGTATTCCTCTCCATTCTGAAGGCCGTTAAAAGTGATCGGTCCCCGGTCATAACATTTCCAGCTATCATTCGTAACGATCGTCTCACGAGTACCGTCGGCATACTCGATCACGATCTTTCCCAATAAGGACTGGCGGGTTCCGTATTGATCCTGCCAACCGGTAAGGAAACCGCTATGCTCGCTCCACCATCCGGCGCCCAACATCGCCCCGATACCATTATCACCCGGTCGTAGCAAACTCGTTATATCATACGTATTATACATGATACGGTAACGGTAATCCGTCCAACCCGGATTCAGATAATCCTTTCCAACCTTCTGCCCGTTCACCGAGAACTCATAGATGCCCCTAGCGGTAGCATATAAACGGGCGCTCTTGACCGGTTTCTCTATCTTTATCGCTTTCCGGAGCATGGGAGCGGATACGTTCTCGCCCGGATACCAGACATTGAGCTTTCCCTCCCCTTTCTCTACATAAGTCTCGGCAGGATTGTACAGAAGCGTATTCCACGTATCCTCGCTGATACGCAAGTTGGAGAATGTAGCGGTCTGCCCTTTAGGTTGCAGGAAACCGATCGCATACAAGCGGCAATGATAAACCAACTCTCCATCCGGATAAGGATACACGGTGAAAGCCCCTTCCTTGCCTCCCCAGAAATCACCACGGCTCTTCCGTTCTTTCTCCTCGGGAGTCAAAGAGGAATTCACCAAGGTCTTTCCATCGATCTCTATATCCACGAAATATCTCAAGGCATATTGGGCCGTCGTCACCTTCAACCGGATATGATGCACCTTATGCTTATCCGAGACTGGGATGATAGAAGCCAGACTTTCCGCCTCATCTTGCGTCGTTTTCCCATCTGTGGTATGACGTAAAATGAAACGGGCGTCCCCCGAACCATTCAAGTCCAGTTCAGCAGACACATAATTATCAGCGTCCCTCGACCCAAAGACAAATACGGCTTTATCATTACCCTCGGCAACCCGCACATCATAGTCGATCACATAATGCGAGCGATATTTGGAGAGTTGTGTCTCCGACGAGCCGATCCAACGGGCGCCACTCCATCCGGAACCCAGAAGACCGGTCTCGAACCACGCAGGCTCGGTGGAGGTAATTTCCGTTCCCGATTCATCCCATACGGAAACTTTCCAATAATAGCGAGTGGAAGGTTGCAATGCTTTTCCTTGATAAACTACGCCGACCGATTCCCCGGAAAGAACCTTTCCCGAATCATAGATATAACGCCCGGCAGCCAATTGCTCCGAACTATCGGCCACCCATAACCGATAAGCCTGCCCACAGGCCCCATAGCGATCGGACTCCATCTGCCAGTTAAAACGTGGCTGACTGACATCAATTCCCAGTGGATTGGTTTGATACTCAACCTGTAGGTTCTTCAATACGGTAACCGCACCCAGAGGTAGCCATCCGGCCAGCAACCCTAAGATTATAGACAAAATACATCGTGTGCTCTTCATAATACAAAGAATTAAAATGATAACGGTACAAAAATATCCATTATCATCTTAACTCTTTGTTTCATTTTTGGGAGAAGATGTAGCAGTTTTGACACTACTCAATCTTTCCTACCATCTTGGACGGGTCTACCCAACGATCAAACTCCTCGGCGGTCACATAACCGGACTCGATAGCCGCCTCCCGCAAAGTCTTATTTTCTTGATAGGCTTTCTGGGCGATAGCGGCGGCCTTGTAATATCCTATTTTCGGATTCAAGGCGGTAACCAGCATTAAGGAGCTATCCAGATGGCGTTTGATGTTTTCGTTCACCGGGGTAATGCCTTTTACGCAACGTTCGCTGAAATTCAGGCAACCATCACCGATCAAGCGGGCGCTTTGCAAGAAGTTCGAGATAATCACCGGCTTAAATACGTTCAACTCGAACTGCCCGTTGGAGCCGGCTATCGAGATTGTCACGTCGTTACCCATTACTTGAGCGGCGATCATCGTCAATGACTCGCATTGCGTAGGATTCACCTTTCCCGGCATGATGGAGGAACCCGGCTCGTTCTCCGGCAAATGGATCTCACCGATACCGGCACGAGGACCAGAGCCCAACATTCGTATATCGTTCGCGATCTTCATTAAGCTGACCGCTACGGATTTCAAGGCTCCATGCGCCTCAACCAAGGCATCATGGGTAGCTAGGGCCTCGAATTTATTCGGGGCGGTTACAAAAGGAAGCCCAGTCAACTCTGATATCTTCTTAGCGACACACTCGTCATAATTGACCGGGGCGTTAATACCGGTCCCAACCGCCGTACCTCCTAAAGCCAACTCGGAGATATGCGACAGGGAATCCTTCACTTTCCGTATACCATATTCCAATTGAGCCGCATAGCCACTGAACTCTTGCCCCAATGTCAATGGAGTGGCATCCATAAAATGAGTCCTCCCGATCTTCACGATCTTCATGAACTCCTCACTTTTTAGCGCCAACGCACGATACAGACTCTCCAATCCCGGGATCGTCACCTCCGCTATCACCTTATAGGCGGCAATATGCATAGCGGAAGGAAACGTATCATTGGAGGATTGCGATTTATTCACGTCATCGTTCGGAAGCAGCACTTTCTCCTTATCCGTTAGCTTTCCTCCGGTCAACACATGCGCTCGGTTGGCGATCACCTCATTGACATTCATATTCGTCTGGGTCCCGCTCCCCGTTTGCCATACGATCAAGGGGAAGGAGTCATTTAATTTACCCGCCAAGATCTCGTCGCATACCTTACCGATCAAATCGCATTTCTCCGGAGACAAGACGCCGGCGTCTTTATTAGCCAAAGCCGCTCCTTTTTTCAAGTAAGCGAACGCCTCTATCACCTCTTCGGGCATCCGGCTAATATCGGTAGCGATCTTGAAATTATTCACGCTCCGTTGTGTTTGCGGCCCATAATAAACGTCCGCCGGCACTTCCACCTCACCTAAGGTATCTTTCTCTATTCTATACTTCATGACACATAAGTTTTATTGATCTCTTCTATGTATAAACTATCCGGATACCGAATTGTTTATGTTACATTCACGAGTATATCATGAAAAGACATTTATCATGGAACAGAATTCAGATCATAGAGAAACGGCTTATTTCGCCTCCGATGTTTTTTAATAGTTTTTCTTCTCGTCAATAATGTATTCGGGACGGGCCTTGATCTCGTCAAAGAGGATACCGACATATTGCCCTAACACGCCGACCGTCAATAACTGTACACCTCCAAAGAAGATAATGGAAGTCATGATAGAAGTCCAGCCAACCTCGGCGTTACTGAAACCATAGATCTTGCCCAACGTGAACCAAACCGCCAAGATTATACCGACCAATACGGATATAAACCCGAGACTCGTCGCCAAACGCAACGGCTTCTTCGAGAAATAAAGCATTGCCGTCGACGCGAATTTCAACATCTTACTAATCGGATATTTCGTCTCGCCGGCGATACGCGCCTCACGCTCATAATAAAACGGCACTTGATGAAAGCCCACCCAACTTATCAAGCCACGGATATATTTTCCCCGTTCCTTAAAACGGTCGAACTCATTCATCACCTTCCGGTCCACTAAACGGAAATCTCCTGTATCCAGCGGGAAATGAACCTCGCTCATATAATTCATCACCCGGTAAAAAGCCTTGGAGGTGAACAGCTTGAAAAGGCTCTCCCCTTCCCGTGACTTTCGGACGCAATAAACCACGTTGGCATTCTCTCTCTCCTGCACTTCCAGCAGATCCGGAATCAATTCCGGCGGATCCTGCATATCGGCGTCGATGATAATCGCCAAATCAGCGTCACAGTTATTGATACCCGCCGTTACCGCCGGTTGATGACCGAAATTCCGGGAGAAGTGAATCACCTTCACATGAGGATCGGTTGCGGCTATATGATCCAACAAAGAACGTGTCTTATCCTGACTGCCATCATTTATATAGATAATCTCCGTAGGGTTCGGCAACTTTACCAAGACCTCTTTCGTACGCCGATACGATTCCTCGATCACGGCTTCCTCGTTATAACACGGGACTATAACCGCTAACTTCTTCATGCCTTTTAAGCTTTAAAGGTATAAAACTTATTTACTAAAAAATTAATCACCGTATAGAAAGCCATTCCAATCAAGTGGTTGTAGTAATGATCGATCGTAAGTCGGGAATTCAAGATCAGTACCAATCCATACTGTAAGGCATAACAAATAATAAAAGCGATCGTGAACCGAACCGCCCCTTTCGTCCATCCGGTGGAACTTCCCTTGAAAGTCCATTGCTTGTTCCAGATGAAACTGTTTAATATGCCTGCCACATATCCCGTTAAGTTAGATAAACCTTCCCGGCATCCGAAGAGTTTCATCATCACCCAGATAACGATCATCGTTATCAAGGTATTGCTCAACCCGACTACACCATACTTAATAGCTTGCTTAATCGTCTCCATTCTTACTTATAATCTCGGAAATCTCCTCGGGTGTCAATTCCTTGACATTCGTGATCGTGAAAACATTCGAGAGGAAATCGCCGTATTGGTTACATTCATTGATCACCCGGTCCAACGTAGCTTTTATATCCGTACGCACCGGGATCAAGAACACCAACTCCACATACTGCTCACCGATCGTCAAACGCTCGATTTCGCAGTCCGTTTTCGGCAGATAATAAGCGAACTCCCGCTCGATTGTCTGCCGCTGATATTCTTGGAAAGGTTTCTTGCCTTTAGACGTCATCAAGACATAGAAACGCAGCTTCTCCCCTTTTCCTCCCAGGCCGGTCGAGATATAAATTTGTTTCTCGTCGGAGAAATCGGACTCTAAGGAGATACGAGACTCCATCAAAGCCATGTAGGCCCAATCTGTCACTTCCGGGTCCGGATGCTGAGTGTATTCCTCCAACAAGCGGTACGCACGGACGGACTTCGAGGTAGCCAATTGAGATAACAAATATCTCTTCTCGGTCTTGTCCTTGGTTTCCTCCGTCAACAAAGTGTTGTACAGGGTCTCGCACTCATCCTCCGATAAGGGACGGGGAGGCCGGTTTTCCTTCCGTACGTTTTCCGAGTATTTGAAATACTCCATCTGAAGTTCAACCGGCACACGCTGTTCTAGTATATGGAAATGTCCCTCCATCCTGCTGAAGGAATCACGGAACTTTTTGAATACATCACCTTCTTCTTTCATAGATCGTCTTTTTTCGTTATTAAACTCCCATAAACAAGAAACAAGAACAAAGGTAATGTTTTTTCCGGAATAAATAAAAATAACGTTATTTAAGCTCCCGCATAAATTAAGAACCCAAGTCCGATTACGAATAAAATAAACATCCCGACATTCAGACGATTGGAAATGGCTGGCGCTCCCTTGAACTCTTTCCAGATAAGGATGCCCCATAAAGCGGAGACTAGCGTGGCTCCTTGCCCCAATCCGTAAGATATAGCCGCTCCCGCTTTCTCGGATGCTATCATACTGAAAGATTGACCGATGCACCAGATAATACCCCCCAGTACACCCACGAGATGCGTACTCATATTTCCCTTAAAATAACCGGATATGGAGACAGGCTTACCTTCCACCGGATGTTTCATTGCCAATGTATTAAATAAGAAATTACTAACAAATACTCCTATGGCAAAAACAAATACGGCGGTATAAGGCGTCAACTTCCCGGGTGCCGGAGAAGCGAAATTCTCCATGTCCATGGAAGCGGCGACAAAACGATAGAAAAAAGCCATGATCACGCCGGCCACAACCGATATAAGGATTCCCTTCCCCGATACTTTCTTGGTACCGACCAAGGCTTTCTTATAAGCCAGACCATTCAAGATGATGGCGACCGTGATTAAGGCTACACCGATAAAGATATAAGTCGGTTCCCCCTTCGCCGCCCCGAAATAGTTAACCAATACGCCTAGCACCAAGGCCAATCCGATCCCAACCGGAAAAGCGACCGACAATCCGCAAATGGCGATCGCCGCAGACAACAAGATATTGGCAGCATTAAAAATAATACCGCCCAAAAAGGCACTCCCTAAACTAGCGAGGTTCGCTTGCGCCAAATCCGGCAGGAAACTGCGTCCTTCCGTCCCGATGCTGCCCAAGGTAAAGCCGGAAATCAGAGAAAAGAGCAAGACACCAATCACGTAGTCCCAATAGAAGAACTCATATCTCCAAGTCTTGGAGGCTAATTTCTGCGTATTCCCCCATGATCCCCAACAAAGCATCGTAACGACACAGAATATGACAGCTAAAGAATAATCTTGTACGATATACATAAAATACTATTTAATAGATGGTTGATGCATCATATAATTCTCTATCAAGGAAGCGACCTCCGTAGGCGGCATCTTCTCGATCAAACGAAGATCACGGCCATTGGGATTTGCCACCCAATTGTTAGTCCCCTCATCATCTACGACATGAAAGGTTCCTCGCTCTACATCGAAATAAGGCTCATAACCTTTTATAGCGACCAATACCGCCGTATGATCCCAGCTCATGCGCCCTTCCGGGTCTCCCTCCGTGAAACAAAGGGCATACGCATCTTTTACAGGACTGTTCTCCACGTTCATTTGCACCAGTTTCTTTCCGGTCAAGATTACGTTCCCGATCTCAAAACCGCTAAAGACAATCTCTGTAGGCCATTCATCCGCTACGACTTTAGAGGCAGGGACATCGCAATACACATTAAATTCTTTTCCTTCCGGAAACAGGCCCGCCATAGAAACCAAACGTTTCACTTTCTTGGCGACTAATTCCTTTCCGGAGAGATCGCTATATTCATCAGCTCCCGATTGAAGCAAGTCCCTTAAATTAGAGAAGAAACCAATCGTACAAATAACAACGCTGGTATCCGGTTGTTCGCTCAGAATCTTACGGTACACCTTCAGAGCATCCGGAGCGTCGGAAGTCTTCGCCGTATGATGCGGATAGTTAGCGGGTAACTCGTCAGTCCACTTCGTTTTATGCCAAGTAGTCAAGGAGGCCCCCGGTTCGCTCTTTGGTGCCCCTACCGGTATGTCCGGACGGTTGAAATAAGTATTCAACACCTCAATGCAAGGTACCACCCGCTCATCATGGTTGGAGGAAAGAGTCGCAAGGATATTTACCTGACCGCTATCCGCCAAGGCATGCATCAAGGCCATAGCGCCCACATCATCATAGTCCGGACCTAAATCAGTATCTAGAATAAGATTTACCGGTTGAGGCTTATCGGTTTGAGGAATATTTTTCGACACATTTCCCTTACAGGAAATCAACAAGGCAAATAAGCCCATCAGAAACAATGATTTCTTCATAATCTTTATAATTTATTGGTGAACAATCTCTTTCGGAGCATCCGAGTAAATCAGTATCTCGCTGAAATGAACGGAGACATCATTACGTGGATTTAGCCATTTAAACGTAGCCGTATGTTTTCCCTTGGGCAGCTGATACTTCCAGAACAGGTCGTTCCTACGAGTCGTATAGGATGCCGGAAGGTTCGCCGTCTCAACCAGCTCCCCATCTAGGTACATCTCTACTCTCGCTACGTATTTATCATCTTTAGCGTTCACAAAGCCTTTGAATACGGCGCCTGTTCCCTCAAAAGGCAGTTCTCCTACATCGGGCAAATTCTTATTAACCGCCACTTTCTCTATCGGATACATACCCTCGAAAGCCTTCTCGTAACGAACGGCTACAGGTTGCTGGCATTTGATCGTCACCTCGTCACCTGAAACGGAACCGCCGTTGCGCTCTATCACTTGCAACGCTTGATCGAAGCCCATTTGGTAAGTCTTATTCAATGAGATGGTCGTATAGGCAAAATCCATATTTTCCACTTCTCTCAAGTTCTTCATCCAATAATCCGGTATATGGCTATAACCAAGGATTGTTCCTAAGATACCACCCGCGGAGGCTGGGTTGCAATCCGAGTCTTGTCCGCAACGGGTAGAGATATCCAATGTTTTATAGAAATCTCCCTCACCATAAAGCAAGCCGATAAGAATGTATGCGCTATTGATCACGGCATCAATATTGAACGGAACAAAAACACCATCCGGACAACCAATATCCGAGCTCCATTTCTTCTCACATTCAAACCAAGTGCGTTTCCAATCGTCCGGATATTCCTTATGCCAGCGGATCACATCGCTCATACATTTATAATAGATACTTTGCTCCGGTATCGTCTTCAATGCCTCAGTCACGATAAACTCGATATCATCCGAGATAAACGATAACGAATACATCGCCCCGACATACACACCGCCGTACCAACCATCTCCATAATTCATGATATGCCCGATCTTATCAGAAATCTCGGAAGCCGTATTCGGCATACCCGGCGACATCAGTCCGGCATAGTCCGCCTCGATCTGATAATCAAGATCATCCGCATGCGGGTTATTCAGCCAATGACCGGATGCCGGCGGCATGATCCCTTGTAAAATATTATAACGTGCCGACTGGTTAGCATGCCACAACGTATATCCAGCCGTAGCGAACGCCATGGCGAATGAGTCTACAGGAGCATCCAATCCCAACCGGTCAAAGACATCTACGAACGTAAGGTCCATATAAACATCATCGTATAATCCGGGAACATTCTCGTACCACCATTTGATATACCCGTCCGGCCATACGATCGGTACGTATTCCTGAATCATCGTTCCGTTATATTTGAACTCCGTCGGACCGCCATACGTACAGCCTATGGTTTGTCCGGCCCAACCTCCCTTAATCTTATCCATCAACTTTTCTTTACTAATCGTAAACTCAGCGGGAACCGTCGTTTGATCCTTTGCCGAGGGTTGTTGGGAACATGAGATCGCCCCTATAAATAAAGAGGCAGCCGCTATCATCGCAAATACTGTTTGTTTCATAATATTAGATTGTTTTTTAGATTAATCAAAGATATCTACCTCATTTCGATAAGGAGCGGAAGATTGCGCTCCCACACGAGTCACGGAAATGGCGGAAGCTTTGCAAGCGAATCTCACGGCTTCCCTTAAATCCCGCCCCTCGGCCAAAGCAACCGTTAAAGCACCGTTGAAAATATCCCCGGCCGCAGTAGTATCAACGGCTTCCACTTTTATCGCAGGAACCATATCTACCATGGAATCACAGTAAATCAAAGCTCCTTTTGAACCTAAAGTAATGATTACGTTCTGTACCCCCATCTCCATTATAACTCGCGCAGCCTTCTCCGCGGAAACCTCATCCGTGATCTTCACGCCGGAGATCATCTCCGCCTCTGTCTCATTCGGGGTAATCATATACAGATGGCGGAGTAACGCAGCCGACAATGGTTGAGCTGGAGCCGGATTTAGTATTACTAGCTTATTTTTCTCCCAAGCTGTCTTTGCGACAAACTCAACAGTATCCATCGGTATTTCTAACTGCATTAATATCAACTCGGCTTGTTCTATAGCTTCCTCTGCCTTCGCTAAATCTGTTGGCAGTAAATTCGCATTTGCCCCAGAAGCCACAACAATACAATTCTCAGCATGGGCATCTACCGTAATCAACGCTACACCGGAAGGATTCTTTGAATCTGAGAAAATATAAGAAGTATCTATGCCTTCTTCTTCAAATAATTGCTGAGACTGATGTCCAAATATGTCACTACCTGTTTTACAAATAAATGAAACTTCTCCTCCCAATCTCGCAATGGCAACTGCTTGATTCGCACCTTTCCCCCCGGGATTCATAAAAAATGTTCCACCTAACACAGTCTCCCCCGGCCGGGGGAGATGGTTTGTTTTTATTACCATATCAGTATTACTACTTCCAACTACCAATATGTTATGTTTCCGCAAGTTTCTTTCACTCATATCTTAATTATTTAATTAATAACCGGGATTCTGTTTTAACTTCACATTCGTATCAATCGCCCAATACGGAATAGGAAATAGTTTCGTAAAATCACCCTTCGCCTCTTTCTCATACCATGCATCATTCCATTTACCAAAACGAATCAGATCCTGACGACGACAACCTTCCCATGCTAACTCTCTACTCCGTTCATTTAAGATTTCCTCCAAAGTTAAATCTTTTTCTTGATATAATGGAGCCCCAGCTCTTGCTCTTACCTCATTAAAATATGATAAAGCCTCTGAAGCTCGACCTAAACGGACTAAAGCTTCCCCTTTCATCAATAAAATATCCGCATAACGATAAAAAGCATAATCATTGTTCATTCCATTCATTAAGCCTGATTCATATTCATATTTCGCAAAACGAACTCCATCATCTAATAATGCAGGATCATATTCATTATATAAAGCCTTTACTTGAGGACGATAAGTTAGCTGACGATTAGGTCCTAACATTAAAGGATTTCCTGATGAATCAAATTGAGGCCCTTCTAACCAAGATTTCTTTCGTACATCTTGATCCGTATATAATTTATAATGACTTTCCATCGCACAGAATCCATCCCAACAAAAGTCGACGATACCAAAAGTCTGCTGGCTCAGCGTATGTAAACACATTTGATGAAAAATCATCGCCGAGGGTGTATAAATATTATCAACAGCTACCACAAATATGTTTTCTTTAGAATCTTCATTATTCACCTTGAAGTTAGAAAAGTAATTAGGCTCTAACGACAATTTACCAAACCCTATTACTTTATCGCACGCATCAGAAGTCTCTCTCCACATCTCTTTTCCAATCCATTCTTTTGCGTTTAAATAAAGTTTTGATAACATTGTATAAGCCATAGCCTGTGTCACACGTCCATAATTGTTAGCCGCCGGGACCTCATCCAACAAATCGATATTCCCTTTAATCTCTGATTCTATGAATTCAAACAAAGCAGGCCGTCCTACTTGATCCGGTAATTCTTTTTCTTTGAAATCAATTGCCAAAGGGACATTTCCATACATATCGATAGCATTCAAGTAAAGCCAAGCCCGCAATATTTTCACCTCAGCCACCAGATTTTTCTTTGTCGGAAAATCAACCTCCGATTCTTCCATCTGGTATAGAATCTGATTACAGAGAGTCACCCCATCAAAAATAAAACTCCAACAATTATTCAAATTACCAGATTGAGAATGGAAATTATGTCGGTGCAAATCTATCCATACCCCATTATCCCACCATAAATTTGTTTCACGGTAAGGGCACAGACCTTCATCTGATGTAATGACTAATGTACCCCAGATATTCCAGTGATTAAGATAAGAAGTCAAATGAGTATATGCCCTTCCTACATTCATTATCATTTCATCCTCATTCTTAAAAAATTCATCCGCAGGAATTGTCGAATAAATCTTCTCATCTAAATTCGTACAAGATTGCGCAAGAATACTAAAAATAGCAATCGCCAATATATGAATCTTATGTAATGTTTTCATGATAGAATCCTTTTAAAAGTTAATATTCAATCCCAATAAGAATGTCCGAGTTCTCGGATAATACTCATACCGATCCATTCCCGGCTCTAAGCCCGATAAATCAACTTCAGGATCAATACCTTTATAACCTGTAATCGTAAATAAATTTTGAGCGGTCAGATACAATTTCAATCTTGAGACCCATGAAGTATTCAGCCTAAAATTATATCCAATTGTAAGGTTATCTAGTTTCATATAAGAGCCATCTTCTACAAAACGATCAGAAAACACTGCAGATCCCTTATATTCAGGATGTTCCAATGTGGATACCAAGATATTCTTCCCTCCAAAGTAATTAAAACCCTCATAATACATTCGATGAACATTCAAAACATCATTTCCTATCGCTCCTCGCAATAAAAAACTTAACTCCCAATTCTTATAGGTAAACGTATTGGAGAAACCAAATGTCACATCTGGATATGCGTTTCCTATTACTTGGTAATCCTCTTCATTTATCACTCCATCCTTATTCAAATCCTCCAATATATTCTGTCCATTTTCGTCTACACCCAAAAAACGTGGCCCCCAAAAATTTCCAATCGGACCTCCTTCTACGATACTTTGTGTATATTGCTGAAAATCTTCTGGGATATAGCCAGTCCGGATTTGTACCATCGCATAATCTTTATTTGAGAACTTATCCAACTTATTCGTATTATGGCTTAACGTAAGCATCGAATTCCAACGAAAATCCTTTGTTTGAACAGGTATAGCATTAATCGTTACCTCAATACCAGAATTCTTTATAGTACCTACATTTGTAAAAAGCTGATTATACAAATTAGGAGGAACAGGCACTGTATACCAATACAATAAGTCTTTTGTCGTACGATTATAGTAGTCAACTGTACCTCCTAAACGACCTTCCAGCACTGAAAAATCCAAGCCTATATTAAGCTCACCTTTACGCTCCCATTTTAAATCAGGATTGGGATTACTAGCAGGTTTATACGTACTAATCCAATTTTCCTTATAATAAAAAAATCTATCTTTTTCCAATAATTGCAATGATTTATAATTTCCTATCTCTTGATTTCCAGTAACACCATAACCTACACGTAATTTTAGATCATTGATCCATTTTATGTCCTCCATAAAATGTTCTTTATTAATACGCCATCCAGCACTAATAGCAGGGAATGTTCCCCATTTATTATTTGCACCGAAACGTGATGACCCCTCATAACGTACTGATGCGGAAAGCAAATACCGTTCTTGGTAATTATACATAACACGTCCAAAAAAAGCGATCAACTTATTTTCATCCTTGTAACTACTCATACCTGCTTTTCCTTGCGTAAGAGCTGCTCCCGCCCCAATATTATGGTAAGAAAAATAGTCTGTATCATACAGATAGTTACGAGACCAGTTCTCTTCATATTCTCCTTTATTATATGAATACCCCGCTATCGCTTGAATTGTATGATCCTTAAAAGCCTTCCTATAATCAACACTAGCTTCTAACAGGCTATTGGTCGAGGATGATTTTTTAATTTCAGCACTTCCATTCGTCCCAAAATCTTTCGGAGTGATTGATCCCATTACAGACGCTTTTAATCCCTCAATTATTTCAAATGAAGCTTTCATGCTTCCCATAACATCCCGCATTTCTTTTTCTCTTGTAGATTCATTTACCATCGCTACAGGATTGAAGTATTGAAACGGTCCCGGATTATAATAATATCCTCCAGATATTGGTGTAATACCTTCCTGATCATAAACAGGCTCCGTTGGATTACGTCTGGCCACTTGTTGCAAAATCGAATTATCAGCTAGTTCGCTTTTCCCTTTTGAATATGTCAAATTATAATCTATAGACAAACGATCATCAAAATTTCTTTGATTGATACTCATTTTAGCCCTCAACTTATTATTGCTCGTTTTATCTAAAAGTCCTTGATCATTTTGATAAGATAGAGAAGCACGATAGCCCAAGGACTTTGCCCCTCCCGAAAACGCTACATTATGATATTGACTTATAGGATTTTTCCGAGTCACTTCCTCAAACCAATCTGTAGAGGCCCCAAAATCATATTGATCTTTCATGGTCGGATAATAATCATTGATTACAGATCTAAATTGCTCCGCTGTTAATACATCCAATTTTTTCGCTACGGATTGCATAGCTACATAAGTAGAAAATTCAATTGTTGTTTTTTCCCCACCACTCGCTCTTTTAGTCATAATCAAAATAACTCCATTCGTACCTCTAGTACCATAGATGGCCGCGGCAGAACCATCTTTTAATACATCTATCGATTCAATTTCTTCAGGATTGACGCTCTCCAAACTTCCCCCAATAATACCATCGATCACTACCAATGGAGAAGCGCCACCGGACAATGTCGTCATACCCCTTAACTGAACCTTGAATTCTCCATTAGGATCTCCTCCATTAGGCTTTACAATATTCATACCAGCAACCTGTCCTTGTAATAACTGCATAGGGTTGCTGATATTTCCTTTCACGAAACTTTCTTCTTTCAAACTAGATATTGATCCCGTAACCTCTTTTTTTGTAGTCGTTCCATAACCGATAACAACAACTTCATCCATCTGGGTAACGTCCTCTCTCATTTTTACACGCAAATTTTGTTTATTTTCAACAGGTACATCAATAGAAGTAAAACCTATATATGAAAATGAAAGTATAGCGTTGCCATCCTTCAGCGTTAATTCAAATTTACCATCTACATCTGTGATCGTACCATTACGTGTTCCTTTCTCCACGACATTAACCCCGGGTAAAGGATTATTCACTGCATCTATAACCTCCCCTGTCACTACAAACGCATTAGTTACCGCATAGGCAGGCAAAGTCAACATAAAAAAACAATGATTACCCAAAATCGTTTATCAAGTAATCCCTTAATGCTTAAAGTGTTTATTTCTCTATTCATAACAATATGGATTAGATTAGGTTTATTCTTTACAGTTTACATACTCTCTTATCAAAAAAACGTCCTGTATCCCATAGGCTACTGATTTAATGTTAACAAATCCTCACATTAGCTCCTCTCTTGATATTGCAAATGTAAAAAGAGAAAAAACAAAAAAATTATCAATCAATTGGCATTACAGATAAACCCAAATTGATATATTTGCATTGTTTATTACGTTAGTATTACTATTTATCAAGTACTTAAAAAACCATCTATAGCCATATGAGCAGTACACACACACTTATAATCCTTGTCAATTCTTTGACAAAAACAGAAAAAAGGTATTTTCATCTTTATTCAAATTTACAAAGCGGAGATAAAGTGTATATATCACTTTTTAATTTAATAGACTCCAATACCTCTCCTGAAGATTTGTATTCATGCTTTTGTAAAATCCAGAATGGAAGGAACTTTGAAACCGCAGTTAAACACCTTTATCGCACAATTTTAGATTGCTTAGTTAAACTCCGAGAGAAACAAGATATACAAGCAAGAATTTTCAACTACATATCTAAAGCAAACATACTATTTGAGCGTGAAATGTATGATGAAGCGTTCATCGAGTTAGATAAATCCAAGAAATTAGCAAGTATGTATGAAAACGATCCCTTGCTTTTACTAATTCGGCGAATAGAGCTAAAATATTTAAGTGCCCTAGAATTTGAGACAATATCTGAAAAACAGTTGATAAATAAACAAATGAAAGTCAATGAAGTAATAAAATATGCCAAAAGCCTTAACCAACACACACAACTATACGATATACTTAAACATCGTCTTATCCATAAAGGATATATCCGTTCTGATAAGCAAAAAGAAGATTTGAACGATCTCGTGTTGAGTGAACTATATCTAATTGCCAATAGTTCATGCCGAAGCTTTGAAGCTAACAAGTTACATTTGTTATTCCAAGCCACTTATTATCTAAATGTAGGGAATTATAAATTAGCTATTCAATATTATCAAGAACTCATTGGATTATTCAATGAGAACCAACATTTAATACTAAATCCCCCTATTTACTACCTTAGCGCTATACAAGGTGTTTTAGACAGTTTATATGTCGCTGGCCTATATCGCGAAACCTCATTTTTCCTTTCTAAGCTAGAAGCTCTGACAATAGGTGAGTATTCCACTGAGTTCATACTACATGTAAAAACATTAGTATATATCTATAAATCTAATAGCTTATTACATATGGGACATTTTGAACAAGCCAAAAAGTTAAAGGAAAGACAAGAAGAAGAGTTACTAAAAAAAATAACATCATTAAGACTTGAAACCCAATTATCTTTATATCTAAGTTCCGCTATTTTATGTATGTATACAAAAGATTATAGTCAAACCCGTAAATACATGAAAAAGATTTTCAGTTTAGGAAAACTACTTCACACATTTCCTACTTATAAGATAGCTAGATTAATAAATTTACTATTTCAAGCAGAGTTAGGGAACTATGAGTTCTTTGAAAATGAGATCACGTCTATCAAAAGAAACATCCAATTTGAAAAACATACTTATATTACAGAGAAATTAATATTCAAATTCGTACGAGATTATCCGCTCCCCTCTTATGAGAAAGCCCGAAATAAACAATGGCAACAATATCAAAAAGACATTCAAAAAATAAAGGAAGACAAATACGAGCGTCAACTCCTAAAGACCTTCGATGTTCTATCTTGGATCGAGAACAAAATAACCCGCCGATCTTTAGCGGAAATTCTCGCAGAAAAAAGTCAATCTTATTAAGTCCACCTTTGCTTAACCCTTTTCTTAGACCTTCAAGTCATGACGTATGTAAAACCCGGCTTTCCATAATACCACTCATCTGCTGCAACGCCCAATCCACCAATCCTTGGATATGGGGAATAAGACTTAATCCTCTTTCCGTTAAGCAGTATTCTACTCGGGGAGGAACTTCCGCATAGACCTTTCGTTCGATCAGACCATCCGATTCCAACGTGCGCAAAGTTACGGTCAGCATACGTTGCGATACATCCGCGATGGTTTTATGGATATCACTAAAACGCATGGTACCATTGGCGCTTAAAGTGATAAGCACTAACATAGACCATTTATCTCCTAGCCGGCTCAATACGTCTCTTACGGGGCAATTCCCTGTCGGATGAAAGTTTTTCATTTTTTAACCTTTTCTATTTACTTGAATCTCAACAATGGTTACATCCATGTAAGTTCCTTATTTATAAGTGCCTTCTTGTTTTCTCTAAAAAAGGGACTTACTTTTACAACACAAAAGTAATAAACTTACGAAAAATAACTATTGTATCACTTAATAATTTACGATTATGGCAAAGAAAGTAGCAGTTTTAGCGGTAAATCCAGTAAATGGATTTGGTTTGTTCCAATATTTGGAATCATTTTTCGAGAATGGCATTACTTATAAAGTATATGCGGTAGCCGATTCAAAAGAGATCAAAACGAACTCTGGCATAGCTTTGACAGTAGACGATGTGATCGCTAATTTAAAAGGGCATGAAGATGAATACGACGCAATGGTATTCGCTTGTGGCGATGCGGTTCCTGTTTTCCAGCAGAACGCTAGCAAACAATACAATATCGATCTAATGGATGTGATTAAGAATTTCGGGGAAAAGGGTAAGATTATGATTGGACATTGCGCTGCTGCTATGCTCTTCGACTTCACCGGAATCACGGAAGGAAAGAAGCTAGCGGTACATCCGTTGGCTAAACCTGCCATTAGCAAAAGACAAGCTACAGATGAGGATTCCGTAGTCGATGGCAATTTCTTTACAGCGAAAGAAGAACATTATATCTGTACTATGATGCCTCAAGTATTGGAAGCCTTGAAGAAATAAGTTATTTAGCTTCATCAGCAAAGTATGTTAAGTTACTTTGCTGATGAAGTTAACTTCATTTGATAAGGTTGTAGCGTATTGTCTATAACATATCTATAAGGGATAAAAAATTAGATGATACATTCAAATAATAAATCCAAACAATAAGCATGCAAATAACACGAATATGTAAATCATTGATTATCATCATCCTTAAAAACATGATTATATTTCTGAAAAAACACGTACATGTTTTTCACAAAAGTCGTACATGTTTTTCGGAAAACACGTACACGTTTTTACCGGGTCATACGACAGAAGACAAGAACAAATATAGAAATAGACAATAACCCTCCTTATCATGATGAGAATTTCCCTCATCAGTCCCGTGTAGGTTTGAGGCTATATCAAAACCCAAGCCCCAACTCAAAGGCGAACCGGAAACTATCCGTCGAGCCAAACCAAGAATATTTAGTGGTGAACTTATTCAAGAAAGTAAGCCAAATCCCGCCACCATAGGAAGTATGCCAACTATGGGAACGCTCACCGGGAAACCAGACCCTACCATAATCAAAGCCCGCGAATAGACCATATTTTAAGGGAGTGAACGGATTCTTTAGTTTTCCCATGTCCAAGCGTAAATCCGAGTATTGGTAAAAGGATTGCTTTCCGATAAAACGGTTCTCACGGAATCCCCTTAAATCAATCGTGGCGGCTTGATAGAACTCATAGTCATTATCGAATAATACCGTTCCCTTCATCAAGGAGGCCCAAGTAAAACGATCCGAGAACCGTACGTTCCATGAAAGGCTTCCCTGCGCATAGGGGAAATTGCGTTCCGGCTTTTTCAAATTCATTTTCCATCCGGCCGTCCATTCGGTTTCCAATAGGGGAAGCCACGAATAAGGCTGTTTCGTTATCCGGTAAGTAGCACCAAGACCTACGAAATAATTCGTGCGGAAAATAGGATGATCTTCTCCATAAACCGTATAAATATATCGATCATCCGTACGTTTAGCCTTGTACATATCCAAAGAGCCAAAGAATGTCATCACCTCTTCTTTCCTCAAATCCATCTCGAAGGATGGATTAAACATATACGTCCGGAGCTTCACCCGGTTATAATTCTTTTTCTCCTCTTTATAGCCCGCCGTATTATTTCCAAATCCGAAGAAGTTCTCGAAGTTACGGGGTGAAGAAATGGAGGCATTTAGGTATAAACGTCTCCGGCCGTCATAATTAGGGAAGATACCTGCATACATGAACCCTTTCAAATAATTATACCCGATCCGATGCTGATAGGTGAATGGGGCTCGTTTAAAGCCATACATCGTATATGTAAAGAACGTACCCAAACTAATACCTTTATCCGAATCATATATTCCCCACGGGGTAAAAGATATCTTATGGTATTTTATCTTCTGGTAATCATATTTATAATCTTTATCATAGACATGTATTTTCCGGTTATGATTCAATTGGTATTGGTTCTCCCCCTCTCCGGAGATCAAGTATATCGGAAAATCTTTCCGTGTATTTCCCTTCACTTCAAACGTATCGTTTCCCGCAAGCCCATATAACCACAGTTCCTTGGTTTCCTTGCCGGAGAATTGTTGTTCCAACCTACAGTCTCCGGTCTCGGGATCATAAATCCGTAAAACAGTCCGGTCCGGCGCTTGCCGCTCGATCAAGAAATAATCGGATTGATTGGTTCCGGCAACCACTGGCGTACGTTGCAATAAGCGATAATATTGACTGGCAACCGCTTCCAACTCTAGCCTCCTTCGTTTCAACTTTCGTTTAATCAGTTCTATCTCATCATGTTTTACACCTTCCGGCAAATAAGTAAAAGCGCTATCGATCAAAGAGTCGGTCATCTGTCTCCGAATTTCTTGGGCTTGGCGTATCCAAACCGACTCATCACTGCGGCCTGCTACCGCCATATCCAGCGCAAAAGCTAGCTTATTGATTTTCTTTGTATCTTTTAAAATCAGGCTATCATAATTACAGATAAAATCCAACGATAATATCTTCAACATTTGCTTGAACAATACTCCGTCCACCTTCGTGAAAGCATGATTCCTATCGATCACGATCGGGGTATAAATTACGCTATCATTGACGGTATGTGACTGCCACTCCCAGTTTTCGTTCGTCTTATTCCAATCTCCGGTCCACATATCGAAAATACGTTCCCGAATGTATAGATTTTGATCCGCCATATAGTTTTTACTCACTTGAAGGCTGTCTAGAAAGTCTTCCGTGGTATACAAATTAGACCTTAAATTAATATCCGGAACATTGATTAGATTGACCAGCCTATCTTGTATATCGCTGCCGTCCGCAACTGTGTCTTTCCGTATGTGGGAAGGAATATAGTAAATACGGGAGGGAGAAAAACTCAATCCCGCGGACTTCGCTAAATAATCTGCGACCAAAAAGGTATAGGGATTGATAATCGTATAAGCATCTCCTAAGAACTCATCCAAATATGTATTCTTAAAATCAGTCTTATTATATATTTCCCGGAAAAACTTCGACTCCAAGAAACTTGTAGAGCCACCCAAGGGCTTTAGCAAATACAATTGCTTACGCTTATTCTCCAACAATAATCCGTGAAACCCTTCCGCTTGCCCGACGATATCCATCCCACCCCCCAACGTTTCTATCGTAGCCGAAGGAACCCTGATCGGGATCGTATAAAGGTGACGATAATGCCTCCCCCACATCCAATTATAGATCTTGCTTTTACCACTATCCGCTTGCGGATAAATGGACTTACGTACCCAATCTTGAGATTGGGAATAAAGCAAGCCGGGCATAAGCACAAAGAGTATGAGTATGATATATTTATAGGACGACCGCATGGACAATTTCTTTCTATCTCTGTTTTACTAATAACAGGGGTAAGACAAGAGTTGTTTTGTTTTTTAGCCTAAGAGAAGAATCAAGGACTTGACGTATAAACAAGCGATAATTATATATTTTTGGTAGACAAATCTAAAATCATGCTATAAAACATTATTCAGAAAGGTTATAAATACAAAGAAGAAAGTTACTTTTACACGCAATTTCAATAATATTGATACGCATGAAGAACATAAATACACTGTCGGGCTTGTCTGTTGCTAACTTCAGCAAGCAAATTGACGGGAAAGAAACGGCGCTTTATACCCTGTGTAACAAGGTTGGAGCAGAGCTAGCGATCACGAATTATGGAGCGAAAATCGTCTCGCTGATGGTTCCGGATAAAAACGGAAAAATGACCGATGTCGTTACTGGCCATAATTCGATTGAAGAGTACTTAACATCAGAAGAACCTTATTTCGGTGCCATTTGCGGTCGTTATGGAAATCGTATCGCCGCTGGAAAATTCACGATCGACGGTATTACTTATGACAAATTAGCCATAAATAATGGCCCCAATAGCTTGCATGGCGGAATCAAGGGATTCAATGCGGTCGTATGGGACGCCAAACAAATAGACGAGCAAACCATTGAGTTGAAATATACCTCCGCCGATGGCGAGGAAGGTTTCCCCGGAGAACTAAAGACAACCGTAACTTATCATCTGACAAATGAGAATGAGGTCGTTATCTCCTATCAAGCCTCTACGGACAAACCTACGGTCTTGAATCTAACCAATCATTCTTATTTTAACCTATCCGGTGCGGGAGACCCTTATATAGGAGACCATATTCTCACGATCAACGCCGACTATTATCTGCCTACAGACAATACGGCAATCCCGTACGGACCTAAAGAGAAGGTAGAAGGTACACCGATGGACTTCCGGACTCCTCATGAGGTAGGCGAACGAATCAATGACAATTTCGAACAGCTTATATTCGGTAAGGGATATGACCACACGTACATATTAAATAAAGAGGACAACGAACTTTCTTACTGCGCTCGCTGCTCCTCCCCCAAGACCGGTATCGTAATGGAAACTTATACGACTCAACCGGGCGTGCAATTATACACAGGTAACTGGATGACTGGGAATTTCGAAGGTAAGAACGGACAACGCTACCCGGAGCGGGCCGCTTTATGTCTGGAAACCCAGCATTTCCCCGATAGCCCCAACAAACCGGAATATCCGACAACGGAACTCCGCCCGGGCGAGGTTTTCCAAAGTACTACTATTTATAAATTCAGTGTAGAATAAGAGAATAATTTAAGTAATCTAATAATCTAAAACAACAAAAAAGAAATGGAATCAACAGCAAAAAAGAATTACACATTGCCTATTATCATGATGGTGGCTCTCTTCTTCATGATATCTTTCGTGACGGGTCTACAGAACCCATTCGGTATCATCGTTAAGAACCAGTTCGCTGCCAGCAACTTCATGTCGCAGCTGGGTAACGCGGCTAACTTTATCGCCTATGCCTTCATGGGTATTCCGGCCGGTATGCTATTGCAGAAGATCGGTTACAAGAAAACCGCTTTGTTAGCGATCATCGTAGGTTTCTGTGGTGTAGGTATTTCTTATCTTTCCGGTGTGGCTGGTAGCTACGCTGTTTATTTGACAGGTGCTTTCGTGTCCGGTTTCTCTATGTGTATGTTGAATACCGTAGTAAACCCGATGTTGAACACGCTAGGTGGTGGTGGAAACAAAGGTAACCAATTAATTCAGGTTGCCGGTTCCGTGAACTCTATCGGCGCTACGATCGTTCCGGTATTGGTTGGTTATTTGATCGGTGACGCTGCTAAGGCTCAGATCAGTGACGCTAACCCGGCATTGTTCTTGGCTATGGGTATCTTTGCCATCGTATTTATCGTATTGTTCTGCATGCAAATTCCGGAACCGCATATGGTTAAGGAAAATGAAGCCAAGACTCCGGACAAGCACAGCGCGCTTTCTTTCCGTCACTTCATTTTAGGTGCCATCGCAATCTTCTTGTATGTGGGTGTCGAAGTAGGTATTCCTAACTTCATGAACTTGTTCGCTACTTCTCCTGAGATCGGTATCGATCCTACAGTAGCCGGTTCTATCGTGGGTACATATTGGTTCTTGATGATGATCGGACGTCTGTTCGGTGCCTCTTTCGGAGCTAAGATCTCTAGTAAGGCGATGTTGTCATCAGCCGCCACGGTAGGTATGATCTTTATCTTGATCGCTATCTTCGCCCCTGCTACGACAAAAGTTAGTATGCCTGTATTCTTGTCTGATATCTCTTTCGGTATGGTTGAGGTTCCGGTTGGAATCATGTTCATGGCTCTTTGTGGTTTATGTACTTCCATCATGTGGGGTGGTATCTTCAACTTGGCAGTAGAAGGTTTAGGTAAATATACGGCAGCCGCTTCCGGTATCTTCATGGTGATGGTTTGCGGTGGAGGTATTCTTCCGTTGATCCAAGGAGCTGTAGCCGACGCTGGCGGTTTCATTACTAGCTTCTGGGTGGTATTCCTAGGATTGGCATATTTGCTATATTACGCTTTGATCGGTAGCAAGAACGTAAACAAAGACATTCCTGTTGAATAATAAGGACAGGACATAATATGATAAAGAAGAAATTATCCGGCAGAGTTATCTGAATGGGTAATTTCTTCTTGTTTATTCAATTATTTACCTTAATCAAATTAAGTATCATGCAACAAAAAATCAGAACTAAATTTAAAGAGTTATTTAATACCGAAGGTAGCTTATACACATCCCCGGGACGTATTAACTTGATCGGTGAACACACTGATTATAATGGAGGTTTCGTTTTTCCGGGTGCTGTAGATAAAGGGATGATCGCCGAGATCAAACCGAATGGGACGGGCAAAGTCCGGGCGTTCTCCATCGACTTAAATGATTACGCTGAATTTGGCTTGACCGAGGAGGACGCTCCTTCCGCAAGCTGGGCAAGATATATCTTTGGCGTATGCCGGGAGATTATTAAACGAGGTGGTAATATCCAAGGTTTCGATACCGTATTCGCTGGAGACGTGCCTCTGGGCGCTGGAATGTCTTCTTCCGCCGCATTGGAAAGTACTTATGCTTTCGCATTGAATGACTTATTCTCATTGAATATCGATAAATTCGAGTTGGCTAAGATCGGTCAAGCTACAGAACATAATTATTGTGGCGTGAATTGCGGTATCATGGACCAATTCGCTTCCGTATTCGGCAAGGCCGGAAGTTTGATCCGCTTGGATTGCCGTTCTTTGGAATATAAATATTATCCGTTTAATCCGGTTGGTTACAAACTCGTGTTATTGGATTCGGTCGTTAAGCATGAGTTGGCGTCCTCAGCCTACAACAAACGCCGTAAATCCTGCGAGAACGTGGTAGCCGCCATTCGCCGCAACCATCCGAAAGTAGAGTTCTTACGTGACGCTACGATGGAGATGCTGAACGAGGTAAAAGCGGATGTCAGCGCAGAGGATTACATGCGTGCCGAATATGTTATCGAGGAAATCCAACGTGTACTCGACGTATGTGCCGCTTTGGAGAAAGGCGACTATGAGACTGTCGGCGAAAAGATGTACGGCACGCATCAAGGTATGAGCAAGCTTTATGAAGTTAGCTGCGAGGAACTGGATTTCTTGAACGATATCGCCAAGGAATGTGGTGTAACGGGTTCTCGTGTCATGGGTGGAGGATTCGGCGGTTGTACGATCAACTTGGTTAAGGATGAGTTGTACGACGATTTCGTGAAGAAAGCCTTCTCCGCTTATAAAGAGAAGTTTGGCCGTGAACCTAAATTATATAATGTAGTAATCAGCGACGGAGCACGCAAGCTCTGTTAATCTTTAAAATCCATAAAACGATGTCAGCAGCTTTTTATCAAGACGAAGTAAAATTCTATGTTGCCGTAGATTGTATCATTCTAGGGTTTAACAATAAGGAGTTGAATGTTTTATTATACAAACGTTCGTTCGAGCCGATGAAAGGACAGTGGTCTCTTATGGGAGGCTTCGTGAAATCCGGGGAAAGCGTGGATGAAGCAGCATCACGGGTATTAACCGATTGCACGGGCATCGAGCATCTTTTTATGGAACAAATAGGGGCTTACGGAGATGTATCACGTGACTTAGGGGAACGGGTTATCTCCGTAGCTTACTATTCCTTGGTGAATATGAATGATTTTAGTCCCGAGATCTTGGAAAACCATAACGCTACTTGGACCAAGATATCCGAGCTTCCTGACTTGATTTTCGACCATAACCAAATGATAAACGATACGTTGTCCGTCCTTAAAAAGAAAGCGGCAAGCCGCCCTATCGGTTTCAATTTGCTTCCCGAGCAATTTACCTTGCCCCAACTACAGACATTGTATGAGGCCATCTACCAAACCCTTTTAGACAAACGAAACTTCCGCAAAAAGCTAAACGCCATGGATATTCTGGAAAAACTGGATATCAAAGACAAGAAAAGTTCTAAACGAGGAGCTTTCCTCTACAAATTCAACGAGAAAAAATACAACAAATGGGTTGAACAGGGTTTCGACTTCTCGCTCTAATCCGAATGATGTATACCCGCAAGAATAAGGCGCTCAGCGGGCTATCTTAAATATCTCTCAATTTATCAAAAATATAAGAAGATAGGAACCTTTACCGAAAAGGAATTGTTTGATTGATATAACGGCTCTTACAAAGAGTTTGATTATCTTTGCAGTCAAATAAATAATTCATCTGATAAAATGAACGATATTCAAGTAATGAACAAAGCAGCTGATAACATCCGTATACTGGCTGCGTCAATGGTGGAGAAAGCGAACTCCGGGCACCCGGGTGGCGCTATGGGTGGTGCAGACTTTGTTAACGTACTGTTCTCAGAGTTCTTAATATACGATCCCAAGAATCCCAAATGGGAAGGACGCGATCGTTTCTTCCTTGACCCGGGGCATATGTCTCCGATGCTTTATTCCGTACTGGCTTTAAGCGGCAAATTCACATTGGATGAACTTCAACAGTTCCGCCAATGGGGAAGCGTTACTCCGGGACATCCTGAGGTAGACGTTATGCGTGGTATCGAAAATACGTCCGGCCCGTTGGGACAAGGACATACTTATGCGGTAGGTGCGGCTATCGCGGCTAAATTCTTGAAAGCACGTCTGGGTGAGGAAGTAATGAACCAGACTATTTACGCATATATTTCCGATGGAGGTATCCAAGAGGAAATCTCCCAAGGTGCCGGACGTATCGCCGGAACTTTAGGACTGGACAACTTGATCATGTTCTACGACGCTAACAACGTACAGCTATCTACCAAGGTAGAAGACGTTGACGCGGAGAACGTAGCCATGAAATACGAGGCTTGGGGCTGGAAAGTCATTCAAATAAACGGTAACGACGTAAACGAGATCCGCAAGGCTTTAAAAGAGGCTAAGGCAGAGATCTCCAAACCGACTTTGATCATCGGTAACACCGTTATGGGGAAAGGTGCTGTCGGCGCTGATAACAGCTGTTACGAGAATAAGGTATCTACTCACGGACAACCTTTATCCGCGGCAGGAGCTTCCATCGCAGATACGATCAAGAACCTAGGAGGCGATCCGGAACATCCGTTCGCAATCCTTCCTGAGGTAGCCGAATTATATGCCAAACGTGCGAAAGAACTGGAAGTAATCGTCGCCGAGCGTTACGCCGTGAGAGACGTCTGGGCGAAAGCTCACCCGGACTTAGCGGCTAAGATGGAGCAATGGTTCTCCGGTAAGGCTCCTAAAATCGACTGGGCCGCAATCGAGCAGAAAGCGAACCAAGCGACCCGTGCCGCTTCCGCTACCGTATTAGGTGTGCTTGCTACCCATGTAGAAAACATGATCGTAGCTTCCGCCGACCTTTCCAATTCCGATAAGACAGACGGCTTCTTGAAAAAGACTCATGCTTTCGTGAAAGGCGACTTTAGCGGAGCTTTCTTCCAAGCGGGTGTAGCCGAGCTTTCTATGGCTTGTATCTGTATCGGTATGTCTTTACATGGTGGCGTGATCGCCGCTTGCGGTACTTTCTTCGTATTCTCCGATTACATGAAGCCTGCGTTACGTATGGCCGCATTGATGGAGCAGCCCGTTAAGTTCATCTGGACACACGACGCTTTCCGTGTTGGAGAAGACGGACCTACGCACGAGCCGGTAGAACAAGAAGCTCAAGTTCGTTTATTAGAGAAATTGAAGAATCATAAGGGACACAACTCCATGTTGGTACTTCGTCCGGCAGACGTTGTGGAGACAACAGTCGCATGGAAACTAGCGATGGAGAACGTTTACACTCCTACCGCATTGATTCTTTCTCGTCAGAATATCACAGATCTTCCCGCTAAGGAAAACCGCTATCAAGAGGCTTTGCAAGCGGAAAAGGGTGCCTATATCGTCAATGAAGACGCTAATGCGGATGTAATTCTTTTGGCTTCCGGTTCCGAGGTATCGACTTTGGTCGAGGGCGCCGCCCTGCTTCGTGCCGATGGCATAAAGGTTCGTATCGTTTCCGTACCTTCCGAAGGTCTATTCCGTTCACAAAGCAAAGAGTACCAAGAATCCATTCTTCCCGCAGGAAGCAAGATTTTCGGCTTAACCGCTGGTCTTCCGGTTAATCTGGAAGGGTTGGTAGGTCCTAACGGCAAGGTATGGGGACTTGAATCCTTCGGTTTCTCCGCCCCTTACAAAGTATTGGACGAGAAATTAGGTTTCACGGCTAAGAACGTTTATAACCAAGTAAAAGAATTATTAGCATAAAGATGGGTATAGTAGGTTTGTGTAGCGATCACGCTGGTTTTGAGTTAAAAGAATATATAAAGACAATCCTCGATGAAAGGGGATTGTCTTATAAAGATTTTGGAACTTATTCCTCTGACAGTTGCGATTATCCGGATTTCGCCCATCTGATGGGCAAGGCCGTAGAAGCTGGCGAGATTTATCCGGGAATAGCTGTCTGCGGTACAGGGAATGGCATTAGTATGACCTTGAACAAACATCGGGGTGTCCGTGCCGCCTTATGCTGGCGAGAGGATATCGCGAAACTGGCACGTGAGCATAACGACGCGAACGTGTTATCAATGCCCGGTCGTTTTATCAGCAAGGAAGAGGCTAAGAAAATCGTTGAGATATTCTTGGATACACCTTTTGAGGGTGGTCGCCACCAACGTCGTATAGACAAGATCCCTTTGTAAAGTCTGCGAAAAAGTCACTTTATAAAATAAAGAAGGCTCTCCCATGGTTCGCTTACCATTCGGAGAGCCTTTTCGTATCACCGTTTAAACGGCAACGTACATATAATAGATGACGGATGCCAAATTTGAAGACTTTCTACTATTAAACATTCGATCTCGCTTTTTGTTCTTTCCATTTAGTTAAAAATGTACGGGCTACCGTCGGGAATAACTCCAGCAACAGTATTTCTTTCTCATTCTCAGCCAATAACACATCCAAATCCTCCAATACAGGATTCTCTTGCATCACGTAATGGGAACCGTCGTAAGGCACCTCATTTTGTACGCCGGTGATTTTCAACCGGAACGCCGGATCTACCGGAATCGGCGTCTTGCCATACTCTCCTTTTACCAAGGCGATAAACTGGTTGGAAGGATTACTATACATCGGGCGGCCTTTCAGCTCATCCAGCGCACAGGAAACCGCTTGCGCCCCGATAATCTGGCTCGTAGGCGTCACCAACGGAGGCAAGCCGGCATCCATCCGTACTTGCGGAATGAGCGACATCGCCTTCTCCAACAAGTCGATCTGCCCCAATTGCTTCAACTGGGCAACCATATTCGTGTACATACCTCCCGGGATCTGCGCTTTTTTCACCAACTCGTTCGGCTCGGGGAAATCAAAATACTCCTCGATCGCACGGCAATAAAGCAGCAAATCGTCCTCCTTATCTTTCCGAGCGGCCTCGATGGCATCGTTGAAGAAGCGGTCGATCTCGGCGGGGAAACTATCCTCTACGGGATTAAAGGGTCTCGGGAATTTCTTAGCGGTATCGAATGCGGAAAGTTCCTTGCGGATCGTCAATAATTCCTTGTTGATCTTAGCGATCGCATCCATATCAAGATCCAGCTCGATACCCAATTTCTTGCAGAAGATATAGACCAGCTCCACGGCGGGAGCGGCTGGTCCTCCGGCGAAGTTCCATATATTCGTATCAACGATATCCACCCCATTGATAATGGCGGATACGACCGACGCCAATCCGTAACCGGGCGTACAATGCGTATGAAAATCCACCGGTACTTTCAAGCTCTTCTTGAACAATCGCACCAATTCCGCCGTACGAGCCGGAGGTATCAAACCACTCATATCCTTCAGGGTGATCATATCAGCGCCCAGCGACTCCAGTTGAAGGGCCTTGTTTAAGAAATACTCATTCGTAAAAACAGGCTTATGCAAGGGCCGTCCATGCAAGGCGGCTTTTATACGTTCTACCGGGGAATGGTGAGGATCTATCGTATAACAGATGGCACAGTCGGCCTTTCCCCCGAATTTCTTCACATAACGGATCGTGGATTTCACGTTATCCACGTCGTTCAAAGCATCGAAAATACGCATGATATCGATACCGGAACGAATCGAGTTCCGGCAAAAGCCTTCTATAATCTCGTCGGGATAAGGATTATAACCGAATAAATTACGCCCACGGGAAAGAGCGGATAGTTTTGAGGAATTACCTATTTTCTCTTTGATGATCTCTAAACGATCCCACGGATTCTCACCTAAATAACGCATCACGGAATCGGGAACCGCCCCACCCCATACTTCCATGGCGTAAAAGCCTGCGTCTTTGTAGTAAGGAAGTACACGGTCTATTTGCGCTTGAGACATTCTTGTAGCGAATGCCGATTGCTGACCATCGCGAAGAGTCAAATCACGAATCAATAATTTACGTATCATACCAAATTTGTTTAGATCGTTTTAGTCAATATTCTGATTATATAACAGGATCTAAACAAATTTGATAAAGATTACGGGGTTAATAATAACCAATTTTTCTAAAACCTCAGTCTTTTACTTCCACAACGATCATTACGGGAAAGTGGTCGGAAGGAGTGCGGGCCTCGTATTTGCTCAATGACACCTCTTTCGGGAAATTACCGTTTTGCTCCTTCTGGGCGCTTTCTTTCACCTCGGAGCGATAGGTATCCGTTAAGATTCCATACTTCTTCACCTCAAATTCTTTCGTAAGAAAAAGGTGGTCGATACGGCTATCGGTCTTACGGTCCGGATGGAAACCGTTGAAGGTACCATTCGGGGCATAGCGGAAATCTGCGATCTCATAAGAGTCACGCATGATACCGGAACCATCTAACAACTTATACGACTCACTTGTTTGATCAACATTGAAATCTCCGGTCAGGATAGCGGGAAGTCTCTTCGGGAATTCCTTGATCTTCTTCAAGATCAACTTAGCGCTCTCGGCACGTGCTTGTACGCCTACATGGTCCATATGAAGGTTGAAGAACAAGAAAGTGAAGCCGGTCTGTTTGTCCCGAAACTCGCCCCACGTACAGATACGGGGCAGAACGGCGTCCCAGCCTTTATTCGGACGGTCGGTGATCTCGGATAGCCAGAAATCGCCATGCTCCAAGACCTCGAACTTATCCGTGCGGTAAAAGATAGCCGAATGCTCTCCCGCCTGCTTACCATCGTCACGTCCCACGCCGATATAATCGTATCCGGGCATGGCTTGCCTCAAGTCCTGCAATTGCGGATATTTGCCCTCTTGGGTTCCAAAGATATCGAACCCGTGAAACTGTACGATCTGGGCGATGTAGGGATAGCGTTGTCCCCAGCCATTACCGTTCGTGGAATCGCTGCCGTTGGCGTTACGCAAATTATAGGTGGCAACTACCATTGTCTCCGCCTGTAACGTCATCAAGGCGCAAAGGATAAAAGCGAAAGTATAAAAGAATTTCCTCATGGTTTATATATTTAAAATGCGTGACAAAGATAACGTTTATGCCTCAAAAAACACCTCACCTCGGTTTGCCAAATCGGGGTTATCGCTCGAATACTTTCAATAACGCCAGCCTATCCTCCTCCTTTTTCACCCGAAGATAATTCCGGTAACCACTAAAGCCTGCCATAAGTACCAGTTCCATATTAGTCTTGCCTGCATTTGCGGGAGATACCCGCAAGCGGTCGAGAGCCATCAGACGGCAGCGGTTTATCAAGCGACAGAAATTCATGCCATACTCCTTGTTGATAAAAGCCGACAGGTAGCTACGGTTGGTACTTAGCCCGGCGGCGAGGTCGGTGATCCGCAACTTGGGGTCCAGATAAGGTTTCTTCTCACGTAGGTAGCGTTCTAGGCGTTTACGGTCTAGAGCCGGGAGATTGGGAGGCATATCCTCCACTTTCAACGCCTCGGGCTGGACGATGAGATAATTCTTGTCGAGCATGTTATAACAGAGCATCATATAAAACACGAACGTTGGCAACACCCCCAGCCACACGAAATAGGAAGAGGAGAAAGTCTCCATATCGAGCAACAATCCCGCCAGCGGAACGGGTACGCAAGCCAAGATAAAAACTTGCACGGCCGCCAGCCAATCCAAGGAGATACGTTGCGCCTCCGACGAGTAATCTACGATGAACCGCCTGTAACGGTATATGTTCCGGAGGTTTAGCGCCGGGTAAAGCGTATTGTAGATAAAAAACACGAGACTTACCAGTATACCGCCCTCGAACGAGGCCCCCATAAGGAAGACAGGCACCACCCAGTGCCATCGATTCAGCCTCCGCCGCTCGCCAGTATCCGTTATCATGGATACCACCCAGAAAAACATCACCTGATCCAGCATCAACGTCAATAAAAAGACGGGATGGTAATACGAGAAAGCGCACGGGGCGACCGAATAAAGCACCAACCCGAGCCAACCCAGCGACGTCACCAAGTAAGTCAGCGCCAAGAGCGCCCTCAACCGCCTTTCCTGCCCGCCCCTTCCGTACCGGCAGGCGTCCAGCAACATCAATACCATACATACCATGGCGCAGACGATGGGAAGACTGAAAGCGAAAGCCTCCATAAGACCAAGGCTCATCATGCCGTGCCTCCTTCCTCCTTGGGCTCCCGCTTCCCGGCGGCCGCTTCCCGCTCGGCGACGACGGCACGGGAATAGGTACGGAAATCCTTGAAACCTACCTGCCCGATCAGCGAGCTCACGCTCTTGCCTTGGTTGGCGGGATGCGAGCGGAGCCTATCCAACTCCCTCAAGCGGAAACGGTTCAGGTAACGATTGAAGTTCATGCTATACGTCTGGTTGATAAAGGCAGATAGCACCGTGCGGTTCACGTCCAAGTCCTCCACCAGATCAGTCATCTTATAACCCGGCCTCAAAAAAGGCTTGTGTTCCCGGAAAAAACGCTCGAAACGTCTCTGGGTCAATTTCCCGGAATGGCTACGGCGGAGGCGCACGTCTCCCGCATCCGTTTCCCCGGAGGAAGAAGGCGGGGATTCACGGCGCAAGACGTAGAGGCAGTATTCCCGCCGTATGACATGGTACGATAGCAAAACGTGTTGGAGGGCGATGCCGCAAGACACGACTGCCGTCCAAAGGGAATAGTAGAACCGGCTCCGTGGTATGAACGTAGGCAGGACCGATGAGAGCAGCGAGGCGATGGACACACCTACCAAGAAGATCACCCAGCCCGCCGGCCCGCGAACCAGCGTATCCTTCCCTCTCGCCCTCTTATAATAAGATACCAGCAGCGCCAGCGTAAGGATATAATACAAGAGGCCAAAAACAACCCTCAGCAGGGGCTTGAGGGTAAAAAAGCGGGTATACCACTCGTACCCTGCGGGAATCACCTCCGCTTTCCCCCTCACGATCTCCAGCCGCACGTCGAAAGGCACGAAGCACGACCAGACCAACATCGCCAGCGCCAGCAGCCCGGGTACGAGATAATGGAGAGGCGGGAATTCCTCCGGCTCGCCCAGCCTCGTGAGGAAACGGACGATCCGGTAGAAGAAGATAGACGGCAAGACGAAACAAAGCAGGCAAACCACGTTGAGCCGGACAAACAACGAGGGATAAAACTGATAGCAAAACGTGACCAACCACCCGGTAGCCGAGACAGATAGGTAAACCAGCAATATCCTCTTCAAGTCACGCTCCTCCCGAGACAGGCAATCCTGCAAGGAAAGCCCCACCACCATCCCGCAAGACACGGCGGAATAGACGGGTACCAATACCATGATAGAGATCATATAAACAGTCAGGATATCCATGCCCCAAATATATCGCTTTTTTATCAAGGCCTGCCGCTTTTTGATAGAAAAGAGACATTTTTACCTTTTTGCGCGTGAATTACGATCTGTCCTATCAATAAAATCAGCTAATTACGATTTGTCCTAATAGATTCGGACGGATTGTCATGCGGGAAACCCGCTCCCTCCCATATCTTAGCGGCAACTAAAATACGAACATCATGAAAGAACAAATCATCCTAACAACAGGCGTCTTACTATTCCTTTCGCTCGTATCGGCATGGGGGCAAGGGACAAGCACAATAGATATAGATCTTAGTGACGATAGCCATAAAGGGGGAATTACCATTAGTCAAGACAATAGCGTATATCGTATTCACGGTACGTATGATGTCCAAAAACAAGGATTGCCATCACAAGAAACCGGATACGGCACAACAGATCAGAATAAATCGAAAGCCGTTATTGTGGTCGCCAGTGGCATACAGGTAAAGATCACGCTGGAGAATGTAAACATCGAGAATCTCCAAGAAGACGAACCTTATTGCGCCTTATACGCCGATGGAGCCAAGAAAGTAGAATTGACTCTAGCCGGAGATAACAGCTTAGCAGGTGGCCATGACCTACCCGCCATTTGCGCGCCTACAGGCGATGGTACCGAGCTTATAATAAAAGGTAAAGGAAAACTAACGGTCAAAGGAGGAAATGAAGCCGCCGGAATAGGCTCACGATACAGTAAAGATGCGAAAGGAACCATCACGATCGAGAACGGTACCATCATTGCCCATGGGAAAGGATATGGAGCCGGTATCGGAACAAGTGCTAATTCCAATGGTGGAACCGTCCGGATCAAAGACGGGAATATCACCGCCACAGGGGGTGATTCCGGGCCGGGTATCGGGGTATCGGGGACTCCCGCTCATGCTAATCCACCCATAACTTCCGGAACGATAGAGATCAGCGGGGGAATCGTAAATGCCACCGGATATAACGGTATGGGCGCAGGGGAAGGAAAGGTAGGGGAAACAGTCACGATAAGCGGGGGGATCATCTCCGCTATAACGAATAAAGATGGAGGCAAAGCTATAAACGCGTCATCTTATGTCCTCCCCTCCGGTCAGAATAGCGCTATCATATTTCTAAAGGAATATAATTATAGTAGCATTGAGGGTAGCATCAAGGGTAGCATGATAGATGGCAACAACGTCGACATTACCCACTATACCATCGACCGGGATTACGAGATACCGCCCGGCTATACACTCCATATAAGAAGGAAACAGACATTGACGATCGCCGATGGCGTAACCCTCACCAATGAAGGGACGATCAGCAATGAAGATAGTGGAACCATCGACGGCAACGGAACGATAGAGAACAATGAGGATCTCAAGAGTGACAATACCAATATCAAGGTTCAGCTTAATGGTCAGAAGATAAAGTACAAAGTGAACTTTCAAACCAATTATCCCATCGACGACGGCACTAATAGCACAGAATACCTATCAGAAACTGACGCATTAAGGCCAGGTGAGCTCACCTATACATATTACACCCTAGTAGAAGGCTGGTACGACGATAGAGAAGGCGGGAATCAAATAACCAAGATCACCGGGCCTATGACCCTCTACGCCCATTGGACAGAGAACCTGATCAAGACCACCGCCTCCCCGGCCACGCTGGAAGGGACGTACGCCACGCCACTGGAGCCGAATGAGCTTTATGACCTGTCCGGGCTCCTCGCTCCCGATACCTACGGCGATAAGTCCGACTATAAGTTCGAAATCGACGGTGCAGCTTATGGCCTGACGGTAAACAATGATAACAAGCTATGCGGTTCCCCCAACAAGGCTACCGCAACATCCGGAGCTAAGATACGCATTGACATCAGCCATGTCAATTGCGAGAAGCCGGAGAGCGTAGACATCCCAATAACGATCCACCCGAGAACACTCACCGTCACCCCGCGGGCCGAGCAAATACTGTATAAAGGCGAGGCCCCGAAATATGACACAAGCGGAGAAGCCAAAGGAGAAACAGCAGCCTTCTCCGGGCAACTGGCCATAGACTCCCCAACCAACCTTATCATTCCGGGAGATCTCAAGCTAATAGATAACGACAAGTTCCTAGCGTCCAACTACAAGCTGGAACTCACGCCGGATATCCCATGTACCTATACCGACAAGCTACCGGAAGAGGCCCGTGTAGAACTTGGTGGCGACAAGAAGGGGGAATGGTATGCCGGAGCCGTTACCTTCTCCGCTCCCCCCGGTTTCACCATCAAGCTGAAAGAAGCGGAAGAGACTGGCATACAAACCAAAGCGATTAGCGGGCTAATCGCTTCCGGCGAAGTCTTCGCCGCCTCCTTCACCTTCAGCCAAGAGGGAACCTTCGACGTAACCTACCTGCTCAAACGTGACGCCCCTTATACGCGAGAGTACGACTATAAGGCCACGGATATCCGCCTCGACCTCAACGCCCCAACCGTAACCATCTCCACCAATAACCTCGGCTATACCCTCACCGCCACCGATGGCAAGGGCAGCGGCGTAGCTTCCGTCCTCATCGACGGTACTTCCGTGCAGCTCACCTCCGACCGCTATGACGGTTCCGGAAGCGAGGGCCTCCATACCTACAAGGTGACGGATCACGCGGGGCACGAGAGCGCGGGCACGTTCAGCCTTGCCACTCCGCCCCCGGTATACACGGTCGTAATCCCCGAGACCGCAAACGCGACCCTCACCCCCTCTCCCGGTACCTATTACTATGAGGAGGGTGATCAATTCCTCCTCTACCTTGAGCTAGACTCGGCCTACAGCCAGTCTACCCCCGTGGTAAAGGCGAACAGCCGGGCGATCACCCCCAACCGGGACGGCAGCTACACGATAGCCGTCTACGAAGATATCCGGATCACGATAGAGGATATCATCGTATCCACCGCCCGGATCACCGACAACAAGAGCCGTATCCGCTCCTCCGGCGGTACACTCTACATCGACACCTCCGCCCCGCTCGACGTATCGATAACGACAATGGCCGGAAAGCTGATCCGCCATTCTCCCCTCCCCGCCGGTAGCAACCACTTGTACGGCCTGCCGGCCGGCTTCTACGTCGTGAGGCTATCCAACGGCACGACCGCCAAGGTAGGAATCGCCCGGTGATAAGCCAAAACGCCCCGGAAAGAATCAATCCTTCCGGGGCGTTCCTGTATTCCAAGGTTTGCCTAATCTGAGAACGCAGACATGATCGGACGAGCGATCCACACTTGCGGCTGCGGTACGTCCAACAGGTAGGCGATCGTACCGGCGATATCATATACCATCGTACTCTCCGGGATCTTGAAGCCTTTCTTTACGTTCTTTCCATAGAAAACGATCGGGGTTTGCATCTCGTTCATCGTCTTGCCACCGTGACCGGTCTCGATACCGCCGTGGTCGGCCGTCAGTATAACCACCGTATCATCCATGATATCCGCCTCACGAACGGCATCCATCACTTGCGTCAAGCAACTGTCCAAATGATTCACCATCGCGAAATACTCCGGGGAGCTCCAACCCTTGCCATGTCCGGTACCATCCGGCTGATCGTATATGATCGCGCAAAGATTCGGCTTCTTCTCCTTGATATACTGAACGGCTACCGGGGTACATCCGTTCGGGTTCTCAGCCGACATCGGGGCATGCTTACGGAAGCTCATGGCCAAGGTATCCACCAGATAATTCATGCCTTCCCACTCATAGATATAGCCGATCTCGGCTTCGGGAGCCTTATCCCGGTACAGGCCGAAGATATTCGGGAAACGGTTGTCGCTATTCACGACACGCGAAGGAAGCTCCGGCGTACGAGATCCCCACTCCGTATATCCGTGCAACTCCGGTCCCGCTCCCATAAACATGGAAGCCCAATTACAAGCACTCGACGAAGGCAGGATCGAACGATTCTCTAACGTGGAGGCGCCTTCCGCCATCATCTTACGGAAAGTAGGCATATCCGCCCCATTATTCAAGCAATGGGCGCTCAAGCCGTCGAAACCGATCAAGATTACATGCTTTGGCAGATTCTTCTCTTTCAAAGGCGCTTGCTGAGGTGCCGTATTACAGGCGCTCAGGCAGTATGCGATTACCGCACAACAAATAAATAAGATTTGCTTTTTCATCTTACCGTGTTTTTCTTTTATGATTAATATTGAAGTATCTTAGATTCCGTCAGACAAAGGTACAAAGTTTAACTAAAGTTCAAAAAGATCATTTATCTTTGTGGCTTAATCTAATCTTATTTTCATAAATACGTATGTACAAACATTTCCTGACAAGCGTATTGCTTGTATTTTTCATGCTATCCTGTAGCAAACCTTCCCCTTTTGAGGGAAAGATGCGAGAAAGCGTACAAACCTCCCTAAGCTGGAGAAACGACACGACCGGTATCTGGGAAACAGCCGGCTGGTGGAACTCGGCGAACGTATTGACCGCCACCATTCGCTACGGCGCCGTAACCAAAGATCCGGCCATCCCATCTGTCATAGAGGATGTATTCGAGAAAGCCCGTCATTACCAAGTAGGCGTAGACTCAACCGGTACTCCCCGTTATTGCGACAACTTCATCAATGATTATTACGATGACGAGGGTTGGTGGGCATTGGCATGGATCGAGGCCTCCAAACTGACCGGAGAGAAAAAGTACCTAGATATGGCCGAGATCATATTCGATGATATGACAACTGGCTGGAGCGACGCTTGCGGAGGTGGCATCTTCTGGAAAAAGAACCCTTTGCATTACAAGAACTCCATAGCGAACAACCTGTTCTCCCTGACAGCTATCCGATTATATAAAGCGACCCAAAATCCGGCGTATCTCGACTGGTTCAAGAAGAACGTGGATTGGTATACGCAAACCGGCATGATCAATACGGACATCTACCAAATCGAGGACGGCACGAAAGACGATTGTACCCCCAACCGCAACGCCCACTACACGTATAACCAAGGCGTAGCCATCGCTGTCTTAGCCGAGATGTATCTCCAAACCAACGATAAATCTTACTTGGAGCTAGCGGAAAAGATCGCCGACGCTACCATTACCACGCAATTGGTAACCGACGAGGGTATACTTCGTGAGATGAAGCCCGAGATCGATGATAGCAACGACGGTGTCCAATTTAAGGGTATCTTCATCCGTCATTTAGCCTTCCTGTATGACCTAACCAAGAAACCAGCCTACAAGGATTTCATCTTGAAGAACGCCGAGTCCATCATCACGAGAGATTACGACCCGGCCTCCAAAAGCTTCGGTTGTTATTGGTACGGCCCTTTCCACAAGGAAAGCTCGGCAGCAAACGCTTGTGCTTTGGAGTGCGTGATAGAGGCTTATGAGTTAACGAAATAGGTATCCGGGGAGACGCAGCTTGTCATTATTCACACAGCCAGCGGGCGATATTCCGCTCTGGCTCCCCCGGAGCTGGAACGGATGTCACGTACGGCTCTGGCTCATTGACAAAAAAAACGGGACGGCGGACATCTCCGCCGTCCCGCCCAAAAGAGACAGCCTTATCTCTGTTTGTATTCATGTCAAGGTTGGTTGTTTACTGATAACGGGGCCATATAAACCCTGTTTTTCATATCGTGCACAAACATAAGACTTCTTTTTCACAAAAGAACAAATTCCTTCTTCTTTCTAGAAATACATGCTTTATAACATACCACACTCCCTCTCGGTTGCTAGCGTGGACTTCTATTACAAAGGATAGGCGACGCAGCACGCTACGTCTCCCTCCGCTTTCTTTTTACCAATAATAGGTATCCATAATCTCCTTCATTTTAGGGGTATTCGTGTCCTCATCCTTAACATCTTTCCGCAGCTTCAGCATCTCCTCCTTCATTTGCCGGATAATCTTGGCGTATTGGGGATCGTTGTAAGCGTTGTGATTCTCACGAGGATCGGATTGAAGGTCGTAAAACTCCCATGCTGGTGTCGTGGTCTTATCCTCCGAACCAGTCATATTCAGACGGTCGCCATAGAAAAACATCAGTTTATACCGCTCATTACGGATACCCATATGGGCCGGACGGTTCGAATGTTGGGTCCAATAACGATAATACATCTCCTTACGCCAATCCCTTGGGGTATTTCCTTTCAGATTATTGCGAAAACTATGGCCCTGCGATTCTTTCGGGGTCTTCACGCCTGCGTAATCCGCCAGCAAAGAGGCAAAATCCACGTTCAAGATCATATCCTTATTGCGGGTCCCTGCCGGGATCTCTTTCGGGTAACGGATCACGAAAGGCATACGTAGAGACTCCTCATACATCATACGCTTATCGAAGAAACCATGCTCTCCTAAGAAATAACCTTGGTCGGATACGTACACCACGATCGTATTATCGGCGATTCCCATATCGTCCAGCGCTTTCAATAACTTCCCGATATTATCGTCGATCGTAGCCCCGCAACGCAGATAGTCGCGCACCAATTTCTGGTAAGCGGCGCTACGGGCGGCAGATCGATGCATGCCCTTCGTCGTAAAAGGCAACTCCGGATACCGGCACCACCATTTATCAGGGTCTTGCGACGCCACGTCCCAACGACGAGCCAACTCCTCCAAAGGCTGTCCGGAGAAGGTACGTCCATTCGTCTCCGGCCCCCAATCAAATAAGTTCTCCGGTTCCGGGAAAACAACGCCGTCATACAAATGCCTCATCCGTTCCGGAAAATCCCAAGGTTCGTGTGTAGCCTTGAAATGACAACACATCATGAAAGGCCGGTCCTTATCGGCCTCTTTCATCCAACGGATCGCCTTATCCGTCACGATATCCGTGGAGAAACCTCGTACCCGCTCCCCGAAATTACGCTCACCCGGCCAAGGGTCCGTACAGTTTATGAAAGTAGGGTCCCGGTACTCGCCTTGGTCATGAAACACGGAATAGAAGTCGAAACCTTGCGGTTGCGTTTTCAGATGCCATTTACCGACCAAAGCGGTCTGATAGCCTCCCGCCCGCATTTGCTTGGCGATATTATCCTGCTCCGGATCAAAGGAATCACTTAACGTGTAAACACCGTTCACGTGACTATAGGCTCCGGTCAAGATCGCCGCACGACTAGGGGAAGAGATCGAGTTCGTACAAAAACAATTATCTAACACGCAGCCCTCCGCAGCCAAGCGACGGATATTCTCGTTCCGGGCATAATCACCCAACACCCCCCCGTAAATGCCCCAAGACTGGGAAGTATGATCATCCGAAAGGATAAACAAGATATTGGGACGTTCCTCTTGCGCCGGTTTATCGGCGGCAAAGAGGAACTGCCCGTTCCCCGAAAGACAACAGGCAGTCATTCCGATACTTATGATCGATTGTTTCATAGGTCATGACGTTTTTTCCCTTGTACTAGACCCGGTTCCCTACGCTCCGTTCCCTTTACGCGCGTTAGGTTATCCCCTAACTCATGACGTTTCAGGTCGGCGATCTTCATCAACTTCGCGGCTTCCTCAGGATACTGGGTGATCACGTTATAACGCTCTCCCGGATCACGGCGCAAGTCGTACATCTCCGGTTTCATGATCTCCAGATTCGTCAACTTACCCGGCTGGCCGTCGTTTCCCGGCTCATAAGCCCCGTAAGTAACGTATTTATGAGGGAATACCAGCTTAAACATACCGTCCGTGACAGCCTCCAAGTCATTCTTGTTATAATAATAGACAAAGGATTCACGAGGATTCGCATCTTTCTTGCCCTCTATCAATGATAAGATACTAACGCCATCAATCTTGCGAGTAGGCAGCGGGGCCTGCGTGATCTCGGCAAACGTAGGAAGAAGGTCGATATTAGAAGCTAACTTATTACAAGTCGTGCCCGGCAACGTCTTACCTTTCCAGTACATGATACAAGGAACCCGGTTACCACCATCAAAGGTCGTAGCCTTTGCCTCACGTAACCCACCGGCTGAACCGGCATGATTCCCGTAATTGGTCCAAGGGCCATTATCGGAAGTCAAGATCACCAACGTATTATCTTCCAAGCCCAGCTCACGCAATGTCTTGAATATCTCACCTACACTCCAGTCGATCTCCATCATCACGTCGCCATATAAACCCTGCTCGCTCTTTCCCTTGAATTTATCGGAAACGGCCAACGGTACATGGGGCATATTATGAGCCAGATACAAGAAGAAAGGCTTATTCTTATTCTTCTTGATGAAATTAACAGAACGGGTGGTATAATCCGTAGTCAACCGTGTTTGGTCCGTATTATAACCGATAATCTCGTTTCCGTCATAAGTCGGCAAATCCGGGAAATTAAAGACCTCACCTTGTTGCGGGTGGAATGGCCACATATCGTTAGAATACGGCAAACCATAATACTCATCGAAGCCATTTTGCAAGGGAAGAAATTCCTTTTGGCTACCTAAATGCCATTTACCGAAGATAGCGGTACTATATCCTTTCTGTTTCAATACCTCTGCGATCGTCATCTCATCCGGATGGATTCCGTAGTTCGAATCCGGTCCCGGAGCGCCGGCAAAACCGATACGATTCGGATAGCAACCGGTCAACAAACCGGCACGAGACGCTCCACTGATCGGCTGTCCCGCCAAGAAGTGTGTAAAACGAACGCCTTCCGCCGCCATTTTGTCGATATTCGGAGTGGTATATCCGTAAGCCCCATTAAAAGAAAAATCTCCGTACCCCACATCATCCAAATTAATCAGGACGATATTCGTGTAATCAGCGGCTATGCCTGCCATTGAAAAGGCTGAGGCGGCCGTCAGTAACATTAGTTTATTCTTCATGATATTATTTATTGATATATTGGCTTTTAATTAAACAAATATAAACATACATAATCAGACGTTCTTTCTTTTTACATTTTTTAAAGCAAGAATAGTCCTAGGATTATCACTTTTCTAAAGAACGCTCAAAAGCATCTCTCATCGCTTGCAACTCCTTTACTTTCTCGGGATATTGATCTTTGAAATTCATATGTTCCGTGTTATCCTTTTCTAAGTTGGAAAGGAACAACTCATTAAGGACCTTCTCTCCCTCCGGAGTCACGTCATGGGGATTCGCTATTAATTTCCATTCCCCGCAACGGACAGCCCATTGCTTCCCAAAATCAAAATGAAGTGCCTTATGAGGAGAAGATTTGGAACTGTCTTTGATAAGTGGGAGTAAGCTCTTTCCATCCACATCCATCCCTTCCGCTGAAAGACCGCATAATTCGACCAAGGTAGGAAACCAATCGATATTCATCGCAACCTGATCACGTACCTCACCTTGTGGCAGCTCCTTGGGCCAGCAGATGATAGCCGGAACCCGGATACCTCCCTCAAACAAAGAGAATTTTCCGGCTCGGTAAGGACCGCTATAGCCTCCTCCTCTAAAAGTACGTTCCTCCATGCTATGCCCGTTATCCGATTGGAAGATCAAGATGGTATTATCGGCCAACCCCTCGGCAGCCAAGAAGGTACGTAACTCCCCTAAATAATCATCGAAAGTAGAGACAAACGCCGCATACATTCTTCTGGGATTAGGTAGGTCCGCATAATAATCCAACCATTTCTCGCTGGGCTGCAATGGGTAATGAGGGATATTTACCGCCCAATAGATAAAGAACGGTTTCTCTTTATCTTCCGTAGCGAATTTCTTGATCTCTTTCAGGTTCTCTGCGGCGAAAAAGTTGCCCGGAGAATAGATCTCCCTCTCATTCTGCCACAAATCATGCCGATTCGGGCCACCCCAATAATAGAAATGGGAATAATTATCCACACATCCTCCTCGTATTCCCCAAAAGTAATCGAAACCCTGTGCGTTCGGCCCCTGTTCTATACGGTCGCCCAAATGCCACTTTCCGATCAAGGCGGTACGGTAGCCATTCGATTTCATTCGCTCGGCTATAGTCTCTTTCTCTACCGGTAAGAAACTATTCCCTCCCGCATTCACTGTAAGTCCCGCACGTTTGGCGAATTGTCCCGTCAATAAGGAAGCCCTCGACACCGAGCTAACCGCCGCCCCATAAAACTGGGTAAAGCGAACCCCTTGATCCGCCAATGCGTCCATATGGGGAGTACATAAATCTTTCGCCCCAAAGCAATTCACATCCAGTGATCCATGATCGTCCGTATAGATCAAGATCACGTTCGGATGAGCCGACTGAGCCTCAACGATACCAGCGAGCAGAAGCCCGCTGGTAGTTAAAATGAGTTGTTTTATATTCATGATTTATTTTCAAATACGATACCTCGCCTTAGTCCCAGTTCGGATTTTGCTCCAAATTTGGATTCAAGACTGTTTGGTTATAAGGGATCGGCCATAAATAATCTCGTTTCGGATTAAAAGAACGTTTCACGACTTCTATTCCATCATAATTATGCATCATACCATTATTCTCTTTCTCGGCGGTTTTCCAACGCAAGATATCCGAATAGTAGAGTCCTTCAAAGGTCAACTCGATACGGCGTTCACGGCGGATTACCTCACGCATCTGATCTTTCGTCAAACCTTTTGGTACTTCCGGCATATTGATATCCGGACGCCTACGCAATTGGTTGATGGCATCATAAACTGACTGATCAGGACCACTCGCCTCATTCTGCGCCTCGGCATACGTCAACAGAACTTCCGCATAACGAATTAAAATGAAATTGAAAGCCGAACGTTCTACTAAAGGAATCGTTACATCATCCTCATAAGAAGTGTATTTCTTCACACCGAAACCCGTAGTCGCCACATCTTCTTTTGTGATCGTCTTTCCTAAATACGGATAACCGATGCAAACGATCGATTTCAATAAACGAGGATCTCTGTTCTCATACGGACGAGTCGGATCATAAAGCGGTGACTCTTCTATCGTCTTCCCGTCAATACAGAGATATGTATCAACCAGTTCCTTCAAGGGAGCCGGACGATTCAAGCGCCAGATATTCTGATCATAATCCGTTGGATACTCCGGCAATTTCGCTTCTATATCAAAGATTACCTCACAATTATATTTATTATCTTCGCTAAAGAAATGACGATAATCATTGAATAATTGATAAACGCCAGACTCCATTACCTGCTTAGCAGCTTGGGCCGCCTCCGCCCAACGAGAATTATATAATAAAGTACGGGCTTTTAACGCTAACGCAGCACCTTTTGTCGCACGTCCCAAGTCTGAGCTAGCATAGGTGTCCGGTAGCACGGCAGCGGCCTCCTCCAAATCCTTGACAATCTGATTCACTACCTCGTCCTTGGAATTGCGAGGTAATTCGGCTTGCTCATCCGCATTGGGAGCATCTATAATCAGTGGCACACCTCCGAATTTATCGACCAGACTTAAATAATAGAAAGCTCGTAAGAACTTGGCTTCACCCACCATCTTCGCCTTCTCCGACTCATCCATATCAACACCTCCGACATTAGCGATGAAAGTATTCGTACGGCCAATACCAACGTAACAGTTCTTCCATAAACTTCCGATTAGAGCCGTAGTAGACAAATGTTCACCCTTTCCAATCGCTTGCGTACCATTCGCCTCGTTATAAGGCATCGCATTCGCTGTCAGCATATCGAATTCCATCGTATGCAATGAACGCCAAGGTTTCAATGCGTTGTAACATCCCATTATACCGGCGCTCGCATGCTCTTTTGTCTTCCAGAATGTTTCCGTGGAATATTGATCGGAAGGATCTACATCCAACCAGCTATCACAAGCGATTAAACTCATACAAGCGACAGCGACACATATCATCTTATATATTTTACGTCTCATATTATTATTCCTTATTATTTAAAATGTGACATTAACACCTGCCGTATAAGTCCGTACAGACGGATAGGCATACCAGTTGCTTCCCTTCAAGTTCTTCTCCGGATCAAAATCCTTCATCGGAGAGAACGTGAATAAGTTTTGCGCATTGACAAAGACCTTTAATCTCTTAACCACACCGCTTTTCAAGAAAGAGGCCGGTACGTTATAAGAAAGTTGCAAGTTCTTCAAACGTAAATAAGAGGCATTTCTCAACCAGAAATCATTTGTACGGAAATTCTCGTTCAAGCATCCTTCATACGTAGTCAAGATAGGCAATGTAGCGCTGGTTCCCCGCTCGGGAGTCCAAGCATCCGTCAACCATTGTTCCGGCAAACCACAACCAAACCATAAAGGAGTAGCACCAATGCGGTCTCCATATGTATAGACATCAGTTACACCTTGGAAGAAAGCGCCCAGATCCCAATCCTTATATCCTAAGTTGATATTGAATCCATAAGTTATCTTAGGAATCACACCACCACGTATCTGGCGGTCATCTTCGGTAATTTTCCCATCTCCATTCGTATCCTCAAACTTCAGATATCCCGGTTTAGTAGCTGCGGTTTGATACGGACTATTCTTGATTTCCTCCTCAGATTGGAAAATACCGATAGCATGAAGCATATAATAAGAATCGATAGGCTTTCCTTCTTCCAAGATAAACATTCCATCAATGATTGTTTGCCCCTTCAAGCTAACGATCTTATTCTTGATAAAGGTCATATTTCCATTTACCTCGTAACGGAAGTCCCCGATATTGTTCCGATACCCCATATTCAACTCGAAACCTTTATTGCTCACCTCGCCGATATTACGGATCGGGCCATCCAGACCACCTACTTGATCCGGCAAAGTAACCTTTCGCAAGATGTCGGAAGTACGTTTATCAAAGAACTCGAAAGAGAAATCTAAGTTTCCGTTTAACAAGCTAGCGTCAATACCGACATTCGTCATGGTCGTTGTCTCCCATGTGATGTTCGGATCGTTATAGGCGGTAATAGCCGCTCCGGATTGCATCGCTCCATTCAACGGGTAGTTATAATCCGTAATTGAACCATCATTTTTTATCACCTTCAAGTTCATTAGGTCCACGTAACGGAACAAATCGATACGCTCGTTACCCAATTGTCCCCAAGAAGCTCTCAATTTCAGATTATATATCCAAGGAATATCTTTCATAAACTCTTCCTCGCTCAAACGCCATCCGGCAGAGAATGATGGGAAAATACCCCAACGATTTCCTTTGGCAAAACGAGACGAACCATCATAGCGAAAGTTACCCTCAAATAAATAACGATCCTTATAACCATAATTCACCCTACCAAAGTAAGACATCAAGACTGATCTCGAGGAAGTACCCGCTACACTCGGATTACTAGAACCTGCGTTTAATTCGTGCAACTCGTTCCCTAAGAAACCTTCTACCTTAGCGGAAAACTCAGTCTTATCATCGCTCTCAAAACTATAGCCAGCCAATACTTTTACGTCATGGGCATCATTGAACTTCTTGCCCCAAGATAAAGTATTGAATACTGTAACTGCCAAGTCATTCTTATCACCTTTATAGGCATGGCGTGTATTCTGACCGTCATAAACCACTCGTTTCTCCTCATTGGTCTTCAACTGATATTCGTATACATCAGGCGCAAAACGAGATTGCAGATAATCATATTTGTTTAAACCGACATTCAAGTTATAAACGATATCAAACGGAAGCTTATATTCCGCAGACAAATTCGCCAACATACGCAAGGACTTATGCTTGTTCTCGCCCTCATCGGCCAACGCCAACGGATGGCGATAGATATTATGCCCAGGAGTACGGATAAAGGTATCCGCATAGCGACCATCGGCCGTATAAGTCGGGTGGAAAGCCTGCGCTTTATAAGTCATCTCCACTAAGTTTGCCACACCCGCTACCGGCTCATTATAGATCTGATAATGCGCATTGATATTAGCGCCGATCTTCAAACGGCTATTTACCTGAGCAGTCGTATTCACAGCTAAGGTATATTTATTGGAATCCGTTCCACGCAATACTCCATTTTGATCACCATAGCCTAAAGATACGGAATACGTATATTTATCATCACCTCCGGAGAAACGCATGTTATGCTCCATAATAAAGGCATTATTATACATAATATCCAACCAATTATTCTGCGGATACATAATCGGGTCTGTTAACATACCTTGTTTGTACTCCTCGATTAACGCATCAGAATAATCCACCGTTAGTTTACCTTCGTTCCGTTGCGCTTGGTTTCTCATTTCCATAAACACGACCGGATCATATACGAAGTTAGGCAGATAGGTAGCCTGCTGCACGCCGAAATAGTTATTATAATCGACGGTAAACTTACCTTTCTTTCCCCCCTTTGTCTTTACCAAGACAACGCCATTCGCCGCACGAGAACCGTAGATAGCGGAAGAAGCCGCATCTTTCAATACGGAAATACTCTCAATATCATTCGGATTTACCGCTTCCAACGGGAACTCGATGCCATCCACCAAAATCAATGGATTATTATCGTTCAAGGTTCCCTGACCACGAATACGAATCGTCGCCCCGTCCGCTCCCGGCTGAGCACCCGCTTGATTTACGTAAACACCTTGCGTACCTTGCAACGCTTGGGTCGAGTTGGTGATCGGACGATTCTCCAACGTCTCCGCATCCAAAGAGGAGATCGCTCCTGTTAAATTCACTTTCTTCTGCGTTCCGTAACCTACGACCACAACCTCATCCAACTTCTGGGTATCCTCGGACAGGCTAACCATTACTTTCGAAGAATTACCAACCTCGACCGTACGATCCGTATAACCAATAAAAGAAACTACCAAGATCGCATTGTCCGGTACTTCCAGACTGAAGTTTCCATCGATATCCGTAATCGTTCCGTTCGTAGTGCCTTTAACGACAACATTCGCCCCGATAATGGGTTCTCCCAAGGCATCTTTTACTTGCCCGGTAATCTTTCGTGGCGAAGACTGGAATAAGGCATTCGGATGTGAGACACTTGAAACACTCTTTGACTTAATTATAATCTGCCGGTCTACAATCTCATATTGGTATCCCGTATTTTTCAAGGCTTGCTCTAAGACCTCCTCTAACGAAGCATTATTTGCTTTTACACTCGTTTTCCTATTTACATTTACTTGATTATCATTCAAGAAGAACGTGTACTCACTATTTTTCTCTATTTCTTTTAGCACTTCCGATATACTGCAATCCTGTTTATTCATGGAAAGCTTATAATTCTGTCCATAGGTAGAAGCGGATACAGTGCATGCGAAAGCCAAGGATAACAACGCACTTATCTTCATGACTCGGTTTACTTTTCTGATTTTTTTCATAACTTTGTAATGTTTCTGATGAATAAATTAGCAGGTGTGTCGGCCTCTCAACTCCTAACGCCTGCCGTCAAGAACATTTGCTCAGGAGGAGAAACCTAGTTTTTCCTCCTGTTTTTTATTAGACTCAAGAACTGTTAACAAGCATATCTCCTAGAATTTAACGTTAGACACTCATTTATCTCCCTTTATATATAGTTCATATTCATTGTCTTTCTCTCTGTATTTAATGGGCGACGTATTGCTCAGCATAAACAGGATTCGCTCCAAGGACTCATCCCGTACCTTAAACGTAAACCGATATTTCTCCGCTATCTCCTTCGGGCACTTTATCTTCCGCCCGAACCAAGGCTCCAGACGGGTAAGGATCATGCTCAAGCGTTCGTTCTCAAAACTGAGGACACCGTTACGCCAACCCGAATACTCCTCGGCATTAACCGTCTTAACTCTAACGGTATTCGCTTGTTTGTCGAAAACCAACATCTCGTTCGGATTCAATATCACCTCACGCCTGTTCTTCACATTGGGACCTCCCAAGCCAATCTTCACCTTACCGTTTAACAGGATCGTCTCCAACTTGCTCTCGGAATCATAATTGAAAACCTCGAAGGCCGTGCCCAAGGCCGTTACATCCATGTTCTTGGTATGCACGGTAAATGGTCTTTCCCGATCTTTCGCTACGTCGAAGAAGGCTTGCCCTTTTAATTCCACATCACGGGTCTTGCCATCAAAACTCTTTGGGTAGATCAATTGGCTATTCGGCCCCATTCTCACGGTCGTGCCGTCCGATAAGGAAACCGACTCTATGCAACGGACACCGGAGGCCATTACATATATATATTGATCTTCTTTCGTATGAGACCAATAAACTACGCTTCCTACACCTAAAAGTAGCAATATGGAGGCGGCTATCGCCGTAATCTTATAGACCCAGAGTTTACGGACACCGTTTGTCGCCATTGTCCGGGCTATGATTCGTTCCCACATGCGATTCCCCACCACGGGATTCACGCGATCCGCAGCCTCGTCCCATTGGGAACGCATACGCTCTTCCACTTTTGGGTCACACAGCAAACGTTGCCGATCTTTCTCATCCAGAGCATCTCGCATCAACTTCTTCAATATCGTTCTCGTATCTTCGCTCATGTTTATTATTCTTGTTCTATTTATAAATACACGCCACGACTCCCTCCCCCCTATTGGAAGATAAAAAAATTCGCTTAGGTTAATCAAATTCAGATAAGATACCCAAATACGATTGAAAAATAATCATGCCTAAAGCCTCAAGTACAATTAAATGTCTATTACTTATAGGTACTCTTTAAAATTATCTTTACGAAATTGTATTTTATCAGTATCTTCCTTGCTTTCCATCCTTATATTTCCGTCCTTTGTATTCAATGAAATTGGTTGCCGACGGTGTCGGCAGTATTTCCGACGCCGTCAGCAATATTTCCGACAGCGTCAGCAGCATTGCCGAGGGCGTCGGCAACCGATTTCATCAAATAGAAACGCCAAAGAGATAAACGTTAAATCTCCGAGGCATCCTATACATTATCCATTTAAATAACGAGAAAATCATGGGAAAACCAAGAAGTGGCATCCAAGTCAGTATTTATAATACACCGGGCAATGAACAACGCGGGCCAACATCCTGCGCACGAGTCATCACCAGAGATACCAAACGCATGAACGATATATGTGAGTATATTTCCGAATGCTCATCCGTCACCTCCGCCGACATAAAAGGTGTATTGGAGGCGCTTACTTCCTATATCGGCAGGGAATTATCCTATGGGTACAGCGTGGAACTGGAAGGATTGGGACATTTCTCGCCATCGGTAAAAAGCAAAGAAGTAACGGACCAGAAAGGAAATACTAAATCAAGCGCTAGCATACACGGCGTTAACTTCCGCTGCTCTCCCCGACTGAAGGAGATGGTAAAAAAGAACGCCCCCATCTTGGTTAAACGGGAAAATCTGCCCAAAACGGGAATCGAGGGAAGGAAGGCTAAGATGTTATCTTATCTAGAAAGAAACTCATATATAAATCTCACCGATTACGCCGGCTTGAACAATTGTACCCGCTACCGTGCGAGCGAGGATATCAAGCAATTTATCAAGGATAACGTAATAGCCAGCGTAGGATATCGAACACACCGGATTTATGTACTGCCTGAAAAAGAAGACGAGCAAAACTAAAACTTAGGACGAAAGTGGCACTTCCGGACTCTATAAATACGTGACCTAGGAAAGCGCTAGATAAACCAGATAAGTAACATGATATTTTTCTTCAAGAACTTCAAGGCTTCGCTGATCTGGTTCTCAACGGTCTTCTCCGAAATATTGAGTTGGAAGGCTATCTCTTTATAGCTTTTATGCTCCTTCCGGCTTAGATTAAAGATAACCCGGCGTCTTTCCGGCAATTCCTCTATCAAATGATCGATATACTCCCCCAAGTTATAGGCGGTGATCTCTTCCTCTAAGTCGTAGGAGGTCTCCATAGCGGACAAGACCGTCATTTTATAAAAGTCCTCGTTCACGTTCTTCCGGTGCTGATTAAAGATCAAGTTACGGGTGATGACAAACAGAAGCCCCTTGAAGTTATCATCCTCCCGGATGAATTCCCTCGACTCCCAGACCTTGATAAACACCTCTTGTACCACATCCTCGGCCACATCCCGATTATTCAAATAAAGCCCGCAGAAATGATAAACCTTTTCCCAATATTGTTTATACAACATCGAAAAAGCCTCCCTATCTCCTTCTTTCAACGACTTTATAATTTGTCTCTCTTTCATTTAGCATCACATATCGTTTCGCAAAGATAATAAAATCATATACTAATAAAAGTTAATGATATCCCAGTTCTCCCGGACTTCTTTGTACTATTAATATAGCACGAGAAATAATGGAAGAAGAAAACAAACATATAAGCGATTTATTAATCCGATACGTAAATGGACTCTATACACGGAACGATATAGAGACCTTGCGGAAGTTAGCCTCATCCATAACGGAGCGAGCAGAATTAGAAAGCGAAATGGACCGGGTCTGGAACGAAGCGCAGGACTTACCTCAATCCGATTCCCATAATCATCTGCTTTATAAGAAGGAGGCGCAAGACCTGTTGGATAAGACACGTAAAAGAGAAAGAAGAATCTCCCTATCCACTTTCATCAAGTATGCGGCGAGCATAGCGATTATCGTTTCCATCGGATTCGGAGCGAAACTATACCTAAATCATTCAGCGAAGCAGCATACATCTGCTAGCGACCATCTCCTAACGGAAATAAGCGTCAATCATGGCGAACATAAGCAAGTCACCCTTCCCGATGGCACGGTCGTTCATCTAAACGCCGGTACCGTCATGCGATACCCAACGGAATTTACCTCTGACATCCGTTTGGTAGAAATGGAAGGAGAAGCTTTTTTCAATGTCATGAGAGACGAGGGCAAGCCCTTCATCGTCCGTACCCGGCAAGCCGACGTAAAAGTACTCGGAACCTCTTTCAACGTAAAAGCCTATCAAGAGGATGAGTTGATGGCCGTCAGCGTTCGGACCGGAAAAGTTGAGGTGGATATGCCCGAAAGCGTAATGCGCCTATTACCGAACGAGCAGATAATCGTGAATAACACAAATGGAGAGATTCTTAAAAAGAACGAGGACGCCCAAAAAGTAACGGCTTGGCTGCAAGGCGGCCTTTATTTCAACCGGACACCTATTAGTAGCGTTATACATGATCTGGAACGGATGTATAATCAAGCGATCGTACTCGATCCGAATAGCGTATTCGACGATTACATCTATGGCGAGCACGACAATAAAAGTCTGGAAGCCGTACTGAACGCAATTCAATATTCAACCGGCATCCGATACCGGACGGAAGGAAACCGGATCGTGTTATACAAAACGAGTTATTAACCTTAAAATCGATTTGCCATGAAAGATACGACCTAAGCATAGCCACATAAAAAAGGGAAACCGACCTCTGACCTTCGATCTCCCTTTATCTTTCCCGATATGTACACCCTTGGATTGGACCCCCTTGGAGATTACATAAATCGGACTGTTTTTAAAAGTGTATAAAAACAACCTTTAAACATACAAAATTATGAACTTTCCAACTATTACTAGGTATAATTGGATGTGTTGTTCTATTATTTTAGTTTTTTTAGCGTTAAGCTCCCCTGAACCTCTGCAAGCGCAAGAAAATCAGAAAGAAAGAATAACAATTCAAGTCAAAAACCAACCCATACAGAAAGTCTTTGATGATTTGTCGAAGCAGACAGGATTAAAATTTTTCTATGGAGAAGCCATAGCGAACCGGAACGTACAGGTTAACCTAAAGTTCAAAAACGCTCCCGTCAACAGCGTATTGAACGAGATCACCCGGCAAGCCAATCTTTATTTTAAGCGGGAGAATAACACGATAGCCGTCAGTCTCGGAAACGCGGGCAACGCCTCCGTTCCGGTGACGCAAGACCGAAAAGTGACCGGTATCATTACAGATGAACGGGGCGAACCGATCATCGGAGCGAATGTCGTGGTAAAAGGTACGTCAAATGGTACAGTTACCGACCTGAACGGTCAGTACAGCATCGAGGCGAACGGTAAATCGATCCTACTCATATCCTACATCGGCTATTTATCGGAAGAAGTGGCCGTAGGCAACAACAAAACCCTCAATATCCAGCTAAAGGAAGACACCCAGAAGCTTGATGAGGTAGTCGTGATCGGTTACGGAACACAGAAACGAAGCAATCTTTCCGGAGCGATCTCGAAAATATCCTCCGAGGTAATCGACTCTAAGCCGGTTACAAATGTCCTGTCCGCCTTGCAAGGAGAAATTCCCGGTATGGTCGTTCAGCGAACATCCGGACAACCGGGTAACGAGGAATTCGACTTGAACGTGCGTGGCGCCTCCTCCACGAACGGAGGGAATACCCCGCTAGTCTTGGTCGACGGAATCCCCGGGGATATGAATATGATCAACCCGCAGGATATCGAGGCTATATCGGTATTGAAAGATGCCTCAGCCTCCATATATGGTTCCCGTGCCGCCGGAGGTGTTGTATTAATCACGACTAAGAAAGGAAAGAGCGGAGCTCCGAAACTTACTTACAACGGGAACTTGGCGATCACGAAAATGACCGGAATCATGAAAGCCCCGACAAATTATGAGATGGCGATTATGGATAACGAGGCGAACATACACAACGGTGCCGCCCCACTCTATACCCAAGAGCTTCTGGATCGCATCTTAGCGAACGATCCGAACCCTATCGACCATCCCACCCAACCCGGCTGGAAGCTCTTTTTCACGAACACGGACTGGATGGACGAGTTGCTGACCAATGGCGTACAACATCGCCATAACCTAACAATCTCCGGTGGAGGCGAGAAGTCTAACTATTACCTATCCGCCGGCTACAGCAAACAATTTGGCGTGGTAAAATACGCAGACGATAATAATACCAAATACAATCTGCGTATGAATTATGATTATCGATTGGCAAAGTGGCTAAAATTAGAGACAAAGGTATCTTTGGATAACCAGAAACGTACGGACATAGGAAGTAATGGCGCTTGGGTGATCGGCGAGGCGATGTTTGATATGCCGAACTTCCCGATCTATAACGCCAACGGAGAGTTCTTCACGCAAGGAGGCTGGAGCAACGCGATAGCGCTGGCCAAGGAAAGCGAGACCGCCACGTTCAATACCCGGGAGATGAACGGTAACTTTAGATTGATCGCCGATATCACGGACGGACTCGTGTTTAACGCTCAAGTGGGCTTAAACTACAAAAACAAGAATAACGAGGATATAGCGAAAGCCATCCCGCTCTATACATGGGACGGTGACATCAATTATTATACGGGAGCAGGTAGTCCCGAACAATCCGCTGTAGATCGTACGACCGAGGAAACCATCTATCAAAATTATACGGCTTACTTGAATTATAATAAGAACTTCGGACTGGATCATCATTTAGATGCCATGTTAGGTATGGCTTATGAGGCAGAAGAGGTCCGTATGTTCATGGCACGCCGAGATAATTTCATCACAGACGAATTATGGGAACTCAACCTTGGTGGCACCGGAAATATGAAGAACGACGCCAAAGCTGAACATTGGGCGACAAGCTCGGCTTTCGCCCGTATCGGATACAGCTTCAAGAATAAGTATATCTTGGAAACAAACTTCCGCTACGATGGTTCCTCCCGCTTCGCCCCGGGTAACCGTTGGAGAATGTTCCCCGGCGTATCCGCTAGCTGGCGTATCTCTCAAGAGGAATTCCTAAAGAGCTCTAAGGTATTCAACGAATTGAAACTAAGAGCTTCTTACGGACAAACAGGTAATCAAGAAGGTATTCGTCTATACGATTATATCCAGTTGCTAAAATTCAGGGACGACGGTTGGGGAACTAAATTGACCTATCCTTTCGGCAGCGGTTCACAAACACAAGCGATGGGGCTGGATGTCTTAGCCGGCGTAAATCGCACATGGGAGATCTTGGAGAATATCAACGCAGGTATTGATGCCGCTTTCTTAGACTCCCGCTTAGGATTCTCTTTCGACTACTTCGTGAAGATGAACAATAATATGTTGATCCCCGTAACTTATCCCAGTATGCTAGGGGCAACTCCCCCGGATACGAACTCGGGCAAATTGCGTACGAATGGCTTCGAGCTTACCTTAAACTGGACGGACAAAATCGGTAATGTCGAATATTCCGCACAATTCCAATTGAGCGACGCTAAGAACAAACTCGTGGAATACGGAGGCTCGGACACTTATGAGCTAGGCTTGAACAAGACGAGAGAAGGATATCCCATCAACTCCTATTTCGCCTATGTATATGATGGCGTAGTCAAGGACCAAGCGGATCTGGACGCTTACAAGAAGCTGGAAGGCGTACCCTCTAATATCGGTATCGGCGATGCCAAATTCAAGGATCTGAACGGCGATGGGAAAATCTCCACTTACGGTGATAAGGAAGGGGACGACGGCGACGCTAAGTATGTCGGCTCAACCACTCCCCGATATACATTCGGATTAAACTTGGGTGCCAAGTGGAACAACTTTGATATCAGCGTATTCTTTCAAGGAGTCGCTAAACGCACCTTGTTCCGTGAAGGTGAGTTCTCCATGCCTTGGAGCGACTGGTGGAGATATCCGCCTCAGTTCTATTACGGGCAAACCTGGAATGAGGATCGTCAAGACGCATATTATCCTCGTCTGACCCACGGCGATATCAGGCATTGGAACTACCAAGCGTCTACGATGCAAAAGATCAACGCCGCTTACGTACGCCTAAAGAACATCCAGATCGGATATACCCTGCCGAAAAGCTTATTGCAGAAGATCGGTATCGAGCGGACCCGTTTTTATGTAAGCGGACAAGACTTATTCGAGATACACGGGGTAAAAGGCGGTTGGGACCCAGAGTCTGACACCGGAGGTTTCAACTATCCGTTCCAACGTTACTACTCATTTGGTATCGACTTGACTTTCTAAGGTTTTCTATTTAATAAAACGAATATTATGAAACGATTCAATATAATTATCACGTTATCCGCCACCTTAGGACTATTCAGTTGTGAGCTGGATAAAATGCCAATGGATCAAGTGTCGGACGCTGTATTCTGGCAAAAGCCGGCCGACTTTGAATTGGCCGCCAACGATTTCTATTTTGGGCTCCAAGAGGTCTCCCAATATATAGACATGAACTCGGATATCGCCTTTGGTTCCGGCACGAACGATGTCAGCGACGGTTCCTATCTGGCCCCGGTCAACTCGGATGATTGGGACAACCCATGGAAATTTGTCCAATCTACCTCTTATTTGCTTAAGAAAGCGGAGGAATCCGGTTTGTCGGACGAAGAGATCGGACGTTGGAAAGCAGAAGCGCATTTCTTCCGTGCCTACAACTATTGGAAATTGGTGAAAACTTATGGAGGAGTACCCAAGATAGACATCCCGTTAAATACCTCCTCGGAGGAACTTTACACACCTCGTTCCAGCCAACAGGAGATTATCGATTTTATTATCGAGGACTTGGATAAGGCCATTCCTCTCCTTCCGAAGCAAAGCGGACTGACCGCTGAGGAATTAGGACGTACCACGCAAGGGGCGGCATTAGCTCTCAAGGCCCGTGCAGCCTTATTCGAAGGTACTTGGCAAAAATACCACGGGATGGCAGACGCAGGCAAATACCTCGACCTAGCTATCCAAGCGGCCCAAGCCATTGTCGATTCCAAAGAGTATGAACTATATCGCGAGAAAGGAGAACTCAGTTACAAATATCTTCATATCCTAGAAGGCGACGACAGCAAGGAAGTCTTGTTGGCTAGACGGTATTACAAATTGAGAGCGACTCATAACTGGACCCGGGAACTATTATTAGGTGCCATGGTACCGACAAAGAACCTTGCGGACGTATACCTTTGTACCGATGGTTTACCTATCGATAAATCCAAGTTGTTCAAAGGATTCCAAACCCAGACAAGCGAATTTGAGAACCGGGATTCCCGGATGGCGCAAACGTTTGTCGTACCCGGTAGCGAGATCTTCTCGGAAGGGGGCGGATGGGCAACCGTAGAGCCGGGATTCATCGGTAACAATTCCACCCGGACCGGATACATGATCCGCAAGTTTATGGATGAAACGCTGGATGCCGTACAATTCATTGGGGAATACGATTTCAAGGAATTTCGTTACGGAGAGGTCCTATTAATCTTGGCCGAGGCTTTATACGAGAAGAACGGACAGATCACGGACGAGCAATTAGACCTGACCATTAATGACCTGCGAAACCGGGCGAATATGCCTCGCTTGACCAATGCGTTTGTAGCTACGAACGGACTGAATATGCAGGAAGAGATCCGGCGTGAGAGAACCGTGGAACTGGCATTCGAAGGATATCGCCGGGACGACCTACGTCGTTGGGGCACGGCGGAAACGGTTCTTCCCCTTGCGATCCGTGGCGTGAAATTCGTGGGTACGGAGTATCAACAGAAATTCCCGGAGTTGGTGATCGGGCAGGATATACAGGTGGATAGCGATGGCTTTATCATCGCCCAACCCGCATCCGCCCGCAAGTTCCAGACACCGAAGCATTGGCTATCCCCGATCCCTTTGCAACAGGTACAATTGTCGAAAGGAACCTTGGAACAGAATCCGGGCTGGTAAGGGTTTTTCCAAGAATAAGCGACTATATATATGAGGGTAGGCCCTACCTATACGAGAAGGGAGGGCCTACCTATCTGGGAGGGGAATCCCATTTAAATATGAATTATCTTAAATTTTTATAGCATGAAGAAATACTTTTTAGCGGTAGCTAGTTTTTTTATTTATTCTCATATCAGTCTAGGCCAAGTGTATCCGGGGCAGATGGATTCCACGTTTGTCCCTGTACGGAGTCACCACTATGACCCGGAGTTAACATTTGATTTTTGCGTGAATGAACCCGCTTGGAGCAATCAGGCGGGTATCCATTCCGCCTTCGGATCGACCGACCGGCTTTATTTCCGGAAGGAAGTACCCGTAAACCATGACAACGATTTATCATCTTCCTACTCTACGACCGTTTGGAGGGGGGAAAGAGCGAATGCCCAGATATTGGTATGGTCGTCAGAAGCGTTGGAACAAGTACGTGTCTCTACGCAGGACTTGAGGAGCGCCGAGGGAAACATCATCCCGAAAGATCGGATTACCTTCGAGTTGGTGCGTTACGTATTGTCCAATTATCCGTATGCCGAGAAAAAAGCCATCTGCGGGGAATCTCCCTACAAATCCGGCTTCTTGATGCCAGACCGTTTCGAGACGCTGGACCGCTTCGATCTCCCTTCCCAAACCACCCGTCCGGTATGGATGATGGTGGATGTGCCGAGAGGAACCGTTCCCGGCACGTATAAAGGACAGGTGGAGGTGCGGGCGAAAGGCAAGGCTCCTCAACTATTGAATCTGGAGATCGTGGTGCAAAACCAGTTGCTCCCCTATCCGAAAGACTGGAAATACCGTCTGGACCTATGGCAGAACCCGTGGGCCGTGGCATGGTACAATCACGTGGAACCGTGGTCACCAGAACATAAGATGCTTCTCAAGCAGCATTTGAAGCATTATGCCGATGCGGGTGGTACCTACATCACGACTTATGGAGTACATTCTCCTTGGTCCGATAACTCCTATATGATCGAGGGGGGTATGATCGAGTGGATCAAGAAAGCGGACGGCACATGGGCCTTCGACTACAAGATCTTCGACGAGTACGTAGAATTAGCGATGGAATGTGGCATCGACGAGGCAATCACCCTCTACACCCCGATTCCTTGGGGATTCCGTCACCGCTATAAGGACGAGGCTACGGGCGATTATTCTTATATCAACTGGGCGCCAAGCTCGGAGGAATTCAAGAAGATGTGGAATATCTTCCTCACGGATTTCAAGTTCCATCTAGAAGCTAAAAGCTGGTTGGACATCACCTATATCGGAATCAACGAGAATCCGATGGAAGAGACCTTAGCGGCTATCCATGTCGTACGTAACCATGATAAATGCTGGAAGATCACTTACGCCGGCAATTGGCATAAGGAATTGGACGGACTGCTGGACGATTATTCTTTCCTTTACGGAGAGGAACCTACCATCGCCGAGCAAAAGGCACGGGCCGCCACCGGACGCACGTCCACCGTATACGTATGCTGTAACCCGCCGATCCCGAACAACTTCGTGTTCTCACCTCCTATCGAGGGACGTTGGATCAGTTGGTATGTAATGGCGTATGGGTACGACGGCTTCCTGCGATGGGCTTACGACGCTTGGCCGGAAGATGCCGATCGTGACGCACGTCATGGCTCTTGGGCAGCAGGCGATTGCTACATGGTATATCCGGGAGGCAAAAGTTGCATCCGCTTCGAGAAAATGAGAGAAGGTATCGTGGATTTCGAGAAGGTCCGTATCTTACGGGAACTGACCGCCCAATCGGGTAACGCTCAAGCTCAAGGCTTATTGAAGCAGCTAGACCAACATTTGTCTATCTTCCCGAAAGAGAAAGAGTTCGATGAAAACAAGATCTCGGCGGATGTACGTAAGGGCAACCTCATCATCCGTCAACTGTCCGATCTATTGGCGAAATAATGGGCTTATATAGCAGGAAAGACATGAAAGCATATCGTTTAATCCTATCACTCATGGCAAGCGTAGCCGTAGGGACAGCATTCTCGCAGACAACAGGTGTTGTTTGCGAGGAGTTCGACCAGATACAGCTGACGCACGTATTGACGCCCACCGGCCCACTACCGACCGCCTTGGACCCGAATGGCGTATACCCCTATATGAGTTATAGCGAGACCTCAAATCGTCCGGTGCCTAAAAGGTACCGGATGATCTCGCTAGAGAACGAGAAAGTCAAGGCTATCATCTGCCCCGATCTTTGCGGGAAAGTAATATCCCTCACTCACAAGGAGAGCGGCAAGGAGGTCTTGTACAGACCGGACGTAATCAAATACACACGGATATTACCCCGTTTCTATTTCGTGGCCGGGGGGATCGAGGTCAGTTTCCCGATCTCCCACTCTCCCACGCAAAATGAGCCGGTGCTTTATCAGATCGATCATACGGGAGACCGCACATATGTAACATGCGGAGAACGGGAATCTCATTACGGTATGCAATGGTCTGTAGAATATTCCTTAGGAGATAAGGACGAATGCCTTACCCAAAGGGTTGTTTACTACAACCCGGGAAAGCAAGCCTATCCATGGATGTCATGGTCCAACGCCGCCCTTCCTTGCGCACCGGATACCCAATACGATTTCCCGAACGGGACCGTATTATCCCATGCCTCCACGTTGGACACGATCGACTGGAAAACGGAAGGAACCCATCATGAACGGGATATCAAAGAGATGACCGGCTACTTCTGGAAAACGAAAGACGTGAATGCTTTCGGGGCCTACACTCCCTCCTTGGGCAGCGGGCTCTATCATATCGCCGACGAATCCAGTACGCCCGGTATCAAGCTATGGAGTTATGGCGTAGCCGGCGACAAAGAATGGTCCATGCTCAGTACCCCCGACCGGCAGCCTTACGTAGAAATCCAAGGTGGCCCGATCAGCGACCAGTCCATCAAGCTCGAATTGCGTCCCGGCGAGAAAAAGAATCACGTAGAATATTGGATACCGACAGATCATCCTTTGGATATCTATTCCTTAAAGGTTCCGGCATTAAGGCTTCGCCCGATCGATCGCATCCCGCTATTCGACTGGGCCCGGAAGAATGAATCTTCCATCTGGATCGCCTTAGCCGATGCCTATAAGAATAAGTCCACGCTTCCCGCCGCCCCCTATCCGGAAGACGGGCAGTGGGCTCCATCCGGCATGGAAGATCTGGACGATGCTTTTCGTTGGGCGATCCAAATATCTCCCCGGCCGGAACGGGATTATTGGCTATTCCACTATGGGACTTGGTTGGCTGGAAGAGAACGTGTAGAGGAGGCGATCGAACAACTATCCATCCTAGATATCGATCTGGCGAAAGCTTTATTGGCAAGGCTATATGTTCGTCGGCAGGCGTGGGAAAAGGCGAGAGATACTTACGCCGCTATCCCCGAGACCTCGTGGTTGAACCTACATCCCCAGTTGGTTATCGAGCGGGATAAAGTATTAAAGAAGTTTGGAACAGAGGCTTTATCGGAACGGGAAAAATGGCTGGATAAGATAAACGCGTCCTCTGATGAATGGGTGGTCGAGCGAAAGGTACAGCTACTGATTGATAAGAAGCAATATCAAGAAGCCAAGGATTTATTACTATCCACCCATTTCCAGAAAGTGCATCAAACTTACACCCGTACGGGACTTTGGGAACAGATCAACGAAGGCTTGAGCCTCTCCCCTCAACCTGTACCGGAACAACTCGGCGAGGATCGCTTAGCCCGGTTCGGTGCCTATCGGGAATATGAATAAAGGGAGGTGTGTGTTTAGAGCAGTAGCTTCATATAAGTCTCCGCATATTTAGCCAGAAACGCCCGGATCACTTTCAAGGCCGTAGAGATATGTTGTTGTACCGTATATACCGAGATACCCAAACTGTCGGCTATCTCCTTATGGGATTTCATATCTTTACGGCTCATATCAAAAACCCTTTTTTGTTGTGGGCTCAACGTTTCAAGCGCCTTATCCAACAATGCGTTTAAATCCGTATCCAATACCGAGTCCTCCGTCTCGTTCGTGCTATCCAATGAGGCGGACCGTATCTTATCCCTCAGCTCCAACTCACGATCCAGTCCCGCCAACAGGTTTAAGATCCGATTTTTCACGATCGTATACACATACGGGCCAAAAGGTACATTCGGGTTCAAGAAACGGCGATTCTGCCAAATAGAGGCGAAAGCATCCTGAAAAACATCTTCCGCCATATCCCGGGATTTAAGGAATTTCAAGGAAAACCACATCAAGCGGTCCTTATACAGGGCATATAATTCACAAAAGGCCGACTCGTCCCCTTCTAGCAAGTCCGCCACAAGCCTTCTTTCTTTCTCTGAATCAATGTCTGCCATTCGACTTATTCTCCCACTTCGATTACATAGGTTCAAATGTATGCAAAATTCCCAAAGGTAAAAACAAATTGAACCAAAATCAGCAACTCCATCATACAGCTTTATAAACTCACGATAACAAACATCTTTGCTCATTCGGAAATAATCATGTATTTTTGTCTGTTCATTTAAGAAAGGATGATGTATTGATGAAAGTTTGTATCGCCGAAAAGCCGAGTGTGGCCCGGGAAATCGCGGAAGTATTAGGGGCAACCCAACGAATGAATGGGTATATCGAAGGAAACGGATATCAGGTAACTTGGACATTCGGGCATTTGTGTACCCTGAAAGAACCGCATGAATACGCGGAGAACTGGAAACGCTGGAGTCTGGGGTCACTACCTATGATCCCTCCCCGGTTCGGTATCAAACTAATCGAGAATCCTACGTATGAGCAACAATTCAAGGTAATCGAGAGCCTGATGCAAAATGCCGAGATGGTCATTAACTGCGGTGATGCCGGCCAAGAGGGAGAGCTGATCCAACGCTGGGTCATGCAAAAGGCAGGTTGTAAATGCCCCGTCTACCGCCTTTGGATCTCCTCGCTTACGGAGGAGGCGATCCGGGAAGGTTTCCAAAAACTCAAAGAACAGACGGAATTCAATAAGTTATATGAGGCCGGGCTATCCCGTGCCATCGGCGACTGGTTGCTGGGGATGAACGCCACCCGCCTTTATACCTTGCGCTACGGGCAGAACCGGCAGGTATTATCGATCGGCCGTGTGCAAACCCCGACGCTCGCCTTGATCGTAAACCGGCAAGCCGAGATCGACAATTTCAAGCCGGAACCGTATTGGGAATTAAAGACCATTTACAGGAATACGACTTTCTCCGCCACGAAAGGTAAGTTCACGAAGAAAGAGGAAGGCGAGGCTTTTCTGGAGAAGGTAAAGGAACAGGATTTTACTGTTACCAGTATCACCGAGAAGAAAGGGAAGGAATTCGCCCCCCGCCTATTCGACTTGACCTCGTTGCAGGTGGAATGTAATAAGAAATTCGCGTTTACGGCGGACGATACGCTAAAGTTGATCCAATCGCTCTACGAGAAGAAGGTGACAACCTACCCACGTGTAGACACGACTTTCCTTAGTGATGATATCTATCCGAAAGTTCCCAATACCTTGAAAGGGTTGGTGGATTATACGGAGCTTACCGCTCCTTTGATGAATCAGAAATTACCGAAAAGCAAGAAAGTGTTTGATAACTCGAAGGTTACCGATCACCATGCGATCATCCCTACCGGAGTCCCCGCCCGCAATCTTACGGATACAGAACGGAAGGTGTACGATTTGGTAGCCCGTCGTTTTATCGCCGCCTTTTATCCGGATTGCGAGATATCGACCACTACGGTCTTGGGTCAAGTGGATAAGGTAGAATTCAAGGTGACTGGAAAGCAAATCCTCAAACCGGGTTGGCGTGTCGTATTCGGAGCCGAGCAGAAAGATCCGGAGGCTGAACCTACCGAGGAAGAAGGCGTATTGCCCGATTTCGTGAAAGGAGAAAGCGGCCCGCATAAACCGATCTTGAAAGAGACTTGGACCCAGCCTCCGAAACCTTATACAGAAGCTACTTTATTGCGGGCGATGGAAACCGCCGGTAAATTAGTGGATAATGACGAGCTGCGGGATGCCTTAAAGGAAAACGGTATCGGCCGTCCTTCTACCCGTGCGGCGATCATCGAGACTTTATTTAAGCGTAATTATATACGAAAGGAACGTAAGAATCTTTATCCCACCGCTACTGGCGCGGAATTGATCGGCACGATCCATGAGGAACTGCTGAAAAGCGCGGAGTTGACGGGGCTTTGGGAAAAGAAACTACGCCAGATTGAACGAGGGACTTATGAGGCCCGTACTTTTCTGGATGAGTTGAAGCAGATGGTAAACGAGGTCGTCATAAACGTCCTTTCCGACCAAACCCGGCGAACGATTACGATTGAGGATACGTCTAAAGCAGCTAAAGAAACTCCCAAAGACGAACCCAAGGAGAAAAAGGAAAAGAAACCTCGTAAGCCTCGTGCCAAGAAAGAGAAAGAGAAAGCAGAGGCTACTCCTGAATTGGAGCTTCCATCAACGGATAAGCCCGTTTGCCCCATCTGTCACAAAGGCTCTATCCTCCGGGGCAAAACCGCTTATGGCTGCTCCGAATACAAGAACGGATGTACGTTCCGCTTGGATTACGCTACGTATGGAAATAATTTAACGGATGAGGAGTTAGGTACGGTTATCAGTAAATTAAAGTCTATTTAAAATATGAGAACAGAATGGTTTCCTCTGGTAAACGAGGAAGGTGAGACGATCGGAAAGGCTACTCGCAAGGAATGTCATAGCGGAAGTAAGTTGCTACATCCCGTAATCCATTTACATATCTTTAATAAGGATGGAGATCTATATCTACAAAAACGTTCCATGAACAAGGATATACAACCGGGAAAATGGGACACGGCCGTAGGTGGGCATATTGATTATGGAGAAAGCGTGGAAGAGGCCCTGCGCCGTGAGGTTCGTGAGGAATTGGGCATTACCGATTTCACGCCTGTCTTCATCAAACGTTATATATTCGAGTCTTCCATAGAGAAGGAATTGGTAAACAGCTTCCGGACCACTTACGATGGCCCCATCACCCCCGATCCCGAGGAACTGGACGGAGGACGTTTCTGGCCGATCGAGGAGATCAAGGAGAATCTAGGGAAAGGCGCATTCACCCCGAATTTCGAAAAGGAATTCACCGCTATTTTCCTATAAGATAAAAACGCTACACTTCAGCTAGAATAGTTATTCAAGAGCCTGTTTATTCTTCGTAAGATACAGTTACATTCCACAAACTACGGCGTGAATCGTACAGACCACAGCATGGTTTGTATAATTCACGTCGTGGTCTGTACAGTTCACGTCGTAGTTTGTGGAATGTAACTATATATGATTATCTTTATATATAGTAAATAAGATGTTTTGTCCTATAGTAATCGACCTATTATATTATAACTGTAACTCCATATGTATCTTACCTCGAAACCTAACAATCTTTGCCTAAAGCACTAATACCTCTACCTTAAATCTAATGTTTGTTCAGACCTTAAAACTAATCTTATATATTAATGTGTGGTTTATACATATCTTGCGCCGTCAAACCGCATTCCTTTTTCATACGGATGCAATAATCGAGCGTTCCTACCTCCGGCGTGATATTGTTGGAACCGAACGTGAACTTTACACCCGCGGCTTTCGCTTTCTGAATGATCGCTTTATTCGGAATATGATAAAGCTCGTTTATCTCCAAAGCCTTTCCACTTTTTGCCAAGGCATTCACGAAACGGTCGATACGCTCTTCTGTCCAAAACATATCATATCGGTCACTCATCGCATCGGGAAGGAAACAGGAATTCACGTACATATCGACCGGCTCTTCCAAGACAGAACAGATACGATCCAACATCATATCCATATATGCTTGCTCATCGTCGATAATCACTTCCTTGTTTACCCATAGGTGCGTACGCCGCCCCTTATGATCCAGAAACGTCATGGCATCGGTAAACACATAGTCAAAGCTGTTGCGGGCCGCCTCCGAAAAGGTTGTTACCCACTCACGTCCTTCCGCTTGCATAGCCAAGATAAAGGGTTGGGTACGCATGGTATCCAGATAATTATACAACTCCGTATCGTTCGTGATCGAGAAGCCGATGCCACAATTGATAGCCAAGCCATAATTAACACCCGTCTGGCGTGACTGCCGTGCGGCTACTTCCTTCGTCAATCCACCTTTTAAATGAACATGATAATCAAGCACGGGGAAGTCCTCTTGATGCAAACGAATAATCTCGTCCGTCTGCTCATCCACGGCATTCGCCCATTGAGCGGGAATGTCTATTCCTTTCGCGCTAAACGCCTCTAAAGAGATATTCTTAAACTGAAGATTTCCACGTCCCGTACCCACCAGCGAGATCGTACCTTGGGATAACAATGCTTTAGCGTTCTCCTTCAAACGGAAAGGTTTGGAAGGCTCTATATATTCTACGACAGTCTCACCATTAATCCGCACCCGGACAAGCCGTCCTTCTACCCGGATATTCATCTTGAACCATTCGTTCTCTTTCACGAAACTCTTCGTCAGGTTCCGGACCGACACCAAGCTACCCGTCATCCGCCACCAAACCGGATCTTCCCGATCGTTGTTCAAGGCGATACGGTATCCTTTACGATCCGTAGCGTCCGTATGGATACCAATATAACCTTTGCCACCGGTCGTGGTACGTACATCCATATCTAACTCGAAGTTCGTATAGCCTTTGCCATCGTTCAACAAAGCACGGGCGTTGGAACCGGCCAACGTAAGGACATCATTTTGTATGACCACGACGCCGGATGTCTTCCATGCGTTGTGATCGACCGTATCGGATACGTTCTCTTTCGTAAATCCCGTGAACACCAAACAGGCGATCACGGCGGCAATCATTAATTTAATCTTCATGGCATCTCTTTTTAAAAGTTATGCCGCGAATGTATCCGGGAATAAGAAGCAAAAAGAAGATTGATATAAAAATGTAGACAGTACGATCCACTATCCTATTAAATACAAATCAGTTAATAAAGATCACTATCCTAAAAAATGTAGATTGATTATAACGGATTCCGGTTAACCCCGATCCTCATCACCCAACCTTCAAACTCATCACGATGCACTAACGCCTTATTACGTACCTTGGTCCGGTAGTTATAGATCGTACTCAACGAACAACGAAGAAAAGCGGCTATCCTTACGCTGTCCGTAACTCCCAACCGCATCAAGGCGAATATACGAAGTTCCTTATTCAACAGATCCTCCGATTTCAAGACGATACGTTCCTCGGGCTGCAACAAAGCGTTGAAGTCCCTGACAAACGTAGGATATAATCCAAGAAAGATTCGATCGAAGTTAACATAAAGCGCTTCCACCTCATTCTCCACCATACGGGTCGAACGGAGCATCTTGAATAACTCGTCCAACTGTTTATTCATCGCCTTTTTCTGTAGCGATTTCTGGTAATCCTCCAGTTTATTAATATAGGTGGAGCAGAGATCGAGGAAATGAGCGATGTATTCCTCTTTGATATGGTTTGACTCCGATAGCTGTATATTTCGCTCTTGCAATAAATTATTCGTCTCGCTTATCTCTCCATTCAACTTTACCAAACAGGCATTGGTATTAACCAACTCTTCTCGTATCGCTGAGATCTTCCGCATCTGCTTATACACATAGGCAAGAGAAAGGATCAGAAAGAGCGTCAATAGGCTGATCAACAAGAAATAAGTCATCAATTGCCTTTTGCCTTGAGCTTCCTGTGTCTGATAGGAAGCATTAATGATAGGATAGAATTTAGAGATCTCATTCATGCGGAACTGTATATTGCAAGTAACGGCACCTTCTCCGCAGACCTCGCCTGTCCGTGAGCCAGATATTTCTGCGCCAGATTTATCTTATACCGATAAGAGGCCGTATCTAAGACAGACAATAACGAATCCTTGTATAAATCAAGTTGTTTCCTATATTCAAAAGAATCCAGATTCGTACTGTAATAAGAGAAAAACGAATAATAAGCCTCATAGAAATCCTGTTTCTGCTCTTTAGACAGCAATTCACGGTCTATGCTTCGCAACAGACTTTCCGACTCACGGTACATCCCGGAGAAAGCATAAAGCGTAGCCAGCCGTAAGCGGGAAGTATAGATGCGTGCCGTATCCTTCATAAATGACGCTATCTCCATATTCCGCTTTATGTAATAGATGGCCGAGTCTTGTTGTATTTTCTTGAATTCCTCGTATAATTGGTGGTTGATCTCATATTCCTGCCACAACGATATCTTGCTCAAGAGAAACATGTCCTTTAGCTGCGTGATCCGTTGCTCCCGTTGCTGAAGATAAAAAGATCTATTCAAGACAGCTTCATCCAGCTCCTTGGCCAACGTGTCCCCTCTCAGCCCTCCCCATGCGAAGGCTTGAACCATCCCGACAATTAGAAATAAGATTACCTTTATTAGTTTATTCATTACACGAACCGAGAATTATCCAAAAGAAAAGGGTTCAGTCAAATCAACAGAGTATAAATAGCTTACCTCGGCTGAAGACTGAACCCAATATTTTAAAACGCCCCGAAAGGGTGTTATTTACACATCTCGTTGATGATCTGTATTAATTGACCGCCTAATTCCTCGGCTTCCTCCATCGTATGGGCCTCAGAGTAGATACGGATGATCGGTTCCGTATTGCTTTTACGCAAATGAACCCATTTATCCGGGAAATCGATCTTTACGCCGTCGATATCCGTAATATCATATTGAGAGAACTTCTCTTTTACTTTCGCTAAGATAGCGTCCACGTCGATCTCCGGCGTTAACTGGACTTTTTGCTTGGAGATAAAATACGGAGGATAAGAAGCCTTCAACTCGCTTGTCTTCATCTTCTTCTTTGCCAGATGAGTCAGGAACAAGGCGATACCTACCAAAGCGTCGCGTCCGTAATGGCTGGCCGGATAGATCACTCCACCGTTGCCCTCACCACCGATCACTGCATTCGTAGCCTTCATCTTGGTAACCACATTTACCTCACCTACAGCGGCGGCATTATATTCGCAGCCATGAGCACGGGTAACGTCACGAAGCGCACGGCTGGAGCTCAGGTTACTTACCGTATTACCCGGAGTATGGCTTAATACGTAATCACTGACAGCGACCAAAGTGTATTCCTCGTTGAACATCTCGCCATTCTCGCAGATAATCGCCAAACGGTCTACGTCCGGATCTACTACGAAACCGACATCCGCTTTCGCATGTCCCATCAAATCGGAGATCTCTGTCAAGTTTTCCGGAATGGGTTCCGGATTATGAGAGAAGTTTCCATGAGGAGCGCAATGCAGCTTGAAGATTTCCTTCACGCCCAACGCATATAATAAATCAGGGATCACGATACCGCCTACGGAGTTCACGCAATCGATAGCTACACGGAAATTAGCGGCCTTAATAGCCTCCACGTCCACGAGATCCAGATTCAAGACGCTCTCAATATGTTTTTGCTTATAAGTCGCATTCGGGATTACCTTGCCCAAATGATCCACGTCGGCGAACTCGAAGTCCTCGGCGGCAGCTATGCGTAATACCTCAGCCCCCTCAGCGGCATTCAAGAACTCACCTTTCTCATTCAAAAGCTTCAAGGCATTCCATTGCTTCGGATTATGACTGGCGGTAAGGATAATACCTCCGCAAGCCCCTTCCATAGCTACGGCCAATTCGGTAGTAGGAGTCGTGGCCAGATCGATATCCACCACATCAAATCCCATGCCGGTAAGCGTTCCTAGGACGACTTGTTTAACCATCGGACCGGAGATACGTGCGTCACGCCCTACAACGATCTTATTGGTCTCCACTTTTGTGTTTTTTCGGATGAATGTAGCATAAGCGGCTACAAACTTAACAATAGCTAACGGATTCAATCCGTCTTCCGGGCTACCGCCTATTGTACCGCGAATACCGGAAATAGATTTAATTAGTGTCATAAGTTTTCTTCAAATATATATTCTAGAATTTCATAATATACAGGCAAGCCTTTCGACTGGTCATAATAGGTGCCCCGCTTAAAAGGAACGATAAGTTTTACTCTAGCCCGGTCTCCCACATATTGCAAAGGAGTCTGCAAACCTTCGCTTACCCATTGATAGGAAGGATCGTATGGATTACTGTTCGAATAATCGCCGTATGTGAACGGAATGGGATAAGTCCCATTGCTATGTGGGCCATAATTCTCGTACACCAAGGTATCCACCTCCAGTATGTAGTGCAATTTACAACGGTACAACATTTTCGTTTTATACTGCACCGCACGCTCACTAGAACCCTTATCTATGATATTCAAATAAACACCATTTTCTAATTTAACGAATTGATTCTCCTTGAAGATGCTATCTTTAGGAAAATCGTCTAAAATCTCAAAATCATTAGCATCGATCAAACGCTCGATTGCCTTTTTCTCATCTTTCAACATATCCGTGTACGACTTTGTCTTGCTACAAGAGATAGCAACTAATGCGGCACACAGAATCAACAGGATATTAAAACCTTTCTTCATTTGTTAGTCTTTAATTGAATGAATCGCAAATGTAAATAATCTTCGTCAAACCTTACGCATGTTTGCCTAAATCTTCTGATTTATTAGGATTAAATTCCTGTAAACCTTTCTCAAACACGGCTACGGCCTCAGATAAAGAGCCATAGAACTCACCTCCGGACGCATTTTTATGTCCACCTCCGTTGAAATAAGTAGAAGCAAACTGATTGCAAGGAAAATCGCCCACGGAGCGAAGCGATACCTTTATGTAATCGCTGTCCTCACGAATAAAGACACTAAAGCTTACGTTCTCTATGCTTAACGGCAAGTTCACGAAACCTTCCGTATCTCCAGTCTGGTACTGAAAACGATCCAGTTCCTCTTTCGATAATGTGATAAGAGCCGCCTGTTGTTCCGGATAGACCCTCATCTTCTCATACAACACATATCCCATCATACGTAAACGGCACTCGGAATAGACCTGATTCACCTTACGATAGATCAAATCCTTATCAATCCCCTTCTTGATCAATTCGCTGACGATCGTATAAATCTCCGGTTTATTCGAATTATAGGTGAACGATCCCGTATCCGTCATCATACCCGTATAGATACAAGCGGCGGCATCCCGATTCAATAAATCGAACATCCCCATACGACAAATAAAACGGAAGATCATCTCACTGGTAGAAGACATCTCCGGATACGACATCGTCACACGACAAAAATCTGCGGGGTTCAAATGATGATCAATCATCACCTTGCGGCCTTCTGAGGCGATCACCGCCGGAGCCAGTTTCTCGATACGTTTGGGTTCATTGAAATCGAGGCAGAAAATAACATCCGCTTCCTTGATCAATTTCTCGGCGAAATCCGGATATTTCTCATGTATCACGACATCCTTAGCGCCCGGCATCCATCTATAAAAAGAGGGAAATGCGTTCGGTACTACTACCGCTACATTATCCTTACCGTAAGCGGATAGGAAATGATATAAACCAAGGGATGAACCTAATGCGTCGCCGTCTGGTGAGACATGCGTCACGATAACAAAACTCTCGCCTTTCTCTACGTATTTTTTGGCTTTCTGAATCTTCTCTTCTTGAATGATTTTAGTGATCATATAATCTTTTTGTTTTCACCCCAAAGGTACGACTTTTTTAGTTTCCGGCTATCAAAAAAAGTTCAATAAGGATCTTTACTGATATTATTAACAAAAGGGTTAAGGCGGCCAACAAAACTTTTGGTTCCCGTATCTTCATATATATCAAGCATAAAACAAGAAAACCATAACCTCCTAGCATCTCAAAGAAACTAAAACGACCCGTAATCGTCGCATAAGGCAGGGCGCTGAACACGTCCACTACCCTTACCATGCCATGAACCAGCCCTTCTACGATCTTCTGTATCCAGTCATATCCACAGAAATCCACCGGATAGCCTAACCACAAAAAGGCAAAAGGAATCAAAAACATAGCCAAGAGAGTGACCGGTAGATTCGTAAACAAGAAAACTGTCGAAAATTGTCCAAAATAATAAAAACAGAGCAAAGCAGTCCCTATCTGCGCAGCTATAGACACCGTAATCCATTCCCAAGGCATGGCCAACAAAGGATTTCTCACCACTATCCATTCCTTGAAACGAGGCACTAGGAATAAAATAAAAAACACAGCCAAATAGCTTAACTGAAAACCGACATCAAACAGATAATACGGATTATAGGCCAGCATACAGAAAGCGGCAGCGGCCAATGTATTATATCCATCCGTAACACGCCTAAGCGCCCTTCCTGTTAAATATAAAGACAGCATCAAGGCGGCCCGTACCGCCGAGGGCGCTAATCCTGTGATAAAGACAAACCCCCAAAGACTTCCCACCAGAATGATATAACGAACCCAACGTCCTATCCCCCATCTTGGCATAAACGAGCAAAAGAAAGATAAGAATCCACAAATCACGGCAACATGAAAACCGCTCACCGCTAATATATGAGACACGCCCGCCAAAGAGAAGCGCCTTTTCGTTTCCCGACTCATCGCTTTCTTATATCCCAATGTCAATGTAGCCAAAATAGATTTCTCCTCATCAGACAAACGCAAACGATCAAATGTATTTACCAAAGAATATTGAGCCTTGGTAGCCAATAAATCTAAAGAAGAAGCAGGCTCATTTACAAGCGCTATACGCCGGTCACTATACCAACAGACCTCAACCGCCAAACATACAATCAAAACAGAGACTATAGCTCCCCATATCCAACGGGAATCGTATCGCAACTCCGCATGCGCTCTCCCACACGAGAAGCCCAGAAAAAGAAAAACCAAAGCAGATAAAACCCCTAAAACATATAGGAGCGAAGAGGCAGGTAAAAACGCATAGCATAAAATTCCGGTTATCCATAAAAAAAGCGGCCGTACAAAAGGCCGCTTTTGTATTTCCTCAATCATGATAGTTAGGTTTTGTGATATATTAATGTGTTCTACAAAGCTTTCAAGTCTTTAATTGTTTGTATCGGATCTGGAGATTTGAATACGAAGTTACCGGCGACTAACACATTGGCACCGGCGTCAACCAAGCGCTTCCCCGTCTCTAAATTCACCCCGCCATCTACCTCGATCATAGTACTCAATCCCTTCCGGTCTATCATTTCCCGTAAACGGGCCACCTTATCTACGGAATGCTCAATGAAGCGTTGACCACCAAATCCCGGATTCACGGACATCAATAAAACCATGTCCACATCTTGGATAATATCTTCCAATAAGCAGATGGGCGTATGCGGATTCAAGGTGACACCCGCTTTCATGCCCGTTTCCTTAATAGCCGCTACCGTCCGATGCAAATGGGTACATGCCTCATAATGCACGTTCATCATATAGGCTCCCGTAGCCGCGACCTCAGGGATAAACTTCTGGGGCTCCACGATCATCAAGTGCACATCCATCGGCTTCTGGCATATAGACTTTAATGCGTTAAGTACCGGGAAGCCAAACGAGATATTCGGCACGAATACCCCATCCATAATATCCAGATGCAACCAATCGGCGTCACTTTTATTTATCATCTCCACCTCCTTCCGCAAATCCAGAAAATTAGCGGAAAGCAGGGAAGGCGCTATCAAATGCTTCATAATCTTGTCTTTTGTTTTTACAAAAGTACACAAAAAAAGAAAGAGAACCTAATAATATAGATTCTCTTTCTGTAATTCTTAGTTCAACACATACCCGCAGAGCTCCGGACGTACAGCCGGTTCCGCTTGATAAGCCCTCGCAAACTGTTTCAAGAAATCCATCGTTTGCTTCCGAGGCGAACTTTTCGCCTCCGGGGCACTTTTCACTTTTTTCTCCAAATCATCCATGCATTGCGTAGAAAGCTTCCTCATAGGCACCTTTATTTTTATCTTGTTTGCTAATAAAACGTAGGGACCTAAGACTTATTGCATGGAAAGAAAATTATTTTACACCATAGATAGCTCGATACGGTTCTCATCGGCCATACGGCGCATATTCAAGATAGCGTAACGCATACGCCCTAAGGCCGTATTGATGCTAACCCCCGTGATATCGGCGATTTCCTTAAAACTAAGATCTTGATAGTAACGCATCTCCAACACCTCACGCTGGTTATCCGGCAAATGCTTTACCAATTTCTTCACGTCAGACAATACTTGATGGCGCACGATATTATCCTCTATCGTACCATCGCAAAGCTTGATGTTATTAAATAAGTCGATTTCTACCTCATCATTCGAGATCGTGTTCTCGCTACGTTCCTGACGGAAATTATCTATAATCAAGTTATGGGCAATACGAGTAATCCATGCCTTAAACTTGCCGTTCTCGGTATAGCGACCTTGTTTTATAGTCATGATAACCTTCACGAAGGTCTCTTGAAAGATATCCTCCGTAAGCTCTTTGTTACGTACTATGAAATAAATGTAAGAATGAATGCTACTTTTGTATCGATTTAATAAAATATCGAAAGCGGCATTATTACCTTCTGCATAAAGGACAACCAATTCCTCGTCGGTCATCATTTTTAAAGTCTTCATTACTTTCACATTTTTAGTTTATTCGAGTAATGTTTATGCTATAGGCGATGGGGTTTAACTGTTATACAATGTTATTTATGGAAGCAAAAGAACGAAAAATATTTTAAACCAACAAACATTTTATTTCAAATTATAAAAAGAATGTCCCCTGCCCGCACCTTTAACGTACGAACAGGGGACTTTACTGATCTAAAATATATGTATATTAGAACTTGTATCCCAATGTCAAAGCTACACGAGTCGTGTTTGTTTTCATCGTGGCGGGTTGGGCTTCGAGGAATGGCTTCGGATCATCTCCCGCAAACATATTAGAGAACGCATAAACATCTTCCTTATGCGTACGGAATACACAAGCCAAGTCCGTATAGAAGTTCGGGGTGAAGCGATAACCGATACCTACCGTATAATTCATGACCCCTTTATCGATCGTATAATTAGGAATCGTACCAACCGTAAAGACCTCTTTCTCTCCATTCTTCAGTTTATCCTTGATCGGACTATCGCTGTAGGCGACACCTGCTCTTACGGCAAATTGAGGAGTAACCTTTACCTCCGCACCTACACGGATCGTATTCATTGACTTGAAATTATCCGTTATATCTTGGTTAGTATACACGTTACTGCTACCATCCGTTTGATACATACGCATATTCTTATAATTCATCAACTCGTAATCAACGCTTATCAAAGCGGTCGTACCCAAGATTGCGGCGGCACTAAATATCCATTTATCCGGAGAACGGAATTCATAGTCATAATAAGCATTATTAGGAGTAGCCGCATCCAGTTTACGCTCCTTCATCTCCCCTTTATCCATAAAGGTCAGATAAGAACCGGCCTCACCATAATAACGATCTGTCATCTTATACCACGTAGGTGAATTATAAGCTACACCTAAACGAAGAAAATCAGTAGGACGAACAATGGCACCCACATTAAATGAATACCCGGTACCATCCGTATCCAAGTAATTATCTAAGTATAAATTATTGCCGTTCGTAAATTCCTCATCATACGATGACTGATATCTATAGTTCAGATCCGTAATCGCAACCGTAGCGCCAAGCATCACAAGTTCCGATATATTTATACCGAAAGCCAAGTCATATTGATCCACGGAACCTCGCTCTGAAACTTTTAATTGACCTCCTTGCAATAAATACGGACTCCATTGCCCATCCGCATCTTTATCCCCGAACGCACTATAATACTCTTTATCATTATCGTTATATGAATCCATATAACCGGCATTGTATCCTAGAATAGATAGCCAATCACCTAAGTCTTGGTTATTATAAGGGTTATAGTCTTTACCCTCCCCCAACAGTCCGCTAGGCATTCCTGCCGCACGCATGGCCACATAATCAGAAAGAGAAGTATTCAAATCACCTCCTGTAGCCATCGTATAGTTCCGGTTATAATTCTTCAAGCGATTATAAGAGAAACCAACGTTCCAGCTCACGATACCCTCATCATTCGCTGTCGGGAAATATCCTACGTAAGCGATATTATCGAAACTCACCTTCGTACGGCTGTTGTCCACCTTCGAACCAAGCCAATCGGTCTTCGCGGAGGCCGAAGACAAACTCAATGTCGTAACCACCTCCGAGCTTTTATAAATCGCCAAGCCTGCCGGGTTCGTATTCATAGCGGAAATATCACCACCTAACGCACCAAAAGCACCACCCATTCCTAAATAACGAGCCGTACCATTCAACTCCGTCTGGGAATACTTAAAGGCATCCAACTGTGACTGCGAAAAAGCGGTGCCGCCACACAGGGCAAGCACCGACATTATAATTCCTATCCTTTTCATCGTATCTCTAATTTTATCAACCTAACACTTTTACCTGCGACCACCACCGGCACGGCCACCTCCGCCACCAACAGAGCCTCCACTAGAACGACCTCCACCGAAGCTACCGGAAGAAGAACCTACCGAACTACTACGAGAAGGAGAGGAACTTCTAAATTGACTGGAAGAAGAGCGACTATTTGAGAAATCGCTACTGCTTCTGGAAGAAGAACGTGTTACCGGAGCTGAATATTGACGTCCGGAAGAAGATGCGGCTCCAGAACTACTTCTGGAAATCCTTGTTCTCGCCGAGCTATTACTTATGCCCGAGCTACTTCTTGTCGTTGCCGAATTTCTAACAGAAGAAGAGGAACGACGTCCCGCACCAGAGGAAATAGCAGATTCCCTACGGGTAGATCCCGCACGTCCATTGCTCAAGGAACTTGAAGACGAAGGTCTTGTAGTCGATCCGGAATTTCTCAAGGAAGAAGAGCCACTGCTCCGCCCACCTGTATAACCGGAACCTCTGCCACTCGCATAAGAGCGATTATCTCGATAAGAGGAACGTCCGTTTGAATAATGTCTACTTGGAGTCGAGTAGTAACCGGGATAGTAATGATGGTGATGTCCCCAATGGCCACCCCAATAGCCTCCACCCCAGCCCCAAGACGGGCCATACCATGGATCGTACCACGGACTATAATAGCCGGCATAAAAGCCTCCCCAGCCCCAGCCGAATCCCCAAGACGGGCCGTAGAAGCGAGATGAATAAGTCCACCAAGGGCTATAACTATAGAACCAAGGATCGTACCAACCTGTATACCAAGGCGAGCCCCAACCGTTGCCGACATTGATATTAAAATTCACGTTCGCGCTACCGTTCGAATAATCCGTATCATAGCCGTAACCATAATATCCGTCACTCAGATACAAATCGACTTGATCCGCTCCGGCGATCGTAATCTTACTCGGCGAATGATAACGAATGATACGTTCCGTATATTCAGTATCCGAACGACGCTCGGAAGAAGACTCATTCTCATCGCTATCCTCATAGATAACGGAATCATCCTCACGATAAGGCTCCTCCACCTCGACTGATGTATAACGACGGTTATATTCATCCACATCCCGGCTGTCTGAAGAAGCTTGGCTCTTGGCTGTAGCGACCAGGGTCCTAGACTCCTGTTTCGGCTGAACAACCTTTTTCTCTTCAACCTGTTCTTTCTTTTTCTTGTTTTTGGAAGAGAAATACACATCATCAAAGAACTCCTCCTGAGCCGCGGCACTAAATGCGATCAGAAGCATCATCACTAAAGATGTTAATTTCATGGGTTTCATATTTGTTTCTCCTCTACATTAAATAAATATTTTTCTCTTTTCATGTTTGACGCCCTTTTATGCAAAGGGTTTAAACGCTTTTTAGTTTTATAACAATAAACTCAATGTAATGTATGTACAAATATAATCGGTTCACGTTAATGTCCCAAGATTTACATATACTTTAACTTATAAAACTCACACATTTATTGTTATCTATAAAAGAAGATGCAAAGTTGGCGTAAACGCTGCAATCTCCGCAAATTCTTATTATTTTTGTTTCAAATTATAACGAAAAAATTACGCATATGGTATTAGCCTCGACAATAGATTTCACATTGCCCTTAGCGGACCCGGTATTAAAATTTCTCTTGATTCTTTTAATTATCCTGGCCGCTCCCCTTTTATTAAACAAGCTGAGAATCCCTCACCTGCTTGGACTGATCATTGCCGGCGCAATTATCGGACCGCATGGCTTTAATCTCGTATTACGGGATAGCAGCATTATCTTGTCCGGGACGGCGGGATTGCTTTATATCATGTTTCTCGCCGGATTGGAAATCGATATGGCGGATTTTAAGAGAAATAGTACGAAAAGCCTAGCTTTCGGCATGTACACATTCCTCATTCCGATGATCCTAGGAACGGTTGTCGGGATATGGGTCCTGCAATTCAACGTATTGACCTCCGTTTTACTCGCCAGTATGTTCGCCTCCCATACATTGATCGCCTATCCGATTATCAGTAAACTGGGTATCAGCAAAAACAAAGCTGTCAGTATCACCGTAGGAGGAACGATGATCACTGATACCTTGGCATTGCTCGTCCTAACGATCATTGTCGGCATGGCCACCGGACAGGTCAACGATATGTTTTGGATTCGTCTGGGGGTTTCCATCTTGATATTCGCGTTAATCGTATTATTCGGTTTCCCTTTCATTGGGCGTTGGTTCTTTAAGCATGTACACGATAATATATCACAGTATATATTCGTGCTGGTGATGGTATTTCTGGGATCTTTCCTAGCTCAGGTAGCGGGCATGGAGGCGATCATCGGGGCGTTCTTATCCGGACTAGCCCTAAATCGCCTTATCCCGCAAAGCTCACCTTTGATGAATCGTGTCGAGTTCGTAGGAAATGCCATATTCATCCCATTCTTCTTGTTGGGCGTAGGTATGTTAATAGATTATCGTACGTTCTTTACCAGTTTCGAGACCATTAAAGTAGGACTTATCATGATTATCGTAGCTACGGCCGCCAAATACATAGCCGCTTGGATGACCCAAAAGACTTTCCATCTGTCCACGGATCAGCGAAGCGTTATTTTCGGCCTAAGTAACGCACAAGCCGCCGCTACATTGGCCGCCGTGATGGTCGGATATAACGTAATCACCGGAACAGACGCTAATGGGGAACCAATCCGGTTATTAAATGAGAGCGTGTTGAACGGTACGATCCTGATGATACTTGTCACTTGCACCATCGCCTCTTTCGCCGCCCAAAAAGGCGCTCATAACATAGCGGCCCAAGATATATCCGATAAGGAGGAAAACAAAAAAGAATCAGAGCATATCTTGATACCGGTCAGCAATGAAGAGACCGTGGAAGAGCTGGTCAACCTCAGCTTGGCGATCAAATCTCCCCAAAACAAGAACGGCTTGTTTGCCCTAAAAGTGATAGATAACCATCATTCAGACGAGAAAGCGTTAAAACAATCCCGCAGGGTTCTACAGACCGCAGTCAATACGGCTGCCGCCACGGATACCCGGATGAAGGATTTATTAAGATATGACTTAAGCATATCGAATGCTATCGCCAGCGTGGTAAAAGAGCGGGAGATCACAGATCTGGTAGTGGGATTGCACAAGGAAAAAGATATACCGGCGGCCTTCCTTGGCCATATCGTGGAAAGCGTATTGGCGGAAAGTAGTGTAAGCACATTCATATACAAGCCCGCACAACCCATCTCTACTGTTAGACGGCATCTGATCATCATCCCGGAATTGGCCGAAAAAGAAATCGGTTTCAACCAAATCATCTTCCGGCTACGAAACGTGACCCAGAACACAGGTGCAGCGACAGTCTTTTACGGTTCGGAAGCGACCTTGAATGCCTTAAAGAAATTATTAGCCAAGAAAAGCGGAGAAGCCAGTTATATCGAATTCAACGACTGGGATGACTTCCTGATCGTTTTCCGGGATATAAAACCGGACGACACGATGTGGATTATCCTTAGCCGCAAGGAAGGACTTTCCTACGCTCCCGCCATGGCCCGTATCCCCAAGTACCTCAACAAATACTTTCAGGCAAACAGTTTCGTCTTGGCATATCCCGTGCAAGCTGGCATGAACGAGGGCACTCGCTATCTGACTTAACCATTACGGAACCAGCCTCTCACGCCAAGACTTTCGAGGTGAGTACGGCATTTTCCGCTTAGCGTATCCCAGACGGAGGATCAAAGCAGGAATCTCGTTGGTGAAAGACAAGTCTTTCGCCAGCAAACCGGAAAGATCACGCACCTCACAAGGCTGGTTCAAAAAGGCGAAAGCGATATTCTTTTCCGTAGCTCTCAAAAGAAAACGTTGCAAACTCCGGCCTAGCGCAAACCATTCCGGTAGCGTATTTGTCCGTAAGGCAAACAAGGCTAAATGAGAAGAAGAGTCCAGCTTCTTCTTGTCTCCCCTATTTTGTATGCCGGCTTTCAAGACACTTCCCATGATTGTCTCTGAGATAAGACGGGGAAGATTCGGCGCCCCGAACACCGCATAACTCAGGCCGTCCGATGTAGCTCGTACATGATTCTTATTAAAACGCATCCATGATTTCAGCTCTCGTTTAAACAGATGATCGTTCATTTGCCGGTTATTCCCCGCAAATATATAAGAAGAAAGCGTATCGAACTCCCACTCTCCTTTCGACCACAAATGCAGACTGATATTTTCCTCCAAAGGCGTATTCCTCAAATAGCTCAATTGATCCGATGGAATCATTTCCCCGGAATATATGCCTCGATTCGTCTGTCTGACCGAAATTTCCTCGATAAGCCCACTCGTCTCCTTAATCATCGATGCCTCCGACAAGAGTACGGTGATCTCCCCCGATCCTGAAAAAACCGGTAGCGGAGCATATCCTTTTGCCTCAGCCGCAATGCAAAGATTCTCGGTGGCACATCCTAAGCTAATAAATAACTCACGGTTATCCGGATCTACGACCGGAAAGGACTTACTCATATCCGGAAGAATCTGTATCCTATCCTTTTGCACACGAAACAACCAAGGTTGGGTATTATGCCCCGATGGGGCTTTCACGGCTTGTTCCATCATATAGATAAAATCCGGCCGTATATCACTTATCCGCAATGATCCTGTTTCCATATTATTATACACTTTCTCATTCTAGCGATGCCCACTACCTCTTTCCGTTCGTGCCCGGACAAACGCCTCAAAAACAAAAAATCCCGTAAAGCTTTCGCCTTACAGGACTCTCTGCGGAAAGACAGGGATTCGAACCCCGGGAACCTCTCAGTTCAACGGTTTTCAAGACCGCCGCAATCGACCACTCTGCCATCTTTCCAATAAGTAAATCGTGTGACCTGGGAGGGGCTCGAACCCTCGACCCAATGATTAAGAGTCATTTGCTCTACCAACTGAGCTACCAAGTCATTCCATTTTGCTATCGTTACTTTTTCAAACCACCGTTTGTTTCTCGATTGCGGGTGCAAAGATAGAGGTTTTATTTTTCCCCGCAAACTTTTCGACTACTTTTTTTCATAAAATTTTAATCAAACTCGTAAATATCCGAGGGTGTAGTCCGCTTCAACGCAACCAATGAGACATCTTTCCCTACCCTTATGCCCTCTTGGAAAAGACGTATATCCACTGTCTTATAGGCCAGTTCGGGATGGTTATTGTCCCGGCTGAGATGGCAAAGCCAGATATTCTTCAAACCGGTATTATAATGGGTCGCCAAGAACTCTGCGGCCTCCCTGTTACTCAAATGCCCGGTGGGGCTCGCCACCCGCTCTTTCAAGAAAGCGGGATATGTACCGAAACGAAGCATCTCCTCGTCATAGTTCGCTTCCAATATTAAATGGTTCGCCATGCAGATATATTTCCCCACCGTGTCCGTGATATGGCCTACGTCGGTAGCGAAAGTGAATTTATGATTACCATACTCGATATGGTACCCCACATTATCAGTACTATCGTGAGGCACCTCGAAAGCCGTGATACGGAAATCACGGATAAGGAATGGAACTTCTTTTTCTATAACCTTGCGGGAGACACATAAGGTCTCCTCCACATACCGGCTCTTATCAATCCCCCGGTGCACGTCGGCTGTCGCATAGACAGGAATGCAAAGCTTCTCGCCCAAATACCCGACCGTCTTGATATGATCCGCATGATCGTGGGTAATCAACACGGCCACGATCTTGGTAAAATCGATCGACCGGTCCTTCAATACTTTCTTTATGGTCCGGATTCCGATACCTGCGTCAATCAGCATACCGAATTCCGAAGTCCCCAAATAATAGCAGTTCCCACTGCTCCCACTCGCTAAACTCAGAAATGATAGTTTCATACTCTCCTATTCCGCAACACTGCTTTTTTTCTGTTTTACATAGTATACACTAGGGGCGGAACGTCTCAGGGATCGATACCTCCCCGATCAACGAGCAGTTCATATGCTCCTTCACCTCGTCGGGTGTCAGCCCATGGCCGAAGAGGAACATTAGCTTCGTCACGGCGCTCTCCGTCGTACTATCGAAGCCGCTCGTCACGCCTGCCTCCAACAATTTGTGCCCCGTCTCATAACGGTGCATCTCCACACTTCCGGCCCTACACTGAGTAACATTCACGATGACGATACCACGGTCTACAGCCTCCTTCAACATATTCAAGAACCATTCCTCGCACGGAGCGTTTCCGCTTCCGAATGTTTCCATCACCACGCCTTTCAGACCCGGGATATTCAGGATACTTTCCACTACTTGCGGAGAAATTCCGGGGAATAGTTTTAGTATAGCGATATTTCGGTCCAACAAATAATGCGGCTTCAGCGGCTTACGCGATACCGGATGATATACCTGCGGCAGATCATACTTAATATAGATACCCGCATGAGCCAAAGCCGGGTAATTGTACGAACGGAACGCATTAAAATTATCTGCGTTTATCTTACTCGTACGATTCCCCCTCAATAAATCATTCTCAAAAAAGATACAGACCTCCGGGACCAACGGTAAGCCGTTCTCCTTGGCGGCCGCTATCTCGATCGCCGTAATCAAGTTCTCCTTCCCATCGGTACGCAACATCCCGATCGGTAATTGCGATCCCGTAAGGATCACCGGCTTACTCAGGTTCTCGAGCATAAAACTCAATGCCGATGCCGTATACGACATTGTATCCGTGCCATGCAGTACCACGAAGCCGTCGTATTTCTGATAATTATCGGCGATGATTTTCACGATCTTCATCCACGAGTCCGGCCCCATCTCCGAGGAGTCCATCGGAGGATCGAACTGTATCGTGGCCACCGAATACCCCAGTTTCTTCAACTCCGGCATATTGTCCTTCAAATGCTGGAAATTAAACGACTCTAACACTCCAGTCTCCGGATTCTCGATCATACCTATCGTCCCACCCGTATATATCAACAGGATGGAAGCCTTTTCTTGTTGAGTATGCATGTCCATATAATTATGCAAAGTTAATAAATTATTCTTCTCCTTTCAACACCGGAACACTTATATGATATTTTACGGCGATTATACGTGCGAGGAACACGCTCAACGCCGATACGAACTGTATCATCGCCGCCGACATAGAAGTTTGCATACATATATAATATATCAAACCGCCAAAGACACAAGCCAACGCATAAATATCTTTCCGGAATATCAAAGGCTCCTCATTAATCAATATATCCCTCATCATACCGCCAAACGAGCCGGTTATAGTTCCCATCACGATCGCCACCCACATGGGAAACCCGAAATCCAAGGTCTTGGCGATACCTACCACCACAAACAACCCCAATCCGATAGCATCGAATATAAAAAATGTATTGTTCAAACGGATCACGTATTTTCGGAAAGCGATAACGAACAACAAAGCCAAGGCCGAGACAATCAAATAAGAGGCTTGTTCCATCCAAAAAGGCACCGCATTCAATAAAATATCACGAATCGTACCTCCTCCTACAGCGGTCACGACACCCACCACATAGGCGCCAAACCAATCAAATTGTTTCGCAGAAGCCAATCTTATGCCACTTATGGCAAACGCAAAGGTCCCTGTATAGTCACAAAAGGTGATAAAATCTATCATTTTGTTTTTTTCGCAAAAATACGGAATAGTTCGCAAATAACAGCATTTATAGAAAGAATACCTAACAATAATTTAAACCAAACGAATCCCTTAATGTTTATTATATATAAGTTTGCGGAGTGGTTATAACCGTAACCTATTGATTTTTATTCACAAAAGAGAATTGAGTTAGATGAGGATGAAAAAATGCATGTTGATCGGGTTGATCTGTCTGCTATCCAGCCAATGGATGTGGGGGCAACACTTCCCTCAGATGGATGCCCGCAATTACGTGAGCGACACGGCCCTTTTCATTCCACGCCGCCCTTGGTTGGCAGCAAGCGAGGTATTCGGAATGAACATGGCCGTCTGGACTTTCGACCGTTTCTTAATGAACGAGGATTTCGCGAAGATAAACGGACATACGATTAAGCAAAACTTCAAGACGGGGCCTGTTTGGGACACGGATAAGTTCTCTACCAATCTGGTGGCCCATCCCTATCACGGATCATTATATTTCAACGCGGCCCGTAGCAACGGACTGAATTTCTGGCAATCCATTCCATTCGCGGCGGGAGGCAGCCTAATGTGGGAATTCTTTATGGAAACGGAACCGCCCTCCATCAATGACATGCTTGCCACCTCTTTCGGCGGTATAGAATTAGGTGAGATTACCTACCGGCTCTCCGACTTATTCATCGACAACCGCTCCCACGGGGCGGAACGTGTGGGACGGGAGATCTTATCCGGTTTGATATCTCCGATGCGGGCGATCAATCGTATCATCACGGGAGAAGCTTGGAGACACAGCAGCTCCAAGGGGCGTGTCTACACCTCGGTTCCCGTAAACTTCATCGTGGGTGTCGGCCCTCGCTTCCTTGCCGAGCAGGAAGGCTCCAAGCATGGCACTACGAGCATGCACGTATCCTTCAGGTTGGATTATGGAGATCCTTTCAATGATGACTTCTATTCGCCCTATGAATGGTTTCAGTTGAAGGCCGGGTTCGATTTCTTTTCGAGCCAGCCGCTCATCAGCCAAGTCAATGCCGTTGGGGCTATCTGGGGGAAACAGGTCTGGAGTAAAGGCCCTCGTAGTCTGGCCGCTGGAATCTTTCAGCATTTCGACTACTATGATTCCGAGTTAAAATCCAATAGTTCCCAAACGGTAGCTCCCTACCGCATATCGGAAGCGGCGGCGGTCGGTGGTGGATTGATCTATTACAAAAGAGGCACGCCGGACAATAAAGTAGATGTTTACGCCGAATTATACGGAACAGGAGTCGCCTTGGGCGCAAGCATCTCCGATTACCTCCGGCTGGAAGAGAGAGATTATAATCTGGGAAGCGGTTATAGCGTGAAAGCGTTTACCGGATTGGCCTACGATAAACGCTGGGCGTTCTTGATCGATTTGGAGAACTACCATATCTTCACATGGAAAGGATACGAGCCGGATATAGACTGGAATGCGGTGGACCCTACAAAGTTAAACGTACAAGGCGATGCCGGCAACGCACGTTTAACGGTATTTTCCACCACCTTAGCCTATATGTCCAAGCATAAATGGAATATTGCGTTGCGAAATCGTTATTTCTCCCGCCGTACCCATTATAAGTATCATAAAGATATAGATAGCTCCACGTATGATATTATGCTGACGCTTGGGTGGAGGATTTAATTCTTCCGCTCAAGCTCACGCAGATTCTCCATCTTCTTGCGCTGCATAAACTCATAGATGCCTTCCAAATGCTCCGTCACTTTTTGGTTTCCGAACTCATAGATCTTAGAGACCAGCCCATCCAAGAAATCACGGTCGTGGGATACGACGATCAACGTCCCGTCAAAGTCAAGCAACGCCTGCTTCAAGATATCCTTCGTCTTCATATCCAGATGGTTTGTCGGCTCATCCAGAATCAGCAAGTTCACAGGCTCCAACAATAGCTTAATCATGGCCAGACGTGTACGCTCGCCACCGGAAAGCACCTTCACCTTCTTCGCCGAGTTCTCGCCGCCAAACATGAACGCACCCAGCAGATCCTTGATCTTATTACGGATATCGCCTTGTGCCACATCGTCTATCGTCTGGAAAACCGTAAGATTCTCATCCAGCAGGGAGGCTTGGTTCTGGGCGAAATAACCGATCATCACGTTATGCCCCAGCGTCAACGTCCCCTCATGCTCGATCTCTTTCATGATACACTTCACCAAGGTAGACTTACCCTCGCCATTCTTCCCGACGAAAGCGATCTTATCCCCTCGCTCGATCATCAGATTAGCGTTTCGGAAAACCGTATGATCGCCATACGCTTTCGAGACATTCTCAATCGTCACCGGATAAGAGCCCGAACGGGGCGAAGGCGGAAACTTCAAGCGCAAAGCCGAGGTATCTTCCTCATCCACCTCCAAGATCTCCAGTTTCTCCAGCATCTTCACACGGCTCTGCACCTGCAAGGTCTTGGAGTACGTGCCCTTGAAACGCTCGATGAACTCTCTCGTCTCGGCGATCATCTTCTGTTGCTCGTCATAAGCCTTCTGTTGTTGCTCACGACGTTCCTTCCGTAATTGCAAGTATTGGCTATAGTTTACCTTATAATCATAAATCCGGCCCATCGTCACCTCGATCGTACGAGTCGTGATATGATCCACGAACGCACGGTCGTGGCTGATCACCACTACGGCCTGACCATTATCGATCAAGAAATCCTCCAACCACTGGATAGACTCGATATCCAAGTGATTCGTCGGCTCGTCCAGCAAAAGGACATCCGGTTTCTTCAACAGTAGTTTCGCCAGCTCGATACGCATACGCCAGCCACCGCTGAATTCACTGGTTTGCCGGTCGAAATCCTCCCGTTTGAAACCCAGTCCCAACAAGGTTTTCTCTATATCGGCGTCGTAATTGATCTCCTCTATGGAATAGAATTTCTCGCTCAAGGTAGAGACCCGCTCGATCAACTCCATATAACCATCCGACTCATAGTCCGTACGAGTCTCCAGTTGCTTATTCAATTCGGCGATCTCCGCCTCCATCTCGTGCAGATGGGCGAAAGCCTGCGCCGTCTCCTCGAAAACGGTACGGCCATCCTCCGTCATCAAATGCTGCGGCAAATAAGCGATCACGGTATCTTTAGGGGCGGACACTTTTCCACGGCTTGGCTCCCGCACGCCGGCCAATATCTTCAACAAGGTAGATTTACCGGCACCGTTCTTACCCATCAAGGCGATACGATCTTTCTCGTTAATCACAAAAGAAACATCCGAGAAAAGGGCGCTTCCACCAAACTCTACTGTTAGTCCGTCAACTGAAATCATATGTTTATTTTAATACATTAATATAATGAAGCCGCAAAGATAAGAAAAATCCCTTTCATTAGGGATGTACAGGAGATTTCATACGATCTTTCCGGGGCAAGACTAGGAAGAAATTGGTTGCCGATGCCGTCGACAATATTTTCGACGCCGTCAGCAATATTTCCGACAGCGTCAGCAATATTTCCGACAGCGTCAGCATTATTGCCGACGGTGTCGGCAACCAATTGCATAAGGGACTAATCCCTTAAACTACCTTTAAAAAAAGCAGAAACATCCACATATTTTCCAACAAAACGCTTGTTTTATAAACAGAAACTCCTATCTTTGCACCCGCTAATACAAACAGCTTAAATTAATTATTCAAACATGGCAACAAAAATTAGATTGCAAAGACACGGTCGTAAAGGTTACGCCTTCTACCAAATCGTGATCGCAGACAGCAGGGCTCCACGTGATGGAAGATTTATTGAAAGGATAGGTTCTTATAATCCGAACACTAATCCTGCTACAGTAGATTTGAACTTCGAAAGAGCTTTGTATTGGTTACAAGTAGGTGCTCAACCTACAGACACAACTCGTAACATCCTTTCTCGCGAAGGCGTTTGCTTGAAAAAGCATTTATTGGAAGGTGTTAAGAAGGGTGCGTTCGACGAAGCCGCAGCTGAGGAGAAATTCCAAGCTTGGTTGAAGAACAAACAAGCTTCCGTACAAGCTATCAAAGAAAAAGACAGCGAAGCAGCTAGAGCAGAAGCTAAAGCACGTCTTGAGGCTGAGAAGGAAGCTAATAAGGCAAAAGCAGAAATCGTAGCTAAAAAGAAAGCAGAATTGGCAGCAGCTGAAGCTGCTAAGCAAGCTGAGGAAGCAGCCGCAGCGGCTCCCGCTGAAGAAGCTCCGGCAACTGAAAGCGCTGAATAATTCGTGCGATGCCAAAATAAAAAAGAGGACATTTTTCAATGCCCTCTTTTTTTATGCCTTTTCCACCAGCTACCGGATCTTCCTAATGCGTATAATCGATCAGCCGGATGCCATCGCCTAAATCGTTCTGGATAACATCCTTCATCCTTTTGGCGAAAGGACAGGCATAACCTATCGGCGTCCCTTTTTGGATACAGGAAGCAAAAGCGATACTATCCGCCCCTCTATTCACCAACTCCCTCGCCCTTAATACGGCCTTTTTTCCGGGACAACCTCCGCAATTGATAAACCCAATGATCTCAATATCTTCCTCTACGCCCTCAAAGGCTCCCTTTTTCTCACGGATCATCCTAAAATCAGTAGTACCGGGGCAAAAATCCTCTGTTTGCATACATCTGATAATTCCTACTTTCATAAAGCATCCCTCCCAATTAAAAAAGCCGTAAAATCTAAAATTCTACGGCTTTCCGATCTATAAATGATGATTAACTAAGTCGTGTTACTTCTTCTTCAACAAGAAAGTATCGATCTGTTTCACAAACTCCTCACGGGGAAGAGCTCCCATCGATATCTGAGGCTGTCCTTCCTTAGGGATAAACAAGAACGTAGGAATACTTTGTATACCGAAAGCGGCAGCCAACTCCTTTTCCTTATCCACATTTACCTTATAAACTACGATATCATTCTTATACAGGATAGCCAAATCCCTTAAAATAGGAGCCACTTGCTTGCAGGGACCACACCAGTCCGCATAAAAATCGATGATACAAGGCTTATCACCTTCATATACCCATTTCGTAGCGTTCTTCTCGTAATTGAATACCTTTTGCAGGAACTCTGCCTTGTTCAAAGTAACGACCTCTCCCTTGGAGGCGGTACCAGCCTCACTTGATTTATCTGATTTAGCGGACATCGAGCAGCTTACTAATAGCAGCACAACCGAAACCAGCCATAAACTTTTCAACTTTCTCATATAGAAACCTTTTACTTGATTGATAAATTATTTGCTACAAAAATAGCAATAAAAAGGGGATTCCCACACATTCTATTCTTAAAAGAAAAGAATAAACAAAAAGAAAAAAAGCGCATAAGACTCTTGTATATTCCAAAAGAATGACTACCTTTGCAAAGCAATTAAACGAAACGTTTGATCGCAAAACATATTGGAAAGATGGCAGAGTGGTCGATTGCGGCGGTCTTGAAAACCGTTGAACCGAGAGGTTCCCGGGGTTCGAATCCCTGTCTTTCCGCAGAACCTACTGAACAAAACAAGAGAGTAAGTGGACAAAAACCTACAAATCGCTGATTTGTAGGTTTTTTTATTGCCTATAAGTCTTGTCTCCAATGCCTTATCAGAAGAAAATTCGGCTCACCCGATAATCAGTGGGGGTATCTTCAGGCTCATCTATATTTCATTTCAGCCGGCAACCTAAGACAAGTCGACCTACAGAAATATAGAAGTCGGCCAACAGATGAGATCATGGGATAACCATTGCCATATAAATCGCTGTCTTATATCCTGTTAATCAACAGACCAACTCACTTGAGAAAGGCTTCCCAAGTGAATAACTAACCACTTCCAGACTCGTAAGCTTACGGCTACCCCCAGCCGTAAGTTATTCACTTGACAAACCGTAAGTTATTCACCTGACAAGGCATAAATTATACATTAACCGTCTCTCCCCCGATGGTTATCGGGAAATGGCAGAGGAACTATAGATACAAGTGGCCCATTTGTCTTTTTGACAACTTGTAATCTGAAGTCCCGGAGAATCGATTATTCCGTACCTAAGTGAGTCTCGCTTCCAAATTCGAGAGAAAAAAACAGCAATTCTCTGTTTGATAGCTGTTTGCTGAAAAACGGCCTTTCGTTCCAGCCGAAATAATTCACCCTAGTTCATGTTTTACGGTCGTAAGGCGGTAATAATGCCCAACGCTACCGCATGTGAGGGCCGATGCCTATATATGTGTAGGCTTACGCCACTATATGTGTAGCTTGACGCGACTATATGTGTGGGTTGACACTGCTATATGTGTGAGTTGATACAGCCATATGTGTAGGTTGATACGTATATATTCGTTAAAAAGCGACGCTTATCGTGTTAAAAAGCGGTTGCGGCAGCTTGTTCGCGCTCCCCGCTTACGCTCGTTGGCTTTTATAGCCAGAGAGCCGTGTCGTGAAAAAGAAGGTATTTCAATCAAAAAGATACCATTCATCGCATTAAGCTGACATCCGTGATTCTTGTCTTATCCCTTTGAATTAAGTCTGTCCCCAATAAATATCAGGTGAGCGTTTACTTGATTAATATTGGAAATATATGAACGATGAATCTACAGAAAAATATCTTGAGGCAACGATTCGTCAGCAACCACGTCACTGGCTCATAGACAAAAAACGAAACGGCAGACATCTCCGCCGTCCCGCCCAAAAGAGATAGCCTTATCTCTGTTTGTACACATGTCAAGGTTGGTTGTTTACTGATATCAGGGCCTATATAAACCCTGTTTTTCATATCGTGCGTAAACATAAGACTTTTTTTCGACAAAAGAGCAGATTCCTTCTTCTTTTTGGGAATACATGTTCTAAACATGCCACACTACCTCTTGGCTACTAGCGTGAGCTTCTATTATAGAGGAACTATGAAAAAGCATTTTACATCAAAACATAAAGCTAAATCCTTTCTTCTGCGAAGCATTGAACCGTTCAATCTCCAAAGAAAGGGATTTCTTTAACTGATTAGCCATAAATATTAAGAAAGACCTGCGTATGATGCAAATTGCCTTCAGTCGTTTTAAGGATTTTCTGAAAGAACAGTAGCCATTATATGAATGTAACATCAAGCCCGAACTTATTACTAAAGATATGATGGTTCTGTTTGTAGACTATTTGTAATCCCGTAGCGTTGGCGAGGGAGCAAAAAGTATCTATCAGCGTTTCAAGAAAGTGATACGCTATGCCATCGAACACGATGTGATACTGAAAGACCTTACATATAAGAATGTAGACTACTCAAACAAGCTATTGAAATTTGAACAGAATAAGACCAAAGGGCATTCTTCTGCTAGTGGAGTAGTCATACCTTTGAATGACGGTTTACTCTCTATTATTGGTGAACCTCTTGCGGATGGCAACAAAGATGTGCTTATATTTAATCTACCATCCTATGAAAGCTGCTGTAAATCAGTGAAGCATTGGGTGAAAAGAGCCGGAATAGACAAGCACATAAGCTAGCATTGCGGCCGTCACTCATTTGCAGTGAATATCCTTAACAATGGTGCTAATATTAAAACAGTAGCCAGTTTGCTCGGACATAGCGGGCTGAAACATACGGAGAAGTGCCATTCAAGACACGCTGTAAGCACAAGCAGCACACTTTGTAAACCTTGCACTAACTTCCCGTAACTGGCTTATGGGCTGTTATATCGTGGAATTTGAACAAAACGGAGAAGACCGTGCAGCCTATGGTGAGCAGCTTTTGAAGAAGTTGGAAAAACAACTAAATACCAAAGGACTTAACGAACGTAGATTCCGGGAGTTCAGACGTTTATATCTTGTTTATCCACAGTTGAAAGAAGAGGTTTTAGGCTATGTTATGTCGGGTTCGGGAATTCGGCGGTCAGTAACCGCCAAATTGCAAATGGTTTCAGAAATTGCAAATAATGACTGGAAATTGGCTGCTGAAAAGCTATTTAACAGATTATCTTCTACGCATTTGAATGCAATATCTGCTATTGACAATCCTATTAAACGTGCCTTTTATGAAATGGAAACGATTAGGGGATGCTGGACTGTAAAAGAACTGGAACGGCAGATTGATTCATTGTACTACGAGCGTAGTGGATTATCTAAAAACAAAGAAGCTCTTTCTGCATTAGTACAGCAACAGGCAGTTCAACTACAGCCTGCGGATGTAATAAATACTCCCTTGACCTTAGAGTTCTTAGGGCTAAATGAACGGGCATTAGTTACAGAGAATGATTTAGAGCAAGCCATCCTTGATAATTTACAAAAGTTCCTTCTGGAAATGGGACACGGCTTCTGCTTTGAAGCTCGCCAAAAACGCATACTGATAGATGAAGATTACTTCTTTGCTGACCTCGTTTTCTATCACCGCATATTGAAATGCCATGTCATAGTGGATTTAAAAATTGACAAATTCCACCATGAATATGCATCCCAACTGAATATGTATCTAAACTACTTCAAAGCAGAAGTAATGCAGCCCGATGATAATCCACCAATCGGTATTTTGCTTTGTACTGAAAAAGGAGATACTTTAGTTCGTTATGCCACAGCAGGATTAGACCCAAATATTTTTGTACAAAAGTATAAAATCCAGTTGCCCAGTGAGGAAGAATTCAAGAGATTTCTTTCAAAGGAGATAGGCTAACAACTTTCAATAAAAACAAAGGTTTAGTTCATTTTAGATATACAAGAGAAATGGACTAAACTTAATCTGTAACCTTTTCATTATAAAACCTCAAAAATTCCATTTCACCCACCTGCTTTAAAAATTTCTGATTTTCAATAAAGTCTTGTCCATACTTTAACCAACGTTTTGTAAAACCTTTGAACTTAGTACAAGGAAATAGATGACATTGGTAGCAGTGTGTTATTCCTTTCTCAACGCAACACAGGTAAAATGTTCTACATTTTTCACAGCGGGTTTTGTTTTCCTCTGCTCCCTGACAAATTTTTTCATCTCGTGTGTAGCTTGGACAACCGCCACAGAACACACCACAAGCAGGAATACGACCATGATATGGTTTTATTACAGATAAGGTTTTTGCCATCCAAAAATTAGTCAAATTCAATTTATTTGCCTGTCGTTTTTGTTCCTTCTTCACCACGTATTTTTGCTTCTCAAAGAATGGACGAGCAGTTAGACTCACTTCTGATGTGATTTGTATAATACCTTTTGTAATAGCATATCGTTCTATTTCTTCCAAAAGCATAGTTGCAATGCCTTTGCCTTGAAAGTCTGCGTGAATGAACATAGAGTGCAGATAGCCTTGCGGCGTAATGGATGAAAAGCCTACAATCTGAGACAGTTGATTAACAGCCACAATAAAATAGTGAGTCTTTATCATTTCCTCTATATTGGAAAGATCATCTCCACATGATGCCCAATCTTCAACTTCATCCTGTGAATAATCACGCCTGTTTACTACAAGCACGGTATTCTTATATAAATCTCTCAGTTCAGCACTATCAGATTGTTGCGCTATTCTGATTTTAAAGTCCATTTTCATCTTTGGTTTTGTATCTTTTCGTATAATACCTTATTATTATTAAGGGTTAAAACATATATCTGTTTTTCCGAATTATCGTTAAATGCTTCTTCTTCAAAACTTCCAAACTTGTGAATAATATCAAATCCAGCCCGTTCCAGATATGAATCCAATTCTTGAGGGAAAAACATCCTCATGTCCAAATTCTGGATTGAATGAAACTCGCCATTGATAAAATAGTGCCATTCTATGCGATTGATTTGGGTTGTACTCTCATAACGCATTGTTTGTTTTATCAACACATCCCGTCCATCATCCGTTGTATATTCGGCAATTACTGCCTGCACTTTTTCGCTCTCGACAATATACTGGATGTTGGGATTAAAGCAATCTAACAGAAATAAGCCTCCTGCTTTGAGATGATTTCTAACGCATCCTAACGCATTGAATAAATCTTCGTTTCTGTATAAATGGTGGATTGAATTAAATGGAATAAAGATTAGGTCGAATTTTTCTTGCAAGTCGAGCATTCTAATATCTGCTTCTATGAAATCAATCACTAATTCTGCTTCGATAGCCTTCATCTTTGCTTGTTCGAGCATTGAGGGTGTGTAATCTACTCCGCAAATGCTGTATCCATCTTTGGCAATGGGGATCGTAAGTCTGCCTGTACCACAGCACAGTTCAAGTATTTCAGCCTCCTTATTTTTCGGTAGCCACTTTTTGTAGAATTGCAAATCAGATAGAAAGGTATTTAATCCATCATATATATTTGCATCATAAATCAACTCACCAACCTTGTAACCTATATTCATTTATATTCTCCAATATTCATTGTTTCATATTTATATACCAAACTTATTTCTATTCTCTTTCGTGTCCGGATGGATATGCCATAGATTAACCTTATTTTCCTTTATTTCTGCAACCCAAATAGCATGAACATTATTTAGAACCTGATCTGAACAAATGGAATATCCCTGCATAATAACCATAGAACCATTTACTGTTACGCTCTCGAAAATGTTTCGATATCCCGGATAAAGTCTAAAAAACGGCTTCCATGCCTTAACTATATTATCAGATTTTCCTACAATTCGATTGTTTGCCATATCGATAAAAACATGATTTTCAGTCATTAAACTGGATAGTGCGTTAATGTCAGCCCTACTGATACATTCATTAAATTGCAAGGTAATAATTTGGGGGTCTATCATTATCTCTTCTTTGCTATATTTATCATTATTACCCCATTCGGTCTTAAGCTGCGCATAAATTATATCATCTACCCAATCCCCACGCAAATAATAGCTCTCCTTAAAGTGAGCTTCCTTTCTGAACCCCAATCGCTCTATTAACTGGATAGAAGCTGTATTTCTCGGATCGACTGAGGCTATAATCCGATGTTTATCGAGCGTTCCAAAAAGATAATCAACCATTGCTTTCAATGCTTCTGTAGCATAACCTTTTTTCTGATAATCTTTATGTAGCGTACATCCAAGTTCAGCCTGCATATTGTTGTGATTGGTAAAGCTGATTCCCATATCACCAATTAACCTGTTTTCATCTGCAAGAATAATGGTAAACTGAAAACATATATTGGCAATATCCATTGTCGCCGGCATATTGCTAATATAATCACGGACTTCTTCAACTGAATCAGGGAACCATCCCTGATACTTATTTTCCGCAAAGTCAGAACGGTAAGAAAAAATGCTTTCTGCATCTTCCGGTTCAGCAAGCCGTATGATTAATCTTTCTGTTTTAATGGGATATTTCACCTTGTTGTTTATAAATTCATGAGTTGAGCAAAGATACAAAAATTGTCTAGCCGTGGATAGTCCTGCCGAATAATTACATACAAAAAAAGCTTGACTGATTACTCAATCAAGCTTTTCAACTTCAGTACCCAGAGCCGGGATCGAACCGGCATGGAAGTGAATCCACTGGTGTTTGAGACCAGCGCGTCTACCAATTCCGCCATCTGGGCATTTTTAATTAACCTTTAGCAGTAGGTTTGTTTCTCAAATGCGTTGCAAAGGTACAGCTTTTTTTTAAACCCGCAAGCGTTTGGGTGAAAATTTTCAAATATTTTTTTCACAGTGGGAATATGTACGGGATTGTTTCGCATAGAAAGATTATTTCGTTACATTTGTAAACGTATAATCATAATAACAGCCAATATCATGAAAGATAATTATTGCGTCATCATGGGAGGCGGAATCGGTAGCCGTTTCTGGCCTTTCAGTAGAGAAAGTTACCCAAAGCAATTCCTTGATTTTTTTGGGAGCGGACGGTCTTTACTGCAAATGACATTTGATCGCTTCGCAAAAATCATCCCTACTGAAAATATATACATCGTTACCAACGAATCTTATGCGGACTTAATCAAGGAGCAGTTGCCGGAATTAGCGGAAGAACAAATCCTTTTGGAACCGGCTCGTCGCAATACAGCTCCTTGTATCGCTTATGCGGCTTATCATATTAAGGCATGCAATCCGGAAGCCAATATTGTCGTAGCCCCTTCCGACCATCTGATCTTAAAAGAGGATGTTTTCTTGAGGGACGTTCAAAAGGCGTTGGATTTCGTGAAGAGAAACCGTGCGTTGGTCACCTTGGGCATCAAGCCTAGCCGCCCGGAAACAGGATACGGATATATCCAAAGCAGTGATACGGTAGTAGATGATTTCACCAAGGTGAAGACCTTTACTGAAAAACCGAACCTCGAGTTGGCAAAGGTATTTATGGAAAGTGGAGAATTCTTCTGGAATTCTGGCTTGTTCGTCTGGAACGTGAATACGATCTTGGAAGCGTTCTCTAAATATCTCCCGGATATCAGCAGCCGTTTCGATCTAGGTAAGGATAAATTTAATACCCCGGAAGAAAAAGCGTTCATCCAAGAGAATTTCCCTTATTGCCTAAATATATCCATCGACTACGGTATCATGGAGAAAGCGCACAACGTATATATGCTATGTGTAGATTTCGGTTGGGCCGACCTCGGTAGCTGGGGATCTTTGTTCGACCTAGCGAATAAAGACGAAAATGAGAACGCAGTATTGAAAAATAACGAGGCAATGCTATACGAATGCTCCGGCAATGTGATCGCATTAAATAACCCGAAACGTCTAGCCGTTATCCAAGGGCTAAAAGATTGCATCGTGGCTGAGTCCGGAAACGTATTATTGATTTGTAAGAAGGATGACGAACAACGTATCAAACAATTCGTAGCCGACGCTAAAATCAAATACGGAAAAGAATACAACTAATTAAGAATTGAGAATTGAGAATTATCGGCAAGCGGTATTCATTCTCAATTCTCAATTTTCAACTTCTTAGCAAGATATCGTACAGGATACCACGCAGCCAAAAAGCCTATCGTTAATACCGTTACAAAGACTGTTATTATATCCACCGTGACTACACGTACTGGATAAGCCTCTATAATAAACGCTCCGGCAGCTTCCCCTAGTTTTATAAAGCCAAACTCTTGTTGTAGCAAGCAAAGTACAACCCCGATCAAGACTCCGATCAAAGCTCCAAAACCGGAGATCATCCAGCCTTCAAACAAGAAAATCCGACGGATCAGACTGTCATCAGCCCCCATATTACGCAGTGTACTCACATCCTCCTGTTTCTCGATCATCAACATGGATAAAGAACCCACCACGTTGAATAAGGCGATCGCCAATATAAAAGTAAGGATCAAGAAGGTCATCCATTTCTCGACTTGCATCATCTTGAAAGAAGCCTCTTGTTGCTCAAAACGGTCTTGCACGATATATTGATCACCTAGGATACGTTGAATCTCTTTCTTTACCGGAGCGATATCTCCGCTATCTTTCACCTTCAATTCCACCGCTGTCACTTCTTTATCATAATTAAATAAAGAACGGGCCAATGACAAAGGCACGATCATATATGAATCATCGTAAACCTGTTGGTCCGTACGAAAGACAGCACCGATATAAGCATATTCCAAATTGAAAGAAGAAGCCGGATTCGCCATGTTCACCTTCTCCTCCCGCTTCGGAGCGTAGATCTCCAGCGGAGAGACAAAGCCTGCGTTTATTCCTAGCGAGAAAGCCAATCCGATCCCCATATTCGCGTAATTCGCTACCTCGTCATTCAGAAGGAACTTTCCATCGATCAAGATACTATCGATCTGCGCCAGTTTCTCATATTGCTCGTCTACACCTTTCAAGGTAGCTACACCCTGACGATCTCGATAACGGACCAAGGCATTGTCCTGCAATACCTCACTAAAACAAACAATGCCGGGCAATTCCCTCACCTTACGTATCTCTTCCGAGGTCGGGTCGAAAACCTTCCCTTTCCGGGGCATGATCTTCAACTCCGGATCAAAATTGCTGAAGAGAGAAGATACCAAATCGTTGAAACCATTATAGACCGACAAGGCGCATACTAAGGCGATCGTGGCGACAACAACCCCGCATACCGATACCATCGATATGATATTTATGGCATTGTGCGACTTCTTCGAAAAGAGATATCGCCGGGCTATATAGAACGGAAGATTCAAGGCTCCTCTGATTACTTATGCAAAAGATTGTCGATATTCTCGATATAATCCAATGAATCGTCTATAAAGAAGCTCAATTCAGGAATCTTACGAACCTGCAAACGAATACGTTGCCCCAAATCAAAACGGATCGCTTTCGTATTGCTCCGTATAGCCTCCAATAGCTCTTGCGATTTATCCGACGGGAAAATGCTTAAATAAGCTCTCGCCACACTTAAATCCGGACTTACACGAACTACGCTGACAGAGACCAATACGCCATGCATTCCTTGCGTCTGCTTCTGAAATATATCACTCAACTCCTTCTGAAGAAGGCGTTCGATCTTTTGTAATCTAGTACTTTCCATACGCTTTATTATTTACTTTTTCCAGATCATCGTCAAGCCGTCACGTAAAGGGAGGATCACCTTCTCTACCCGATCGTCTTGCTTAACCTTTTCATTAAAAACCAGTATTCCCTTCGTTTGTTTATCGGAAGGATGCACTTCTTCTACCACTTTACCGTCCCAAAGCGTATTATCCGCGAGAATCAAGCCGCCCGGACGGACCATCGGGAATACCAAATCATAATACTCGGAATACAGGCGTTTGTCGGCATCGATAAAAACCATATCGAACGTCTCATCCAAACGGGGGATAATCTCCATCGCATCCCCAAAATGGACTTTTATCTTGTCCTTATGTAGCGAGCGGGAAAGATATTTCATGATAAAATCCTCCATCTCGTCATTGATCTCGATCGTATGGATCAACGCCCCCTCTTCCATGCCTTCCGCCATACACAAAGTGGCATAAGACGTATAAGTCCCGATCTCCAAGACTCTTCTCGGACGAATCATCCGGCAAAACATCTTCAATATCCTACCCTGCAAATGCCCGGATAGCATACGCGGACGGAGAAGGTTCACATTGGCGTCGCGATTCAACGCCGACAGCAAATCCCCTTCTTCATCTATATGAGAAAGAATATACGCATCAATCTCGCCCGTAAACATTCCTCTTACTCTTTAAAAGTAGGCAACTGATATTGCGTGCCGGCATCCAGCACCTTTCCTACGTTGTTAATCTCCAAAAAGCTGGTACCGCCACCTTCGCCGAAGCTACCGCTCAAATACGCTACCATATCGTTGCGAGTGATACGTCCGCTATGGATCAGCTGGTTCAACGCATCATAGAAATATCCCCTACGACTGTCGTTGTACGGCTGATGAACCGCCCATACCCCATAAGAAAGACCCAACATACGCATCACACGAGGATTATAGCATATAGCGAACACAGTAGAGGTTCCGCGGAAAGCGGCCAGATAACGTGCCGTACGACCCGTATAACTATCCGTGATAATCGCCTTCACATGTAATTTAGAAGAAGACTTAACGGCTTGTTTCGCCAAGAAAGAAGTCACGTCTAAATCATTCCCCTCGATCGGCACACGGATATCATTCGCGGAAAGCTTAGTCTTCTCAGCTTCACGAGCCACTTTCGTCATGGTCTGTACCGCCTCGATCGGATATTTTCCATAAGCCGTCTCACCGCTTAACATCAAAGCATCCGTACGATAATAAATAGCGTTGGCGATATCCGTAACCTCGGCACGAGTAGGACGAGGATTATTAATCATGGAATGAAGCATTTGCGTAGCCACGATAACCGGCTTCTTCACCTCCACGCATTTACGGATCAGCATACGCTGGATACCCGGGATCTTCTCGGCCGGAACCTCGATACCCAAGTCACCACGAGCGATCATGACGCCATAAGCCACTTCCAAAATCTCCTCGATATTGTCTACACCCTCTTGATTCTCGATCTTAGCGATAATCTTGATAGGGCTGTTACGCTCGTCCAAGATACGTTGGATATCCAATACGTCCTGTTTGTTGCGAACAAATGAGTGAGCGATAAAATCGAGATCATGATCGATCGCCCAAAGGATATTATTACGGTCTTTCTCAGTCAACGAAGGCAAATTGATACGTACGCCCGGCACATTCACGCTCTTGCGGCTACCTAGCGTAGCGTCATTCTGGATCTCGCAAAGCAAACAATCGCCGGATTTCCCGGTAACCTTCATTTCCAGATCACCATCATCGATAAGGATGTCGCTGCCAATCGCCAAGTCGTTCACGAAATTCTTATATGACACACAAATACAATCATGCGAAGTTTCCTGATCGGGATTACCGATTACCTTCACGATCTCTCCAGTCTTGAAAGGGATCGGTTCCTTGTTTACCGTCGTCGTGGTACGTACTTCCGGCCCCTTTGTATCCATCAAGATACCGATACGGTCGGATACGGTACGGACGTTATTTACCACACGGGTCAACCCCTCTTCCATCATGTGAGCCGTATTCAGGCGCACCACATTCATTCCCGCTTTATATAACGCCTCAACGAACGCAACGTCGCAGCGCTGGTCGGAAACTGTAGCAACAATCTTCGTATGCTTTAACATATACCTTAAATTATTATAACCTAATTATTAATTCTATTTGATAACCTTCTAAACCTTCTATCACATAAACGATTCGATCGCCAACCGATACGAATCCAGCCCAAACCCAAGAATCACTCCCCTGCATGCCGCCGATATCATCGACACATGACGAAACGATTCACGGGCATGCACATTCGAGATATGCACTTCCACGACTGGCGTAGTAACCGCCTTGATAGCATCGTGCAACGCAATGGAAGTATGCGTATAAGCGCCGGCGTTCAACACGATACCGTCATATTCAAAACCCACCTCATGGATCTTGTTAATTATCTCTCCTTCCACATTACTTTGATAATAAGATATCTCACACTGAGGAAAGCGGGCACGTAACTCGCTCAAATAGTCCTCGAACGAGGCATTTCCGTATACTGTCGGTTCTCGCTTGCCCAACAGATTCAAATTAGGGCCATTGATGATCTGAATCTTCTTCATTCTTAATTGTAAGTTTATTACCTTTGTACCGCCCGTTGAGGCCGGAATTATCCGGCAAAGGTAAGGATTTTATTTGACACATTCATAACGACATACCGACAATGCGACAAGGAAAAGATATAATAAACCGATATAACACCTATTTACGATTAGAAAAATCGCTCTCTGCCAACTCCATCGACGCCTATTTGACAGATCTTGACAAATTGCTACGTTTCGCAGAGGATGAGAAAAAGGACGTTAAGGAGATCAGCTACGACGACTTGCAACAGTTCATCGCCCAATTACGTGACATCGGTATCCATCCCCGATCGCAAGCACGCATCATCTCGGGTATCAAATCGTTCTATCGTTTCTTATTGCTTGACAATTATATAACAAATGATCCGACCGAATTGTTAGAGTCTCCCAAGATCGGATTGAAGCTGCCGGAAGTATTAACCGTCAACGAGATAAATAGCATTCTCGACACAATAGACCTCACGCTTCCCGAGGGACAGCGGAACCGTGCGATGCTGGAGGTTTTATATAGTTGTGGACTGCGCGTATCGGAGCTTACTGGCCTGCGTTATTCGGATATATATCCCAAGGAAGGTTTCATCCGGGTAGAGGGTAAAGGAAGCAAACAACGGCTTGTTCCTATCTCCGAAGTTGCTTTGCGGGAAATTAAAAACTATCTGTATGACCGGAATTCGGTCGTGGTTAAAAAAGGCTTCGAGGATATTTTATTTCTAAGCCGGCGAGGAACGGCCCTCTCCCGTATCATGGTATTTCATATCATCAAGCAACAGACGGAGGCCGCCGGTATCCATAAAAACGTAAGTCCCCATACCTTCCGTCATTCTTTCGCCACCCACTTGCTGGAAGGAGGCGCCAACTTACGCGCTATCCAAGAGATGCTGGGGCATGAGAAAATCACCACCACCGAGATATATACACATATCGACCGGGAATTCCTTCGCAAAGAGATACTGGAACATCATCCGAGGAGCAGGCCAAGAACTTAAAAGAACCGATCCTACTCCGCTAGCAAAGCCTCAAGGATGTCATAAATTATTTATTTCCTCCTCTGACAAACCAGTATAACGCACGACCATTTCCATCGAAAGCCCATCAGACCGCATACGCCGAGCTGTTTCTAGACGTTCTTCCACACGGCCTTCTTCTCGACCTTCTATTAGTCCTTCTTCTCTGCCTTCTGCTAATCCTTCTGCTAATCCTTCTTCCCGTCCTTCAAACTTAGCAGTGCTCAACACGTCATTCTGGATCATAATCGCATTCAGATGTTCGTCATAAGCATAACGTTCCTCGGGAGACATTGAGTAATAGCGTAATTTCTCTCGTGCCTCTTCCAAGCCAGGGGCTGTCGTTCCGGAAGTTATGATCCCATCTTTCAAGTATCGCACCCATTCCTCCAAGGGGGTCACGGCCACCTTATCAAACTCATTCACCCGGACCAATATATACTCCGGAAAGATCTCCGAGGGAAGACGCTTGACGATCGCACCCCTCTCCTTGGTATTTACCTGTAAATGATCATGGGTATGCACGCCGACAAATTGGTTCTGCCCGTGATACAGATAATCGGTTCCTACGCCTATATCAAAATAAAGGATACTGATAGAATAGACCTTTTTCACCCCGGAATAGTCCTGTCCCAAATGAAGATGTTCGGTGACGGCCTTCGCCACGCCATAAAGCACACGTTCCAAATAATAAAGCTCGCGGGTATTCTGGATCTCGATAAGGATGATATCTCCCTTTGTGTTCTTAGCCTTGATATCCACCCGATTGAATTTTTCATCGGCCATTTGCTGGTATCCCTCACTCTCCAATATCTCCTCAATCTTGATCTGCTCGCCCAAGAACACGGTAAGAAAGCCTTCTAGCACTCCGAAATTCGCTTTTTGCCGGAGTAGGCGTTTGATGGCCCAGTCGAAACGGATATATCGATCTTGTAATTCCTTCATATACTTCTCCTCTTTTTCTGTTTTCTTTTCCATAGTCATATCATGTTTTAGTTACCCCACTATTGGGTGGCTTCAAATGTACATAAAAAGATCTGGAATACAAGCTTATCCCATCTAAAAAGAAATGTCCTTCTTTTTGGATCCGTAAGTGAATAGCCAACGAACGGGATCGTAAGCGGTCGCAAATGGGTATTCGTGTACCGTTATTACTCTATTTTAATCTCATATTTTATCGATTTAAACTATTTACTTAAAGACAAAAAACATGGATGTGGACAAATGATCACACATCCATATCTAATTATCAACAAATTAAAAGCTATCAGGTTCTCCTAAAATGAACAAATGTAAATACAGCTCAATTCTTAGAAATGAGGATTCTGTACCAAATGGCCATCCGACTTATCAATCTCCGACTGAGGAATCGGCAAGTATTTCTTTGTATCATCCCAGCCTTTGATAAAATCTTTTGCTTGGTTCGTACGTACTAAATCCCAATAACGAATACCTTCCATCGCAAACTCATAACGGCGTTCCTTATAGATATTATCCAATGAAACCGCCGGAACCTTATAATCATCCCCCATCGCACGTTTAACGACTCTCGCATAATAATCCTGTGCCTCGCCTACGCTACCTCCACTTCTCAACAAAGCTTCCGATGCCATCAATAATACGTCGGAGAAACGAATTACACGGTAATTGTTCTTATAATTCAGCGCTTCCGTGCCAACCGTAGAAGAATACCCCGCACGAGGATGATATTTGCGTACGCTATATCCTGTATATTGATTCACATCCGAGCTAACCGTCCCGCCTTCCGCTCTAAACTCCTCATGATCTATGATTGTTGTCCACTTTCTAGGATCATTTGGTAAAAACGCATCATTCAATGCTTTTGTTACAGGCGCAAAACCCCAACCTTCCACATATACATTATTAGGATCTTTCAAACCTCTGGCTCCTAGCATTATTATATCGGAGTTACCTTGATTAGCCTTGCCTGCCCAATCATTCGAGTTCCCGATTTCCGTATAATTGACTTCAAAAACAGATTCTTTGCACCATTCATACTCATCATCAAAAAGAACTTTATAATCCGGGATCAAATCATATTGATAGGCAGGATCGGTAATTAGTTCTTTCAATTGGCTGGCGATCTCCTTCATTTTAGTATCATCATTCTGATATAAAACGATACGTGCTTTCATCGCGATAGCGGCACCATTCGTAGCTCGTCCTTTCTCATTAGCCGGGACTATCTTAGGTAACTTCCCAATAACATTATTATCTAAATCCTCGATTAATTTCGCATAGACCTCATCCGGCTGTAACTGAGGGACAGTTGTTATATCATCCAATCCCAAATTCGTCTCGTAATACGGTATGTATCCAAAGAAACGCCACAACTGGAAATAATAAAATACACGCAAGAAATGAGCCTCAGCCACATAACGATCACGAAGCTCCTCCGACATCGTCCCCTCCGGAAGAAGAGGGCATTTCTCTATCACGATATTCGCACGGTTCACACCCTCATACGAACGCCCCCATAAACCCTCGGGTAAGTTTGTCGGTGTCACCCAATTGGTAAAATCATTCACTCGCTGCAACTGCGGTTGATCCGATACCGTCGATCCACCGGTCTCCGCATCATCCGACATGATATTACTTACCAGTTCATAAGAGCTATACGCATTATAAGCGTTCCATTTCAACGGGTCATAGGCAGCGACCAATGCCTCGGTCAAATCCTCCTGTGTCTTGTAATAATCCGTTTCGATAACCTTATTCGTCGGAGACAACTCCAAAAAATCATTGCAGCCACTTAGTCCGAATACAACGGCTAGCAGATAAATATATTTATTCATAACACTAATTTTAATGATTAAAATGTCAAATTCAATCCAAATGTATAAACCCGGGCTTGAGGATATACACCCTTATCTATACCCATTGTCGAACCGATTTCCGGATCCATTCCCTTGTATCCCGTAATAGTCAACAAATTATCGAACGACGCATAAAACCTCAAGCGTTGTATATAAGCTTTTCGGGTCAACTGGGCCGGCAGCGTATAACCTACCTGTAAATTACGTAAGCGCAAGAAAGAAGCATCGTGAACCAACAAAGTAGACGGACGGAAGTTCTTAGGCGTATCACCCAAGACAATCCTTGGCATCGAATTGGAGGTGCCCGGTCCTGTCCATCTTTCCAAAGCATCCGACGTATAATTGACCGCCGCCAACTCATAACGGCGTAACGCATCGAAAACATCCGCCCCGAAAGAACCTTGGAAAAAGGCACTTAAATCAAAGCCATTCCAATCAGCCGCAACAGTAAGTCCAACCATCCAATCCGGATTAGGTTTGCCTATCATCGTACGGTCCTCGTTATCATCGCTGATCACGCCGTCTCCATTCAAATCCTCAAATTTCGTATCACCGGGTACCGCATTCGGTTGTATAGGCTTACCGGTAGCAGGACTGATATAGTTATCGATCTCCTCTTGTGTCTGGAAAACCCCAATCGCCTTATATCCGAAGAAATAACCGATCGGATAACCATTTTGGTTCCTTGATACCGTACCTAAAGTCGGTAAACTCTCCTTATCGATATATCCTGTTTGATTTCCCAGATTCTTGATCTCATTCTTCACATAAGAAGCATTCGCCAAGAAAGATAGATTCACTTTATCTACACTTAATTTATAACCGACTTCAAGCTCGATACCTTGGTTGGTCAATGTCCCGACATTCGACAAAGGCGAGCCACTTCCCACATATAGGGGTATCGGACGCTCCATCAACATGTCTTTTGTATCTTTCTTGAACCAATCAAAACTAAAAGAAAGGGAGTTATTAAAGAAGCGGGAATCAAATCCAAAGTCCAATTGCTCCGAGGTTTCCCAACGCAAATCAGGATTGGCCAAAGAAGTAGGTTTTGTTCCGCTATGGATGACACCGTTCGAGCCAGCCCCGAAACTATAGTTATTTCCTCCGGTCATTGTCGTAGTATATCCAAACGATCCGATTTTTTCATTTCCGTTCTGGCCCCAGCTCCCGCGCACTTTCAGAAAGTCGAGCCATCCCGGTTTATTTTCCATGAAAGGCTCGTTAGTCAACGTCCAGCCTGCGGAGACGGAAGGGAAATAAGCATATTGATTATTCCGGCCGAAGTTAGAGGAACCGTCCCGACGAAGGGTTAACTCTAGCATATACCTTTCGTCATAATTATAGTTTAATCGTCCGAAAACGGACGCCATCCGATGCTCTGTCGCACCACCTTCCGAATGCTGATCGCCGGGAGAGGCACTATTGGTAAAATCGATCCATGCTTTATGATCATCTTCCGCTCGTAAATTCAATGCTGTTCCCTTTACCTTTTTACTATCATACCGTTCCATAGAGGTTCCCAGTAAAACGGCGAAATTATGTTTATCGATCGAACGTTTATAACTCAACGTATTCTCCCAAAGAAGCTTCATGCCACGATTCATCGTTTGCTCCACCCTCGATTTCTCAGTCTTGACCATATAACACAAATAGCTAACTGGGAACCAATTCCTTTCGCCCCAAAAAGCCATATCCGTGGAGAGAGAGGTCTTAAACGTAAGATTCTCGAATACTTCCAATTCACCCCAAACAGAACCTACAAATTTATCCCAGTCCTTGTTATTGTTTAAGGTCTGCATCATAGCGACCGGATTCACGATCTCTTGATTCTCGATCACGTTATAGATGCGGCCTTCATCATCCTTGACATAGCCGGGATAATTTTTCTCGTAATAAGCGAGATCTTCCGCCGAAGGATTCTCCAGATAGACCGATTCGTTCGGTGGAGTCATCACCGCACTTGCTAACGGACCGGAGAAGTTGTCATTCTCCGAAATACCTTTGGATATGATCCGTGTATATCCTAGGTTCGTACCGACCTTGAAACTACGGAAAAATTTATTCGCCTTATTCTCAAACACATTATAGGTATTGTTGAAACGTAAGCTATATCGTTTATAATCCGACTTATCTTTTCCTCCAACAATTCCTTCTTGATCTAAATAACCAAAAGAGAGGAAATAGCTTCCCTTATCACCACCCCCACTGATGCTCGCTTGATGATTCATGATCGGGGCATTCTCGTTATAAATCTCATTCTGCCAGTTCGTCCCTACACCTGCTTTCGAAGGATCATCGTAAATAGGGTCCATCCCGGCATTCACGTAAGCCTCATTCATTATTGTCTCATATTCGGTGGCATTCAAGACCGACATTTTTCGCCAAGGATTTTGCCAACCGATAGAGAAATCATAATTGACAACCGCTTTTCCTTTTTTCCCGCTCTTTGTCGTAACCAGAATAACACCATTAGCCGCACGCGAACCGTAGATAGCGGCAGAAGCGGCATCTTTTAAGACCTCGATAGATTGTATATCCTGCGGATTCAGATAATCGACACCTCCTTCAAGTGGCATTCCGTCCACAATATACAGAGGGTTACTATCATTGATAGTTCCTGTACCACGGATACGGACTCTCGACTCGGCTCCCGGTTGTCCGGAATTCTGCATAATGCTTACTCCCGAGACTTTTCCTCGTAACACATCCTCTACCCGGGTCGGCGTCAGCTTCTCCAAATCATCGGAGGTGACACGACTGATGGCCGCTGTCATCACGCTCTTCTTCTGAACGCCATAACCAACCACTACCACCTCATCCAAGGCTTGCGTGTCCTCTTTCAAGACAATCTGTAAATCAGTCTGCGTACCGACCTTAACCGTATGGGAGAGATAGCCTATAAACGAGATTTCTAATACATCGCCATTTTTCACATCTAGCGTAAATACGCCATTCATGTCAGAGATCGTACCGGTAGTAGTTCCTTTTACGGAAATACTCGCACCGATAACCGGAGTTCCATTTGTATCCAAGATCGTTCCTCGCAATTTTCTTGTCGCTTGAGAAACTTCCACCGGATTTACATTAGGATGGGAAAGGCCGCTTGCCTCCAGATTGCCATTTAAGGAAGCGAGCAATAATGACCCGACACATATCCAACGCCATCGCTGATCCTTACTTTTCTTTTTCATAAACTATTCGAATTTAAAGGTTTAAACAATATTCCTAACATTACTTTTTGGTTAGTCGGACTCTGAGTATTTTCAAAAAAGGGGTAGCATTCCCCTCGACAGCACTCACGAGGAGTGCCGCCGTAGGAAATTGGATATAAAAGCTAACCTAACTAATTTAATGTATACTCAAAGTAATCCTTGAAAGAGGTTACCGCATCGCCTACTTTTAGATAACGGCGACTAAGTACTGGTTTCGCCCTCCCCTTCTCATGATACTCGGCTATCAGAAGATAGCCTCCTGATTTTGAGGGCAATTTCAGAAGGCAAGGTTGAAGCCGCTTGCCAAAAGGTTCAATCACAATAGACTCTTCTTGTGTCGAAATAATAGTTCCTTTCTCGTCTAGTAGTTTCAAGAGAACTTTTCCAGACGACTCCTTATTCAAGTCGTTCACCCCTACCAAGTTGAATACTAAATCACTACCCGGTTTCAAGGGCTCGAGATGTTTGGTATAACGACGATCCGCTAAATCGATAAAGACTGCCGAGGGGGCGAAACAATGCTTGAACCAGCGGAAAGCCGGTGAAGGTTCCAAATCCTTGATATCATTGATGAACCAATCTCCCGTGAAACCATAATTATTGGTCAAATGACAAAAAGCCAAGATTCCGCCTACCGAACGTTCCGAACGCAGCCATTCCGTCTCAAGTTCCAACCAATATGCCTGCAATTCACGACATTGTTCCGGAGTGGCATTCTCGCCAAGATAGTAATTGTAATTGTTAAGTGTCAATTTCGAGGGCCGTCCATCACGCCATAACCAAATCCATCCGTACTCATTCACCAACTGAGGAACGCCCGCATCTAGTATAGAAGAGAAACCTACCCAATTCTCATGCAATGCACCTAAGTTATAGGGATTGTTTTTGAAATAGTCGTTCAGTTCGCTGGAATGCATCAACGTAAGCGCACGATAAGGGTGTGGCTCATCCATCTCATCGTTCGTCCCCATCTGATCTGATGTCATGTAACCGGCATCCCAGATCCGGGTCGGGTCTAATTCCTTTAGTTTGGGAATCAGCGTATTTCCTATATAACTGTCCCAGTTCTCATTGATCGCATCCCAGATCACGATACTGGGATGATTCCCATCGCTCCATACCCAATTCGTATACTCCTTACGTACCTGTTCATCCCATCCATGATTTTGCCAATATAGCCACTCATTCTGTAATACGATACCATACTCGTCGCAAAGGTCATACCAGAAGTCAGGTACAATTCCTACACATATTCGCATAGCGTTCCAATCGATTGACTTTGGCAGGTCTACCATCAGCTTCTTCACCCATTCCCGGTCCCAAGCCAACGCTTGACAATCCGGGTCCTCAAAGAAACGTTGAAGCGTGATATTGGAGCCTCGTAAGTAGAATTTATCCCCATTAAGCGTAAAGAATTTACCTTTTCTCGAAAAATCACGCATACCGAAGTTCACGGAATAACGATCTACAAGCTCATCTTGGTCATACACCGAGACCTCACCTTCGTACAAGAAAGGGGAATCAGGAGTCCAAGCCTTCGGATTATCCAAAGAGATACTCGTTTCGAAATAAGTCCTATTATCCCGCTTAGCCTCACCTTCAATCATTTTCTTTCCTACTATCCTCCCTGTAGTCTTCTCCTTGACACAGTACTCAATCTTACAAGAATCCTTCATTTTATCCCCATACAACATTTGGGGTGGATACAAACTTCTCACCAAGGTCTTAACTGTCACCAATCCTTTAGCCAGAGAAGGCAGGAATAAAACTTTATCGACCCGCATCTTACCAGTAGCCGTAATGAACACGTCATCCCAGATTCCGGGTAGGTAATGGACTTTCTCCTTATCCGTTCCGCCGGCGGCCTCGCTAGGCAACCACGCCCGGTCGCCCACCTGAATCAATATCTCATTGTCCGAACCATATTTTACGGCACTCGTAATATTAAAATCCATTGGAGTATAGCATTCCATAGAAGCCCCCACTTCATGCCTATTCACGAAGACTCGTGTAACATATTGGCTTTTCTTTATCGTAAGGAATAATTGCTCATCCTTAAATTTCTCATCGATAAATACTTTCCGCTTATACCAATTATACATCGGCGTATAATCTCTCTCTAAGAAATTAAACTGTTCCACCAGCTCCACGCCGTCAGGTTTCTTAAAGAATTTCTCGTATTGAGAGATTTTAGGCCTCGCTAAATGCACCAATCCCGGAACCGGTATCTTACGGGTATATTTCCGTGGAGGAAAAGCCAGTTCCGTTTGATCGAAATCCCATTCCCCATTTAATGAGATCGTTGTCCTCCCATCATCGGCCCAAGCGAATACAGATAGGAAACAACACATAATTAAAATTATTCTTTTCATGACATCCGATTTATTTAACTCTTTCACGAAGGCAAGTTACAATTATTAAAGACATAAACTTTATAGAAATTTACCTCCTGCTTTTAGAATCTTATCAAAATATAAGAATGATCGTAATACATACCATCCCAAGATTAAAGTCGTTTCAACAATTTGGCCGCTACCTCATTATTCTTCATGAGAGACGCATCAATCGGAGAAGAACGGATGATGGAAGTCAAGCGTTTATGCCATTCCACATCCCGCCACATTCCAACAAACTGAGGTCCGCAAAAATTACTGGTCGCTACACCGACCCACATACCCGTACGGGCAGCCGTAATAGCTCCTAACTCGCAAAGATCCTTTATCCAATCCCATTTCAATAAAGGCCAATCCTTATAATCCACCAATCCCCAACATTCTGTCGTAACGAGAGGACGGCGATTCTTCCGGGCCACGGAAGCCATAAGCTCGATCTTATCAGTCAACAATTTCTGCCAATATTCAGGTCTTTCCCGATAAACCCGTTCCGCGTTTTTCACCACATTCTTATAATCATCCGGTGAAAAACGATTGTAGCCATATCCCACCAGCTTATAAAATTCTCCACCATTCTGTTGGGCCATCCAAATATGATGCTCATACAAATCAAGAAAAGAGCAATCCACCTCTTCATATTTCTTGACATCCCCATGATCAAAAGAATATAAGAATGGCATATCCGGATATACTTGTCGCATCTTCTCCAACGAGGTTTTCATCCATCGTAAGGATTCCTCCTTATACCAATTTCCCCAACCGACATTCGGATATGTCTTAGCGAAAAAAGGAGCCCACGAATCACCGGGCCATTCATTGCAAAGATCCACATAAAGGATCGTATCCAATAGTCCCTCTTCTTCGATCGAACGAAGGGTTGTCAGCCAGCAATCCGCCAATTTCTCCGGTGTATCCAATTTCAGGCAAACCTCATCCACATCGAGACGATACCAAGAAGAAAGCCCGACCTTAATATCCCGCTCCTTACATTTCGACAAGAACAAGTTCAAATTCGGTTGAACTTGTACCTCATTCATATCCGGACTTCCCCAATCTTGCTGATTCCAAACTTCTTTAAGTAACCATTTCTTCATTGGATTCTCCGCCATTAAATGAGGATAAGCATCAATACGTATCGCATTATACCCCCGTTCCGAGAGCTCGTCCAATACTTGGTCCCAGTCCTCATAACCGGCTCCGGGCCAACGCCTCTCCAACCAAGAAAAATCCCACATGGTGATTGCCCGGGGCGAGATTTCTCCTTTCCCGGCAAAAGCCATTTCTCTTTTAGTTGATGCCTTTGATAAATCAAAAGCCACTAAGCCGCCTAATGCCGCAACTGCTGTTTGTCTAATAAATACTCTTCTATCCATATTATATTATTTTATCTTTCGGGTGTCCTCCTTTTCTCCAAAAAGTCTCGATCTTCTCCAATGAAACTCCTTTCGTTTCCGGTACATAGAAATATCCCCAAATAATCGCCACAATTCCAATAAACGCATAAAATAAGAACGCTCCTGCCGGATTCCCTTGGCTTTCGCCATTGATCGTTAAATCGGTTCCCGGTATTGAGAATACCTTCAGTATCTTGAAAAAGGTAAACGATACGATCGCATTGAAAAACCAGACGGACAATGAACCGAGAGAAGCCCCCAGCCCTCTTAACTTTTGTGGAAACACTTCCGACACAATCAACCAACCTAGAGGCCCGATGCTGATAGCGAAAAATCCCACATATAAGAAAATAAGGACAATGGAAAGCCATTTCCCAGAATCCCCTAATTGGGCGGCGAATATAAAAGAGGTAGCGAGTAGCGACAAGGAAATCACGATACCGCTCAACCCCAGAAAATAAAGTTTACGCCTTCCCAGCCGATCTACGAAGTAGACAGACAACAACGTGAATAATAAATTGACAACACCTACCCCGACAGAGGCCCCAATCGCAGAGACCGCACCATTGAAACCGGCCATCAAAAAGATTTTAGGGCTATAATAAATCACGGTATTGATACCTACAAATTGCTGGAAAAACATAATACCGATAGCGATAACTAACGCATTCCGTAACCAAGGCTGGGCCAGATCCTTAAAACATCCTTGTCGCTCATCATTCTTTCGCGTTTCATTCCGCATCTGCTCAAATGAGACATTTACTTGATCCGGATGCTCGATCATCTTTAAGACCGATAAACTCTCCTCCTCCCTGCCAACGGACATCAACCACCTTGGAGAGGGTGGAACCAGCAACATACCCACGAACAAAATAATAGCGGGAATCACCCCCACATAAAACATCGGCCTCCAACATGAAACAGACGTCTCATCCGCAAAATACAAATCCGAAAGATAAGATACCAGAAGCCCGATCGTAATCATCAATTGGAACATGGCGACAAACATCCCCCGTGACTTCGCCGGGGAAACTTCCGCAATATAAAGAGGTACGGCAAAAGAAGAGATCCCGATAGCCACTCCCAAGAATAAACGGGCGGCAATCAAGTGGTAAATGTCCGGAGCCCAACCCGATCCTAACGCACCGAAAGCGAAAATAACAGCCGAAGTCAAAATGACTTTTCTACGTCCTATGCGATCCGTCAATTTACCACAACACAGCGCTCCCAGAATAGCTCCCAGCAAACCGGAGGAAGTAACTACCTCCACCATACTATCGTCTATACCAAAATCTTTCTGGAAAAAAGGAATCGCCCCGGAAATCACGCCGGTATCAAAACCAAACAATAGTCCTCCCATAGCGGCGACAATCGCTATTACATAAATCATCCAATATCTATAGCTCGTGTTTTTCATGTTTTTCTTGTGTATTTAATCCATCTATAAACTCAAGGCTCGAAATCACGCCATACCTCCGCCTTCAACGCCGGATTAGGCACATATAAGAAAATCTCCGGATTTTCCTCGAATTGTCTGTAAATAGATACCCCTTTCCGAATATCTAAAGAAATATAATCCGAAGGAGATTTACAAATCAAATGAGAGGAATCGTACATCGAATTTGCGATCCATTCCAATTCATCGCTTCCATTAAATACAGGAAACCAAGCGATTCCCCTGTGTTTACGAACCCCCTCATACACAAAACCATAATCTCTATCGCACCACGCCCCGAAAGTCAAAGGTAATCTCGGATTTGCGCTAATCGTCGCATGTACCCAATAGGGAGGAACGATCACTACATCCCCCGGAAAGGCATGTACCGCATAACATCGACCGGGCTGATCCTCCGCATACTCCTGCATATAAATAATCGCCTCTCCCGACCAAATCTCATAGATCTCCGGCGTAGACCAACCGCTATAAGGAGATATCTTATGAATATGCCCTTGACTTCTGACTGGCTCCTGCCCCAATTTACCAGCGCTATATGTCACTACCCCGAATAACAAATGTAACTTATTCAGCAACGCACGATGTTCTTCCTTGCCGACATCCATAGCGATCGAGTAAACCTGCTCCGGTCCCTTGCATTGAGGATCACGCAAACTAGCCCGTATATCTTCCAGCCGGCGAATCTCGACCTCCGGACCAAATACACCCGCCCCATAGGTAAACCCCATAGGCGATTGAACCGGTGTTATATCAATTCCTTTATCAAATACAAATCCGTTCATTTTGCTGTTGTTTTACCATGAAATACTCCAAGCCGAATAAAGCGGCGTCATCGCCCAAGATTGCCGGGACAATCGGGACTTTCCCGGAAGGACACCAAGCCAACTCATCCACTCGTTTGCTGATATAAGGGATAATCACCTCTTGGCTTTTTAAAATCCCCCCACCTAGAATCACGACTTCCGGATCATAAGCATGTATATAGGTTATTATCGCTGACGCCCAGATATCCATACATTCATTCCTAATTAATAAAGCATCTTCATCCCCCTCCTGCGCTAACCTAAAAATGCGCTTGAAATCATAGACATCCGCATCTCGTTTAAACGATTCCGATAAAAGGGCATGCTCCCTGACAATGGTCGGTAAGAAGAAAGAGGAAGACAGAGCTTCTACACAGCCTTTATTCCCGCATGAACATCGACGGCCCTTATAATCCAACACAAAATGTCCTCCCAAAGAACCCGCTTGAAAATGCTGTCCATACAGAAGCCGTCCATCGATCACGACTCCCGTACCGATACCGGTTCCGATTGTCATCATGACCACATTGTTCTTTCCCCGGGCCGCACCCTGCCACCATTCTCCGGCTACGGCCAAACGAGCGTCATTATCCATGCAGAAAGGAACTTCCCAATTCTCCCATGCCCATTTATCCAGACTGATCGAACAGGCATCATCATACTTCTCATTCGTAGAGATTACCCGGTTATGAATTGGATCTACCAGCCCGGGAAAAGCCAAGCCGATACAACGAAGCGCCGCCACATCAATACGCCAAGCGGCCAACAACCGATCGATCGCCTCCTTTATCTTAGGTAAGTTCGGAGCTAATCCCAAAGCCAGACGGGAAGGTAATCTCACACAGTCTACGATCTCACCATCAGACAATAGTCCGATTTTTACGACCGTCCCCCCTAAATCTATCGCTATCGTATACATAAGCTATCGCAATTTAGGGGTACCGTTCACTTCTACCAATCGGGCCGAGAAGCCCTTATTCGCAATCTCTTCATAATTATGCCCGGCATCCGAAGGCCAGCACGCGGCAAATGACAAGACGCTATTTCCAGTATTAGCTACCCGGTGCGCTACACCGCCCGGTATATAATGCAGGCTACCCGGCATCATCCTTTCCGCCCACGTATTCCGCTCTCGGTCCATCAAGATCAACATACCTTCGCCTTCCAATCCCCAATAATACTCCGAACGATCCTCTTGTTGATGAAAATGGCCTTTCGTCATGAAATACTCATCTCCCACCTTTCCCGGATATAATTGAGTAATACCAAAATAAAGCCCTCCCGGAGTGCCTTCCCGCTCCGGTAAATAACTATATACCTCGTATGCTAATTGATCTAATGATAATTGGGAATAAGCATCTTGATTCTCAAAAATTCCGGCAAGCTCGCCTAAAGTTCTCCGGCTCTTTACCACACCTTCCCCCTTTAACTCATTTTGAAAAAATGACAAGGATGGGATTACAATCTTTTTATGTTCCATGATATTCTATTTTACGATACAACTTATATCGCAAAAATAGATCGAATACCTTGGGCTTTATTTTAGTATTTTTCCAAACAACTATGAAATCCTGTCCTTATTCTCCATCCAGGCGCTCCTTATATTTTTTCTGGTACTCGGATGGAAGCATATTCGTGGTTTTCTTAAATTGGCCGATGAAGTTGGATAGATTATTGAGTCCGGCCTCGGAGCTAATCGTGGATATCTTCAGGTTTCCCTCTATCAATAGTTTTTTCGCATGTCCTATGCGCATGTCATTCAGGTACTCCACGAAAGTCTTCTTGGTCCGTTTCTTGAAATAACGACAAAAAGCGGTCGGAGTCAAGCCTACCAAAGCGGCGACTTCCTCCAGCTTCACTGGAGACGTGAAGTTCTTCACCAGATATTTATAGACCTTATTGAAACGCTCGAAATCGTCCGAGTTGACCGTTTCCGTAAACCCCGTACTGGCTAATATCTCATATTCTTCGGAAGTCGCCATTAATTCCAGTAAAGCAATCAATTTGATCACCCTACTCGCTCCCGTCTCATTGGCGGATTGGCTGATCAGCTCGGCAATCTTCTTCCGGGACTTACCCACAAACTTAATTCCTCTACGGGAACGCTCTATCAATTCCCGGATATTATTCATCTCCGGAAGACGGATTAAATTAGGTTCAAAAATCTGACGCTTGAAGAACAAGCAAATACAAGTAGCCCGCAAGCCAGAGCTCTTATCGAAATAAACAGGGTCGTTTCTCCACTCATGTGGCAGTTGAGGGCCGATCATACAAACATCACCCTCGAAATATCCTTCCACATGATCCCCGACAAAGCGAGTACCCGTACCACTTGTGATATACATTATCTCAATAGCCGGATGGTAGTGCCAAGGCACTATAAAATGCGGTAGATCCTCCACATAGAAATGAATGTGACTATCTATCGGGAATGGCAGTTCTTGAAATAATGGTTTCATAAGCTTTATACTAAAGGTTTCAACCTCTCGATCAGTTCATCCCCAAGCGCCCGTTTATTCACGATATGTTCCTGCACGGCGGTAACAAACGGATTATTCACGAAATCTCCTCGAACACCCTCGAAATCCTGTTGTTTTTCCTTGTTGGAACCATCCACACCGAAACCGATCATAGAAGTCAAAGAGAATTCCTTACGGGCATCCTCATAAAGCATCTCATCCAAGCGGATCACACATTCTTGCCAACGACGAACCAGATCAATAATCTCCGCGGCGGAAATCGAACGGAGATCCACCCCATAATAACGTTCGATCATCTCGTAGGCCCATGTCCATTCCAAGGAATAATAACGTCCGTGAACCAAACGGAAAAAGCATTCCACATCCTCTAAGGAAGCGATTTCCCCCTGTTCGATATCTTGCAACAAAGCATCTAGCGGTTCCCTCGGGAGGATCAAGCCCGCCAAGTCCAGCCATTCCCCGGAGCCTTTGGATTCCGTAGGACGCAATTGCTCCCAGACCTCTTCCATAGAACAATAGGTCGTACCTTCCAAACGCTTGATTAACGAGTTACCAAAGAACTTATTAATTGCCATGCCATAAAAGTTCAACGCATTCCGGAGGGAGGAACCTTTTATACGAGTATTCTGATAATAATAAATCTCGGAAGTCTCTCCAACCAATGCTTGTAGGTTTTTCAAGATATCCACCGCTTTCAGCATCTTCTGGATCGTATAGGGACTCAATAGATTATAGTTAATCATATCCAAGCGATCCGGGTCCGTACGTTTATCACGCTTCGGCCATTTCTGGGCATCACGGATCGTACCTACGCTGCGAAGATTAATTCCCGGAACTAAGTAAGTCTCATCATCCTTCTCTATTAAATAGGAGAATGGAATATCGGAAGTATCGCTATGATGATGATGGCGGCCCATTACCAAAGAGAAAGCGCCAATACGAGCCGGCCAAAGAATATACGAGTCGCTGGTCGTCTTGGAACCACGTTCCACGATCCCTTGATGGATCGGTCCCAGCTTATACATATGATTACTCTGGTTGGAGCCACTTCCCGCGTTCAAGAACGAATACATTCCCGCTATCAGCAAACTGCTCTTATGCATAGACACCGTAAACGGACCGGCGAAAATAGCGCAAGCCTCCCCATTCTCGAAAGCGCAGTTGCTGAACAACAAGGAATCATGGGCCGAGAAGTTATGCGTCACTTGGCAAGCCTGTCCGATAAAGCAACGGATAATCTTAGCGGCATCCGCGATCTTGGCTCCCGAAGAGACAATGAAATCTTGCGCGATCACACTATCCCCGATAAATACCGGGGCCTCTCTCTTACTATTTACGGAACCATTTTCCAGACGTGCGCTATTCTCTATGGTCGCATAATCACCAATCTTCACGTTACGGATCGTACCGGTATTGACAATCTTGACCTTATCGCCAACCGTTCCCTCCGTAGAGGCGATACCCTCCGTATAAGCGGTAATCATATCCCGCAAGCGTTCGATCAAGGCCGGACGATGGCGGTACAAAGCGATAATATAAGCCAATGAAGCCGACAGGCCATCGTAAATCGGAACCTCACGCCCGCCGGTCTCATTCAAGACCGACACCTCGACATTATTCCCGAACGTAGCCTTGCCTTCCACCAACATAACATTTATATTCTGGATAAAGCAGTCATCACCGATCCGGTAATTAGCGATATAATTCTGTACGTTCTCAATCAACACGTTATCCCCCAACGTGCAATTATGTAGGGTAACATGACGAAGCCCGCTATGCTTTACCAATCCTCCCGGCAGGGTAAAAATCTTACGAAAGGCTCCTAACTTAACCACTCCTGAAAAACGTACGTGGTTCACATATTCAATATCAAACACCTCTGGAACCCAAACTTGATTCCAATCATCGGCCCGGCAAGCCTGAGATCGCAAGGTGGCGATCTCATCCGGCCGCAAATTTCTCAAATGATTCATTGGTACTAATTTTGTAAGACTCTACTCTTCATCGTATTGCTGAAAGAGGAAGTCATTGTAAGGGAAACGGGTGATATGGATTTGTTTGACCCGTTCATACAACATCTCTTTCAACGCCTCTATATTCGTACGTTCCTTGGCGGAGATAAAGATGCAATTATCTTGCAATTTTCCCATCCACGTACGTTTCAGTTCATCCAGATCGATATTCTCACGACCACGAGGGGTCAAATCATCTTCCTCTTTCGGGACAAAGGTAAATGCGTCCACCTTATTGAAAACCATGATCATCGGTTTCTCGGTCTTATCGATCTCCGCCAACGTACGGTTCACGACCTCTATTTGCTCCTCAAAAGTCGGGTGTGAGATATCCACGATATGTACCAGCAAATCCGCCTCCCGTACCTCATCCAAGGTAGATTTAAAAGATTCCACCAACTCGGTCGGTAACTTACGGATAAATCCGACCGTATCAGACAGCAAGAACGGCAAGTTCTCGATAATTACCTTGCGTACGGTCGTATCTAGCGTAGCGAACAACTTATTCTCGGCAAAGACCTCACTCTTGCTCAATAAGTTCATCAAGGTAGATTTACCTACGTTCGTATATCCGACCAACGCTACACGTACCATCTTACCCCGGTTTTTCCGTTGTACGCTTTTTTGCTTGTCAATATCCACCAGCTCTTTCTTCAATCGTGCGATCTTATCCAAGATAATACGTTTATCAGTCTCCAACTGTGTCTCACCCGGACCACGCATACCTACGCCGCCTCGCTGACGCTCCAAGTGTGTCCACAGACGAGTCAAGCGGGGTAACATATATTTATATTGTGCAAGCTCCACCTGTGTCTTCGCATGGGCGGTCTGTGCACGGCTAGCGAAGATATCCAAGATCAAGCTCGTACGATCCAAGATTTTCACCTGCAATTCTTTCTCAATATTACGGAGTTGCTTCGGACTCAGCTCATCATCAAAGATCACCAAACCGATCTCATTCTCTACCACATACTCCTTAATTTCCTGCAATTTACCGGTCCCGACAAAAGTGACGGAATTCGGGTAATCCATTTTCTGGGTAAAACGCTTTACCGCATCCACCCCTGCCGTATCGGCCAAGAAAGCCAATTCGTCCAGATATTCCTTAACTTTTTGCTCATTTTGCTCAGGGGTAACCAAACCCACCAAAACGGCCTTCTCGGTCTGTGCCTCAGATATGATAAATTCTTTCATGCCACAAAGATATATTATTTCAATTATTTACGTATATTCGCGAACATATTTACAAATATAAATCAACTTAGCTATGAAAAAGAGAATTTGGCATCTATCCAGACGCGTTGTCGTTTGTACGGTATTCCTATTCGTACAACAATTTATCCAGTCACAAGTTTCAAATCCGTCTACATGGGAAAGCTTTGTGCAAAGTAACGCAAATATATCTATTCGAGATACGTTTCGGATGCAGACATTTGAGGGACTTGCTTCTGATAATTGGGATTATGCCATTACAGGTGAAGCCCTTATTGAAGATATCTCCGGCGTGAAAGATATTCCTAACAGCCACGGAAACTACGGGTTACGAATGCCAATGAATACGCAAGCGGCTTTCGAGCATTTCACGTTAACAGATCATCAAGATATAAAAATCAGTATACGGAAAGGGGGCATCCATTTAATGCTCGGAGAAAAGATGCAAGTTAAGACTTACCGCCCTAACAAACCAGAATATGTGTCGATCATAACTTTAAATAAAGACGATGCTACTGCTTCATTCGAAAAGACGGATATAGGCAGCAATCCCCCGGGATTGGATATTATCGTCCCCACACAGGCCGCCAATACCAAAAACGGCTATTATTATGTAGACAGCGTTTACGCACACGGCATGATTCCTACCTATTCCCTATTTACCGGAAACAGCGATTGGAACCATGAGGATCGCTGGAGCCACCTACCCGCCTACCGTCACCGCAACGCCTTGATTAACGGCAATATCTCCATAAATACAAATATCAGCTGTAAAGATATCTTTATTGGCAATGGAAATATCCATATTTTACCAACCGGAAATCTATCCGCAAATAACCTTACCATCTATCCTAATGATGGTATCTTGGCGTCTTCCTCCACCTTGCGATCGTCTGGAACTATTAACATCTCCGGCAAAATAACAATCGAGAAGACCTTCGCTCAAAAAGGCAAATGGTATTTTATCTCCTTCCCCTTCGATGTATTCGCTTCCGGCATAGACCCGGATTTCCAACTGGGTGATGACAAAAGCGATACAAACGGTAATTACTTTTACGTACAAACCTATAACGGAGAAAAGCGAGCTAATTCACAAAGCCCTTCCAACAACTGGGAAGTCATACCACAAACAATAATCAATACATCCCAGCCCATCTTCAAGAAGAACAAGGGATACCTAATCGCTATTGACGCTTCCGCCGATCGTCAGAACCTTCGTTTCTCCTCGAAAGCAGGAGATATCCCTATAGATTTCGGAAAAAACGGTCAAGCCTCTATTCCGGTAAGCATTAACAACCAAAGCCAGAACCAGAATCATAACGGCTGGTATCTATGCGGTAATCCTCTGCCGGCTCCTTTATCTCTTAGTCAAATAGAATCAAACTCGGCCTTAGACGGATACATTTATATATATGACGGCTCCACCTACCAACCCTACGTGATCGGTAGCGATTTCGCCATCCCTCCATTCTCCGCTTTCTTTGTCAAAGCGAATAAAAGTACCAGCCTATCTGTATATAATACATCCGAACCAGCCAATTATAAATTATTATCAACGAACGCACCCATATCTTTCCCGACATCGGAACCTCAAGCCCGACAAGATTCCCCTGTTTCCAATCAAGTATTTTCATTTCCGGAATTAAGCTATCAGCTAGAGAACAAGACTTTATTCATTACTAATCTTCCATCCCCCGGTAAAGTCGAACTGTTTACTCCGGCAGGCATATTAGTATTCACGCAAGCGGTACAGGCAGGGAACCCTATCCTCCCGATTCCCCTCCCACAAGGTTTATATATCTTAATTATTCAAACAGAACATTATCGGGCACAGTACAAATGCGTTTTAACCTCCTAAAGCCCGAAACAATCTTATATCTTTGCCCTGTTTTTAGAATAAAACGAATATGAAGAAGATCAATATCACAACAATTGCCTTACTTGTTTACTTAATCGTAATGAGTATCATCGGCTGGCCGGGAAACAATCCCGGAAACAATTATACCGAATATTTCTTGATGATCGGCGCTACGCTCGTCATCATCATCCTTCTACGCTATCTGCAAGTCAAACGTCTGAGAATGCGAGATAAGTGGAATAAAGACGATGATCCTGCCAAGCAATAAAAACACAGCCTGTTTTTCTTCACAGAAGAACAGGCTGAATGAACTTTATTTTATTACACTAGTATTAATATTACTGCTTTTTCGCCCTCACAGGCTACTTGAATGTCTCATAAAGACTACGCACAGTATAAATTATTCGATTATAAATAAGTACAATCTTAACAGGACACACACACCACTTGTTTCGCTTACTTTCTTAAAATGAGTTACTTTCATAATTCTTACATTTTATTCACTAGTACTAAAACGTCATTAACCAATACGCAAAAGACAGCCAATATCATTTTTGTAATCGTAGCCTAATCGTCATATCCCTGAAAGGCAATACAATCGTGAACATATTTTTAATAACATAGACATATCATCGTAATATAATCACACGTCCTTTGCGTTCTGAAAAAATAGATTAATTCTAATATATTTTAAGGACAAAAGGATGGACAACAGAAATTACTTTACGATGGCGATTCCCGCTCTTTTGCTAGGCGTAGCATACTTACAGCCAATCAATGCGGCATCGGCGGAGGATCTGCCAAACGTTACTGGACGAATGACGATCACTCAACAGACATTCACGGTAAGTGGCGTAGTCACCGATACGAACGGAGAACCAATTATCGGGGCTAACGTGATTGAGAAAGGGACTACAAATGGAGCCGTAACCGATTTTGACGGCAAATTTTCTCTCTCGCTGCAAAACAAGCAAAGCATATTGGTCGTTACTTATATCGGTTATAACACCAAGGAGATTCCAGCCGGGAATGGTTCTCCCCTCACGATCCAATTGCAGGATGACACCCAGAACCTAGACGAGGTTATCGTGGTAGGTTATAGTGTACAGAAGAAAAAAGACCTTACCGGTGCTGTTTCCGTACTGGAGGTAGGCGATCTGAAAGATACCCCGGTATCCAGTGTAGATCAAATGATGCAAGGTAAATTGTCCGGCGTAAACGTAATCCCGGATAATATGCCCGGCGGAGGCGTAGCGGTACGTGTACGCGGTTTCAGCACGATCCGTAACAATGATCCGCTTTATATCATCGATGGCGTACCAGTAGAGGGCGGCATCAATTTTCTCAACCCGAATGATATCGAAAGTATGCAGGTATTGAAAGATGCTTCTTCCGCTTCCATCTATGGCGCACGTGCGGCAAACGGCGTGGTTATCATCAGTACAAAAAAAGGGAAGGAAGGTACTTTCCGGGTAAACCTAGACGCTTACGTGGGAGTACAAACCTCGGCAAAACAGATGCGTATGCTAAACGCCCAAGAATATGGTGACTTATTATGGCAGGCACAGCGTAACGACGGGAAATCACCAGTAAGCGACGTGTATGGCTCCGGCGAGACCGCCGTAATTCCGGAATTCCTTGACGCAGATCACCGCCTTCCCTCGGGAGACGTGGATTGGGTTGACGAGATCATGCAAAAAGCCATGGTCCAGTCCTATAACCTCTCTCTGGCGAAAGCAGATAAAGTTAGCAGCCACTTGTTCTCCCTAGGCTATTTCAACCAAGACGGTCTTATGAAATATACTGGTTTCGAACGTATATCCGGACGTTTCAACAATGAGTTCAAGCTCTTCAACGATCGTTTGAAAATCGGTGAGAACGCCACATTATCACATGCGTGGGGAACCTCGGTCACCAATAACGCCGCACTGGGAGGTATGTTATACAACGCCTATAAGACCGTATCCATTACCCCTGTTTACGATCTGGACGGGAATTTCGGCAGCAACCCGATCGCCGACATCTCCAACCCGTTAGGCGAATTATACCGTAATAAGGATAATAAAGATCGTACCACCCGTCTATTCGGTAATCTATTCGCCGAACTGAATATCCTAGAGGGACTTTATTTCAAGACCAACTTCGGAGCGGATTACAAAAACCTGTATAAACGAAGCTTCAAGGCCAAATACAACGAATTGAACACCCAGCAACCCTTGAGTACGTTGAGCACGCAAAACCGTTGGAACTTCAATTGGGTATTCACGAACACGTTAAACTATTTACGGACATTCGATAAACATACGATCGGAGCCTTATTAGGTATCGAGACAAACCGTTATCAAGAGGAATACTTCTCCGCCTCCCGTGAAGGCTTTGCCTCGGATGACGATAACTTCCATTTCCTCGATGCGGGCGATAGTGGCTCCCAGAAGAACGCAGGTTCTGCCTTTACTTCCAAGATGATGTCTTATTTCGGTAAAATTGATTATAATTTCGACAACCGCTACTTATTCGCAGCCACGTTCCGACGTGACGGATCTTCTAAACTTGGTAACAATAAATGGGGTAATTTCCCGGCTGTCTCCGCAGGCTGGCGTATCAGTAGCGAACCGTTTTATGATATTCCGGCTATCAGCAACATGAAAGTCCGCATAGGTTGGGGACAAAACGGCAACTCTGATATCCCGGCTTATTCTACGATCGATTCTTACATGAGTAATCCGAACCACTCCAACTATCCGATCGACGGTAGCCAAAGTTCCGTGACAACCGGATACACCCAAACCCGTTACGGTAACGCAAACCTGAAATGGGAGACCACCACGCAAACTAATGTCGGGCTGGATCTAGGCTTCCTAGATAACAGCCTAACCGTTGTGCTGGATTGGTTTAACAAAGATACCAAGGACTTATTATGGGAGCGTCCCTTGATCGGTACCGTGGGGGGTACGAACCAAACGGTATGGGACAATGTCGGGAAAATGCGTAACCGGGGTTTCGAAGCTGAGGTCAGCTACAATAAGAGCATCAATAAAGATTTCGGGTTCAATGTCGCCTTCAATATGTCCGCTATCAAAAACAAGATGACTGAATTAGACGGTGATGTCTCCTATATCGGACTGCCTACCAGCGTGATTCACTCCCTCAACTTCGATCAAGAGGTTTCTCGTTCCGCCATCGGACAACCAATCGGCTCTTTCTACGCTTATAAAGAAGACGGTTTATTCCAGAGCGAGGCGGAAATCAAATCATATACCAATAATAAAGGCGAACTGCTCCAACCTAACGCAAAACCGGGTGATATCAAGTTCGTAGACGTAAACGGAGATGGCGTAATAGACGGTAACGACCGTGACTATATCGGTAACCCGCTCCCCGATGTCACGGCAGGCCTTACATTAGGAGTCAACTTCCATAATTTTGACCTCAGTCTATTCTTTCAGGGAATGTTCGGAAACGATGTATACGACTTGACCCGTTATGTGGGTGATTTCTACAATCAATCGCAATACAACAAAAACAGCCGTGTCGTTAATGCATGGACACCAACCAACACGAATACGGACATACCCCGTGTCACCATGGACGATCCGAACAATAACATCCGGCCCTCGTCTTACTATGTGCAAGACGCTTCTTTCGTTCGCTTAAAGAACATGAAAATCGGTTATTCCGTACCTCAGTCCATCCTATCCAAGATTAAGTTCAATAGCTTGTATATCTATGCGCAAGCAACCAACTTATTCACGATCACCGGATACGACGGTATCGATCCGGAAGTGGGATTGCAAAGTTACTCCAGTGACTACCGTAACCTAGATATGGGTGTGGACCGCGGCATCTATCCGTTATCCCGCACCTTCACCTTTGGAGTAAACGTAAGTTTTTAATCATCAAACAACAACAAACAAGAATATGAAGAAAATGATTATAGCGGCCTGTGCCGTATTCGCATTGACATCATGCAGCGATTTTCTGGAAGAGACACCTGTAGGCGAACTGACTCCCGAACAAGCACAAGATCCCAATAACATCGAGGGATTGATTATCTCCGCCTATTCCATCCTAGACGGCCAGATGGACGATGCCAGCTCCGGCTTGAATTCAGGATGCTCCAACTGGCAATTTGGCGATGTGATCTCAGACGATACCTACAAAGGCGGAGGTGGTACGGGAGACCAGAACCCGGTTCACTTGATGGAAATCTTCCATATCGACCCGACTATCCAAGATTACAATCGGAAATGGCTAGCCTTATACGAGGGCGTGAACCGCTGTAACCAAGCGATCCGTATCCTCAAAGGCAGCGATTATGATAAAAAGGAGACCCGTATCGCCGAGATGCGTTTCCTGCGTGCCCATTTCTATTTCAACTTAAAGATCATCTATAACCAGATCCCATATTTCGACGAGAGTGTCAGCGATCCTTCCGCGTTCGCCTCTATCTCGAATAAGGAGTATACATCCGATCAATTATGGGAGAAGATACTGAATGATTTTAAGGCCGCCTACGAAGGTCTCCCGGATTCCCAGCCGGATGTGGCACGTCCATGTAAGATGACGGCCCGGGCTTATATGGCTAAAGTTTACTTGTTCCAAGGCAAATGGCAGGAATGCGCTACAGCGACGGATGAGGTGATCAATTCCGGCAAATACCAGCTACTCCCCGACTTCCGGAATATCTTCTTGCCAGAAAATGACAACTGCTCTGAAATTTTATTTTCAGTCCAAGCCTCTATCAACGATGGCTCCCCGAACAACTACAACGGAAATCCGGGCGACCGTTTGTTACCTCCGGGAGGCCCTTATCCCAACTATGGTTTCCTTCGTCCTTCCCAAAACCTAGTAAACGCTTATAAGACCGACTCCAACGGCTTGCCTTTGGAAGACGGCATAGACGTTTCGGAAAATGATTATGTAGACACCCGCCTAGACCACACAGTAGCCCGCCCCGGAATCATGTTCCTAGATGTCCAACTCTATGACTGGACTCCTCGTGAGGCTACGGTTTACGGTCCGTATAGCCCGAAAAAACGTATTGTCTCCAAGAACTCAAGTTACTATTTGGCTATCTGGCCATACGTAAACGCATTGAATGTTTATATTATTCGATATGCGGACGTGTTATTGTGGCGTGCCGAAGCTGCTATCGAACTAGGCGATTTAGCTACCGGATTGAAATACATCAACCAAGTTCGCGAGCGTGCCATGAACAGCCAGACCGTAAAAACCGCTGACGGGACAGCGGATGCCGCCAAATACCGGATCGGATTATATCCGTCATTTTCCGACAAAGAGGAGGCGATCCGAGCCTTACGTACCGAACGACGTCTGGAATTCGCCTTAGAAGGTGAACGTTTCTTTGATCTAGTCCGTTGGGGAATCGCCTCAGACGTGATGAACACTTATTTCGAGCATGAGAAGACATTCCGCTCTCATCTCCAAAATGCCCGTTTCATCAAAGGGACCCACGAATACGGCCCGATACCGCAAGCGGTTATAGACCTTGCGAAAAATGGAATCATCGAGCAAAACCCAGGATATTAATGGGAATGCTCCCATTCTTCTTAAAAGAAATAGCTCCTATCCGAATATTCGGGCAGGAGCTATTTACATTTGTCTTTATATCGTCTCTTTATAACTTATCCCTTAAAAACCTACCGGTATAGGATGCCTCGCAAGCCGCTATCTCCTCCGGTGTGCCGGCACAAACCAGCTGTCCGCCGGCCTTTCCGCCTTCCGGTCCTAAATCAATCACATAATCCGCGCATTTGATCACATCCATATTATGCTCGATAATTACCACGGAGTGGCCTTTCTCGATCAAGGCATTGAAAGCTTTCAATAAAGTCTTGATATCATGAAAATGTAAACCGGTCGTAGGCTCGTCGAAAACGAACAAGGTAGGTTGCTGCTTCTCTTGGCCTAAGTAATAAGCCAGTTTCACACGTTGGTTCTCACCACCGGATAAAGTGGAGGAAGTCTGTCCCAGCTTGATATAGCCCAAACCTACGTCTTGCAGCGGTTTCAAGCGTTTCACGATCTTCTTTTCTTGGGAGCCGGAACCTTTCTCGAAGAACTCGATCGCTTGATTCACGGTCATTTCCAACACATCGTATATGTTAGCGCCTTGATACTCTACATCCAATACATCCTGCTTGAAGCGTTTGCCGTGGCAAGCCTCGCATTCCAAGGTGATATCCGCCATAAACTGCATCTCTACCGTGATTTTGCCCTCGCCCTTACATTCCTCGCAGCGACCTCCTTCTTTATTAAAGGAAAAATAAGCGGCGTTATATCCCATCTGCTTCGCTAGAGGCTGCTCGCCGAATAGTTTACGGATCTCATCGTAAGCGCCGATATACGTCACAGGGTTCGAGCGAGAACTCTTTCCGATCGAGTTCTGGTCTACAAACTCAATCGCCTGAATCATATTCAAATCTCCACTGATACCGGAGCAATCTACGGTCAGGCGGGCGGCATCATCCAAATGGCGTTTCACGCCCTCGTAGAAAATATCACGAACCAAGGAACTTTTACCCGAACCGCTCACGCCGGTAACCACCGTCATCACGTTCAAAGGAAACTTCACGTCCACGCCCTTTAAGTTATTCTTCCGGGCCCCTGTCACTTCTATATAATTATTCCACGGACGGCGGTAAGGCGGGATCTCGATCTGATCCTCTCCCGTCAAATAACGTACCGTATGGCTATCGCTACATTTCCGGAGGTTATTCACATCGCCTTGATAAACAACCTCACCCCCCAAACGCCCCGCTTTCGGACCGATATCGATGATATAATCCGCCGCACGGATAATCTCCTCATCATGCTCCACCACGACCACGGTATTCCCCAAGGCTTGCAACTGTCGCAATACCTTGATCAACAAATCCGTATCCCGGGAATGCAGACCGATACTCGGCTCATCCAAAATATACAACGAACCCACCAAGCTACTACCCAACGAGGTAGCCAGATTGATACGTTGGCTCTCTCCTCCGGATAAAGAGGCCGAGAGGCGATCTAAAGCCAGATAACCCAACCCCACATCCAACAGGAATTGCAAGCGATTATTGATTTCCGTGAGCAAACGTTTAGCGATCGCCGCATCCGTCTCGTCCAGTTCCAGTTGATCAAAGAAAGCCTTTGCCTCCGAAACCGGCATCGTCACCAGCTCGGCGATATTCTTACCGCCCACTTGCACATACAGCGCTTCCGGTCTCAAGCGGCTCCCCTTACAAACCGGGCAAGTCGTCTTTCCCCGATAGCGGGCTTGCATCACCCTGTATTGTATCTTATAAAGATTCTCTTCCACGAACTTAAAGAAATCGTCGATACCGTGTAAGCCTCTCGCCCCATGCCACAACAGATCCTTCTCTTTCTGTGTCAGGTCGTAATACGGACGGTGGATCGGGAAGTTATATTTCTCGCTCTTCACGATAAAGTCTTTCAGCCATTCCCCCATCACCTCACCTTTCCAGCAAACCACGGCTCCTTGGTAGACAGACAAACTTTTATCGGGCACCACCAGATTCTCATCGATGCCCAGCACCTTACCGAACCCCTCACAAGTCGGACAAGCGCCCAACGGATTATTAAAGCTAAACATCATATCGGTAGGCTCCTCGAATATCATGCCATCCGCCTCAAACTTCTTCGAGAATTCCTTCACGACTACCCCTTCCTCCGTATAAATACGGATCAAACAGGTACCATGGCCCTCAAAGAAAGCGGTCTCGGCCGAATCCGCCAAACGGCTTTTCAAGGTCTTATCGTCCGATACCGTCAGGCGGTCCACCAACAACTCGATCGGGTAAGACAGTAACTCCTCGCTGGCCAGTACCTCCGAGATACGATATACCGTATCATTCACCGACAGACGGGCATATCCTTCTTTCCGCAAGATCTCCAGCTGTTCCTTCATATCCCGGCCTTCCGGCAAGACAACCGGGGCGAATACGGCAAAACGAGTCCCCTCGGGATATCGCACGACCTCCTTGATAATATCGCTCACCTGATGTTTTTTCACCTCGGTGCCGGAAACCGGCGATATCGTCTTCCCGACGCGAGCATATAACAAGCGTAAATACTCATAAATCTCGGTAGATGTACCGACCGTGGAACGCGGATTACGGGTATTCACCTTCTGCTCGATAGCGATAGCGGGCGGTATTCCCTTAATATAGTCGCATTCCGGCTTACTCATCCTTCCCAAGAACTGGCGGGCGTAAGCGGATAAACTCTCTACATACCGGCGTTGTCCCTCCGCATAAAGGGTATCGAACGCCAACGATGATTTTCCACTCCCCGACAGCCCGGTTATCACCACCAGCTTGTCCCTCGGAATCTCTACATCTATATTTTTCAAGTTGTTGACACGTGCCCCCTTGATGAAAATCGAATTGCTCTCAGACATATTACCTTTATCTTTTTCTTTAACGCAAAGATAGCCAAAACTAACCGATTCTGCCCTATCTTCATCGAACTAATTCACACAGTTAGACAGGGTGTGCCTCGTCCCTACTGCCAAGTAAATAAAATAACAAGGGTGAAATATTTCATATTTACAGGGAATCTTCTACATTTGTTGAAAATTTCATAGACAAACACAGCAAGGCACCCATGTACATTAAATATTTTCGCTTCTTAGTAGCGATTCTCTTTTGTGCGATAACCTCATGTTCTACGGTTCGCGAGAAGCCTCGTCCGGCTACGAGTACGGGCAAGGAGGCCAAGCGAGAGTTTAGGGGAGCATGGATACAGACCGCTTTTCAAGGCGAATACAAGGATATGACTCCCGCCCGGATGAAAAAAGACTTCATCCGCAAGCTTAATTACCTGCAAGCATGCGGCATCAACGCCATCATCTTTCAGGTGCGCCCCGAGGCGGACGCTTTCTATAAATCCGATATCGAGCCGTGGAGTCGCTTCTTCACCGGAGAGCAGGGCGTAGCCCCGGCAGGTGAGTTCGACCCGATGGCCTTCCTAATCCAAGAATGCCATAAACGGAACATGGAGTTTCACGCTTGGTTGAATCCTTACCGGGCGAGCACGGCGGGAAACACCCGTTTCGCCGATTCCCACATCTATCATAAGCATCCCGAATGGTTTGTCACTTATAATAAACAAATCCTTTTCGACCCGGGATTGCCGGAAAGCCGTCAGTTTATTTGCCGGGTAGTGCGTGATATCGTCGGCCGTTACGACGTGGACGCTATCCATATGGACGATTATTTCTATCCCTATCCCGTAGCGGGTATGCCTTTCCCGGATGATAACAGCTTCCGCAAATACGGCTTGCGAAAAGGATACAGCGAGGCGCAAAGGAACGATTGGCGCCGGGAGAACGTGAATACCCTGATCCGGGAATTGAAACGTACCATCCTGCTCACCAAGCCTTGGGTACGCTTCGGTATCAGTCCCTTCGGCATCTACCGCAACAAGAAAAGCACCGCAGACGGATCGGGTAGCAATACCAACGGTCTGCAAAACTACGACGACCTCTACGCCGATATCACCTATTGGGTACAGCAAGGTTGGATCGATTATAACATCCCCCAGATCTATTGGGAGATCGGACACCCGGCGGCGGATTACATCACGCTTATCAAATGGTGGGACAAAAACGCCAACGGAGGTCATTTATATATCGGGCAAGACGTGGCCCGCACCATGAAAGCGGACCAATTAACCCGCAAGATGCGTTACGAGCGTGCCTTGCCTCACGTGAGCGGCAATTGTTTCTGGCCCGCCAATGAGATTCTATGGAACAACAAGGGCGTAGCCGACAGCCTGAAACGGAACTACCACCGTTACCCGGCCCTTATCCCGGCCTATACCCATATGCATAACCGTCCGCCAAAAGACGTAAGCAAGCTAAAGACCGAATGGACACCTAAAGGCTTCTTGTTACATTGGCAAGCGGAGCAAAGCCCCACGAATCCGGAGCTAGCCTCCTATTTCGTGGTCTATCGCTTTAACGACAAGGAGCCGATAGACACGAGCGATCCCTCGAAGATCGTGGCTATCACCCGGGAAACCGGCTACTTGATGCCTTACGAGAAAGGAAAGGTAAAATATCGCTATGTAGTGACCGCCGTAGATCGCTTTCACAACGAGAGCGAGGGCAAGACAAAGAAAGTAAAATTATAAAGACAACAATATATGTTAACCGACCATCGCTGCACCAAATATACCGACTGTTCCTCTTGTAGTTTCTACCAGAGGGACATATTCAAGTATCGTCTTTATCCGAAAGGGTACGTGATCCCTCAGACAAGATGCATGCAGAACATGGTCTTTTTCCTAGTCAAGGGAGAGATCTGGCTGAACAGCGAGGAGCACCCGGACACTACGTTCCGGGGCGGACAGTTCGTGTTGCAACCGATCGGCTCGAAAGTGGAATGCAAGGTACTCGACTACACCGAATGTATCATCTATCTCTTCGAGCGTCCGCAAAACATATGCGACAATCGTTTCAACAAAGGCATCTCCATCGTGGAGAACGAACGCCAGCAGCCCATCGTAATGACGATGGTCCCGCCGATACAACTCTTCATCGAGGGCATGAAGCTTTACCTCAACGATGATTTAAGATGCTCCGGACTGATGCAAGCCAAACGCTCGGAGATGGTCTACTTGCTGAACTGCTACTACCCCATCAAGGAGCTAGCCGCCTTTTACGCCCCGGTTTACCGGTATAGCCACAGTTTCCAGTATTTCGTGATGCAGAACTACCAAAAGGCAAAAGACGTGGAGACCTTCGCCCAATTGGGAGGCTACAGCGTACCCACCTTCCGCCGTATCTTCAAGGATACGTTCGGAGAGCCCGCTTATCAATGGATGCTGAAACGCAAATGCCAAGACATTCATAACGACCTTATCATGACAGAGCTTTCCATATCCGAGATTTGCTACAAGTATGGCTTTGAGTCGCTTTCCAACTTCTCGCACTTCTGCAGGGCTAATTTCGGCCAATCTCCCCGCTCTGTCCGTTCTCTAAAGGATGAAAATACATAATATTCAATGATTTTTTTTAAATCTCTCAACTTTTGCAACTCTTTGGACAAAAATAACAATTCTCCCCTTTAGCATTCCCTATACATTTGCGTCCAGAAGATCAATCATAATTGATTTTCAAAGATAAATAAAATGTATAGGTACAATAAGACAAGTATTATCTTAAAGATCTCTATTGCGGTTTTATTCATTATCGGCATGGTGCTGGAATGTAGTTGCGAGAGATCCGAGGAACCGGAGAAAAGAGGCACGGGCTACATCACTTGCACCCTTCGTTGGGATAGCGTGGTAGCAGTTTCCCCGGTACCGGAGAAACTTCGCTATTGTATCTACCCGTCGGAGGGCGGGCCGATGATACAGACGGATGGGAACGCCAATGGCATCACCCTGTTCTTACCACCGGATAAATATAATGTATTGGTTTTCAATTACGACGCGAAAAACATAGGTTTTCGTAATATGTCGAAGTTCGAGGAAGCGGAAGCATATATCTCCTCTCTAAAGGATCTGGAGGCATGTCAAGACGAGGTGATCCCGTTATATGTCGCCACGATCCGTTCGGTAGAGGTTGAGGGGGACACGGAGAAGCATAAGGAATTGACCTTGTCGCCGTTTTTCCTATCGAAGGACAGTTCCTTGAATCTAAGCAATGAAAGGAAAGGGATCGCAAACAATATCAACGGGCTAAAGAAAACGAGTATCCGATGAGAGAGAGCCGGTTATTTATCATCTTGATCTCGCTTGTCATGGGATTGGCGGGATGCTCGAAAGAGACTATGATCGGCGAGTATGTAGACCGTTGCGCAGTGCGCCTCGACATAGATTGGGGTCCTTGCGGTATCGACCCGGATGGTATGACCGCGCTCTTTTACCCGGTCGATGGAGGGGAGCCAAGCCGTTTCCTTACCAACACGGTGACGGGCGACGAGGTGCGATTGAGGAAAGGGATCTATAACGTAGTGGTATTTAACCAAGCGGCCGAAGAATACAGTTATCTCACGATCGAGGGTCAAGATCAATACAGCACCCTGCGGATCGTGATGAAGACGACGGATAGCGATTGGTACACGCCCACCGAGGGAGAGCGGCTGATCTACGATCCGGAACCTTTAGCGGTAGCTACATTGGAGGGTTTTGAGGTGACGCAAGAGATGGTACGGGCGAACCTTAAGGAGGGAAAGGAGTTTTCCTTGGCTTGCCGGCCCGAGAAGGTAATCTTTACGGCTCATCTGTCTTTAGAGATAAAAGGATTGCATAATGTACGGACAGCGAGGGGATCGATTAAAGGGATGGCGGATACATATTGGATAGCGGATAGAAAGACCGGGAGTAGCGTAGCGACGCAACTCGTGGACTTCTCGGAAAAGACCTTTCACGAGAACTCAACGACCGACGGTATCTTATCCGGCTCTTACTTGACACTCGGCAGGCCGAACGTCACATCGAAGGCCACGGACGAGACCAGCAATTTGCTTACGCTCTCCATCTTATTGGTCGATAACAAAACGGTCATTACGAAGCAATATGATATAGCTCCACGTGCCGCGATCAATAATGAGACGAAAGAGGTGAAAGTGGTGCTGGGTACGAAAATTGATCCCGATAAGGAAGAAGTTCCCGAGGATATTCCTTTGGAGCTGCCAAACGTGGAGCCGGAAAAGAATGGCGGCGAAGGGGGATTCGACGCAACAGTAGACAATTGGGGAGATGAGACGAATATCGTAATCCCCGCATAACTATAGAATGATAAATAGTAACAACATAAAACAACATTAAAAGACTAAACATTATGAAGACAAATTTATTCATCGCAGCATTAAGCCTAGTAGTATTGGCGGGCTGCTCAAGCGAAGACGAGGTTGGCACATTAGTAGCTAAGAGTGATAATGCGATTAATTTCACTACTTATGTAGGGAAACAGACAAAAGCCGCAGTAGAAGAAAATACTTTAACTGCCAATACTAAATTCGGAGTTTTTGCCTATCACACTAAAGATGCAACATGGGAGAGTTCCAAAGCTACTGCCACGCCAAACTTTATGTTTAATCAAGAAGTAACCTTTGATGGAACAAATTACACCTATTCTCCTGTTAAATACTGGCCTAATGCTGAAAAAGTTTCATTCATTGGATATTACCCATTTCCTACAGAAACTAATGGAGTATCTGTAAGTTCTGACTTCACAAACCAATCAACAGGTTTACCTAAAATAGAGTTTACTATACCTTCTTCAGAGAATGGAGTTACAGATCTTTTAGTGTCAACCGTAGCTAATGATAAAAGTAAAGAGACAGTTTCTCTTACCTTTCAACACGTCCTATCTAAAGTCAAATTCTCAGCCCAAACAATTGCAGAGGGAAGTACTGTGACTATCAATACTATCACGTTAACCGGCATCAAGAACGGTGGAACATATGATTGTGCAGCAGGAACATGGACTTCTTCAACTACAGATTTAAATAATACTATTACTGCTGATCAAGCATATTTAATGGTACCTCAATCAATAGAAAATGCAAAGGTAGCTATTACATATACTGTTACAACTACAGATAGTAATCTTAATGAATCTGTCACATTTAATGGCGAAGCAAAAGACATAGCTCTTAAATATGGTTCCGTTACACAGTGGGACAAAAATAAAGTATATAATTACACTATAGATGTTAGCTTAAGCGATGTTCAACTAAGCGCAACTGTTAGTCCTTGGGATACTACAGAGGAAAAACCAGAAATTAATAAGTAATAAATAAATCAATGAGGCTGCATCAAATATAACTATCATATTGTATTATTTGATACAGCCTCATAATAGAAACAACTTAAGCAGTTTCTTTTACTCTTACAACAAGATAATCACAAAGACTTTTTATCAGCAAAACAAGTTCCATTCCATCTTTTTGCTCAATATAAGCCATATATCGTAACAATCCCTTCCCCCCACAATCACGAAACAACACCAAAGGCATCCCCATAAACCGCCTTTTACCTCTCAAAAGTACCCCTTTTCACACACAATAGGTCGCGTTAGGCAACACATATAGTCGCGTTAGGCATCGTAAGCGGCCAAGAATAGGGTTATAACCTATTAAGAACGGCGTCGTAACCCAATGATTTCCCTATCGTAACCCTATGGAATCGCCCAAACATCCGGCAAAACAGGAATTATGATGAATTAATTTCGCTAGAATAAAAGTCCATTTTTCGATAAGTAGCTATAAGGCAAACCTTTGCTGTTTTTTTCTTGCGTATTTGGAAGCGAGACGTACATCCGCCCGAAATAATCGACTCTCACGGACTTCCGTTTACATTTTGTCAAAATGTCAATCTGCGAGGAAACTTCTCCCCACATAGCATACGGATATCAATTATTCTTCCTATATTTGCGATAATCCCTCATATCTAAGCGTAGGTCACTGAAGGAGGACATAAGTTAACGAAGAGCGTTTAAAGATATTATCCCGTATTGAAATCTGGACAATTTCATATCCATGGATAATAGACAATAAACGCTCACGTCGGTGCTATATTTACCAGTAATCGCTCTGGACGATATAACAGCATGGCGTGGGCTATTGTTTATTACATGGATAGGGCCGTCCAGAGCCTCAATACGGTAATATCAATAGTTTCCACGCTTCTGTATTTTTAGCCCGGCAACCGATGGAGACAGGTTGCCCTTATCCATTAAATGAAGACGATCCTCCTGTTACCCGTCTTGTCGCTATGGCTCCTGCTTGCCACGCAAGCCCATGCCCAAGTCTATCACCTACATTTATCCGACAACACTTGCCGGATAACAGAATGCGTTGATACTCCACAAGGCGTCAAGCCCTTGGGTCAGACATGGAAAGGAAACACCTTCCATGATCGTTTCACGCTAGATTTCGATCGCGCTATCTTCACGTGGGAAAAGGAAGGAAAAGAGACGTATGCCAACAAGATCATCAACCACACTGCCAAATACGCTCACCACTCATTCTCCACGGAGCAGATTACCGCCAACCTCACCATCAACAGCCATCGGGCCGTCCTTCAACTTATCCACTTTCAGAATGGCCAATGGATACAAGTCACTTATTTTTACGAGATAGGGAATTAACGGCTCATGCGAACATCTACAACATCTACCACTTATACTTGATATTTGTACTTTTTATTTGTGAGTGAAAATTCCAGCCTTAAAAAAGGAGGCCTTAAAGTTTACGATAAACATCTTCAAAAGGTACTCTGCAACGTTCTCCCCAAATGCCTTTATTTCCATCCCGTATCCCACAAGGAATAGCCATGTTTATTTCAGCACCATGAGGTAGTTTCAATGTCCTTTTTAGCCGACGGCTGTCCAGCCCTTCTAAGGGACACGTGTCATAGCCTTCGTTTGCCATCGCAATCATAAACGTTTGTGCGGCAAGCGCACAGGATTTATGGGCTGTCACACGTATGTCATTCTCGGAAACTTCAAGCATCATAGGACGGAAAATACTGATTATATTAGCCAACAATTTCCTGAGCAATCCGAGAATACCGAAGAACCGGGCATAAACAAAGGGCATCAATATACCGTAATATATTTCCCGATCCTTAATACGTTTGTCCTGACGTTCTTTAGGACTGTAATGACGAATGTTCTCCCGTTCAAAATTGAGTACGAATCGCGCATGTTTCTTGTACCAGTCACGCCGAACCACAAAAATGACAATTTGTGAAGCGGTAGAAGCCGCTTTCTGACCAAGGCAGTCCCTTGAAATTTTTGCCAATAATTCAGGTTCTGTAATATGGTAAAATTCCCATAATTGCATATCAGAACTGTTAGGAGCCAATGTAGCCAGTTCCAAACAATGTTTTACCTTTTCCGTATCTATTGGTTTTTCTTTATCATACACCCGTACAGAACGACGATGATGAAGGACTTCATCTAAATTCATAATGATACTGATTTGAATTAAACATTTATTCCCAGCTGATTACTTCAGCCATTTATTATTGTGCTTTATTTAATTGCCGCATAACGACCTTCGCCATTTCTTTAGAACTGAACGGGTCCTGCCCAGTAATCAGATTATTATCTACAACTATTTTTGAAGTCATAGGTATCAATGCTTTTTCATAATCCGCTCCTCTCTCTTTCAACAACGCTTCAAGATCAAAAGGCACGTCTTCTTTTCTTCTGGCAAGACTTTCCTCAAACCAACTGAATCCCGTCAGCTTTTTGCCTTTAATCATATATTCGCCATTGGATAGTTTGACATTCAACAACCCACTGACCCCGTGGCAGATGGCCGACACTATCCTGCCACTTTCATCCTGTTTCCTTACGATAGTCTTTAAAGCTTCATTGTCAGGAAAGTCATACATCGCACCGTGTCCGCCGGCTAAATAGACACAATCAAACTGTTGTTCCAACAGGTTATCCAAACTGTTTGCATGATCCAACAGCTTTTTGAATTCTGGCTTTTCCCAATACTTTTCGGACATTTCATCTAAAAAAATTGGTTTTAAACTTTCGGGATCAATGGGAATATAACCTCCTTTCGGATTGGCTACCGTTATGTCATAGCCGCTTTCTTTTGCACTATGATAGATATGAGTAAACTCACTAAGCCATAATCCGGTCGCGAGTTTCCCATTGGCAAAAGTCCCTGTGCTAGTAACTATTATTAAAATCTTCATGATAATCAAATTATTGATTCATATTCTTTAAAAGAAAACATACACATGGATAGATTGTTTTTCAGAATATGGAATCTTTAACATAATCCGAAAATATGAAAACCTGCAAATCCTTTCAAATGCCATCTCTATCCACCAGCATTCGATAAGGAGAAATTACCGATCCCTTTCCTATTACCTCCGGGAGGAAGCAATTTGATGAATATTGTTTCCATGATGCCCAAGTTGAAAGAAGAATTAAGAACTATTTTCAACGACTATGGCTTGAAATATGTCTTCGATACCAATAGCCAGGAGATTAAAGTAATAAAAGAAAAGAAACCGGGAGAGATATTTTTAATTCCATTTCATTCCATAGCCGATACCCTGCAGCGTATGATTTTCTACAAAGCGGCTATTGAAAGTAACAGTGAGTCCGCATTAGTTTTTGAAGAACCGGAAGCCCACTCATACCCTCCTTTCATATCAAAGGTAACGCAGGATATTATCCAATCGGACAGAAACTAGTTTTTTATAACGACACACAGTCCTTATGTAGTTAACGACTTTCTGGAATTACCGAGTGACGAACTTGCCATTTACCTAGTTGACTTCAGGAATGGGGAAACTTTCGTGAAAAGAGCCAGTGACACAGAAGTACAAGAAATGTACGAATATGGCATCGAGCTATTTTTCAACACCGAAACATAGCGAAAGATACAGAACACATTGCAGGCGCAAGCCCATACCCAAGTCTAACACCTACGCTTATTCGACAGTACTTGCAGGATAACGGAATGCGTTAAAAACTATTTTACGGAATGTCCAAATGTTCTGTCAATACGTTTACGAATGTTCGTAATGGCGCACCTTCATAATTATCCAACTCCCCAACCAAGATCAGAGCGGCGTTCTTCATCCATGGGTGGTATGGAATGGATAGTTCATAGGGGATTTCTCGGATCAGTTCCGGGGTGTTCTTGATTACCGTATAAGCGTCGCCATCGGCGGCTTTCTTGTCTTCGAAAACTAAGGTACGGTCGTACATTTTTTGCTTGTTTGCCCCGTTTAGTACTACCGGGGCCATGACTACGGAATCTCTGTCGCTACGCAACATCGGCATCAAGGACAGGGTTTGATATCGTCCCACGGAGAGTCCGCAGACACTGATCGTTAGGTCTAGACGCAAGGAGTTGCCCTCCCGCTCGATGCGGTTTTGCTTCAAGGAGACTTGCCCCCGGTAAGATTGTATAGGTACCTGCGCTCCTGCCGGAAGAACAAGGCCGATCACAAGCAAGCATATATAAATGAATGTCTTCATAGATTTATCTCTTTATTTGATGATGTAAACGATACTGATACCCGCCTTTGTTAATCCCCAATACTCGTTGCGGAACTTGCCGATAGGCGCATCTCCTCTAGGAAAAGCGTACTTATCATATTCGAAATGCAAGTATCCGAAACCCGCCGTGAACTCCACGTTCCAACGGGGCGACACGTATAACTGATAACCATAAGAGATACCGCCGCCATAAGCGTTACCGTTATAACTATTCTTTTTCTCCATCCCATACAGGAGCTTCAAACCGGCGAAATCGTAATCCATATACTGGGCATGAACCCCGAAGAAATGTCCGTTGAAACGCTCGTGTATCCAGTAGCGCGCCTCTGGTTGTATCATCCAATGCTTAAAGGACTTATCGCTCGAGAATGTCCAACCGTTATAATACCCCGATGCCTCAACCGACCAATGCTTGTTGAACGCGACCTCCGCCCCTACGTTCGGCGTAGTGATCGCGTCATAAAGCACATTGGTCTTCACGGCCACGACCTGTCCTTGAATATCCATAAAGGTTGACAAAAGAAATACTAACAGTAAATATAGTTTATTCATATCTCCCGGTTCATTAGGTTTGTTTATTTAAGAGGCAAAACCGTACAAATATAAATATTATTTATCAGTTCATTTGTACGTTAACTTATATAATATCCATGATTTACGGATGAAAAACGTTATCTTTGTAAAATAAATCCAGAATATGACTCATGAAGGCTAAATATATCGTGATTTTTTTCCTGTCACTCCTTTCGTTTGTCGCTTGCGATAAAGAGGAGGTCGTTATCCCTACTACCGCCCCTCGTACGGTTCTTATCTATTTCGCGGGGGATAATAGCTTGAGTGGATACGTGAGCCAAAACCTGAGGGCGATAAAGGAAGGGATTGAGCGAGATGGATTGAACAACGGCAATTTGTTGATCTATACGGATAAGCAGAACGAGGCTCCCCAGCTTTTTCAATTAAAGCTGGAAGCGGATACCATCCGGCAGATCGTGCTCGAGACCTACGACTCGAACCAGAACTCGGCCTCTACCGAGACGCTGACGCAAATAATCGACAAGGTACAAAAGGAATATCCGGCGGATAGTTACGGGTTGGTGCTGTGGAGTCACGGAACAGGATGGCTGCCTTCTGATATCTATAGTTATTTGCGTTCCTTCGGGCAAGACGGGAAAAATAATTTCATGGAGATCAATGATCTGGCCTCCGCTTTATCGAAGTATCATTTTGATTTTATTTTGTTCGACGCTTGTTATATGTCGTGTGCCGAGGTAGCTTACGCTTTCCGGGGATGTGCGGATTATATTATCGGCTCGCCAACGGAGATATTGGCGAACGGCTTCCCTTATCAATCGATAATGGGGGATATGTTCAAGAAAGAAGCTGATGTGGTGGGGATAGCGACAAAGTTTTATACGTATTATCAAAGTGAGGCAGGAACGATCTCGGTCATGAAAAGCGATGAGTTGGATGAATTGGCTGCTACTTGCCGTACCCTATTCCATGATAAGACGGAAAGAGATCTTTTCGCCGTACCCGTTAGCGAATTGCAGATCATGGAGTATTTGACGCCGAATTATCATGCCTTATATGATTTTGATGATTACGTGAGCCGTCTGGCCACGGAAGAGCAATATAACGCATTCAAGCGGAGCATGGAAAAGGCGGTTATTTACAAGGCTACTACACCCAAGGCGGTTTACGCTTATCCGTATCCGTATGGAAGCTATCTGCCGGTCAATAAATATAGCGGCTTATCTATCTACATCCCCCAAGAAGCCTTGCCCAAACTAAATGAGTGGTACAAGGATCTTGAGTGGTATAAAGCGGTCTATTAATCACCTCTTATCCAACGCTTTCCGCGAGGAGTGTGAAGAAATAGTAAGATACTCCCTGCTATTGCAGCAACAATTGTAAAAAACACAGCCACTACTATCATACTAATCTATTTTAAGTATTAAACTTCCAATATATGCGAACCATACGGTAGCAACTAAGCCAACTCCAAAAATATACCAAATGATCAAAGGTATAGTATCAACATATGATAACCTTTCCCAATTACCTATATTAAAGAAAGCTCCACCTAATCCCAACACTAAAGCCGCAAATGTCAACTTTGACAGGTCAAAGAAATACTTCGCGATATTCTCCCTCCGTATCTTCACTAACTCTCGTGCCTCTTTATTCTTTTCTCTCCTTCTTTCAAAATCACTCATGACAAAAATAGTATTTATATTTCACATCCCATTCTATTTCACTAGGAAAACTTCTTTATAACGTTCAATTTTTCCTTGAGGATGAACGAGTTCCGCATAGAAAATATAGACTCCTGTTCTCACCTTGGAACCATTCACCGCAAGGCCGTTCCAAGCCAATTCACCTTCTATCCCTAATAAGTCATGATTTACCACCTCACTGATACGCCTTCCGGAGATATCAAATATCCAGGCCCTACAGGTATAGCCGGATTCATCAAGATGGTAGGAGATCGTATATTCCTTCGTTGCCTCAGAATAAACGGGAGACTCTATGCCCGTGACCTCGCCTTCATCTTGCTTTCCATATTGGGAATTCCGATAGCCGGGCGTACCGTATCCCGCCGTGGCCGAAGCCGAAGTCCAATTCATCTCATCCTGCGTATCGCTATCAGGATTAATCCGCTCCAAGGCAATCCCCTTCTCATTTTTCACGGATGGGGCATGCCATTTAGAGGAATAACGAATCTCATCGATCATAACCTCATCTTCCGTACGAAACAGGACTAGCGTAGCGGAGGTATTTGCCAAGACCGGAAGTTTTAATTCATGCAAAGCATCCGGCGAAGATATCAGATAAAAATCGCTCACTCCTTCTATACTTTTAGTCAGCAACGCATAATCTTGTGGTTCTACCAGAGAGACTATAGAAGATAAAGGATAATGCGTACTCAATGTACCATCGGATTTGCGGGTAGCAACAGACAGTCCAGCCAAAGACAATGTCCGGTCCGAACGATTATAAAGCTCGATATACTCACTCCCTTCCGGGTAAGGATTCGGCAACAACTCATTAAAAACGATCTCATTGGGTAAGACTATAATGTCCGTGGGGATACCCGGTTTATGGGGAGTGTCCGGACGATCCGGATCTTCTGGTTCATCGTCAGGAGAAGAGTTTGCGGAACCCGGCGTGCCTCCTCGCTCATCCGTTGATAAATAAAAACCGATTTCAGAACGTTCCCAAGCGATACCGGCTTTCGCTTTCTCATAGGCAATCCGGTCGATCTCCTTACCGGAAGGATCTAATAACGCAAGCTCCTTCCCCGTGTTCGCCAAAGACGCCGGGAATTTATCCAAGGGTATATCTTGTCCCGAATCGTCAATATGTATATCCCTACCGGACCGATAAAGCACGATATATCCATCCGCATCCAAAAGCAAAGCTGTTAATACCGTAGGCTTACTACCATATAAGAATGACCAACCATTTAACTCTATAGCCTTATCCGTCGTATTATAAAGTTCCACATACTCCGTTTCCGGAAAAGCCTTTTGTCCTTTCGGATCAGCCATCACCTCATTAATACGGATACTACCGGCGGGGAAAGAAGGAGTATCCGGCACTTCTGGTTCCTCCGGAGCGTCGGGCTCTTCTTCATATTCTAACCGAATCTCGGTAGAACTCTCCGGAATCTTATTTCCCTCAAGATCCATTAACCCCGAGCACAACAAATCATAACCCATACCAACCTTCAACTCCTTATCAAAGCTGATATTCACATGGATCCGCATATCATCCGCATAGGTCATACGAGAGGCATTACCGATACCCGATATAGAGAATATCGCCTCACGGATATCCACCGGAAGATTATATTGTAATTGGAAAACAGACTCGGTGATCGGTTGGATAGCAAGAAGCCGCGGAAGAACCAACGGCTCATCGGGCTCATTGGGTTCTTCTGGCTCTTCGGGAGTATCCGGCTTCTCTGGTTCGATCGATATATTATCGGATATAATGATGTAGTTACACGCAAAATCATTTACTCGAGTTTTAGAATAGCGGCATTCAAAACGTAGTTGTCCCCCTTTACATGAAGAAGAAACTTCAGACTCACAACTCCCTATCAAGACAAACCTACCCTTCTCTAGCACATATAAGTTCCATATCTTATGATTTTCTAAAGTAAGTTTCACTTTCAAATCCACGGCTCCCAACAAGACATCGAGCGCTTTCTCTATTAAGATCTTTGGATTCTTCTCCGTTGCGGTATGTTTCCGAAAAGTTATCGTTTTCTTATTACTGCCGATTTGGACATAATAATCGTTTTTTAATCCAAGCATCCTCTGATCATCTAAATAAACATGTAGCCGGATATGGTTTTGATCGCTTGGTTTGAAATCCATCCGAATCTCAAATTCCCATTCCATTGTAGCGGAATAAACGAGAGGAGTTTCTATGGAAACACTTTTCCGGGTAGGATCCGCACGTGAGACCAGCCATCCGGTCTCAATCACAAAGCAATCTAAATCACCCGTCCAAGGGTTATCCGATGTAATCTCCGGTCCATTAAACGGTTCTTTTAACTGGGGATAAGCGCAAAGCGGAAGTAAAAACGCAAGAATTAATAATAATTGTTTCATAGCTATATCGTTTTAGTTATAAATTTCTCTATCTTTGCACCCTAATAAGTTACAACTGTAAATAATAGGGCGCAAAAGGCAAAAATATGAAAGCCCTTTACAGACAGCAAAGTTATAACTATTTTACATTATTCAAATTAAATCAGTGCTCAAAATGAAAGTAGCAATTGTTGGTGTAAGTGGAGCCGTAGGACAGGAGTTCCTGCGTGTACTCGACCAGAGAAACCTCCCGATGGATGAGCTGGTACTTTTTGGCTCATCTCGTAGTGCCGGACGTGTTTATACCTTCCGTGGTAAACAGTATACCGTTAAGGAACTGAAGCATAACGACGACTTTAAGGGAATCGATGTTGCTTTTGTTTCAGCCGGAGGTGGTACTTCCAAGGAATTTGAGAAGACGATCACGAAACATGGTACGGTGATGATCGATAACTCCAGCGCGTTCCGTATGGACGAGGATGTTCCATTGGTCGTACCGGAAGTAAACCCGGAGGATGCCTTGAATCGTCCTCGTGGTGTGATCGCTAACCCGAATTGTACCACGATCCAGATGGTTGTAGCGTTGAAGGCGATCGAGAACTTATCTCATATCAAGCGTGTTCACGTATCTACTTATCAAGCTGCCAGTGGAGCGGGCGCTACCGCTATGGCTGAGTTGGTAAAACAATATGAGCAATTATTAAAGGGCGAGGAGCCTACAGTAGAGAAATTCGCTTATCAATTGGCATATAACGTAATCCCTCACGTAGACGTATTCACGGAAAACGGCTATACGAAAGAGGAGATGAAGATGTATAACGAGACCCGTAAGATCATGCACTCGGATATCGAGGTGAGCGCGACTTGTGTTCGCGTACCGGTTATGCGTGCGCATAGCGAATCTACTTGGGTAGAGACAGAGCGTCCGATCAGCGTGGAAGAGGCTCGCAAGGCTTTCGCCGAGGCTGAGGGTGTGGTATTGCAGGATGAACCGGCAAACAAGGATTATCCGATGCCGTTGTTCGTAGCGGATCACGATCCGGTTTACGTAGGCCGTATCCGTAAGGATATCAGCAACCCGAATGGGTTGACATTCTGGACCGTGAGCGACCAGATCAAGAAAGGCGCCGCTTTGAACGCCGTGCAGATCGCCGAGTACTTGCTAAAGGTGGGTAATATCAAATAACAGACAACTTTGTAAATTCTATATACGTGGAAGCGGGATCAAGAGAATACTCTTATCCCGCTTTTTTATTCCTTAGCGTAATTCCTCCATGCCTTCTCAAAACGTATAAATCAATACGCCCAATACCCGATGGTTGGTTATCGAATGTGTGTCATGAATCCGTCCGCCATCTTGCAAATCCACATGGCCATACCATGCGATGGAAGGGCTATATTCAACACCTAATTTCCAGTGCGGAAGATTATACGAAAGCTGCAGGTTGGTCGTAAATACCTGATCTACGTCCAGACCTACGCCATAGGTTTTGCCTACCAGTGCCTCATTCGCTCCCAAGTTCTTCAAATAGCCTAAGAACAAACCCGGTTTCCATTTCTTTCCGTACACGATATTCAACCAAGAAGTAGAGAAAAGATACGGTGAATATTCCTGTTCGCCGGTACGTGGGTCGATAGAGGTGACGCCGTAACCACCCAACATACAAGTTTGCGTCAAGTTAGAAGCCAGCAATGTTTTCGCCATCACCAACCAATTCGCGTCCTGATATTTCACGTGCGCCTCGCCGGATACGGAAGAAACCCGCTCGCTGACTTTATAAATCTTGCCATCCACCTCGTTCTGCGTTCTCGGCACCAACGACAAGATCTCCATACCGGCTCCTACCTGCCAACCGGGTTTCTTATAATCCACCCCGAGATAGACTTCCGGCACGCAACTATTCTTGATATATTCCTCGCTCTTTCCGTTCGGTCCGGCCGATAGATATTGCAACTGCCATAGAACCGACCCGGTCAATTGCCACCCATTGTCCGTATAACGATAACGAATTTGCGGGCTGCGGTTAAAGGGCTGGAACGGAGCGCCGGTAGAAAGATTCAACATCTGTGGAAAGACCTCGCCAAATAGCGGATGCCATGTCTGTCCGATCAAGACAGCGGACTTGCCCCAATCCAGATTCACATAGGCATGACGGATACGGAGCACCGCCCAATTGCTACCCGAACCCCGGAAATCGGCCTCCAGTTTCAAGGAAGTCTTGGCCGAACCAACCTTCGGTCCTTGTACATCGATTCCCAAACGGGAGTAAAGCAGGTAAAAACTACCGTTCGGACTAGCGTTCAAGTCCTTGCCATCCGCATCCAACGCCACGTCCTTCGGATATAGGTGGAACAAACCATCCACGATCTCGGCGTTCGCACGGGAATTATAGAACAAGTCTCCACGTACCTGTCCGTAAAATTTGTAAGAGAAGTTTTTCTTTTGCGCCTGTACGCATACCGCCATACATAGGCCGATCAAAAGAAGCAAGTTGCGTTTCATTTCCATTCCGGTCAATCTATCTTTAAAAATAATACATCATCAAACCTAATATACGATGATTCGTTATCGCATGTGTTTGCTCGATACGTCCGCTCTCTAAGTCGGTCGTGCCATAATAAGCTGTCGCCGGACAATACTCGAAACCGAACTTCCAATGCGGTAAATTATACGATACGTTTAAGCTGACGGTTATTAATTGATCGATATCCAATCCCATACCATACACCTTATCCGCTGAGACCAAGGACTTCCCGGTTCCCAAATTCTTCGTATATCCGACGAAAACTCCCGGTCTCCATTTCGTTCCGTAGGCGAAATTCACCCATGTCGTAGAATGGCGAAAAGGCGTATATCCCTGCTCGCCCGTACGGGAGTCCACCGAGCTCACCCCGTAACCGCCCAATAAAGCGGTATGATCCAAGGCTGAGGCCATCAAGGTTTTCGCCGCAAAGGTATAGTTTCTTCCGCTATACTTCAAATGTGCCTCGTAAGAGAATGCGGTCATTCGCTCGTTCACCTTAAAAGTTTGCTCCTTCCATTCTGTGGAAGTACGGGGTTTCAAGGAGATCATATGAGCGCCGAGCCCCATCAACCAACCATCCGCAGGGGTAAAATCCGCCCCCACGAACATCTCCGGAATGCAACTATTCTTGATATAATCCTCGCTCATGCCTTTCGGTCCGCTGGAAAGGTATTGTAATTGCCACAACACGGAAGCCGTCAATTGTACCCGGCTATTCGCCTTATACTGGTAACGGATCTGAGGGCTACGGTTGAAAGGCTGGAACGGCGCTCCGGTGGAAAGATTCAAGACATCCGGCATCACGGCGCCAAACAAGGGATGCCACGTGATCCCTACTAATACCGCCGATTTTCCCCAATCCAAGTTTACGTATGCCTGCCGGATACGTAACATCGTATTACTACTGGAAAAACCGCCAAAGTCCGTCTCTATCTTAGCGGAGGAACGAGCCTTGCCGATATCGGGACCCGTCACGTCCAAGCCCAAGCGGGAAGTGAACGTATAGAAACTGCCATTCGGCGTGGCGTTCAAATCCTTGCCATCCGCATCAAAACTCTTATCCAAAGGATAGAGATAAAAGTTCCCATCGATCGGAGCCATATTAGCCCGGGAATTGTAGAAAAGATCTCCACGGACGAAGCCGTAGAATTTGTAAGTGAAGTTTTTTCTTTGCGCTGTCGTAGAAAATAAGGCTAGCATCCCCACGAGCAACAGGGTAATCCGTCTCATTATAATTCAGTTTGTTATTTTTCTTACCTTATAAGCCGCGAATGTATATATTTTTATGGATTCAATTTGAAGAAACGAAATATTATTTGTTCCTTTGCTTCCAAGTTGTAAGCCTTAAAGGTCAAATTAGATTAATATTGTAAACACCAGATAAAGAAAATGAGTACTAAAAAGTTTTTGCTAGAAGAAAAAGATATACCTACGGCATGGTATAATATCGTAGCGGATATGAAGAACAAACCGCTGCCGATCTTAAATCCACAAACTAAACAGCCCTTAAAGGAGGAAGATTTATATCCTCTATTCTCGAAAGGCGTCTCTCATCAAGAAATGAACACGACAGACACATGGATCGAGATCCCCGATGAAGTACGCGAGCTTTATAAGGTATGGCGACCGACTCCGTTGGTTCGTGCCACTGGATTGGAAAAAGCGCTGGATACGCCCGCCCATATCTATTTCAAGAACGAGAGTGTAAGCCCGATCGGTTCACATAAGTTGAATTCGGCCTTGGCTCAGGCTTATTATTGTAAACAAGAGGGTACGACAAATATCACGACCGAGACAGGCGCCGGACAATGGGGTGCCGCTCTTTCTTACGCGGCAAAAGCTTTCGGCTTGGAACTTGCCGTTTATATGGTAAAGGTTAGTTACCACCAGAAGCCCTACCGTCGTTCGATCATGCAGACTTTCGGAGCACAAGTTGTTGCCTCCCCAAGTATGAGTACGAAAGCCGGACGCAAGATATTGACAGACCATCCTAATTATCAAGGTAGCCTAGGTACCGCTATCTCCGAGGCGGTAGAGTTGGCCATGCAGACACCGAACTGTAAATATACATTAGGTAGCGTATTAAACCACGTTATGCTGCATCAGACCGTTATCGGACTGGAAGCTGAGAAACAAATGGAAATGGCTGGCGAGTACCCCGATGTCGTTATCGGTTGTTTCGGTGGTGGTTCCAACTTCTCCGGTATCACATTCCCATTCCTGCGCCATAAACTAACGGAAGGTAAGGATATCCGGGTTATAGCGGCGGAACCGGCATCTTGCCCGAAACTTACAAGAGGGCAATTCCAATATGACTTCGGAGATGAGGCTGGCTATACCCCGCTAATCCCGATGTTTACGTTGGGACATAATTTCTCTCCAGCGAATATCCATGCGGGAGGTTTGCGTTATCATGGCGCCGGCTCCATCGTCAGCCAGTTGATGAAAGACGAATTGATGAGCGCCGTGGATATCAAGCAATTGGATACCTTCAAGGCCGCTACCTTATTCGCGCAAGCGGAAGGAATCATACCGGCCCCGGAATCATCCCACGCTATCGCCGCGGCTATCCATGAGGCAGAGCAAGCCAAGATCGAAGGTAAACCTCGTACGATCTTGTTCAACTTATCGGGCCACGGCTTGATCGATATGGCCGCTTACGACCAATATCTATCCGGTGATCTAACAAACTATGAGGTAACGGATGAGGAAGTAGCTAACAATTTGAAAGATTTGGAGAAAATCATCTGATAAAAACAAGAAAAGGGGCGATACCAAATCGCCCCTTTCCCTTATTTGTCTATGAAAGTCTTAATTTAAAGTATGTATTATGAGAAAATTTCTTCGTAATTAGTACTCGGGATAATCATGTTCTGGACATTTAAGCTAAAGTTTTTCTTCTTCTTATCCCACATACCGTAATTTGTCTTTATCTCTCCACTTTGATCATCATATTGATAAGTGATCTGATAGAATGGAACCCATTCGTCGTTTGTCCGATCCCAACGAAACGCTTTCTTCTCGGAAACCTTGCCGTTCTCGTTGTACTGGAACTCATATCTTACCTGTTTGTTCAACAGTCCGTTTTCCTGTAAGAATACCACTTTAGAGATAATCTTACCATTCTCCTCTTTTGTATCATATAGATAATCTTTAGGAGACGCTGCGCTTATCGCTAAACTACACATGAAAGTAAAAACTAGCGCAAGAATACTTTTACCCCAAACTGATGTCTTCATACTATTTTAATTTATAAGGTTACTATCATTTTGTACCGCGAAGTAAGGAAGTTTCCCGACAATCACCAAAAGCAAAGTGACAAATCGTTAGCAATATCACAATATTTAACACATTCAAGACCTTCATTCCCTTCGATTCCCCTATGTTTACTGACATATTGTAAACCAAATCGTAAGTTCCCCCGATTTTTAAATATCTATTATTTACCACCAGCCGGATGTAACTTTCAAAAGAAAACTTTAGACACCGCTTTTTTAATAAATTAAAAATCTATTGATTAATAAATATATTCTTACCTTTGCGAAGGCAGAATGCAAATTGATTTCTTGACATGCGACAAATAATGAAACTATTTATCACATCCTTTCTTTTTATCCTATTCTCAGGATGTACAAAGGATGTATATGATCCTTCCGATAAAATTCCGGGAGAAGGTACTAATCCATTCTCAAAGGTAACAATTTCCTCTAATTTCGATTGGTCGATGATACAAATATCCCACCTTACCGTACAATCTTTCGACCCCTATGATGGCACCTATAATTATCTGGTAGAAGTATTTGATAAAAGTCCGGAAGATCAAGATGCGAATCTTCTCGCTACCGGGGTTTGCTCAAAGAAAACGCTTTTCGATAAGAAAATTATCTATCCAAAGGGAGAGTCGGATCAAGTTTACATACAATTGACGACCCCTACCGGATATCAAGTTACCGCTCCTGTCACCTTAACACCGGGTAATGATAATGTCTGTGCTTTCGATTCGTTAGCCGTATCGCAGGAAACAACCGCTACTCCGGTTAGCCGTACCCCGACCCGAAGCGTGTCTTCCACCTATACATTTATAATAGAAGACTCTTTCCCTAATTATGGAGATTATGATTTTAATGATGCCGTGATAAAAGTCCAGATGGAAACTTCCATGAAAGACGATTATGTACAATTCGCCAATATAAAACTGACTTTCCGTGCATTAGGTGGAACTAAGCGGGCCGGAGCTTTCATCCATCTCCCCGGCATAAAGTCCAAAGACATCCAAAAAGCCGAGTTAAATGGCTGGACCACGACTCCAGAATCGGAAACCGAGACTCCGGTTTATGCCCTATCGGATGATATACATGGATTATTCTCTTTTCATGAAATGATTAATACAGATAATGACCTTCCATATAGGGGAAAGCAAGAACGTTTGATCACCTTTTCGTTCGCAGCCGGTGCCTTAAAAGATTTGACCATTGATGACATCGATCTTTTCACGACCGTATTAAAGCGGGAAGGAGAGGTCTTACGCACGGAAATCCACCAACGTAATTATAGCTATACCCCCAAAGGGGTCAGATACCGTTATTACTCAAATGATAATTGCATATGGGCCTTAATGATACCGGATGATTTCAAATACCCTGTGGAACATGCTTTTATTGGTGATGCCTATCCGGATCTATTGAAATGGGTAAGTGGAGATAGCAAACATGTACAATGGTATAAAAGTAAGAATACGGTTGATAAGTGGATTTATACCCGAGAACAATAACAACCTAAAATCCTCCGTAAAATGAAAACGACCGCCATCTTATTTCTTGCCTATCTGGCTTTATGCGTTCAGTGCTCAGTGCCGGAAAACAAGAGCACGAAAAAAGAGATTAGTACTCAGCCGATAAAAGTGGGTGTATTCGATGGGCATGGAGGAGCACAGACCTGTATTTGGGAAACTGTCGCCGCTATCCGGCTGGACCCGGAAATGGAGGTATGTACCATTACTACAGCAGATATAGCTAATAATGTGCTCGATTCGATCGACGCTATTATTATCCCGGGAGGAAGTGGCAAAAGTCAGTACTTAAACCTAGGGACCTTAAATCAACAACGTATCAAGGACTTCATCGCTAAAGGTAAAGGGGCTGTCGGGATCTGTGCCGGAGCCTATCTATTCTCGAATACTCCTGATTACACCTGTATACAGCTAAATGGACAGCAAGCGATCGACATCGAGCATGACAACCGAGGGCATGGATTAGCGAAATTCACCTTATGCGAGGAGGGTAAGAAGATATTCCCCGAATTAGCCGACCGCGATACGAGTTTCGTCATTTACTATGAGGGACCGGTATTTATAAACAATCCGGCTGATACGATCCAAAGCAACACGCTTGCCATCATGGAAAGCGATGTGCATGAGGAAGGAAACGCCCCGGCTAATATGACAAACGGTAAGCCATTCTTCGTAGCCAATAACTACGGGAAAGGGCGTGTTTTTAGTTCCATCGCCCACCCCGAAGGTACTCCCGGCATGATGTGGATGATCCCCCGGATGGTACGTTGGACCTTGAATAAGCCTTTTATCCCTTATCAATCCTCCGCCGTACGTCCAGACCTGTTCAATCATGAATCATTAATGGCTACCGATGATTTAAAGCAGGAAGAAAAAGCCTTTCAAATCCTTTTAAGCGGAGAAAGCGAGCAAAAGGTTGCCGCCTTGGATTGGCTGGAAGCACATCATTCATGGGACGCCAAACGATGGGTACAAGGATTGCTTTATGACGCTTCACCCGCCGTCCGTATCCGGGCAGCCCGGTATATAGCGGATACCCATTACTTACCTTTCTTACCCAACTTACAGGCGGCTTACCGGACAGAAACCGATAAGGCGACCCAAGAAGAGTTAAAGACGCAGCTGGAGAAACTAACAGCCTTACTTCCTTAGGCTAGGGAGATTTAAACTCTCCCTAGATATTCATCTACCGTATAGTTTAAGAAACGATTGAATGGTAATAACAATTTAAAGTCATCCACCGCCTTATCCATCCAATCCGTAGCGTAAAAGAAATTATCCGGCTTATAAGACACCACGCTGAAATCCTTATGCTTCATGATATAACCATAAGGGGAATCCATTGGATAGCCGGCAGGCATGCGTTTCAGCATCTCCCCCTCTAACACCGGGAATGTTTTCTTAAATGTAGGTTCCTCGATAATAGCCGTAAATTCCTCGATATGATCGTATATATCCTGACGAAGTTTCTTTAATAGCGCAGGTGGCGGGCACCATACACCTCCGGAAAGCAAGCAACCTCCCGGCTCCAGATGGATATAATAACCACCCCGTTCGCTGGCACGACCACCTTGGGAGATGTAAGCAGCGAAATGACATTTATAAGGAGTCTTATCCGGAGAGAAACGGATATCCCTGTATATCCGGAACAAACAATCTTTCGCCTCCAACCCGGCTACCTCGGGATCGAATAAGGAGATACGACCGATTAAATCCTGTACCTCATCAATAAAAACCTTACGTAGCGCATCGTAACGACTTTTATTGTCTTGGAACCATTCCCGATTGTTATGGCTCCTCAACTCTGTCAAGAACTCTATGATCTGTTCATTCATAACTTTCTATTTTTAATCCTTACAAATGTAAGAAATATTAGAAACTGTAACCCAGATTCAGATAAAATTGCAGGTTATTATTCCGGTTCGACAATCCGAAGTTCGTATTCATCGGACCGAACATACTATTATAGGCATAACCGATGCTGCCTCCCCATACACTTTCTCCCTTGAGCAGGTCGAAGAAATTATCCTCATGGATCGCATAGTTGGCTATCAATGAGATATAGTGCCGCTGCCCGATACGCTGACGTAAGTTCAAACGGACGATCGCCACGGAATTATCGAATATCTCCATCCGATTGATCCCCGCGAACGGTAACTGCTGGGGAAGGTACCTTTCCGGCATATCGCCTCCCACCACATTCAAAAAGGGATAAGCCGGATCTTTCCCGATCAACACGCGACCATCGATAGACGGCAACAGACTCAAATGGGAAGTCAGCGGCAATACTGAAAGGAAACTGAGTTTCAAAGCGGAGAAGAAGGTATGTCCCTTATAAGTCACGAAGTTATCCGTATAAATGGAATAATCCGCTTGCAGAGAAACGCCTTTACTCGGGAAGTAACGGCGGTCCAAGGTTTCCAGATGGGCCTGAGCGAAGTAACTGATAAAGCCTTCCGGTTTTACTTGATACTTTTGGTTTTCCGCCGTATAAAGGAATGAGTTATAATCAAAATACTCATAACGGGCTCCTAGCTTCAACTTGAAATTCAGCCAGTTCATGTCCGAATATCCAAGTTCCACGAAATGGTGGCGATACGTCGTATTTACGATTTTATCCCCCCGGTTATAGACGTCGAGATCATGGTACGTGAACATGTAAGACAGATTGATGTTACGCAAGGGATTACGCTCTATCGCATAGTCCACTCGCCCATACATACGTTTCCCGATCCTTCCCGTTACGGAGAACTTCGAATGGTAACGAGCCCGATTGTCAAAAGTAGCATTCAGCAACAGGGCGACGATATCCTCACTATTAAAATTCAAGCCCACATTAATTGCGCTATTTGATTTTTCCTGTACCGTAAGCACCAAATCCTCCTGCCTCTCACCGACCAATTTATAGCTCACATTCGAGTAAAGATTTGTACCGATCACGATAGACATGGCTTCCTGCAATTTCTTCACGGTAAGCAAGCTATTCTCTTTCAAGCCGCTGATTTGCGTCAACCATTTCTCATCACGAGGATCTATACCTTCAAACAAGACACGCCGGATATGAAACGTATCGGTAGGGGCTACCGGATAGGAATGTACTAATCTGTTTCGGTGCATATCCGAACTATCGGATAAACCAATCTTCTTCTTTAAGGCAAGAATCTCATCCCATTGCTTGCGGGCGACTTGCTCACCCCGGTCAATCAAGGTATCCAGGGCCGTCTCCCCAAAACTAGCGGAATTATAAGGGTCTGTATTCGGGCGGAACAACAGATCGGTCTGTTCCTTATTCGGTCCGTATTTCTCATAACCATGCAAGGCGATGATCTGCCCTATGATATCCCAAGGGGTATTTATCCGCTCCAACTGTTTCAAGTCGCTAGTACCCAGATCTACGCCAATAATGATATCCGCCCCCATATCCCGTGCGACATCCGCCGGATAGTTATTCTTGATCCCACCATCTACCAACACCATGCTATCCAAACGTACCGGCGCGAACACGGCAGGAATCGCCATACTGGCACGCATTGCCAACGGAAGACTTCCACGATGGAAAACATATTCTTGCCCGTCCACCACATTCAACGCCACACAAGCGAAAGGTATATTCAATTGATTAAAATCTACGGAATCATGATAACCGATCGTTAAATCAGAGAAAAGGTTCTGGAGATTTTGACCTTTTATCATCCCTTGGATCGTTATCTCCTTTTTACTCCGGCCAAAAGGAAGGGAAAAGACATATCGCTCGGAATTCTCTTTCTCGGGGAAAGTCAGGTTACTACGTTTCACGCGATCGCTCAGCAGCATGCTCCAATCCTGCCAACGTACCATGCTATCGATCTCAGCGGCAGTATAGCCAACGGAATACAAGCCACCAACGATGGCTCCCATACTGGTTCCGGCAATATAATCAATCGGGATGCCGGCCTCCTCCAATACCTTCAACACCCCGATATGAGCGACACCTTTCGCTCCACCGCCTCCCAGCACCAAGCCAACCTTTTTCCGCTCAGCCATCACAGAAGGCACCAACATCAACCCAACCAACCACAATAAAAGGAACTTCCTCATCTAGATATTCTTTCCGGCAAATGTAGCTGGTTTACTCGAAAACGCAAACGGATTCATCTAGAATAAAACGTATGTTTACCTATATATAAAGTTTATCGCTATCTCATCTATTCTATAAACCATGCCGTGAACTGTATAAACCAAGGCGTGGTCTGCACATTCCACGGCGTGGTTTATACAGTTCACGGCGCTGATTTAAGAATAAATACTTATTCGCTATGGAATGTATAGGTTATCGGAGAACTATTTCAACAGGAGAGGAACATTTTATTTCCGGAACATAAGTGGGCAATAGATAGTATTTGATACAGTCTCCCTAGAATTAATAGGCATTTCTCTCTAAAATCGATTTACGTATTATGAATCAGGTATGTACGTGTTTATCAAAAAATAATATAGCCATCAACTTACTTTTTTCCAGCAAGGTAGCAGCCGGAGCAATATATTACTTTTTCTTTTTCAGCAACATGACCACAGGATTCGACTCTTCATCCAAGTTTGCGGCGATCTCCTTCAACTTTCCTTTTAGCTGGCCTTTCTCGTAAGCCTCAACTAAGTCCGGGGCATCTAGAGTTTGGCAGATAGCTATTTCGGGGTTTCTTGGCTCTGATGTTAGAGAGACTTCTTCCTTATTGATGAAATCATCATTGTATAGAATATAGCTGAATAAGGCATTTTCTTGTTTATCATACACCAGATCTTCACCAAGGAAACCTTTAAACGTCGTAAAGTCAACCTCTTTTCTCATGGTTCTCATGAAACAGTAGCGATCGGTGATGACGGTTGGAAAAAGAAATACTTTAGTATCCATGGAGGATATGGAAGGGCTTCTTACGATAAAAGGACTCAGATTACCATCCGGCAAGTAATGGAATATGGTATCAGACGATGTATTGACAAGTATCCATTTATCCCGATCCGGAAACGTAAGATAAAATTCCGGCGTAATGATAAACTCCCCTTCTGTTACAACCGGAGTCTCAGTCCCCTTAGAGGGAATTTGGATCTCATGAATGATACGGCCATCTTGCTTGGAAATAATCAAATGACACTCCCGCTTGCCTTTTTCCGATGGATAACTCTTATAGCAAATCAAATGATCACGATCATAATTAAATATATAATTATAATAACTGGTATCCGTGAACTTAAAACTCCTTTTATAGTTTCCTAATAAGTCATAGACACCTATTTTTCTCGCTGGATTATCCTTGACGAATATCTCATCGTTATCCTCATCCAAGACAAGCCCTGTAAGCTGCGTGTATTCCTCACCGCTTTGCCCTAAACGGTTTATCTTCCTTAGTCCCTTTCCGTTTCTATCGAAAACAAGAATATCCCCATCACTGCCCCGATTCGTCACCAGCATGATATCCTTTCCGATCGCTTTCACGGCACCTTTAGTTATAAAATCATCCGTGGTTTCCAACGCGATGTATTCCACGTCCATAAGGTCTTGAAGTATCAGTTCCTTTTCCGGATAATCGGCCATGACATCAACCCTAATAAGGTTATCGACAGAGGAAGCGGACCGATTGCCACATCCCATACATCCGACTAAAGCGAGCAGCATAGCCACTGCGTTCGTAGTTAATTTTCTCATTTTCATGATGTTTAAAGTCTTTCGTTCGATGTCATTTCTTGCTCTTTAGCGCTTTCTCTTTGTTCATCATCCGTATCATCTCTTTTACCTCATCGGATGTCTCTGGCAGTTGTTGGATCAGAGATTGGAGTTCATCTATAGAAAGCTGGCTTTTCCGGTTATCTGGAGCCAGCATGGTTTGCTCCGTGATACCCCGTTTGGACATATCCGAATTTAATGACTCCAAGAAAGGCCGGGTAAAAGTCAGGTCACTCAGATCCGACTCGTTTTTCAACAGTTCCTTTGCGTAAGTCACTTGAGCGAATACACCTCTCTGTAGCTCCTCCGCATTCTTGAATCCGGAGATATCCGGATGGCTATATAGGTTCGCGATCTCACGAAGCAATTCTACACGAGTACCCTTCACCTTCCACGCCCGATAAAGCAGACGGGCCGCCTCCTCTATCTTACCCGAGCTTCTGGCGCTCATGGCACGAATCTCCATGACCATCTCCGATTCCTCCGGCAATTGATTGATCAGGTTACGCAAATCCACGATAGAGATCTTGCTCTTTTTCCCATCCGGGTCTATCATAGTCTCCTCCGCCACATTACGGAAGAACATATCCTCATAGAAGGATTGCAGAAGCGCCCGGCTAAACACCATCGTCCTCTCGTCCGCTTTTTTCTTTAAGCTCTCATTCATATAAAGTACCAAGATAAAAAGACCTCGCTGACGATCCTCTTCACTCTGGAATTTAGACACGTCAATCTCACTATACATATGCGAGATCGCCGCTAGGAAATCCAGTCGTTCCGGATTCTTCTTCCATGCCTCATAGTAGAGACGGGACGCTTCCTTGTATCTCCCGTCCTTTTGGTAAGTCTCCGCACGGAAGGCCAATAATTGATTTACCAAGAAACGATTGGGTTCCAATCCCTTTTCCGCCCGGTCAAATAAGTCGTAAGCCCGCTTCCGGTCATACGTCTTACCCAAGGCGGAACCCAATAAGAGGCATACCTCGACCGAGGTCGTATCCTGCTCATAAGCCATATCCAGAATATCTACCGAGGGCATATACAGACCGGCATAATACTTCGAGGCTCCCCCATATTTCAAGGTAAGGTAAGTAGAATCACCATCAGCCAACAAACCAGAGTAAATGGAATCAGCCTGAGCGAATTGTTTTGCCATATACAAACCCAAAGCTTTACTGCGTAATAATTGGCGATTCCCCGGATTGTAGATCAAGGCGGTATCGCAAATCGCTACCCCTTCTAATATATAGTCCGGACTACCGACACCCATACGATATAATGTATTTACCAAAGCACCCGCCAGTCCCGCATTCTCCCGGTTCAAGTTATACGCTTGAAAATAGGCGATCGTCGCGGACGGGTATTGCTCCAGCCGGGAATAACAATCGCCGATCGCACGGTATAAGGCCGTATTGTCCTCATTCCGGGCTTGTAGTTTCTCATACGTATCAACCGCCCTCTCATATTCGCCCAACTGGAAATACAACCGGGCCAATTGATAATTAGCATAGAAGTTTAGGCTATCGGCCGCTAATACCTTGTGGAAATACCGCTCAGCGTCTTTCGCCTTGCCCAAGTTCGTAGCCGTTCGGGCCAACGTATTTAAAATATCCAGATTAGTCGTGTCCATGGAGAGGCAAAGACGATAATAGTCGTAGGCTTGCCGGTAACGAAGCATCCCCTCGTAGGCTTGCCCGATAGCATTCATCACCTCATAATCGGAAGAATCAGCCGGGGTAAGGCTATCGGCACGGGCGATCACAGCCGCATATTGCTTACGGTTCACCAAGTCTTGCCAATTAAACTCTTGAGCATTCCCGGGAAAAATAAGGCAACAAAGTAACAGAACTGTAACTAAATTACATTTCGCATTCATATCTGTATATTTTTAAGATTACTGATTAAGCGACTAACATAGCCTCTATTCTTATTTCACTGTAACCGGAAAGTAATAGGCACCGTATATAAGACGCGGACCGCCTTTCCGTCCTGACGACCGGGAGTCCACCGGGGCATCATTCCGATGACTCGCAAAGCTTCCGCATCCAAGGAGGGATCTATCCCCCGTATGATTTTAGGTTCCACGATATTTCCTTTCTTATCTACCACAAACGAACAGATCACACGACCTTGCACTCCCGCTTCCTGCGCATCCGTCGGATACTTTATGCTTTGAGCGATAAACTTTAATAATTCATGATCCCCTCCGGGATATTGCGGCATCACGTCCACTACCGTCAAAGTCTCTTCCTTCGTTTCTTCTACCGGACTTTTCAAACGGAACGTAATCGGTACCGTATATTTCACGGCGACCGCCTTTCCACGTTGCATTCCCGGATTCCAGCGAGGCATAGTGTTTATTACCCTTACGGCCTCCTCATTCAATAAAGGAGTCACTCCCCGAAGCACCTCCGGATTATTGACGGAACCATCACGCCCGACGATAAACGAGCAGATTACACGACCTTGCTCCCCGTTATCCTGACTCTCTTTCGGATACTTTATATTCGTGGCTATGTATTTCAACAACTCCGCATCCCCACCCGGAAAACTAGGCATCTTCTCTACCACGGTAAATACTTGCTCGTTCATCTCACGGGATTTGGAAGATAAGGACAAATGAGTATTATTTGTCATATCAGCAACCAAGACCTCTTGGGACTCCCTTCCTTGATAGCTGCATCGCAAAATCGCATTCGCAGGGACCTCCAAAGAGAAAGCCCCTTTCCTATCCGTGATAGTCCCCTCTTTACCGCCCTTCACCACAACTGATGCCCCGATCAAAGGCTGCCCGGTCTCATCAACCAGAATGCCCGTAGCCGTCACCATAGCGTTCGAGACCGTAGCCTCATTCGCCAGACGGACAGTCAAACGGGCTACCGCCTCGATATTACTTAACAGCATCAAGATCCCTACCAATGGAATAAATATCAGATATTTCGTACGTACGATACCCGGGCTCCGCTTCTTGTTCATCATCATAATCCGGTTCTTCAGATGCAGCACATTGAAACTATTATACAAAGTAGTAACGGACTGATGATGAGCCAATCCCAATAAATGGTATTGATAGCTCTTACTATCGTAACCGGACTGGATCACCGTGTTATCCGCCAGATACTCCAGATTATGCCTAACCTCACGCTTCAATAACCATACAAAAGGATTGAACCAACAAGCCATACACATCATCTCGCTCAAGATCACGTCAATCGAGTGCCATTGGGATACGTGCGTACATTCATGTGTCAATATCTCATCCGTTTCCTTATCCGAATGACTCTCCGGATGCAAGAAGACCATACGGAAAAAGGAGAATGGCCCGGCGGCCTTCCGCAACGCATAAACCGGAGTTTTATGAATAACAACACGCTCACTGGTATGAGCCAACCATAAGATACTGCTTAATTGCACGAGAAAACGTCCGCATAAGAACGCTACGATCCCCCAATAAATAAACCCCAAAGATCCCAGCAACCATCCATACCAATCCACGGACGCCGCGGCATCCGCTTTCGCCGTCGCCTCAGGCAACATAGCGGAATACATATAAATCACGTCCGCTATAGGCTCTTGTTGCCTTACCCAATCTTGGATGTTCAGCAAAGGATAAAACAGAGCCAAGCCAAAGAACGCCAGCAAGATCGCACGACGTAGCTTGAAGAACGTGTCCTTATAGAAGAACAACCGGTAGAAGGCGTAAAAGAGTACAAAGGCTACATTTACCTTCAATAAGTAGGCAAATTCCGGTGTCATGGTATGTGGGATTTAGGTTATTCTTTTCCTTTCTCAATCAAATCGATGATATCCTTTAAATCATCCGTAGAGATTTTCTGATCTTTCGCAAAGAAAGAAACCATTTCTTTATACGAGTTAGCGAAATAATTCGTTACCACGCCGCCAAGGAACGTACGTTTATATTCCGTTTCCTCTATCAAAGGACGGTATTCATACGTATTTCCATAACGTTTCGCCTTCACGTACTTCTTTCGCTCCAGATTCTTGATCACGGAAGCGAGCGTCGTATAAGGAGGTTTCGGGTCCTCGTATTTGGCCAGCACATCTTTCACAAAACAAGGACCGATCCGCCAAATCCAGCGCATCGCCTCTTCTTCCTGCATCGTTAGCTTCTCCATAAATCTTATCCTTTTATTTAATGTATATCCACAAAGCTACGAAATAGTCGTAAACGGCATGCGGAAGGCACGTTAATTAACATTAAATAAGAATCACAAGACCTGCAATCGTGAATTATTGCAACTTAAATGTGATCGGCACCGTATATTTCACGGCTACCGGCTCGCCTTTTTGGGTGCCCGGTGTCCAACGAGGCATCATTTGCAAGACCCGAACCGCCTCTTGGTCTAATGCCGGGGAGATTCCTCTAAGGACCTTGTAATTCGTAAGCGTTCCATCCTTCGTTACCACAAACGAACAAATCACACGGCCTTGCTCCCCTTTCTCTTGGCTCTCTTGTGGATACTTTACATTCTTGGCTATAAATTTCAAAAGCTCCGCATCACCGCCGGGAAACTTCGGCATCACCTCTACCACCCTAAATACCTGCTCTCCATTTTCCAGCGTATCTTCGTCCTCCGCTTCCACCTGTACTTGCTCTTGTTTTTCTGCCTTTGTTACATCTGTCGGAACACTTTCTTCTTTTTGTTCCGAAGACTGTCCGCATCCTACGCACATCGCCAAAGCGAACAGGATGATCATTGTGTTCATAATCGCCTTTTTCATTTTCAATCAGTTTTAATGTTATTTATACCGTTATTACACATACTTACCAACCTCTAAGCATATCCGGATATTACGTTGGTTTCGCAAATATACGAAATACTCGTAATATAAACATAAACAATACGTTAATTAACACTAATAGCCATCAAAGGCATAGAAAAGATAAAAGAACACGATTATTTACCGAACAGTTAAAATACACAATATGCCCACTTTGCACGTAAATATTAGTATATGGCTGATATCTACGCAGTTATACATACACGCCTATTACCGATCCAATTACTATCTATAATAAATCAGATTACTATCAATAGTAAATCAGATTTTCTATAGATAGTAACCATGAATACTATAGCTTCTATCGCTAGATTATTACAAGAAGTACAACCGAGCGATACATATCGAAGTCAGATAAGCGAATAAAACACAAAAACCGGATTGCCCTCCTCTCCTTTTAAGTTCAACTCCTGCGGAATCGTGATCGAGCGAAGCGATTTATATAAGTTTAGCTCATACGGGGTCACTACTTGTACCAGCTCATCTTTTATGACCCTCCCCCAGACCGGGAAATTCCGATAACTTCTCGTACCCTGCATGCCATGTTGAAGGTTTGCGTCCGCCAGTTCATAGATAGAACCCGGCATCTCGCATTTTTCCACGAGTGTCTTTCCCGTCTTTTTATCCACAGAGGCTATATAATAGCCTTGGTTATACAATAAACGGAAATAATAATGTGCCGGAAACTCAATCATATCTTGCACAAAGATATCCTTGGGATCCTTTTTTTCAATTCGCAAATTACTCATGTCCGTAACATCCAACGAACGAATCACTTCCGCATCCGAGTTTTTCAGATCAAGGACACAAGCCGCACTGATTCGATCCGCCGAGATACTGAAGACCGTATCATTGCTACCGGTCTTAAACAACACGGAGTTTTGCGCATCAGAATAAGCGGGGGCGATACTTGTCGTGAACCCGCTCTTCTCATGAGGTAATAAAAAGGAATAAAAATCATTCTTGATCGCTATCGTATCCCCTTTCCTCGAAAATAGGCCTAATCCGAATCCCCCTCCGTTGAAAGGCTGAAAAGGGAATGATATGGCGGCGAAACGATCCTTTCCGATATGACGCATATAGATTACCGAATACTCATGGGTGGATTGTCCGATAAATTCACCTTCCAACGTATATTCCCAAACTCGATTATTACTAAATAAAAAAAGGCGGTCATTACGTTCGTCCACTTGGATACATGGCAGAATACCGCTAAATTCACCCGGCCCCTGCCCTTCTTTTACCAACGTCCGGATAAAACGCCCTTGCCGATCGAACAGGACGATACGGGGCTCTTTTACGGGAAGCACATAGATATATCGATCTGTCACGGCATAATCATAAACTCCGTCTATCAACGAGGCATCATCCGTGGTCACCTCTAAAGGGACAAAAGTAACCCCCTTGATCTCATCGCCTAATCCCAATAGCCCCGGTTTATCCATCCCCCCTCTTATATCCGCGGTTAAAAGAGAGGGCGCTTCCGTTGGCGAAGAACCGCATGACGCGAAACAAGAAACGACAAAAACACTATTTAAATAAAACAAGATAGAGGCTAACTTTACACTTTTCATAACCATGCTTTTTTGCCTCCAAAAATATCCCGCATATCTCACAAATCACATGATAAATGAGAACAAAAATGAGAACAAACCTGCCAAAACAGCTATAAATACATAATAATCAAAAACTTGAGATAAACGCCACAAATGTCTCCGTAGAACCTTCTTTCTTAAAAATCTTCCGGAATAGACGAGGACGAAGTACCGAACTATTATATTTCAATACCCGTGTGATCTGGTTGGCGGGAACGCCGATCTTCGTAAGCATACAGACCTTCAACTCCGTATCGGAAATAGCAGGATATAGTTTTTTCAGCCGTAAGGTAAAGTCATCATAAGCCTTATTCAACAGCACCTCCAAAAGCTCCCAATCCTCAGAGACAATCTTGCCGGCATCCCGATCGTGAAACTTCTCATAGACCTCCGATTTCCGCAAGATCGCAACAGATAATAAATGCTTACTCTCCTTATTATGAATCGACTCGTTACAAATCTCCAGCCGTTGTTTTTCCAATTGTAAGGAAACCAACATCAACTCTTGATCCTTTTCTTCCTTCATTTTCGTAATTCTCTTTTCCAAAAGGGCGATTTGCCGTTCATTCTCTTCTTTTTCTTCTCGCATACGTTGTTGCTGGCTAGCAATCGAGCGTCGCAAGGCTTCTTCCCTTCGAAGAGCGTTTTCCTGCGTATTTCTCCATCGCCGATAAAGGAGGAAGCAAATAAATAGAATTATGCCGATAATAAACGCGTACAGATAACGCTCCTGTCCCCTTTGCGATAGCATCAATTCTTTCCTATACAAGTCCTCACGAACCGGCCTTACATCATACCGGGAAGTGATCTGATAAATCGATTCTCTCGCTGACAGCGATCCGATAGAATCCCGTAACGCCTCGTATTTCTTGACTTCCTCCAGTATCCGGCCTTGTCCGGCCGTATCATTCAAGAGCTGATATTGGGCACTCGCTTTTCTCAAAAAAGACATGGCCTTGCCATATAATTCCTGCTCGGCGTACAGCCTTCCTATCTGGTTATATAACCGTCCCCAAAATTCGTAATCCCAATTCCCTCCCTCATATTCCAACGCACGTAAATAGCATTCCAAAGCTAGGGACGGTTGATCCATATCCTCATAGACTTTCCCCCGGTAAAACCACGCTTTGGGAGGCCAGTAACAGCCTCGTGTCGTCCTATAATAATCCGTAGCGATAGAGATTATGGAATCCGATGTATGCCTCAATCCCGCCTCATCCCGTGATTCGGTCCATAACAGACAATAACGGGCTTTCTCTCGAAGCGATAATCCATTGATATCCGTCACTTTCTCTAATAACACCAAAGCGCTGTCCGGATGATGCGGAATCAATTTCTCTACCTGCCAGAACAGGTTGCCATGCTTGTCGCTCCTATACGAAAAAAGCACAAGAACCAAGATCGCGATCGTAAACAATAAGATCGTAAACTTGATCCCTATAGAAAAATGCCGTGCCCCATTCAAATCCTTACGCATATAGGCAAATGTATATAAATTATTCATAAGGAAAGCCTTTTCCTTCCGCATTATTTCATGTGTCGGGGCACATGCCCTGACCTCTCCCATTAATGCAGAAATATTTCTTTAATCGTTTGCGCGATATATGGATTTAGCATACCTTTGCGTGATAATTACATAGTTTAAGTAGAAATTTCTAAATACAATTAAATAACTTAAATTATTATCTTATGTGGTTACTTAATTCTTCTATCGGGAAGAAGCTGATAATGAGCATATCAGGTCTCTTCCTTGTTTTGTTCTTATTGTTCCACCTGTCGATGAACGTGGCTGCCGTTTTCTCCGGAGAGGCTTATAACATGGTTTGTTCGCTGTTGGGCTCTAATTGGTACGCTGTGGCAGCTACTCTCGTATTGGCCGCAGGCGTTGTGATCCACTTCGTGTACGCTATCATTCTTACCTTGCAAAACCGTAAGGCACGTGGTAACGACCGTTACGCTATCAACGCTCGTCCGAAAGGCGTGGAATGGGCATCTCAGAACATGTTCGTTTTGGGCTTGATCGTTATCCTGTTCATGCTGTTGCACTTCAGCCAGTTCTGGTATAAGATGATGTTCGCCGAATTGATCGGTCATCACGAAGTAGCATTGGGGTCAGCTATGGTATCTCCACAAGACGGAGCCGCTTTTATCAACTATTACTTCCAAGGTAATGCCGTGATCACCGTTCTTTATTTGATCTGGTACGTGGCTTTGTGGTTCCACTTGACTCACGGTTTCTGGAGCGCTATCCAAACAATCGGTTGGAATAACACGATCTGGATGAACCGTTGGGAATGTATCTCTAAGATCGTAGCTACGGTTATTTGCGGACTTTTCGCAATCATTACTATCATCTTCTTCCTAAACGGAGTAGGTGCTTAATTGCAAGCTACAGGTTTTATAATTAAGAACTTTTGAAATTAAATCATTATGTCTGAAATAAATTCTAAAATACCTCAAGGCCCGTTGGCTGAGAAGTGGACTAATTATAAAAATCACCAGAAATTGGTGAACCCCGCTAACAAGCGTCGTTTGGATGTTATCGTAGTCGGTACAGGTTTGGCTGGAGCTTCCGCTGCCGCATCTTTGGCAGAGATGGGATTCAACGTATTGAACTTCTGTATCCAAGATTCTCCCCGCCGTGCGCACTCTATCGCCGCTCAAGGTGGTATCAACGCCGCTAAGAACTACCAGAATGATGGTGACTCTGTTTACCGTTTGTTCTACGATACGATCAAAGGTGGTGACTACCGTGCTCGTGAGGCTAACGTTTATCGTTTGGCTGAGGTTTCTAACTCAATCATCGACCAGTGCGTGGCTCAAGGCGTTCCTTTCGCTCGCGAATATGGTGGTTTGTTGGATAACCGTTCATTCGGTGGCGCTCAGGTATCACGTACGTTCTACGCCCGTGGCCAGACGGGTCAGCAGCTTTTGTTAGGCGCTTATTCAGCGTTGAGCCGTCAGATCGGTTTGGGTAAGGTTAAGATGTACACTCGTCATGAGATGTTGGATGTAGTTAAGGTAGACGGTCGTGCTCGTGGTATCATCGCCCGCAACTTGATTACAGGTAAGATCGAGCGTTACGCCGCTCACGCTGTAGTTGTAGCTACGGGTGGTTACGTTAATACGTTCTTCTTGTCAACCAACGCTATGGCATCTAACGGTTCCGCCGCATGGCAATGCTACAAGAAAGGCGCTTACTTCGCTAATCCTTGTATGGTTCAGATCCACCCGACTTGCGTTCCGGTACACGGTGATTATCAGTCTAAATTGACTTTGATGTCCGAGTCTTTGCGTAATGATGGTCGTATCTGGGTTCCGAAGAAACTGGAAGACGCTAAGGCTTTACAGGCAGGAACAAAGAAAGGTAAAGATATACCTGAGGCAGATCGCGATTATTATTTGGAGCGTCGTTATCCGGCATTCGGAAACTTGGTTCCTCGCGACGTGGCTTCTCGTGCCGCTAAAGAGCGTTGCGACGCTGGCTTCGGTGTTAATAACACAGGTTTGGCTGTATTCTTGGACTTCTCCGACGCTATCAACCGTCTGGGTAAAGAGGTTGTAAAACAGAAATATGGTAACTTGTTCGATATGTACGAAGAAATCACCAACGACGATCCATACGAAACTCCGATGATGATCTACCCGGCATTGCACTATTCAATGGGTGGTCTGTGGGTTGATTATGAATTGATGACTTCTATCCCGGGTCTGTTCGCTATCGGTGAGGCAAACTTCTCCGATCACGGCGCAAACCGTTTGGGTGCTTCCGCATTGATGCAAGGTTTGGCCGATGGTTACTTCGTATTACCTTATACAATCCAGAACTACTTGTCAGACCAGATTCAGGTTCCGCGTTTCAGCACTGATCTGCCTGAGTTCAACGAGGCAGAGAAGAATATCCAAGCCCGTATCAATAAATTGATGAGCATCAAGGGTAAAGAGTCTGTTGATTCTATCCACAAACGTTTGGGACACATCATGTGGGAACACATCGGTATGGCTCGTAACGCAGAGAGCTTGAAAGAGGCTATCCAGATGTTGAAAGACTTGAAGAAGGAATTCTGGAGCAACGTATTCATTCCGGGTAACGCAGATGACTTGAACGTAGAGTTGGAGAAAGCGTTACGTTTGGCAGACTTTATCGAGATCGGTACCTTGATGGCACATGACGCTTTAGACCGTGCTGAATCTTGTGGTGGTCACTTCCGTGAGGAGCACCAGACTGAGGAAGGCGAGGCATTACGTCACGATGACAAATTCATGTATGTCTCTTGCTGGGAATATCAGGGTGAGGATAAAGACCCTGTTATGCTGAAGGAAGATTTGAACTATGAATTCGTAGTTCCTCAGACACGTAACTATAAGAAGTAATCAATCATTGCAAAAATTAGAATCATGGATAAAGATATAAATATCACACTCAAAGTTTGGCGTCAGAAAGGTCCGAATGTAAAAGGACAATTCGAAACTTACCAACTTAAAAACATCAACCAAGGCACTTCTTTCTTGGAAATGTTGGATATCCTGAACGAGCAATTAATCAGCGAAGGTAAAGAACCTGTTGTTTTTGACCATGACTGTCGTGAAGGAATCTGCGGTATGTGTTCATTGTATGTAAACGGACATCCGCACGGACCGGCAACTGGAGCTACGACTTGCCAGTTATACATGCGCCGTTTCAACGATGGTGAGACCATCACGATCGAACCGTGGCGTTCCGCCGGTTTCCCGGTAATCCGCGACTTGATGGTAGACCGTTACGCTTACGATAAAATCATTCAGGCTGGTGGTTTCACATCCGTAAATACCGGTGGTGTACCCGACGCAAACGCAATTCCTATTCCTAAGCCAGACGCAGAGATGGCAATGGATGCCGCTGCTTGTATCGGTTGTGGCGCTTGTGCCGCCGCTTGTAAGAACGGTTCAGCTATGTTGTTCGTATCCGCTAAGGTTAGCCAGTTGGCTTTATTACCTCAAGGTAAGGTAGAGGCTGCCCGCCGTGCGAAAGCAATGGTCGCTAAAATGGATGAACTTGGCTTCGGTAACTGTACGAACACACGCGCTTGCGAGATGGAGTGTCCGAAGAACATCTCCGTTAGTAACATCGCTCGTTTGAACCGTGAGTTCATTTGCGCTAAGCTACAAGACTAATATTTGATTAGTATATCATGGAAAAGGCGTCTTTCTCTAAAAGAAAGGCGCCTTTTTATTTTTGTTATATGTTGAAAAACATAATTTAGCACTACAGATCTTGACAGGAATTGAAAAGTCCGTATATTTGCATCGTGGTTTTTTCATAATAGTATTAGATTTAAGGTTAACAAAGTTTGGTTAGGGCTTGTCGTGAGACAGGCTTTAATTGTTTATAGACCTACCTTTTAAACATGGACCACAAAATACTGCAAATAGAGATTGTTTAGCGTCATTTTATCGTCGATCTTTGCCTTTAAAGATCATATAGTATATGCTAATAAGTATTTTATTTGGCTTCTTATGTTATTTTCTCCGGGTGTTGATCAAACACAAGGAAAAAATCATGCGCCAGATAAGACAAATGGTAAAACAAAAATAAAATGGACAAAAAACGAACCACCAGTTCTTTCAGGGCAATGAGCACGGAAAGAAAACTCGAGTCGATCTTCCTTTTCGTAACAGGCCGATGCAACGCCAAATGCGCGATGTGCTTCTATGCCCAAGAAATGGATAAGAAGCAACCCGACCTCACTTTCGATGAAATCAAGAAAATATCAGAAACCGCTGGGCAATTCAACCGATTATGGATATCCGGGGGTGAGCCTACCCTGCGTGAGGATCTACCGGAAATATTGGAGTTATTCTACAAAAACAACCATATCAAAGATGTGAACATCCCTACGAACGGCTTAAAACCAGACCGGATCGTCGAATGGGTAAAACGGTTCCGCCAGAACTGCCCGGATTGTAATATTAACGTAAGCCTTTCCTTGGATGGTTTCGGTACGACCCACGATACACAGAGAGGCGTACAGGGAAACTTCTATAAGGCACTGGAAACCCTGCGTAAGATACAGGAGAATTTCGGAGACGACGGCAAGGTCCTGAAAAATATAGCAACCGTTATCACGAAATACAATATAGACCAGGTAGAAGACTTCATGACTTGGGTATACGGACGTTTCCGTACCTCCACACATACGATTGAGGCCGCCAGAGGCATGACCCGTGACGATGGCGTGAAAATCCTAACCGAGTCAACGCTACGCAAAATACAAGATGACATATCCCCTATCTATTCAGCTTATGCGGATCGGATGGTAGCGGATACCACCGGCTTAAGGAGACCGATCACACGCTTCTTCTATCTCGGCCTTATACGTACCTTATATAATGTGCGTGCCAGCAACATAGATCACCCGACCCCTTGGGGGATGGATTGTACGGCCGGAGAGACTACCTTGGTAATCGACTACGACGGACGTTTTCGTGCCTGCGAGTTACGGGAACCGCTCGGAAATATAAAAGAGTATGGTTGCGATATAAGTAAAGTGATGAATAGCGAAGCGATGAAACTGGAAATAGCCGCTATCGGACATGGGTATAAAGCCAACTGTTGGTGTACGCACGGCTGCTGGATCACCTCATCCGTCATTTTCAATCCACGTAAGATGATTCGCTCCGTATATAAAGGATACCGGGAAACGAAACGATTGAATCATCCCTTAGCCATCAATGAGCAGAAACTACAAACGATGGAAGCCAAATACCATCTGGACATCGAGCGTTTGCGTCAACTGAATATCCGGTAAACAAGACCCTCATAGCCCATAAATAAACGTAGCATGAAAATACTATTAGTAACCAGAGGCTCACAAGGCGACGTCCTTCCTTATTTGGCCATAGCGGCCGAATTGGAAAGACGCGGTCATGAGGTGACCATCAATCTCCCTCAAATATTCGAGGAGACCGTTAAACCCTACGGATTTAAATACGTATTGCAACAGTTTGACGATATCGGCGGCATGATCGATAGCGCAGCGCAAAACTCACATAAATTCCGGCCATTCCTTAAATGGATGCGGAACGTGATCGATAAACAGTTCGATCAATTGATTCCCCTACTAAAAGAGCATGATATTTTAGTATCGACCAACTCGGAATTTGCTGTCGCAAGTATCGCCGAGTATTGCAAGAAACCCTTGATACGTACCGCCTACGCCCCGTTCTTGCCGGGTAAGAAGATTCCCCCGGCCGTATTGCCATTTCCCAAACCCAACCCGATCATCACTCCCGCTATCCTATGGAAGTTGATGAACCGGATGACCAATTTCATGGTCAAAGACACGATCAATAAGAACCGGGCTAAATACGGACTCGCTCCGATCCGCAATTTTGGCTATCACGCGGGAGAGCGTTCATATAATTACTTGCTTTTCAGCCAGCACCTAGGAAACGTAGATCCGGACTGGACGTTCGAATGGTCGATCGGAGGCTATTGCTTCAATGACACTTTTCAATATGATGAGAAGGCTTACGAGGAAATGATATCATTCGTCGACAGCGCTCAAAGCCCTATTATCTTTTTTACCCTCGGGAGTTGTAGTTCCAAGGATGGTAACCGTTTCAGCAAAGCCTTGGTCGATATTTGCAAGAAACATGATTATCGGCTCATCATCGGTTCCGGTTGGGCAAAGACAGGAATCACCTTACAAGCGGATAAACATTTATTCTTAATGAAGCAGCCGGTTCCGCATAATTTGATATTTCCGCACTGCGACGGCGTTATCCATCATGGAGGTTGCGGCACGACCCATAGCGTAGGAAGGGCGGGAAAGCCCCAATTAATCACTCCGTTGATTATCGATCAACCCTATTGGTCCTATCGAATCCACCAATTAGGGTTAGGGCCGGAAGGGGTTAAGATAGCGAAAGCGAGCGAGCAGGAGATCGAACGCAAGGTTTGTGATCTGGTCACCAATCCGCTTTATAAGAAAAATGCCGCTCATATAGGCGAGATGATCCAAAAAGAGGGAGGTATAAAGAATATATGCGACTCTATCGAAAGATTTCAATGAGGCATAAGTTCCTATTAGATTTTATTACATGTTACAAAACACAATTTAGCACTTAAACTATTGACAAATAGCGGTAACTCCGTATATTTGCATAGTGGTTTTTTCATAATAGTATTAGATTTAAGGTTAACAAAGTTTGGTTAGGGCTTGTCGTGAGACAGGCTTTAATTGTTTTATAAGGTCTGCTTCCCGCAAAGCCCTTCGATTACATCAGAATAATCCGATGCGTCAATAAAGTTGATATCTTGTCTTTTAAGATCTTCCCATTAATCGGTTTCGCCGTATAGGCATCAAATCCACTATTAATGATCCGTTGCTCATCTTGGGCGAAAGCATAAGCCGTCACCGCAATAATAGGCACGCTAGCAGAAACCTTACGAATCTCTGCGGTAGCCTCGTATCCATCCATGACCGGCATCTTTATATCCATCAAGATCAACTGCGGTTTGTGCTGATGAAATAGCTCCACAGCCTCCTTTCCATTCCATGCATGAATCAATTTATATTCAGGCTTCAATATAGACTCAAACAGGCGATAATTACTGGAATTGTCCTCAGCGATCAAGATCGTAACCTCACTTCGGGCGATCTTCTCCAAAGTAACAGGCTTCTGCTCTTCACTAGGAAATAATTCTTTCTTCGGCTGAAAAGGCAATGTAAACCAGAACTTAGAGCCTTTCCCTTCCATAGAATCAACCCCGATCGTTCCTTTCATCTGGGTAACAATCATCTCACAGATGCTTAAACCCAGTCCTGTTCCTTGAGCGAAAGTATTCAGTTTTACAAAACGTCCGAAAATATCTTTCCGCTTATTCTCCGGGATTCCGCAGCCCGTATCCTCTACATAGAACCACAACGTATTATCATCCTTCAACTTATAGCCAAATAAAATCGATCCTGCCAGCGTAAATTTCATGGCATTGTTCAACAGATTGATCATCAGTTGAGACAGACGATTTCGATCCGTATAAATCACGCAAGGCTCCAGATAATCCTTAAATGAGATCTGTACATCCGGATTCTTATTCTTCAAATGAGCCGATTGCTCCAAATCCCTCAATACAGCGTTAATATCCACATAGTCATAAGTAAACTCCAAGGTACCCGCCTCGATCTTTGACAAATCCAAGATATCGTTTATCAACTGCAACAATAGGGAATTATTATTCTCGATAATATCAGCGAATTCCTTCTTATCCTCAAGGTCATCGGTCGAGGCAAGGATATTAGAGAAACCTACGATCGCATTTAACGGTGTACGTATCTCATGGCTCATATTTGCTAAAAACGCTGATTTCAATTTATTCGACTCTTCCGCCTTATCCCTAGCCATTCGAAGGTCATGTTCCAATTGCTTACGCTCGGTAATAGATATCGTAGAACCGATCAACGCTTTCGGTTTACCGGAAGCATCATATTCGGCCATTACCTGTATCTCCTCCCACTCATGGCGATCTTCTCCCGGAATCAACCGCTCCAGACAATATTCTTTTCGTACTTTCTTTATTTTCCCATTACACAAATCATCGAAAGCCTTTTCCACGCAAGCCCTGAAAGACGGGTGTATCTTGCTGAAATATTCCTTCAACGAAACCTCATGGGTATGTATCTCGGCAGTCTCTATATTATCTTCCGGATGTACTTTCGACTCATAGATAATCTTCCCTTCAGCCAGATTATATCGCCACGGTAAAAGATCTGCCGCCTCTAACGCCATAGCCAGCTTATGATTCATGGCTTTCAAATGCGTCTGGAATTTATGGATATCCGTAATATCAATAAAAAACGCGTCAACTACATTCTCTTCCGAGGTAGGCATGATGATAATCGTATAGTAAAGCCCTGTCGGCTCAAAATAATACTCACAAGTAAAGGATTTCCCACTCTCCAGAACTGTAGGCACAGCCGATAGAAGCAAAGGATAACTTCCCCCAATTAAATTAGCGATCTCTTTTCCATGCTTATTTACCACGAAATCTTTAGGAGCGATTTTTTCCTCGAAAGCATGGTTTACATCCAAAACCTGCACATCGATTTGCGTACCTTCCCGAATCAGCCGCTGCCGTATATAAGGCAATGGCATATTATTAAATAAATCACGGTAACGGGATAATAGCCTCAACTCCACTTCCTTCATCTTTTGCTTAGAACGATACACGTAATGCCACGCTAAAAACACGACTACCAGAAAGAAAATCAGAAAGCCTAATAGCGGCATCCAATATTTTTCTAAAAAAGAGGGAGGCGCATTCAAATAGATCGCATCATGTGGGAAATTATCTTCATTAGACATCGCGCTCATCAGCGAAACATAATTCAAGTATTTATGAGGATCATCCACCGTTGAAACCGGGATCTTGCCCATATCTTCACCGTTATAAACTTGCTGTAGCAAGGGAATTAGAGCTGTCTCAATCGTTTTAGAGCTATTATAATATCCACCAATCGTATATCCTTCTTCCACGCCCATATCATATAAAGAAAAAACAGGATGCCTAGAAATGCCGTTTATACCTTGATACAAAGTACTATATAATAACGAGTGATTCAAGAAAGGTTTCTCGGTAATCCACGAGTAATACATCACGGCCGTCGCTCGATGTGGGTCTTTCTCCGACAGAACCGCCATTAAACTATCCATGGAGCAAGAACCCTCCGTATAAAAATCCACTTTCCCCTCAGGGAAAGAAGTTTCCATATGTTTCTCCATCTCATCCCGAAGCCATGTGGAGACATAACGTCTGTCGGATATGAAAATCAGACGTTTCAAACCCGGGATTAATTCCTTCACCAAGTCGATCGAACCTTTAACATAATAAGGGATAACCAAGCCCGTAGCGTTATACCCCTTAACCGCCTCTTGTAAAGGGATCACCCTATCAGAGGAATGCCGCTGATTAAAATAACATTCATCTTCTGCCATTTCACCCGTTTCCGAACAGACCAGAGTGGGAATATCCCCCCATTTCTCCCGGATCTTATCCCGCATAAAAGCCCATCCATTTACGCCTAAGTAGATAATTCCATCCGGCTTCTTCTTGTTAGCTTCAAAGAAGACCTCTTGTTTCTCTTTTAATTTCTCTGGCGTATCAACCAACATCACGCTTATATGATCTATCCGGAGAGTGTACTCCTCCGGGGTAGCGAACTTCGAGATCATGTTTAATAAATTACCAGACCAACGTTCGCCATCCACATATGAATTTATCACCAATACATACGATTCCTCCTTGACCGGATATGAAGAACTCCCATAAGCCGGAGTCGGCATACCGGCTATCAAGCATAAAATCAATCCAAAATAAAGTATTATTGCCTTTAAATTTATAATATTTCGTATCATTCCCTACATTCCTCTATTGCAGTTGTAAAGACAAAGATATTCCTTAATTATCAACTAATCTTATCAAACTCGTTTTTTTATCAAGTTTTGGTGTCAAATTCACGTTTCTTACAAACTAAAGGCTTTTTTAATCGGGATTATTCGGTTATTTACCGATACTCGTATAGAAATCAGCGGTATTTACTTGTGTATAGAATGACGAACCCGTACATTTGATAAAAAACAAAAAATGGAACTTATGGATATGAAAGATTATGACATCGATTTTAAAGAGAAGAGGACAAACGGGTATCTGATCGCTACCTTATTTATCATTGTCGGTATATTATTTTTACTGCGAAATCTAGGAATGATAGATCCATCCTTATTTGACTTGCTTGTATCTTGGCCGATGCTGCTTGTCGTGTCGGGCATCTTTACGATTTTCCACCGTAATCCGGTAGGAGGTATGCTCCTCGTGGGCGTGGGAGTCTATTTCCTTTTCCCGCAGTTAAATTGGATCACGAACGATTTCTTACGTATATATTGGCCGTTAGGATTAATCCTGTTAGGATTGGTCATCATGCTGAAGCGGAAAGATTCTATCCGCACGAAAAAGCATAAACGTCCTTTTAACCATCCCCCTTTCGGGCACAGAAAGCCTAACGATGAGATCAACTACGAGACAGATAACGGTTTCGTATCGGTTGACACCACTTTCAACTCGGTAAGGCACATCGTACTGGACCCCGTATTCAAGGGAGCGGACATAGACGTATCTTTCGGCAACGTGATCCTCGATCTTAAAAAAACAACATTAGAGGCTGATGAAACCATCATAAACATAGATAGCTCCTTCAGCGGCGTAGTAATATATGTCCCTAAAGGATGGCTGGTTCGTCTAAAGGTTGATTCCTTCTTGGCTGGATGCCAAGACATGAGGGACCTGACAGAAACAACCGACATGACGCACACGTTATATATATGTGGAGACTTGTCGTTCAGCGGCCTTGAACTAAGAGACTAAACTCATCATGCAAGAACATCCTATTACAACATCCATATTACATAAAGGGCTGGGAAGCCTATTATTACTTTTAGCCATGGCGATCCAATGCGCATTATTAACTCTTTATGGCGATCTTCCGTTGAGCATCACTTTGGTCGATAGCTTACTTTCCATCGCATTGTTCGCCGTAGCGGGATATTATCTTTGGTATGTACAATGTACGTTACATATCATGCAAGCACGAGTGGCTTTCGCCGTACTCGTACAAATCGCTTGCATAGCCGGATGCTCGATCTTGCTACAAATATTCGGATTGGAAGATTGGGAGGAATTCTCGATCACGATTCCTTTTCGATTCCTGTTCGGCCTAATGGCATGGATCATTCTATCCCAATGGTATGCCAGCCGGGAAAGAAAGAGTGAGGCGGAACCTATCGGGAGACAAATGGAGGAAAAGACGGCACCTCCCCCGACTACCGTTCCGGAGGAGATTCTAGATCGTATATCCGTAAAAGACGGGACACGTATTCATATCATCCCGATAAAAGAGATATTCTATTTGCAAGCATGTGGCGACTATGTGACCTTATTCACCACTTCCGGTCAGCACGTAAAGGAGCAAACCATGAAGTATTTCGAGCGAAGCCTTCCTTCTCCGGAGTTCGTTCGTATACATCGCTCTTATATCGTTAATACGGAACAGATATTGCGAGTAGAACTATTCGGAAAAGAAACCTATCAAGTACGATTAAAGGATGGAACCTATCTTCGTGCCAGTAGCGCTGGCTATAAGCTACTCAAAGAACGTCTTTCCCTTTAGCAGTCCTATAAAAGGGACCTAATCATCGTTAAAATTAGAAGATTTTGATTGTAATATATAGAGTTTTGTGTTGTGTAACACTTTTTGGCAAGCATCGATATGTTACTTAACATATATTAGTTGCAAAAGACTTGACAAATGGTCTTGACGAACGTATCTTTGCATCGTGGTTTTTTCATAATAGTATTAGATTTAAGGTTAACAAAGTTTGGTTAGGGCTTGTCGTGAGACAGGCTTTAATTGTTTATAGGGGATTTGCCTCCCTAGATTTACATATAACTATAAAAAAACGGCCACCCCTAAAAAGAGGCGGCCGTAATTATTCTTAATGAAAGAACCTACTCTTTGACAATCCTTGTAACTTCCAAATCAAAGATCAAAGTCGTATAAGGCTTTATTATGACACTTCCCGAAGCACTCCTTCCAGCCGAACCGTATCCCATCTGTTGAGGAATCCAAATCTCCCAACGATCTCCTGGGTGCATATTCTGTAACGCTGTAGCAAAACCATCTACCATATCAGAAACAGTAAGCTCGGCAGGCTCTCCAGCCTCGAAAGAACGATCATCAAAAACTTCACCATTTATAAAAGAGCCTTTATAATAACATTCCACCTTGCTCGTATAATAAATCGGCTCCTTACTCTCCCCAGTCTTCAAGACCTTGTAAAGGATAAATCCGGCATTACTTTGAGAACTCAATTGCTCGAAACCCGGAACCAGCATCTGGGCTTGAAAAGCCTCCTCATTCTGGACCTTCCAAACCTCATCCACCTCTAGTGCCTCATCATCATCCCCACAAGAGGTGATCATGAGCACGCAAAACAACATCAACGCAATATGCCAGTACTTCTTCATTCGTTTACTCTATTACCTTTTTCAATAAATTCTTCATGCTCACCTTCTCCGTGATAATATCGTGAAGCTTATCGATGCTTACGCGCTCTTGCTCCATCGTGTCACGGAAACGGATCGTTACGCAATTATCCTTCAAGGTGTCATGGTCTACCGTAATACAATACGGGGTACCGATCGCATCCTGACGGCGATAACGCTTACCAATAGAATCCTTCTCGTCGTATTGGCAACGGAAGTCGAAACGCAACATATTTATAATCTCCTCAGCTTTCTCGGGCAGGCCATCTTTCTTCACCAATGGCAATACGGCCAATTTGATCGGAGCCAAGGCTGCGGGCAACTTCAATACCACACGGCTCTCGCCATTCGCCAACGTCTCCTCGCAGTAAGAACCCGCCATGATGCTCAAGAACACACGGTCTACACCGATCGAGGTCTCGATTACATACGGAGTGTAACTCTGGTTCAACTCCGGATCGAAATATTGGATCTTTTTACCGGAAAACTTCTCATGCTGACTCAAGTCGAAGTTCGTACGGCTATGTATACCCTCCACTTCCTTAAATCCGAACGGCATTTCAAACTCGATATCCGTAGCCGCATTAGCGTAGTGAGCCAATTTCTCATGATCGTGATAGCGATACTTCTCATCGCCCAAACCTAGGGCTTGATGCCATTTCAAACGAGTAGACTTCCATTTCTTAAACCACTCGATCTCCTCACCCGGACGAACGAAGAATTGCATCTCCATTTGCTCGAACTCACGCATACGGAAGATAAACTGACGAGCCACGATCTCATTACGGAACGCCTTACCGATCTGGGCGATACCGAACGGGATCTTCATACGGCCAGTCTTCTGCACATTCAAGAAGTTCACGAAAATACCTTGGGCCGTCTCCGGACGAAGATAAACCTTCATCGCTCCATCAGCGGTAGAACCCATATCCGTAGAGAACATCAAGTTAAACTGGCGAACCTCCGTCCAGTTACGAGTTCCGGAAATCGGGCAAACGATCTCGCAATCCAAGATCAATTGGCGAAGATCCTCGAAGTTAGACTCGTTCATCGCCTTGCTATAACGCTCATGGATCTCATTCCATTTCGCTTGATGCTCCAATACACGAGGATTCGTCTCACGGAATTTAGCCTCATCGAAAGCGTCACCGAATTTCTTTGCGGCTTTCGCCACTTCCTTATTCATTTTCTCCTCGATCTTGCCCAAATGGTCTTCGATCAAAACGTCCGCACGGTAACGTTTCTTCGAGTCCTTGTTATCGATCAACGGATCATTAAAAGCGTCAACATGGCCGGAAGCTTTCCAGATAGTAGGGTGCATAAAAATAGCGGAATCAATACCCACCACATTCTCATGCAGCAAAGTCATGCTATCCCACCAATATTTCTTTATATTGTTCTTTAACTCAACACCATACTGGCCATAATCGTATACCGCTCCCAAACCGTCATAAATCTCTGAGGAGGGAAATACGAAACCATACTCCTTACAGTGTGAAACTAATTTCTTAAATACATCTTCTTGTGCCATAATCTAATAATTTGCCAATTTTGTTAATATGCCAATGTGCCAATGATAAGTCCATCGGAGACCCGTCTGAGTGGCACATTAGCACATGGTCTCCTTTATGAGGTTACAAAGTAAATGATTTTTTCCGTAACTATAGAAAGTTTTGTATATTTACGACGTAAATCGTTAGTGTTTGCGCAAACAGTATAATTTAAACAAGATAATACCATGAAATCAGAAGAAATCTCACGCCGCTCGTTCCTTAAGCGAGCGCTAGCCTTATCGGCAGTATCGGCCATCCCGTCGTTCTGGACACCCGCCCACGGACGTGTTCTACCTACTTCCCCGCTAATCAGCGCTAATGACCGGGTAAACATCGCGTTCATCGGCATCGGACAACGAGGGGGCGAGATCGCCAAGGAATTGTATAACACAGGTCTGTGTAACGTGGTAGCTCTCTGCGACGTGGACATGGGAGCCCCTCACACGCAAGAGATTATCAACATGTTCCCGAAAGCGGCCCGTTTTCAAGACTTCCGCACGATGTTCGACCGGATGGCGGACAAGATCGATGCCGTAAGCGTAGGCGTGCCGGATCATTCCCACTTCCCGATCACGATCGAGGCGATGGCGCACGGCAAACATGTATATGTAGAGAAACCGATGGCCCGCACGTTCCAAGAAATAGAGATCATGATGCGTGGAGCGAAGAAATACGGCGTTGTCACCCAAATGGGTAACCAAGGACATTCCGAGGCGAACTATTTCCAATTCAAGGCATGGAAAGAGGCCGGTATTATCAAGGATGTTACCGCCATTACCGCCCATATGAATAATCCGCGTCGCTGGCACGGATGGAACCCGAATATTAGGCATATGCCTATGGGAGAACCGGTTCCCGAGACGATGGATTGGGACACATGGATCGGCGTAGCTCAATATCATGATTACAACCATGACTACCATTTGGGACAATGGCGTTGTTGGTACGACTTCGGAATGGGTGTCTTAGGAGACTGGGGAGCGCACATTTTGGATACGGCACATGAATTCCTAGATTTAGGATTGCCTACAGAAATAAATCCGCTTTATTTGAAAGACCATAACCCGTTCTTCTTCCCGATGTCATCCACCCTTTTGTTTAAATTCCCGGAAAGAGGGAATATGCCGGCCGTGGATATCACTTGGTACGATGGACTGGACAATATCCCCTCCGTCCCGGAAGGTTACGGTGTTTCCGAGCTCGACCCGAATATCCCGACCGTAGCCGGCGGCAAGATACAACCGGCGAAGTTGAACCCGGGCAAGGAAATCTACTCGAAAGAATTAACCTTCAAGGGTGGTTCTCATGGAAGTACCTTATCTATCATCCCGGATGAGAAAGCGAAAGAGATGGAATCCCGCTTACCGGAAGTGCCGAAAAGCCCGTCTAACCATTTCGCGAACTTCCTGCTAAGTTGTATGGGAAAGGAGAAAACCCGCTCACCGTTCTCTATCGCCGGCCCATTAAGTCAGGTATTCTGTCTCGGCGTATTAAGCCAGCGCTTGAACCGCAAGCTCGTCTTCGATCGTGACACGAAACAGATCACGAACGATCCGGAGGCGAATAAGATGCTATGTGGAGTACCGCCTCGCAAAGGATGGGAACAATATTATACCATTTAATTGAAACATGGAGAATTGAAAGTTATTCGCTCATCGCTTTAACTTTCAATTCTCTCATATAGTTTATAAGCCTATTTGCTACAACATCTACAACTATCCCTGCATTCATCTGGTCTTAGGATGATTAACTAATGGTGGTAGATAAAAAACATCTACAATTATCTAGCTCTATCTACCACTATTTACCGCTATTTACCACTATTTACCACTTTTCCATCACCTAACACAACGCTCCTCCACACTCACCATATAGCATTATCCGATCTCCTTTCAACACGGATAAAATATTAACATCTAGCCATTTGTAGTTTTTTAACCTAAAAAACAAAAGTTTTCCCATATGAAAACAAAAGTTTAATAAGCGGAAAACTTTTGTTTCTCTATAGGGAAACTAAAGTTTCCTCAGTATGAAACTTTTGTTACCTCTAAGAGAAACCCACTTTTGCTTTTAATCCCTACGCTACGCTCTGCATTTTTTGTTATATTTATGGCAAATATAGAAAACCATAAGAACTAAAAGAATTTTCAAATTACCGGAGGAAAAGTACAAGGAGTGAGAACAACTACGGAAGGGGTCTTATTGTATAAGGGTATTTCATGAAGACCGGAAATCCGAACGAACAAGGATTGGACGAATAGGCACCCTATACGAAGGAAAAAACATTCGTGATGACATTCTATATCGAATAAAGTCATCACGAACGCCTTCAAATATACTCATAGGACTCCAAGAAACTCGACTGGGAGCTAGAAGAAGCCAATTCTTCAGAGACTAATTGAAGCAGATTGCCATTCTGATCATAGGACTTCGTGATCCGACGAAGCTCTATGGATTCTTTTTCTGTCGGAAGGTCGGCATAAACCATGATCTCCATGTTCAATCCGTTCTCATTGCGATACTCGCTATATCGGAGAACCTCGGACGTTTCGGGATCACGAATCGTTTCTTTTGTCAACAACCCTGCCTCATCGTACTCATAGTCCGTATAAGTAAGCTTCCGGCCGAGTTCGTCGTACTCAACTTTCCGTTCCAGAAGATTATTCTTATAAGAAAAGACTGTCACCTTGCTCTTGCCAATAACCGGATATTCAGTAATCTCCTTTATTTTCCGGCCTTGTTCATCATACTTATAATGAAGCGTAGACAAATTATGATACGTCTGATCTAGGTTTCTGTTGAAGTAAACTTCTTTAGACAAAAAACCCCACTCGTCATAAACATATTCAACGTAGCCAATCAAGTATCCTTCTCCATCCTCCGTATTCAATGGATGTAATACCTTGGAGATACGTCCCGACTCATCGTACACATATTCCTTCGCTAGACTCAGAGGAGAGGAAATACCCGCACCGTACCAAACTCGTGCCAATTTAGCTCCCTCCGGATAAACAACACTAGGACAAATCACCGGCTTAGCCTCATCTTGAAATGAGTCCTCGCTACACCCCAGAGTGCCCAGCAAGACAAAAAGCAGGATGATCCCACCTATCGGATTGATGATTCTCATAATATCTTATTTATTTAAGTTTCTATAAGTTATAGATGATCAAACAATCTCAAAAGCTGCGTATCTATTAAAAAAAGACACCGAATATTCGTCAGATTCGTATCCTATGAGTGATTTGCCGTTAAAGCTTGAACTTATACCCAACCGTCAGACTCATCGTATTGTAATTGGCACCGACACTTCTTACCTCATACAGAGAGAAATTATCGCCATCGATCTTATAGTTACCGCCCTCATCACCTAGAGAGAGATCATACCCCAGATTCATCACCCAGTTATTCACCTCTATACCAAAAGAAGTTGTCAATCCCCAATCAAAAGAATTCACGTCTCGAAATGGATGATCGGCGCTTTCAGCCTCATCATATCCCGAATGGCCATAACCATAACTATACCCTAGGCCAGTAGATTTGACATATTTACCAAGCGCCTGCGGCTCCTTCGAATACCCCATCGTAAACGAAGATCCCCAATTCGTATCATTCTTGACAGATACACCGGCATACATACCGACCGCTAAATGCATACGTACCTCTTTCGACACTTTCCATGAGAAATCAGCCATCACGGGCAATTGCAAAAAATGTTGCGTGATACCACCGGTCATCATCTCTTTCAAGACATACGTAGCAGACTCCGTCGTTCTCGGATAATCTCCCAACGAATACCCTCTATTCGCATAATATAAACCGGATTTCAATCCAATCCATCCCGGTTCAAACTGGTAAGATACACCAACGCCTACCTTAACCCCCGCACGCCAGCTAGATCCCATTCCAACACGATTAACCGCAGCAAATCCACCCTCCGGAGTAATCCCCCAGCGTGATTGAGCGCTCACCACCAAGCCGCTCAAAGCGCATAACACAAATAAAATCAGCTTCTTCATATCATTATTCTTTTATATGTAAATATCAATTGTTATTGATAAGACAAAAGATTCTGAAAAACCCCTACTCCAACACCTAATTTTATAGTTACCTTATACCTAAAATAGCATATATCAATTTTTTTACTATATTTGTTACTCAATAAATTACATGGTCATGAAAACATTAAATGAAATCATAAGTATTCTCAAAGAATACAAAAAGACTATGTCTTCCCAATATGGTATAAAGCGATTGGGAGTATTTGGTTCCGTTGCCAGAGGAGAACAAACAGAATCAAGCGATTTGGATATCTGTGTCGAGATAGAAACTCCTAATTTCTATATTCTATGTGATATTCAAGAAGATTTGGAAAAATTGACCGGATATAAAATCGATCTACTACGTTTAAGACAAAACTTGAATGAATTGTTAATGAATAATATACGACGCGATGGAATATTTGCTTAACCAAGAAATACTGCAAATCCTTCATAGAGTTCAATCTACAATTGAAACGGTCTTACGCAGAAATAAACCGATCTTTTCCGTAAATGACTATCTGCTGAGTGAGTCCGGCATGGAAAAGCTAGATGCCGCTTGTATGTTAATACAGACCATCGGTGAAAACCTAAAATCCATTGATAATAAGACCCATGGAACACTATTTTCTAAATACCCACAAATACCTTGGCGAAATATTTTTAGAATGCGCGATTATATCTCTCATCATTATGATGGTGTCGATGCCGAAATCGTTTTTGATGTCATTAAAGATAAACTACCCCCATTATTAGTTACAGTCAGCCAAATTATCAAAGAAATAGAATAGAATTTGCTATATTTACACCCTGTTAGCAATTTGGCGTAATAGCGTTGTGTAGAAAGAACTGGATTTTATGAGACCGGAAGATAAAGAAGACGATTATATCGAGGATAAGGAAAACGAGGAAATTGAGGATATAAATAGTGATACCCAAGATAACGAGACTACGGAGGAAGAGGCGAATACCCATTCCGACTATAAAGTCCCGGGGAAAGGGGATACACGTGTCACGACCTATCATTTGTCTGGGATGTACCAAAACTGGTTCCTAGACTACGCTTCTTATGTGATCTTGGAACGGGCCGTTCCGCATATCAACGATGGACTGAAACCCGTACAACGACGTATCCTGCACTCCATGAGGAGGTTGGATGACGGGCGGTATAACAAGGTCGCGAATATCGTAGGTCATACGATGCAGTTCCACCCTCACGGAGACGCCTCTATCGGAGATGCCTTGGTGCAATTGGGACAAAAAGATCTGTTGATCGATTGCCAAGGAAACTGGGGTAATATCCTGACGGGAGACGGAGCCGCCGCTCCTCGTTATATAGAGGCTCGCCTTTCCAAGTTTGCCTTGGAGACCGTATTCAATCCCAAGACAACCCTTTGGCAGCTTTCTTACGACGGACGTAATAAGGAACCGGTTACCTTACCGGTAAAATTCCCTTTATTGCTGGCACAGGGCGTGGAAGGTATCGCCGTAGGCCTGTCTTCCAAGATACTCCCTCATAATTTCAATGAGTTATTAGATGCTTCCATCGCCTATCTACGGGGAGAGGAATTCGCGTTATACCCGGATTTCCAGACAGGAGGCTCTATCGACATAGCCAAATATAATGATGGAGAACGGGGTGGATCGGTGAAAGTCCGTGCAAAAATCGGCAAGCTCGATAATAAGACATTGGTGATCTCGGAGATCCCGTATGGAAAAACAACCTCTACCGTGATCGAGTCCATCCTAAAAGCGAACGATAAAGGAAAGATCAAGATCAAGAAGGTAGACGATAATACCGCCAAGGATGTAGAGATCTTGGTGCATCTCGCTCCGGGGGTCTCTTCAGACAAGACCATCGATGCTTTATACGCCTTTACGGATTGTGAGATCAGTATCTCCCCGAACTGTTGCGTGATCAAGGAGGACAAGCCGCATTTCCTTACGGTCAGCGATGTGCTTCGCCACTCTACGGATCGTACGCTGGAGCTTTTACGGGAAGAGCTCAAGATCCAGAAACAAGAGCAAGAGGAGGCCCTGTTCTTCGCCTCCCTTGAAAAGATATTTATCGAGGAGCGCATCTATAAAGATCCGGAGTTCGAGAACGCCAAGAACATGGACGAGGCGATATCCCATATCGACCTTCGTTTAGAGCCGTTCAAGCCCCGATTTATCCGTAAGGTTACCCGGGACGATATCCTGAAGCTCATGGAGATCAAAATGGGACGTATCCTAAAGTTCAACTCCGACAAGAGTAACGAGTTCATCGCCCAGACCTTGGAACAAATCGCCAAGATCAACGATAAGCTGGAACATATCGTCGACTATACCATCGATTGGTTTACCATGCTGAAAGAGAAATACGGCAAGGCTTACCCTCGCCATACCGTGATACGCAATTTCGACACGATCGAGGCGACCAAGGTCGTAGAGGCGAACGAGAAATTGTATATCAACCGTCAAGAAGGTTTCATCGGCATGGGACTGAAAAAGGACGAGTTCATATGTAACTGCTCGGATATAGACGATGTCATCATCTTCTATCGCAACGGTACTTATAAGATCGTCAAGGTAGCGGATAAGATCTTTATCGGTAAGGATATTCTATATGTCAACGTATTTAAGCGTAACGACAACCGGACGATTTACAACGTCATATACCGGGACGGTAAATTCGGATATAATTACATCAAACGCTTCGCCGTCACAGGCGCTACACGCGATCGGGAATACGACCTGACCAAAGGTACGGAAAACTCCCGTGTCCTTTACTTCAGCGCAAACCCGAACGGAGAGGCGGAGACCGTCAAGGTAATCCTGAAACCCAAACCCCGGCAGAAACTACTCGTCTTCGAAAAGAACTTCAGCGAGATAGCCATTAAGGGACGGGGTTCTCAAGGTAATATCCTGACGAAAGCGGAAGTGCACAAGATCAGCCTCAAGCAGAAAGGCTCTTCCACCTTGGGAGGCCGGGAAGTATGGTTCGACTGGGACGTACTCCGGTTAAATTACGATGGGCGGGGAGAAGAGCTAGGCGAGTTCCATAGCAACGATCAGATATTGGTGATCCTGCCGAACGGCGATTTCTACGTCACGAATTTTGACCTTAGCAATCACTACGAGTCCAATATCATGGTCATCGAGAAATACCAGCCGAGCAAGATATGGACTGCCGTATTATACGATGCGGATCAGAAATATTATTATATCAAACGATTCCTGCTGGAGGTAAACACCCGGAAGCAGAATTTCCTAGGAGAGAATCCGAAGAACCGCTTGATGTTGCTTACGGATGAGGTCTATCCTCGTATCGAGGTGATCTTCGGAGGCCATGACGCCTTCCGGGAGGCTCTCGTCCTCGATGCCGACGAATTTATCGCGGTGAAAGGCTTCAAAGCCAAAGGTAAACGAATCTCTACATTTGAGGTCGAGACAATCAATGAGCTGGAACCGAATCGCTTCGTCCCTTCCGAAAACGCATCGGAATCAGACGATACCGAAGGCAATGAGGAGGGAAACGACACTGACGACGGGCAGAGTACCACGGATATTATCGATGAAATTACGGGACAGATGAAATTGTTTGACGAATAACCTATGAAAGCTATCACCTGTTTGATTGGTTTGTTCCTGCTGTTTCTCGCGTCACCGGCCAAGGCCCAGTCCGATGGAGACGAGATCCCTTGGTCTATCAACAGCGGAACCATGGTCGGTATAGGAAGCTACAACCTAATGGACACCTATTTATCTCCCAGCATGGAAGATAAGAAATATACAGGCCCCGGATTACGGGTAATGAATGAACGGATGAAGAGGGTCCGGCTGGCAAACTATCGGGTATCCAGACAGCAAATCATAAGCGTCGATCTGGCTACCACGGATAATGCCGCCTCTACCGCTACGGATTTCGCGGGCTTTATCGATTATACGTTGGGTTACCATTATCATTTGCCCACGCTATTGCCGGATCTAAAGCTTCTGGCGGGTGGTGCCGTGCATGGCATGGGTGGTTTTATATACAATACCCGTAACGGAAATAACCCGGCCTCGGCGAAAGCGGATATCGATTTGAACATCTCTGCCATGGCGATCTATAAGTTACGCGTCAAGGAATATCCCATGACGCTACGCTACCAGTTCACGATCCCCTTCGCCGGTGTTTTATTCTCCCCCCATTACGGGCAATCGTATTACGAGATCTTCAACCTAGGGAATGCCTCGGGAGTGGTGCAATTCAATTCCTTCCATAATAAATTCGCCATGAAGAACTTTTTCACGGTAGATTTCCCGGTTTGTAATTTTACGATACGGGCAGGTTACCTAAACAGCTCTTACCGTACAGATGTCAATGGGATACAGTCTCATATAATCTCTCACTCTTTTATGATCGGCCTCGTGAAAGAATTTATCTCTTTCGGAGGAAAACGCCTAAAGAATACCCAGCGGTTCAGAAGCGCTTATTATTAAAAGGAAATCAAATGAAACGATACCTTATATATATATGTATATCTCTCGGATTCCTGTTTACCGGATGTGAGAAATCGGACGAATACGTGGCCTCCCCACAGGAGAACTTTGAGGCGCTTTGGAAAATATTGGATGAGAATTACTGCTTCTTCGAATACAAGGACATTGATTGGAACGAGGTTCACGACCGTTATAAGACGCAGATAAGCGATACGATGAACCAATACGTCCTATTTGACGTATTAGGCGATATGCTAAACGAGCTGAAAGACGGGCATACCAATTTGATATCCACCTTCAATATGTCCCGCTATTGGGATTGGTATCTCGATTATCCGGATAATTTCGACTCGGACATACAAGAGAATTATCTCGGAAGGAACTACTCGATCGCCGGAGGACTTAAATACACGACATTGAGTGACGGGCAGATCGGGTATATTTACTACGGTAGCTTTTCCAGTTCGGCCGGCGAAAGCGGTTTGGATCACATATTCTATCAATTCAAGGATTGCAAAGGTTTGATCTTCGATATCCGGGATAATGGCGGTGGCATGTTATCAAACGCCGATCGCATCGCTTCCCGTTTCTTGGAGGAAAAGATACTGACCGGCTATATCCAACATAAGACGGGTAAAGGGCACGATGACTTTTCCGAACCTTATCCCCTTTATCTCTCACCTTCCGAGCGTATCCGCTGGTTACGCCCTGTTGTGGTCTTAACGAATCGTCATTGCTACAGCGCCGCCAACGATTTCGTGCAGAAAGTACGCATGATACCTTATGTAACGACGATGGGAGATCGCACCGGAGGCGGTAGTGGCTTCCCCTTTAACTCCGAGTTGCCCAACGGCTGGGGTGTCCGTTTCTCCGCGTCTCCCATGCTAGATGTAAACAAACAGCATACGGAATTCGGTATCGATCCTACATATAAGGTTTCTATGACCCAAGAAGATATCGAGAAAGGTAAAGATACGATTATCGAGGCGGCGATCACCCACCTCTTGTCCGAGACCGAGAAGAAATAAGGTTTCGCTAAAAAAACAACGCAAATATTTGCAAGTTTATAAAAAAGCATTACCTTTGCACACGATTCCAATGCGGCTGTGGTGTAATTGGTAGCCACGTCAGACTTAGGATCTGATGCTTCACGGCGTGGGGGTTCGAGTCCCTTCAGCCGCACAAATCCAGAAATCCTTGTAAGTTCGCTTACAAGGATTTTTTAGTATGGATAAACCTCCTCCATATATACAAGCACTGTGAAGATCAAGGATTACAAACAACATCCAAACTGTTAATTTTAGAAGATTTTATGCCTATTCTGTATAGTTTCAAATTCAAAAACATTTTTTATACCGGGCAGACATGTTGTTTAACACAAGTTATACTCAAAACCCTTGACAAAGGGGCTTTACAAGCTTATCTTTGCATTGTGGTTTTTTCATAATAGTATTAGATTTAAGGTTAACAAAGTTTGGTTAGGGCTTGTCGTGAGACAGGCTTTAATTATTTATAGGGGTTTCATTCGTTTATAGATGCTTCCCGGCATCGATTTTATCTTTCCATCCAATTCCAACTCAAAGAGCAGAGAAGATAATTGATGTACCGGAAGATTCAAGGCTACGGACAATTCATTGATATGAGATTCCTTTCGCATTTCCAAGAACGACAAGATCCGTTCACTCTCCTCGTTCTCAGGAAATAATAATTGGGTTTGGACCGGTAACGCGTCTGTCTTTTGAGCGACATCCCAACGCATCGCCATGATTAAATCGTCAGCGCAAGTGATCAAGCCTCCTTTATTCTGCCGGATTAAGCCATTACATCCTTTAGAGTTGATATCCGTTACCCGGCCCGGAAAGGCATAGACATCCCGGCCATACGAGAAAGCGATATCCGCCGTGATCAAAGAGCCTCCTTTCTCCGCCGATTCAATAACGATCGTGGCATCCGCCAGACCGGCTACGATCCGGTTTCGCCGGATAAAGTTCTGCCGATCCGGATTCGTCCCGCTAGGGAAGTCGGTCAATAAACCTCCCCGCTCCAACATCTCGACCGCCGTAGAGCGATGCACGGGAGGATAGATACGATCCAAACCATGCGCCAATACGCCCACCGTGGGCAATTGGTTCTTCAACGCATTCCGATGGGCGCAAATATCGATGCCATACGCAAGTCCGCTAACGACCAATAGATTCGGGAAAATCACGGACAAATCCCGCAATAAACGCTCGGTCACTTCCTGTCCATAAGCGGAGGCCCTACGAGTACCCACAACGCTGATGATATGGGCGGCGTTTAAATCCGCGTTCCCCTTGAAATAAAATAAAACCGGAGCGTCCGGGCATTCCCGCAGACGTTCCGGATAATTCATATCTTTCAAGAAATAGATAGAGATACCATTCTTTTGGGCAAAAGCCAATTCTTTCTCTGCCCGTAAGAGCACATCCGCCCGCTTAATCTCGGCGATAATCGAATCGCCGATACCCGGTATCTTCTCTAGCGACTGGCGCTTTTCCGTAAACACGGCCTCCGCATCCCCCAACGCTTCCAGAAGATGGCGGGCTAGGATATCTCCCACCCCATTAATCATAGTAAGGCCAATTTGGTAAATCTGTTTGTCTGTCATTTATGCTTGTTTTGATTCTATTCGCTTTAGCATCTCATCGAAATATTCTCCTCTGGTTAATTTTCCATTCTCTACGACAACGGATTCCACGACTCCTTTAGTAGCCAGCGCCCCATCGGATTCCCGGTAAATATCTTGCTCGAACACCAGTTTCACCCCTTTCTTATATACATTCAGGCAAGAAGTATACCGATCGCCGCTCCGCAAGGAGTTCTTGAACTGGATATCCACACGGGCCACAAAAGCATCGATGCCCTTCTCATGCATGGCGCCGAAGTTCTCACCCAACAACTCCAGAAACTCATGCCGGGTATGCTCCATATAATGCTGGTAATTGGAGTTATTCACCACGCCTTGCAAATCGCACTCGTAATCGCGAACCTTGTCTGTCAGTTTAAAAATATATTCCTTCATTATCGTAGTTCTTTTTCGATTTGTACTTTCTCCATTTTATAAAGACGATCGGACGGGCGGATCTTCTCGGACATCTTTATCGAGAAGCGTTCCCCTTTCACGGTCTCCTCCACCGGTTTCAGGTCTACCCGGATCTCATCGACGGTCTGCATAACGGCTCCGGTCGTGGGACCTGTTACCAAGATCTCATCGCCTACTCTCAAGGAACCGGACTCCATCTCAAACTCGGCGACACCGATTCCGCTGAAGTATTTGATACCCCGTGCCACGTACACTTTCTTACGGGTAGCACCGGAGCCATATTTACTGCTCCATTCACCCAATCGTTGTCCCAGATAGTAGCCATCCCAGAAACCACGATTAAAGACCCTGCGCAGACGCTCGTCCCAAACCGCTACCTTCTCCTCATCGAAGGTACCTTCGCAATAGGCCTTGACCGCCTCTTTATAACATTCGGTCACGAGACGCACATACTCCGGCCCGCGGGCACGCCCCTCCAGCTTGAACACACGTACGCCGGCATCCATCATCTTATTCATGAAATGAATCGTCTTCAAGTCTTTCGGCGACATGATATACTGATTCTCCACATCCAGCTCGATCTGGCTATCCTTGTCATGCACCGTATAGGCACGACGACAAATTTGCATGCAAGCCCCCCGATTGGCGGAAGCGTTCATCTCATGCAAACTCAAATAGCATTTACCGGACACGGCCATGCACAAAGCCCCGTGAGCGAACATCTCTATGCGGATCAATTCCCCTTTCGGGCCTTTGATCTGCTGCTTCACGATCTCCTGATAAATCTCATGCACCTGCTTTAAGTTCAACTCGCGAGCCAATACGACCACATCGGCGAAGCGGGCGTAAAACTTCAACGCCTCCACGTTCGAGATATTCAACTGCGTGGATAAGTGCACCTCTTGCCCGATGCTATTCGCGTAACTCATAGCGGCCACATCGGCGGCGATAATGGCGGAGACACCCGCATCCTTAGCGGCGTCTATGATCTCCCTCATCAACGGAAGATCCTCACCATAAATAACCGTATTAACCGTGAGATAACTCTTGATACCATGTTCCCCGCAAATAGCGACGATCTTACGCAAATCCTCCGTCGTGAAATTATTCGACGAGCGAGAACGCATATTCAATCCCTCGATACCGAAATAAATGGAGTCGGCCCCTCCTTGTATAGCAGCCATCAACGATTCATAGGAACCGACAGGCGCCATTATTTCAAAATCCTTCTCTTTCAAGGTTATATATTTTAATATTACGGTAGCAAAGGTACGAATAATATTTGAGAAGATTTCTTATAAGCACAAACCCTCCATCCCATCATGAAAGAATAGTTCCAGTTGGAGAAGCACAAGATCCTAAATAAAGCGGGGCAATCCGAGCTCTATCAATATATCATAAATGATCCGGATTATTAAAAACGCCTGTTCCATCCACCGATCATCTTACGAGATGTAAAAATTATTCCCCAAAAAGAAGTACTTTTGTAATCTCTATTTAGTTAGCAAACAGAAGGTATGAAGATTGGTTCAATAGATTTAGGGGAGCGTCCGGTATTCTTGGCGCCTATGGAGGACGTGACGGATATCTCGTTTCGTTTGATGTGCAAAAGCTTCGGGGCGGACATGGTATATACGGAGTTCGTATCGAGCGACGCGTTGATCCGCAGTGTGAACAAAACACAGCAAAAACTAAATGTCTCCGATGATGAGCGTCCGGTCGCTATCCAGATTTACGGTAAGGACGTAGCCTCGATGGTAGAGGCCGCACGTATTTGCGAGGAAGCTCGTCCGGATATTTTAGACATAAACTTTGGTTGCCCCGTAAAGAAAGTAGCAGGCAAGGGAGCCGGGGCCGGTATGCTACGCAATATCCCGTTGATGCTGGAAATCACGAAAGAAGTAGTGAAAGCCGTGAACATCCCCGTCACCGTGAAAACCCGTTTAGGATGGGATGCCGACAACCGTGTTATCGTGGATCTGGCCGAGCAACTACAGGATTGCGGTATCGCCGCCCTCTCCATCCACGGACGTACACGGGCGCAAATGTACACGGGCGAGGCGGATTGGACCTTGATCGGTGCCGTAAAAAATAACCCTCGCATGCAAATCCCTATCATCGGGAATGGCGACGTGACTTCCGCCGAGATATGCAAGCAGCGTTTCGAGGACTATGGCGTAGACGCCGTAATGATCGGTAGGGCTAGCATAGGCCGCCCTTGGATCTTCCGGGAGGTAAAACACTATCTTACGACCGGGGAATTATTGCCGCAAGAGCCTTTCTCTTGGTATCTGGATATCCTAAAAAAACAAGTGGAGCAAAGCGTGGAACGATTGGACGAACGTAGGGGAATCTTACATATTCGTCGTCATCTGGCAGCTACTCCGCTCTTCAAAGGTATTACCGATTTCAAGCAAACACGGATCGCCATGCTACGTGCGGAGACTGTTAACGAATTATTCGAAATTATGAATAATATTCCTAAAAAGTACGGAATTTCAGAATAACAAGCTTGATATATATCAAATTGAAACCTATTTGCGATATTTTTACAATAAAATGTTACAAATACTATTGACGCATATTATAAAACCCTTTATATTTGCATCGAGTTTTTTTCATAGTATTTTAGATCTAAGGTTAACAAGTCTTTGCAAGGGGGGAATCGTGAGATTGTTTCATTGAGGAGCAAAAAAAGCCGCATCCATATTGGGACTAGCGGCTTTTTTGTTTTTCCGGACTCTATATCCTAAATCAAGAAACTTATCGTATCTTTGTCAATAGGTCACATTAAATATTTGGCACTATGAACCAGACTATTTATCCCATCGGTATACAGAACTTCGAGAAGATTCGATCAAGGATTATGATTCTCGCTTTGGTATCTATAAACTAGGATTTCCCAATTTAGAGGTAGAAGAAGGCTTTGTCAAATACCTGCTTCCTTTCTACACCAGTGTTAGCGCCCCTAAGACTCCTTTCGAAATCGGGCGTTTTGTCCGGGAGGTGGAATAAAAAAGCCTATGTTTTCGCACACACGCTATACATTATTCGAAATAAACCCTTACATTTGCGAAAAACATAATACTATACCACCATGAGTAAGAAAGTCATAACTTTCGGAGAGATCATGCTTAGGCTGGCTACTCCGGACTATTTACGCTTTTGCCAAGCCAATCAGTTCAACGCTACTTTTGGCGGAGGGGAAGCGAATGTCGCCGCCTCACTCGCCAACTATGGCATAGAGACTGAGTTTGTAACCCGTTTACCCAAAAATGACATCGCCCGTGCCTGCGTTATGGAATTACGCAAACAGGGTATCGGAACATCCAAGATCATTTACGGAGGGGAACGGTTAGGCATTTATTTTCTGGAGACCGGAGCGGTCGCTCGTGCCAGCAAGGTGGTATATGATCGGGTTCATTCTTCCATCGCCGAGATCCAACCGGGGATGATCGATTGGGACGAGGTATTCAAAGATGCCTCTTGGTTTCACTGGACAGGTATCACGCCAGCCATATCCGAAGGTGCCGCCAACGTATGCTTGGAAGCGATACAGGCGGCAAACCGATTGGGCATCACGGTATCCTGCGACCTCAACTACCGGAAAAATCTCTGGAAATACGGTAAGACAGCCCATGAGGTCATGCCGGAACTAGTAGCCGGATGCGATATCATCCTAGGAAACGAGGAAGATGCCGAGAAAGTCTTCGGTATCAAGCCCGAAGGTTTCGACGCCGCCGCCACGGAAGGCGAGGTACACGCCGCTTCTTTCCAGTCGGTATGTACCCAATTAATGGCTCACTTCCCACGTGCCCGGAAAGTTATCATCACGCTAAGAGGCTCCATCAATGCCAATCATAACACATGGGGCGGAGTGCTATACGCCGACAACCGGTTGTACGAATCCCGCCGGTATGACATCACCCATATCGTAGATCGTGTAGGTGGAGGCGATTCTTTTATGGGAGGTCTTATTTACGGTTTGCTCTCCTACCCCGGTGACGACCAGAAAGCCTTGGACTTCGCAGTAGCGGCTTCCTGCCTGAAACACACGATCTACGGAGACTTCAACCAAGTAACCGTAGAGGAAGTAGAAAAACTCATGTCCGGCGACACCTCCGGCCGTGTCTCCCGCTAATTTTCAATTCTCAATTTTCAATTTTTAATTCCCAATATGGCTCGATTCAATAAAATACAAACATTACAGGCTATCATCCAAACCGGAATGGTGCCCGTCTATTATAATAAAGAGGTAGAGATCGCAAAACAAGTTGTAAAAGCCTGTTACGAGGGAGGCGTCAGAGCCTTCGAGTTTACCAACCGGGGAGATTTCGCCCACGAGGTATTTGGCGAGCTGGTAAAATACGCCGCCAAGGAATGTCCGGAATTAGTATTGGGCGTAGGTTCTATCGTAGACCCGGCCACAGCCGCCTTATTCATACAGCTAGGGGCAAACTTCGTAGTCGGTCCGCTGTTTAACCCGGAGATAGCGAAGATATGTAACCGTCGCCTCATCCCTTATACGCCCGGCTGCGGTTCCGTATCCGAGATCGGCTTTGCCCAAGAAACAGGTTGCGACCTTTGCAAGATATTCCCCGCCGGAAATGTAGGAGGTCCCTCATTTGTCAAGAACATAAAGGCACCCATGCCATGGACCCTAATCATGGCGACCGGTGCCGTGGAGCCGACAGAGGAGAATCTATCCGCTTGGTTCAAGGCCGGCGTGACCTGCGTAGGAATGGGATCCAAACTCTTTCCCAAAGAAGCGATAGCGGGAAACGATTGGCAATCCATTACCGATTTATGCCGCGACGCCTTATCTATCATTCAAAAGTATCGCCAAGTATGAAAAGCTTTTTAGATCAAGATTTCTTGCTCCAGACCGACACGGCCCGTGAGTTATATCACGAGCATGCGGCGAAGATGCCCATCATTGATTACCATTGCCATCTGGATCCCCGGCAAATAGCGGAGAATCACCAATTCGAGGATCTTACGGAGATATGGCTGGGCGGAGACCATTACAAATGGCGGGCGATGAGAGCGAACGGTATTCCCGAGGAATATATCACCGGAGATAAATCTCCTTACGAGAAATTCCTTAAATGGGCCGAGACGATGCCTTACACGATGCGAAATCCGCTTTATCATTGGACGCATCTGGAGCTTAGCCGTATATTCGGAATCCATAAAGTCTTGAATCCGGCTTCCGCCGAGGAAATCTATGCGACTTGTACGGATAAACTACGTACCCCCGAATATCGTGCGCAAGACATCATGAAACGGATGAACGTAGAGATCGTTTGTACGACCGACGATCCTATAGACTCATTGGAATTCCATCAAAAAATACGTTCAAACGGATGCCACACCCGTGTATATCCGGCATGGCGACCGGACAAGGTACTCGCTATCGATAATATCAAGGCGCTAAATGACTATTTGTCCAAGCTGGAGGCCGCCGCCGATAAGACCATCCTCACCTACAAGCATTTATTGGAGGCTTTACAAAAACGACATGATTTCTTCGCCGCCCAAGGGTGCCGGTTATCGGACCACGGGTTGGATACTTTCTATGCCGAACCTTATACCGAGCAGGAGATTGAGGTGATCTTCCTCAAGGCTCGTATGGGTAAATCGCTCACGGAGCAGGAAGTTCGCAAATACCGTTCGGCATTGCTATACGAATTGGCGGTGATGGATGCCCGGAGTGGATGGGTACAACAATTCCATATCGGCGCAAATCGGAATAATAACAAACGGATGTTCAAGTTATTAGGAGCAGACACAGGTTTCGACGCTATCGATGATCAGCCGGTAGCTGTTTCCATGAACCGCTTTTTCAGCCGTTTAGATCAAGAAGGGCTGTTAGCGAAAACGATCGTTTACAACCTGAATCCCCGCGACACTGAGTTGATGGTAGCCAATGCCTACAATTTCAACGACGGCAGTGTACCCGGGAAGATGCAATATGGAGCGGCTTGGTGGTTCCTCGATCAGATCAAAGGCATGGAAGATCAATTAAATGCGCTTTCCAGCCTCGGGCTTTTAAGCCGTTTCGTCGGTATGCTGACAGATTCCCGTAGCTTCCTGTCATATCCCCGTCATGAGTATTTCCGCCGGATCCTTTGTAATATGCTAGGCAATGAGATAGAGAAAGGCTTATTGCCCGCCTCCGAGTTTTCCTTCATTGGACAGATGGTGGAGGACATCAGTTACAACAACGCTAAACGATACTTTGATTTCTGATTACTGCAACCCGCATTGCAATGTTACTGCACGCCTGTCGCAGTAACACTGCACGTGCGTTGCAGTAAGGCTGCAACAGCTTTGCAACATTTTATTCACAAACACTTCATAAGACCTTCCACTATACTCGCACATATTACGCCTACTTTTGCGGCAGATTTAGATAAACACTAAAATACGCAAACATGAAACAACGGCTTTATGATTTCATCCCTGTCAAGCATCTATGCGTAGGGATGTCTTTATGTGGCATAGTGGCAGGTACCCAAACCGCTCAAGCTTCTCCCGTCTTTGGGCAATCATCGGGCTTAGAACTTCCGAGTCCCAGCATCTACCAACAAAGTACGAAACAGATTTCCGGTATCGTCAAAGACCAGGCGGGGATTCCTGTAATTGGCGCGAACGTGATCGTAAAAGGGACGACAAACGGAGTAATCACCGGGCTCGATGGAGATTTCCTACTGGAAGTTCCGGAAAACGCTATCTTAGAGATCAGTTATATCGGTTATATGACGCAAAGTATCCCGATAAACGGGAAAACGACCTTCAACATCATCCTAGAAGAAGATACGCAGAAATTGGATGAGGTAGTCGTACTCGGTTATGGAGCGGGGCAACGCAAACAAGATCTCTCCGCTTCCGTGGGCGTGCTGAACAACACGGAAGACTTGGTGGCCCGTCCGGTTACCTCTACCGAAAGTATGTTGCAAGGGCAGTTAGCGGGTGTTACCGTACAAGCGAACGGTGGAGACCCAACGGCTACACCCTCAATCGTGATCCGTGGACAGGGCTCACAGAATGGCGATAACGTATTATGGGTTGTTGACGGTGTTCCCGGCGCACCCATCGCCTCTATGAATGATATCGAGACGATTGTCGTCTTAAAAGATGCTGCCTCTGCCGCTATCTATGGAGCGCAATCCGGAGCCGGCGGTGTTATCTTGGTAACCACCAAGAAGGCGAAAGAGGGCAAGACCTCGTTGAGCTATGATGCGACTTTCGGTGTTCGTAAAGCTAGCAACGTAATCGAGCCGTTAAATGCGGAAGAGCAACTCGAGATGCGAAAACTGTCTTACGCAAACGCGGGGCTTACATTGCCGACCGGTTGGGATTTGACCAAGAACCCATGGGTAGGTACCACACGTACCAACTGGATGGACGAGATCTTCCGCACCGCTTTCTACCAACGCCATAACGTAGCCTTGAATGTTGGTTCCGAGAATGCCTCCAACCGTGTTTCATTTGCTTACGATAACGATGAAGGTGTATTGATCAATACTTTCAACAAGAACCTTTCACTTCGTTACAACGGTAAATTCAAATTGAATAAATGGGTGACCATCACCGAAGACGTGGTTTGGAAAAACAACGAAAGCCGTTCAAAAGATACCGACAGTGGTTATACGGGAGTTGTCGCGGCGGCTATGTATATGCCTGCCAGCGCTACGGTTTACAATCCGCTGGATGGTACTTACGGTGGAACAACGACCGAAGACCCGGATTACATCGCCAAATATGGCTCCAACTTCGCGGATATCCACGGAGACGCTGTCAATCCGGTTCGCTTGCTGGAAGCGGAAAACCGCTATGACCGAACCAGTGACATCTGGAGTACGACCAGTCTGGAACTAGCGAATATCGTTACCGGCTTAAAGTTCACGAGCCGTTTCACTTACAACCTGAAGAATAATCTATATAAGAACTTCAGTCCGATCCGTGACGAGGTGGGAAAACCCTCCTTGACAAATAATCTGGATGAAACGACTTACCGTGCAGACGCATGGAAAACGGAAAACACATTGACTTACGACAATACGTTTAATGACATGCACACCCTGGGTGTCTTACTATCCACTACGGCCGATCATTACAGCAAGCGAGGGCTAGAGGTTAATGGAAAAGATTTATCTGACGAATCCGATTATTTACAATATCTATCCTATGCGAATTCCGTTTCCGCTACCGATTATTTGACCGGTCCTGACGCAAACGTATCCTTGATCGCCCGTCTGGCTTATTCCTTCAACGATCGTTACTTCGTTACAGCCTCTTGGCGTCGTGATTACGCAGGCCGTCTACCTAAAGATAATAACTATGGCGACTTCCCTGCCGTAACAGCCGGATGGAAAATCTCTAATGAATCTTTCTTCCCGAAGAGCGAGACACTGAATTTATTGAAGATCCGTGCTTCTTGGGGACGTGTCGGTAATCTGGGATCTATCGGTTACAATTATAAATCCGCCTTATTAGGTAAAACTTTCTGGTCGGAGCAGGCACAGTACGGCGTAGAATCGAACAAGATTTGGGGAAACTTCGTCTATAACTCTACCGCATTAAATCCCAACTTAACATGGGAAACTTCCGAGCAATGGGACTTAGGCCTAGATGTGAACATGTTCGACAATCGCTTGAGCATGGCATTCGACTATTTCGACAAACGCACGTTCAACTTGATCCAGTCGCAAACGATGAACTGGCCGGGAACGATCGGTATCGATGCCATGTTAGTCAATCAAGGTGAAGTCCGCAACCGAGGTTTCGAGGCGCAAATCAATTGGAACCAACAGGTAAATAAAGATTGGTCGTACTTCGTTTCCGGAAACTTCTCTTATCTAAAGAACTGGGTTTCTGATATTGGGGTAAAAAACACAGACGGAACCCCGGGCGTTTGGACAGGTATCACCAAAAATGATGCATATTTCGATGGTAGTTATCGTAACCTTCCATATATGTATCAAACAGCCGAAGGAGAACCGCTGGCCTCTTTCTATCTGATCAAGACTGACGGCATTTTTCAAAGCGACGCAGAGGCAGCCGCTTATGTAAACAAAGACGGAAAACGAATCCAACCGGACGCTGTAGCCGGCGATTTGAAATTCGTCGATGCCAATGGTGATGGAGTTATCAATGATGAAGACCGTCAATACTGCGGTAGCGCTACACCTAAAACTACATTCTCATTCTCCGGAGGATTCACTTGGAAGAAGCTTTCCGTAAGCGCTATGTTCCAAGGCGTAGGTGGAGCACAAGCTTTATATGTAGGTAAATATATGGCTTTAAGCGATGTAGAAGGAAACTTCAACCGCTCAAAAGAGATCATGAACGCTTGGAGTCCGTCGAATACAGGGTCGAATATTCCACGCTTATCGAAAAACGACCCAAATAGCAACTTTAGCACACCGTCTGATTGGTATCTGGAGAATGCTTCTTACTTACGTTTGAAGAACTTCACCGTATCCTATGACTTGAGTGATGTTATCAGGAAATGCGCTCACCTGCAAGAACGCAACAGCATGATGTCTGTTTACCTTAGCGGTGAGAACCTCTTCACGATCACGAACTACTCAGGAATGGACCCGGAAACCGGCGGTTGGGATGCCTTGAAGTATCCGGTTTCACGCGTATTCTCTGTCGGAGTCAAATTGACATACTAATCGGGTATTTTAAAAGATATTCATATTAACAAAGGATCAAAATGAAAAGATATATTACAGTATTAGCATTATCCGCATTGGTTTGTAGTTCTTGTAGCGACTTCCTCGACGTTCAGCCGGAAGGAAACGCAACTACAACCTCCTATTTCTTGAATGATCAACAGGCCATTGATGCCATTGACGGATTATATGAAAGATTCCATCAAGAGGGTTGTTACGGCCGTGAATTATTCTGGGAACAGGGAGCCGCATGCGACATTGTTTGGGGACGTACGCGCGGTTATAACTCTTTGGCGACCTTAGCCTATACCGGTGATGAATCTCCTCTAAGAGATGTATTCAGCCGTATGTATTCTACTATGTCCCGTGCGAATTGGATCATCCAAGAATTAGTGAAGAAAGAAAAGGGAACGACGCTGACCGCCGTCGAGAAACGCAGCTTGGGCGAAGCTTACTTCAGTCGCGGCTGGGCACATTATCTGATCGCTTATCGGTACGGTACGGATAAACAAGGAGTACCTTTCGTACGTTACGAGGACTTCCCCGACGATTACGACAACTCCATACCGCCTCAGCAAGCTACCGTTATGGACAATTATAAACTGATCATCGAAGATATGGACAAGGCAATCGCCTACCTTCCAAACTTCGAATCCTATGACGCCGACAACCGGGGCCGGGCACATCAGGCTGCTGCCGTGGCGTTCAAAGCGAAAACTTATGCTTACTGGGCTACTTGGGATGCTACCCAATGGAACAACGTCATCGAGATGGTCAATCAATTGGAGAACAACTACAATCGAGATCTAGCTCCTACATTCGCGGAACTATTCTCGTCTGACTTGAAAGATTATTGGAATGCCGAATATCTCTGGACTATTCCGAGTATCGGCGGCGCACTACCGGGCGGTACCGAATTCCCGGGCATTATCCTTGAGAACAAAGGATGGGGCAAATATAATGGTTGGGGGCAGATGAAGCCCTCTTACGACATCTACGAAGAAATGGCGAAAGATGGTAAAGGTAATGACCGTTTAGTACGCTCAATCTTGGAATACAACCAAGAGTTCCCGTTCTTCGGCGAGACACGCAAATTCTGGTCTACCTCCGACCTTGAAGCTGGTTTCATGATCAATAAATACATGGACGCTTTCAAATACTCAGACCCTGTAGGTGAAGGAGCCGTGAGTGCTAACGGAGACTGGCCTACGGTCCGTGTCAATTTCCCGATCATCCGTTTCGCAGAAATGTTATTGTTCCGTGCCGAGGCATATTTAATGACAGGTCAAGCCGATAAAGCAACCGCAGACATCAACCGTATCCGCCTACGCTCCAACTTGACACCGCTTGCCGGCACCGCCACGATGAAGGATATATATCACGAACGCCGTTGTGAATTGGCTTTTGAGTTTACAGATCATCTATTCGACTTAAAGCGTTGGAACCGTTCTTCCAATACCGACATAAAGACATTGGCCGATAAAGAGTTGAACGCACATCCACGTATCCGCAGATATGAAGACCGGGCGAATCCGGAATCCGCGTTCACGATTATTGGTTATGAAGATTACACCAACAAAAACGCCTATCAAGCGCATATGATGGTATTCCCGTATCCAAGTGAAGAGATTACTAAATCGAATGGTCAATTGAAGCAGAACGAGGGATATTAACCGGCTCCTTTAAACCGATCAAGGTACGAATAAGATTCATTACGGGCTGTCTCAGAAAATGAAACAGCCCATGTTATTTTCTACCGGGTAAAAACGCATATCTCAAATAGGTAGCTTACCTTTGCCTATTGTATACTATATATTAAACAAAAAATATACCATGAGATTAATTCAAACGCTTTCTTCTTGCTTGTGTACAGGAATAATAGCCTTATTCACGGCCTGTAGCCAAGCTCCACAATCCCCCATCGATTCCGTGAATCCGTTTATCGGCACGGGATTTCACGGACACACGTATCCCGGGGCCACGGCTCCTTACGGAGCGGTCCAACTAAGCCCAGACACCCGGAAAGGTAACTGGGACGCTTGTTCTGGCTATCATTACAGCGATTCTACCTTAATGGGTTTCTCCCATACCCATTTAAGCGGTACGGGATGTATCGACCTAGGCGATATCCTATTCCGCCCGTCTCTCCAGACACCTTTAGTGTTCTCGCACTCGGACGAGAAGGCTTCCCCGGGCTACTACTCGGTGAATCTCAAGGAGGCAGGTGTATTAGCGGAACTTACCACGACCCCGCATGTCGGGATACACCGATATACCTATAAAAAAGAGACAGAGGCTACGTTGGTGGTCGATATGGACCATTTATTGGATAACGAATATATGTACGAGGGCTGGGTGAAGCGAACCGGGGATAACGAGCTTACCGGTATGCGGCGTACCCGGGGCTGGGTAGACAATCAATATGTCTTCTTTGTAGCGCAGTTCTCGCAACCCTTCTCTTCCATGGAACAGCCTTCCGAACGGCAAGCCGTACTTACCTTCGATACGACTACCGGAAAACCCATCGTCTGCAAAGTCGGGGTATCGATCGTAAATGAGGAGAACGCCCGTCTGAACCTTGAGCAAGAGACGGATTCCTATGGCTTTGATTTCGATGCCATCCATCAAGCGACACGCTCCGATTGGGAAAAAGAGCTGGACGTTATCACGGTAGAAGGAGGCACCGAAGCCGAGCGCACGAATTTCTATACGGCGCTATACCATAGCAAGATCATCCCGAATATAGCGAGCGACGTGAACGGACAATACCGCCGTCACGACATGAGCGTAGCGACGATCCCGGCAGGTCGCCGCCAATTCTCCACCTTCTCCACTTGGGACACCTTTCGGGCCTGGCATCCGATGATGACTCTGTTGGATACTACCTTGGTGAATGATATGGTACAGTCTCTCTTGGATATGTACGACGCCAGCGGCGAGCTTCCGTTATGGCCCTTATCGGCGGGCGAGACCGGGACCATGATCGGTTATCACTCCACATCGATTATAGCGGACGCTTATTTAAAAGGTATTCGCGGATATGACGCGGAACACGCTCTCGAAGCGATGAAGATCTCAGCGGAGAAGAATAAGAAAGGAGCGGATTATTATATAAAGGAAGGCTTCATCCCGACGAATATCAAGAAAGAATCGGTTTCCTGCCTATTGGAATTTGCCTACGATGATTGGTGTATCGCACAAATGGCGAAAGCTTTAGGACATATGGATGATTATGAGACCTTCATCAAGCGCTCCCAGAATTTTATCAACGTATTCGACGGTAGTACCCGGTTCTTCCGGGGCAAACGGCAGGATGGGAATTGGGAGACTCCTTTCGATCCATTCGCCATCGGACGTTCCTATACGGAGGCTACGGCCTGGCAATATCGTTTCTTTACCCCGCATGACGTATATGGATTGACCCAGTTGTTCGGAGGCCGGGAGGCGTTCATCGCTGATCTGGATAGCTTATTTATGGTTACCTCCGAGGTAGTCGGCGATCTGGTAGACGTTACCGGATTGGTCGGTCAATACGCGCATGGCAACGAGCCTAGCCACCACATGGCTTACCTATATAGCTATGTGGGCCAGCCCTGGAAGACACAGGAATGGACCCGTCGCTTGCTGGACGAGATGTACCAGCCCACGCCGGAAGGCATCATCGGCAATGAGGATTGCGGCCAGATGTCCGCTTGGTATATCTTGAGCAGCCTCGGCTTCTACTCCGTATGTCCGGGTAGCAACCAGTTTATCCTAACGACCCCGTTGTTCGATAAGGCGAACATGAAGCTGGGCAATGGCAAGACATTGGTCATTACCGCCAACCAGCCGGATAAGAACAAGTATATCACGAAGGTTACCTTAAACGGCGAGGAGATATCGCATTGCTACATCACCTACGACCAGTTGATGCAAGGAGGTACACTGGACTTTACGCTCTCGGCGACACCGGACAAGCGTTTGGGAACCGCTCCCGAGTACGCTCCCTATTCCTATACGGAGCAACCTACCGTCTCTATCCCTTACATAGCGAATGATCTGGATTTGTTTGAAGGAGAGATTACGGCGGAACTAAAATCCACGACACCCGAGGCGGTTATCCATTACACGCTTGACGGATCGGAACCGGATGAGAACGCTCCCGTATACAGCGAGCCATTCGTCTTAAAAGAGACCACGATTATCAAGGCCAAAGGATATAAAAAGGGATTCGTACCCAGCCGTACGTACTCGATCCAAGCCACAAAAGCCGTATTACGCCCCGCGTTATCCATACAGCCTACGAAGCATGGGGTAGCTTATACTTATTACGAAGGAGAGTTCCAATGGGTAGCCGATCTGCAAAAGGCGAAGGTGGTCGAGACCGGAACAATACCTGAGCCTTCTATCCTGAACGCTAAATTGCCGGATCATTTCGGTTATATCTTCACCGGATATATATACGCCCCGGAAGATGGAGTCTATGAGTTCAGTACCCGCTCGGATGACGGTAGCGTCCTCTATATCGGCAAAGAAAAGGTAGTGGACAATGATGCCTCCCACGCCGCCATCGACGCGACGGGACGCATCCCCTTACAAAAAGGCTACCACCCCTTCGCCTTGCATTATTTCGAGGATTACGAGGGTGAGTACCTAGGCTGGAGCTGGCGTACGCCAAGCATGTCCAAACTAGACGCGATCCCAACAGAGAACCTTTATATAAATTGATAATATTAAATACTGAATCATATGAGAAGAACAACTCTATCCGTGCTATCCGCCTTAGCCATCCTGCTATCCGGCATGATCGTTCCGGAGGCCGCGGCACAAAGTCGCCGAGACAAAGAACAAACGTATGTACTAGAGAAACCTTACGAGGTCAAGAAACTAGTCCCCCCTACCGGAAAGAAAATAAAGAACGTGATCCTCATGATCGGCGACGGCATGAGCCTTATGCACATGTATTCCGCTTGGACCGCCAACCGGGGCAAGCTCTGGCTAGACAACTCCCAATACACCGGCCTCTCGAAAACCTATTGCGCCAACCGCCTCATCACCGACTCCGGAGCCGGAGGTACCGCACTGGCCACCGGCCATAAAACGAACTACCATATGGTAGGCGTAGACCCGGAAGGCAAGCCCTTGGAATCTTTGGCTACCTTGGCGAATAAGAAAGGCCTGTCAAGCGGCATCGCCGTTACCTGTCGCCTATGGGACGCTACGCCCGCCGACTTCTGCTGCCACAATACGGATCGCGACGCCGAGGCCGAGATCGTAGCGGATTACGTGAACTGTGGCGTCGATTACGTATTCGGCGGCGGCTCCAAGCTATTCGAGAACCGTGCGGACGGTCGCGATTTGTTCAAGGAATTAAGGGAGAAAGGTTACCAGACTCCCCGTAGCTGGGAGGAATTGGCAAAGATTCAAAAAGGCAAGGTATTCTGCGTTACCGATACCGTAGATACCCCGCTTCCCGCCGAGCGAGGCGATCTCTTGGCTCATGCCTCGATGAAAGCGATCGATCTGCTGGGACAAAACCCGGAAGGTTTCTTCCTGATGGTAGAGGGCTCCCAATTGGATGATTACGGACATTTCAACGATATCGACCTATTGATGCAAGAGACACATGATTTCGACCGTACGATCGGACGTATCTTCGAATGGGCCGCCCAAGACGGTGAGACATTGGTTGTCGTAACCGCCGATCACGAGACCGGTGGCCTTACCTTGGTGGACGGGGATCTGAACGAGGGCCGTATCGTTTGTAAATTCTCCACCGGAGGGCATAGCGGCGTGATGGTTCCCGTTTACGCTTTCGGCCCGGGTGCCGAGAACTTCACGGGTATCTTCGAGAATACGGATATCTTCTGGAAGATCAAAAAGCTCCTGAATCTATAATCAAACAGTATTCATCCGATGGAGAGTATAACAGGCCGCTATCCCGCTAGTCAAGTACCGCAATCCTCCCGGTCGGGTACCGCAGTACCCCTGCCCAAGTACCGCAGTACTTTGGCTGAGAGGACAGCGGTACTTGACTAGCAGGACAGCAGTACTTGACTAGCAGTACTACGGTACCCGACCGGGAGGACCGTGTTCACCGACTGAGGCGCACCTTCTCCCTCTCTCCCCCAATAAAAATATCATAAGGAATGACAACAAGACGAAACTTCTTAAAGCAATCCCTTCTCGCAGCAGGTGCGGCCTCCGTTCCCGCCGGGAACCTTTTAGCGCAAGAGAAAATGGAAGAGAAACGACCCAAGTACAATCTTCCTTACAAGAACACCTACCTGAAGGAACCCTTCGTGACCGAGAATGAGTTCCGGACAGCGAGACCGGAGACCATCACGCCCGGAACCTTCGAGGAGGCCAAGCAAATCCTCCCGGACCCGACTTGGAGCGGACACGAGAAGGAAATCGAGATGTACTGGAAGGCTTGGCAAATCGGCATCGGCAACATCAAGGCCCCTGAACCAGATTCCGGTTTCGTATGCAGTTACCTCGATGTCGCCTACAACGGCAATATCTTCATGTGGGACTCCGCCTTCATGATGATGTTCGCCCGTTTCGGTACCCGCTTCTTCCCCTTCCAACGTACGTTAGATAATTTTTACGCCAAACAACATCCGGACGGTTTCATCTGCCGGGAGATCAAGGCGGACGGAGCGGACTGTTTCGAGCGTTACGATCCGACCAGCACCGGACCGAATATCCTCCCTTGGAGCGAGATCGTCTATTATAAGCAGTTCGGCGATATGGACCGCCTACACAAGATATTCCCCGCCCTTTGCGCTTATTATAAATGGTTGAAGCTAAACCATACGTGGCGCAACGGTACGTATTGGACCAGCGGTTGGGGTACCGGCATGGACAACATGCCCCGGGTGGAACCGAAATACAATCCGATATACAGCCACGGCCATATGATCTGGCTGGACGTTTGCTTGCAACAATACTTCACCGCCGGGCATCTGCTTGAGATGGGTTTCTATCTGGAGCGTTGGCAGGAGATCGAGGAGTTCGAGGACGAGCAGAAGATGCTAAAGAAGTATATCAACGAGAACCTATGGGACGAGAAGGAACATTTCCTTTTCGATCAATACGCCGACGGAAGCCTTTCCTCCACCAAGGGAATCTACGCGTACTGGGCCTTATTGACCGATGTCCTGTCCAAGGAACGCATGGACGCTTTCGTGGCCGAGCTGGATAACAAGGAGACATTCAACCGCCTGCACCGCGTCCCTTCCCTTGCCGCCAACCATCCTAAATACAAGGATAACGGCCGCTACTGGCAGGGTGGCGTATGGCCGGGAGCGAATTATATGGTGATTACCGGCCTATTGCAACAAGGCTATCGTAAATTGGCTTACGAGATCGCACGCAACCATTACGATAACGTCCTAAAGGTGTATAAGAATACCGGTACGTTCTGGGAATACTACGCTCCGGAACATGAGGAGCCGGGCTTCATGGCTCGCCCGAATTTCGTGGGCTGGGGCGGACTGGCACCGATCTCCGGCTTGATCGAGCAAATCTTCGGTATCCGCTCCAATGTGTACGAGAAGAAATTGACCGTAGACGTGAACTTGACGGAGGCTTATGGTATCGACCGTTATCCTTTCGGCCTCGACGGTCTGGTAGCGATCAAAGTCAAGGCCCGTTCTTCCGCTACCCAAGAGCCGCAGGTAGAAATTACCAGCGACGTCCCCTTGGAACTAACCGTCCTTTGGGGCGACAAACAGAAGACGGCTAACGTAAAACCCGGCACGCAAACCATATAAAACAGTAAATCCATCAAACATCCAGTTGTAGAGACGGTGCGTGCCCCGTCTCTACAACTAGACTCAAAAAACAATTAGTATATGAAACAGATTCTATCCTTATTTATCACCTCCCTCGCCCTCTGTACGGCTTGCTCCTCCCCGAAGGGATCGGACACAGTTCAAGTGGCGGAGACAACCACGGAGCAGACGATTCAAAAAGCCTCCTCCGCGATTCATTACAACGCCTTCTCGCACAACGATTATTGGCGGGAGAGACCTCTGCTGGACGCCTTGTCCTTCCGCTTCAACTGCGTGGAGGCCGACCTGTGGCTGATCGATGGCGAGCTATACGTTTCCCATGACCGCCCGGAACCCAACCCGGCCATTACCTTCGAGAACCTATACCTCAAGCCGCTCGTGGCCCGCATACAAGCGAATGGAGGTAAGGTCTATCCCGGTAGCGATCGTCCTTTCTACCTGATGGTGGATTGCAAGGCACAAGGCGAAGAGATGTACAAGCTATTAAAGAAACAGATGGAGCCTTACAAGGAATATTTCTGTTCCGTCGATAACGGCGAATATAAAGAAGGTGCCGTCCTCTTCTTCCTTTCCGGTGACCGTCCGAAAAACAGCCTGCCGAAAGAGAACAGCCGCTTCACCTTTCTCGACGGACAAATAAAGGATCTGGGACAGGGCATCCCTGCTTCCCTCGCCCCGGTCATAAGCGATAATTACTCCGATTTCTTCACTTGGAAAGGTGAAGGCGAGATGCCCGCCGACCAACTACAGAAGATGCGTGAGATCATCCGGAAAGTCCACGATGAGGGAAAACTATTCCGTTGGTGGGGCGCCCCGGATACCGAGCAGTTCAAACGCTTCTTCATCAAGGAAGGTGTAGACTTGGTAGGTGCCGACGATCTGAATGGGTTATACAACGTATTGAACGAGCGTTAAACGAGAAAATTACAATAGGCATTATAAGGTTGTTACAATGGGCATTCTAGCATCCTTACAACAGGCATCGTAACAGCCTTATAATGCCCATCATAGTTTTAACATATCACAACCGCTTTTATTCCAACCAAGGCTGCGGATTCAGCTTCGTCTTTTCCTTCCACAATTGGAAATGGAGGATCGTGGAATTACCGTCCTCCGGATCCGAATAGATCCTTCCGATCGCTTGACGGGTAGAGACCCGGTCGCCCGCTTTCACATATACCTGACTCAAATTGCTATAAACCGTCAAGTAGTTACCATGACGAACGATTACGGAATTATTATACCCCGGCACCACGAACACACGCGTCACCTCCCCATTGAATACCGCACGGGCATCCGCCCCGGGTGAGGTCTGGATATCGATACCACTATTACTGGTACGAACATATTTCAACTCCTGATGCTGTTGCTCGCCGAATGTAGAGACGATCGTATGTCTTCCGGCCACCGGATACGGCAAACGTCCCCGGTTATTGGCGAAGTTATCGGACAATTGCTTCTCCGCCTTTGTCATCGCATAGCCCCCTTTCGTATCCGCCACACGTTCCTCACGGATCGGCTCGTTTTTACTCTCCGGTACGGGTTTACCCTTAGCGGCAGCTTGTTCACGGGCACGACGCTCACGTTCCGCACGTTCACGGGCGGCTTTCGCCTCGGCCTCGGCACGGGCGATCTCCTCGGCGATCTGCTTCTCTATCTGTCGGTTTAAAGCCTCGGCTTGACGACGCTTCTTTTGGAGATCCGCCTTCAAATCCTTTTGTCTCTTATTCAATAGCTGGACTTCCTCTTTCTGAGAAGCTTCCTCACTTTCTAGCTTCTTACTCTCTTCTTGACGAGTTCCTAAAAGGACACGCTTCTCGGCACGGGTCTTCTCCATCTCAGCTTGCTTGCGGCTGATCTCGGCCTGCTTTTCAACGATGTCATTCGCTTGCCGCTTCTGCCAATCCGCATATTCCCGCAAATACCGCATACGCCGCATGGATTGAGAGAAACTCTCGGCGGATAGGATAAACAACAATTTATCTTGCGAGCTATGGCGTTTATAAAGCCCTCGCATCGATTTACCGTAATTCGTCTGCTTATCGCCCAGTTCCCGTTTTAAGGTGCGCAACTGGCCTTGGATATTCAAGATATCTTTCTCGATCTCATCCAGCTCTTGATTCAATAAACTGATGACTTTCTTACGCGAAAGAATTTGTTTGGAAAGTAGATTCAAACGGTTCAGGGAAGTTTTAGCAGTCTGGGCCGTCTCTTGTAATAATTTATTCGTCTCCTCGATATCGGCCAACGCCTCCTTGCGCTGCTGCTCCAACTGACGGACAGCAGCGGATTTCTGACCGTAAACCACGGTAGATAAAGACAATGCCAATAGAACGATCCAGACGTACCTCATGATAGATTATTGATTCAGATTCGTAATCGTTTTCAATACTTGCGCAAAGGTAATACGCTTATATTTAGAAGGAACCGAGAAATCCAACTTGAGCGGCTCGTCCAGTTGGATACGGGAGTAATGGATCTTCACCCCACCCTCGGGATTCCCGTTCTTCAACACCTGCACATCCATCAACATCGGGAACGGCTGCCGATCCACCAAGCGAAAATCCTCGTACAGCCATTGCAAGGCATAACGATCGGAAGGATCCGCTACATAGGTAGAGAGAAGTTTCTCCTCGCCGTCCGCCTTAAAGGTATAGAATAACCCCATGGCATCCTTCGTCTTGATCTCGGCGACCGGACCTTCTTGATTCAGCTTAAACCGATTATAATGCTTACGGGAAACGCCTTGCTCCCCCGGGATAAACAGATGATTCGTGAAAAGAGCCTGCAAATTATAGAAGTTGAACTCGATCGGAGTCTGTCCTTGCAAATTGGAATAATTCTCGATCATATAGCGTTTATTCATGCGGTCTACCACTTTGATCGTATCCCGGCTCAACTCGATACGGAAGATCTCGATCCCGAGAAATGGCTGTACCGACAGCTGGAAAGCGCTATCCTTGACCATCTTCATATCCACCCGAGAACTCATTTGCTTACCGGGGATATCCAGATCCACGTTCAGCCGGGCCGTCAAGGTACGGAACTGGAAGGATTGATCCTCCACCGACTGGAAGAACTCATTATGAGCCTTCACGCTAGCGGATTCCACCGTCCCGACTTTCTTGGACGATTTACAGCCTGTCAACATCGAAAGTAAAAGACCTCCACATAACAGGAAGGTCAAGAAATAGTCTCTTTTCATTTCGCGTTCTCGTCTTCTATATATTGTTGCTCGGCGATCTTACGGTTCAAGATCTCGGAATCCTTCCCCATCTCTTTCGCCTTTTTCCATTGCTCCACCGCTTTTTCCTTATCACCGTTCATGAAAAGGATGTCCCCATAATGATCCACGAGTTCGGCGCTCTTTGTCTTATCTTTCTCCAAAGCGCTCTCGATATAGATTTTCGCCAAGGTATAGTTTCCTTGTACGAAGAAGATCCAAGCGTAGGTATCCAGATACGTGGCGTTGTCCGGTTCCAGCTTGATACATTGGGCGCTCATACGCTCCGCCTTCTTCAAGTCTTTCTTCTCCAAGGAAAGGAAGTAACTGTAGTTGTTCAGTACGACCACGTTCTTGTCATTGTACTTCAATGCCTCATCGTACGCTTTATACGCTTGATCCAATTGCCCCATCTGGTAATAAATATCACCGATCTGGCCGTAGAAATCAGATTTCAGCGGCAGGTTCTCCTTCGGGATGATATTCAAGCCCGCATAATAGGTATTCAAGGCTTCTTGATATTTCTGTTGTTGGTAGTAAGCGATACCCAGATAGAAGTAATATTCCGGCGACTCGGGGAAAAGCTCCATACAAGCCGTACAGATACGGATGACCTCCGGGATATCCTCCCCTTTCAAAGCCAAATTCAGCAATTGCTGCCAAGCCCCGGCGTTACTCGGTTCCATCTCGGTTACCAACTGGAACTGGAATTTCGCCTCCTCTGTCTTTCCTTGGGCCATCAAGAGACCGCCATACATCAGCTTTAAGTCAATATCCTCCGGATGTTGCTCCAAAAGAGTTTGGAATAAATGGTTTGCGTTCTCGGTTCCCTGCTTCGTTTGTTGCAGTTTCAAGATATACCGGGAAAGGATGTTCACTTTCGTCTCCACGTCCAGCTTCTCGTTTACCAAAGCGCTACGGATTTGTTGCTCGGCGGCCTCCTTATCCCCTTTCGCCTCGTAGTAATTGGCCATAGAGACGATATAATAAGGGTCAGTCGGATCAATCTCATTCGCTTTTTGATAGCAAGCCAAAGCCTTGTCCATCTCCCCGTTTTCCAAATGAAGATCGCCCAATACGATCTGGTAACGGGCCTCCATAGGATATTTAGCCGCTAGCTTCTCGATCTCCTTGAAAGCCTCTTCCGGTTTCTCCAACTGGACGTACAGTTTGTATTTCTGCATGGAGATCGCCTCGTTCATACCCATAACCGACTCCAATGCGTCATAAGCCTCGATCGCCTTCCCGATCTCGCCGGCTTGCGTCAAGGCATCGGCCAGATAATAATTCAGCTCCTCCTTCTCCGGATAATCACGAACCAGTTCCTCGTACTCCTCGGCGGCTTCGCCATACATACCCAGATTCCGGGTGATAGACGCCAATGCCATTTTATACGTGAAATTATCCTTGCTGTTGGCTACGGCTCTTTTCAACATCTCGACCGCTTTCTCCGGACGGTTCAACTGTACATAAAAAGAAGAAAGCTCATACAAGACCGGAGCCGCCGTCGAGTCAATCGCCAAGCAATGGTTGAAGGCATCATAAGCGGCGTCAAATTTCCCGGCGTTCTTCAAGTTCAAGCCCTCATAAAAGAAGTAATCGAATTTACGTTGATCCTTCTCCGTTTCTGTAGCACCAGCCGGGAGCACAGCGACCAACGAGAGGAAAGAGATGAGATATATCAGTTGCTTAAACATCCTATTATTCTTGTTAACCTTATTATTCTTATTCTTTTCCGGTATGACCGAATCCCCCGGCTCCCCGCTCCGTATCATCCAACGTCTCCACGAGTTCCCAATCCACATGGCTATGAGCGGCTATAACCATTTGGCAGATACGCTCACCATCATTCACCGTAAAAGGCTCGGAAGATAGATTCACGAGAATGATACCGATCTCCCCCCGATAATCGGCATCGATCGTACCCGGCGTATTCAGCAGGGTTATCCCATGCTTTAAAGCCAGCCCGCTACGAGGACGCATCTGGGCCTCATAGCCTTCCGGCAGCGAGATATAAAGTCCGGTCAGGATTAATTTACGTTCCAACGGTTTCAACACAACCGATTCCGACAAATTCGCCCGGATATCCATCCCGGCAGATAAAGGAGTCGCATAACCCGGCAGCGGGTGATGCGATTTATTGATAATTCTTACTTTCATATATTATCTTATTTTCTTTATTCCCGAACGGAGACTATTCGGATTACACCGAGTGCTCCAAAACGAAGCGATAAAGACCATATCATCATCTATATAATAAATAACCTTATAATTCTTATGAACAACCAAACTGCGATACTCTCGTTCAAGCCCTCTCAAAGCAGGTTCAATCTTACCTAAACGAGGGAAAACAGACAGCCGCTCATTTGTTCTCTGCACTTCGTCCACAAAACGAATCACGGCCTTTTCCCCAAAAGCAAGAAAACCAAACGATATCGCTTCCTTAAACAACACCTTAGCCTCATCAAGCCAAACTACTTGCATAAGAACGGATATTCATTTCTTAGCTCTTGAAAGACTTTCTCGCTCGGGGTAAAACGTCCAGCGACACGATCCTCTTCAGCCCTCCCTAGACTTTCTTTCAATTGAGCGATCGAATGAGGTAATGCCGGTACATCTCCAAACAAACTATCAGAAACCTCTTGTCTTTCTTGAAACTTTACTTTTACTTTTCTTACAGCATCAAGAATCGCTTCCATAAGCTCCTCATTACCTAAGGCACTCATGGTTTCCTCTATATATACATATTTCAATTCATTTACTGTCATACTTCTTAATAGGTTCTAATCCTTGATCTCCACAAAGGTAATGAATTAACTAATTAACCCAATCCCCGTTCTCTTTTATTAACTGAACTAAACGTTCTACAGCGTCTTCCTCGGGGATATTCTTGAGGACACATTCCTTACCTTTATACAGGCTGATTTGTCCACGTCCGGCACCCACATAACCATAGTCGGCATCGGCCATCTCGCCGGGGCCGTTTACGATACAGCCCATGATACCGATCTTCAAGCCTTTTAAATGGGAAGTAGCCTCCTTGATACGGGCGATCGTTGTTTGCAGGTCGTACAAGGTACGTCCGCAACTCGGACAAGAGATATATTCCGTCTTACTGATACGGGTTCTTGTAGCCTGCAAGATCCCGAACATACAGCGATCCGAGACAACCGCCTCGCATCCCTCATTGTGCAGCATCAAGCCATCCCCAAAACCATCCAGCAAAAGCGTACCGAAATCGGCGGCGGATTTCAGTTGCAACAACTCCACATCCGTCTCCCGGAAATCACGATGCAAGACAACCGGCACGTCACAACCCGCCATCAGCAATTTATGCATAGCCGCACGTTGCGAGCCAACCCCATTCCGATGATGTGTACTTAATAAAACCACCACGGTCTTATCCGCTTTCAATATCTCCAACATACGATCCGTAAGATCCATATACGTCAGACGGATAAACTTAAGCGGACAATCGTAATCCTTTAACTCCTCCGCTTCCGAGGCGATGAAGCAAGGAAAAGCATTCGGACGCTCTTTCCAAAAATGAGCGTCTACCAATAAACGGAAATTATCCGGCAAATTATCCGGATCTTCCTTTCCTATATATATATAGTCCGGCAAGGACAAATGATCAAACTCAAAATCCCCGTTACTACGATCGGAGATCACGACTGGCGGGAAAGTACCTCCGATACCCTCCACCACACGGCTTATACGACGGCATGTCGCCACCGTATCGAAACCGGGAGCCATCGAAGCCTCGATAGGACGATGATTTTCCCGTTCCCTAATATAATCCACCAATTTACGCGCTACCGGCATTTCCGCCTCGGGGTCCTCACTCAAGGAAACCCGGATCGTATCACCGATACCGTCACATAGAAGCGTACCGATTCCGACAGCGCTCTTGATACGCCCGTCCTCACCGTCACCCGCCTCCGTTACCCCAAGGTGCAAGGGGTAATGCATATTCTCGGCCTCCATCGTACGAACCAACAACCGCACGGTCCTTACCATGACAACGGTATTGGAAGCCTTAATCGAAATAACCACATCCGGGAAATTCTCCTCCCGGCAAATGCGAAGAAACTCCATACAACTCGCTACCATCCCCTCGGGCGTATCACCATAACGGCTCATGATACGATCGGAGAGCGAGCCATGATTCACACCGATACGAATAGCGGTGCCATGTGCCTTACAAATATTCAAGAAAGGGACGAACCGCTCACGGATCTTCTCGATCTCGGCGGCATATTCCTCATCCGTATATTCAAGATGGCTGAATGTCTTTACCTTATCTACATAGTTTCCCGGATTGATACGTACCTTTTCCACCTCACCGGCGGCGGCATCAGCCGCTCTAGGATTAAAATGGATATCAGCGACCAAAGGAGTCGTATACCCTTGTTCATTCAATTGTTTACGAATCTCGCCCAAGTTTCGGGCTTCCCGTTCCCCCTGTGCCGTAAAACGCACATACTCAGCTCCCGCCTCGATCATACGGATCGCTTGAGCTACCGCCGCCTCCGTATCCATCGTTGATACATTAGCCATGGATTGAATACGGATAGGATTCTCACCTCCCATGGGTGTGTCACCGATTTGGGCAACGGATGATTTACGGCGGTTGTAATTAAAGTAAGCCATTGTTAATTGAAAATTGAGAATTGAAAATTGAGAATGAGTGTTGAGAACTGAAAACCTAAAGAGAGACTTTCTCCTTAATTTTCAATTCTCAACTTTCAACTTTCAATTAATTAGTTTTGTATTTAAAAGAAACCTTAGCCAACTCCTCGTTAGCCTTCACGATTTTCTTCTTCAAATCCTCCTTATAAGCGGATAGCTTCTCCTGAAGTTGCTCGTCGCCGACGGCAAGCATCTGCACCGCAAGGATACCAGCGTTCAAAGCGCCATTGATGCCGACAGTAGCCACAGGGATTCCCGGAGGCATCTGTACGATAGCCAACAAGGCATCCATACCGTCCAGCGTAGAGTTAATAGGCACGCCGATCACGGGAACCGTCGTCATGGAAGCGATCACACCGCAAAGATGAGCGGCCATTCCGGCAGCGGCGATGATAACCTTGATTCCACGTCCTTTAGCTCCTTTGGCGAAAGCCTCCACCTCAGCGGGAGTACGGTGTGCGGATAGAGCATGCATCTCGAACGGGATCTCCATCTCATCCAAGAACTTAGCCGCCTTCTCCATAACGGGTAGATCCGAGGTACTACCCATGATAATACTTACAACAGGTGTCATTCTTATTTAGCGATTAATTTTTGATAGTCTTCAGCGGATAATAGTTCCTCCAACTCAGAAGCGTCCGTAAGAGAAATCTTGATTAACCAACCTTTACCATAAGCGTCTTCATTAACCAATTCAGGAGCGTCTTCCAATTCAGCGTTTACTTCCAAAACCTCTCCGCTAACCGGCATGAAAAGATCGGAAACAGTCTTAACAGCTTCAATCGTACCGAACACCTCTTCTTGAGCGACGGTCTCCCCCTCTGTCGTAATGTCTACATAAACGATCTCACCTAGCTCGCCTTGAGCGTAATCAGTAATACCAACATAAGCTACGTCACCTTCTACACGAATCCACTCATGGTCTTTTGTGTACTTTAAATCTGCAGGAAAATTCATAATTTTAGTGTTTTTATTAGATGAATAAATAGATATAACTCATTAATGAGGCTACAAAGGTACATATAAATCCCAGACAAAACCCCGCATATACCTGCATTGGTGTATGCCTTTTTAAAAAGATACGCGAGGTACCTAATAAACCAGCCACGATCAACACGACTATAAAAGCCCAGTAGGGATTTATCATATGGATACGCGCCACTCCCATAACACCGCCCAGTAACCCGCCGATACCAATGGCATGCGCGCTAATCTTCCAAGCAAAATTGATGCATAAGGCGATTACCAAGGCTACGCAAGCCCCGATCAGCATCGCTAACAACCAAAACGGCATCAGCATCTTATACAGGAAAAAGATACATACCAAGATGGAAGTGATAAAAATCAGATAAGGAACCACCCGCTCCTTCCGGTCGGAAAGCTCTATATCGCCGGCCGCGCCATTTTTCACCAATAAGAAGATGAAAAGCCCGGGAACTATCGCTGTCGAAATAAAGGTACCTCCGGCAATCAGCAGCTTCACAGGTAACGGGTAAATGGCGAGAAATGTAAACATCAACGCCAACACGATCCCATAGGTCACCATAAGCAACGGATGGAACACGAAGGATATTATATTCGAGAATAGTTTCATACGCTTTTATATTTCTTTTCTCAGACGAGCTACCGGAATCCCCAGTTGCTCCCTGTATTTCGCTACCGTACGCCGGGCGATGACATACCCTTTTTCTTTCAGGATCGTAGCCAACTCCTCATCGGTCAACGGTTTTCGTTTGTCTTCGGCATCTACATGTTCTTTCATGATCTTTTTCACCTCACGGGTCGAGATCTCCTCGCCGGTATCGGTCTGCATAGACTCGGAGAAAAAGTATTTCAACGGATAAATACCGAAATTCGTTTGCACATATTTACTGTTACTTACCCGGGAAATAGTGGAGATATCATATCCCGCACGCTCCGCTACGTCTTTCAAGATCATGGGATGGAGGGTAGCCTCATCGCCTGTCAGGAAAAAGTCCCGTTGTAAATAGATAATCGCCTCCATGGTACGCTGCAAGGTCTCATTACGTTGCTTGATAGCGTCGATGAACCACTGGGCGGAATCCAACTTTTGTTTCACGAACTGTACGGCATCCCGCCTCTCAGCGGTTTGGTTCGCCTTATTCGCCGTATAATCCTGAAACATCTCGGCATACTCCCGGTTGATACGCATATCCGGTACCCCCCGGTTATTCATGCTCAAGATAAGCTCTCCATTATGCGCTTCCACCACGAAATCCGGGATGATCTGGCTCATCGCCACTTCCATAGAACCACCCCAACTACTTCCGGGTTTCGGATTTAACATAGTAATCTCGTGAATGACCTTCTTTAACGTTTCCTCATCGATATCGAGACCTCGTAAGATCTTATCGTAATGTTTGCGGGTGAACTCCTCGAAATATTCGGTCAAAACACGAATCGCCAAATTTGTAACCGGAGTATTCTCCTTCTTATCCAGCTGGATCAACAGACATTCTTTCAAGTCACGGGCACCTACCCCGGCAGGCTCAAAATCTTGGATGATATTCAAGATAGACTCGATCTCCTTCTCATCTACCTCTTGTCCGGCTTGGAAGATCAAATCGTCCGCTATCGCCGAAAGGTCCCGGCGCAAATAACCGTCATCATCGATATTTCCAATGATATACTCCGCTATTTTCATTTGCTTATCCGGTAAATCCCTTAACCCGAGCTGCTGTAACAGAAACTCATTCAAGGATTGGCTTACGGAGAAGGGGACATCCTCTTTCCGTTCCGCACGCTCGGTCATTTCCCGTAGCTTATAATCAGGTATATCGTCTTCCGTTAAATAATCTCCCAAAGAAAGGTCGGTCTCAGTATCAACAGAAGGGATCTCTTCTCCCCCCTCCTCGCTTTCAGTTCGTTCAAAATCATCAACAGGCTCTTTTCCTTCCTCCAAGGCTGGGTTATCTTCCAGCTCATGCTTCACACGTTCTTCCAACTCGATCGCGGGAAGCTCCAGAAGCCGTATCAACTGTATCTGCTGAGGGGATAGCTTTTGCTGTAACTTTTGTTGTAACTGTTGCTTTAACATAATCTAAATCATTGCACTGTAAGGGCAGGACAATCACCCGCCCTCTTATTTATCAACATGCAAATATAAGTTTTTAGTTTTAACAGTACAGCTATTAAACTATAATAGTTCTAAACAAGGTGCATGATCTTTTGCCCGACGGATCATTGCCCGGCCTCCAAATAACAAACAGCTTAAATCCGGGCCCCGAAACATTTTGTCAAAAAGGGGTAACATAAAAACACGTACGTGTTTTCAAAAAAAGACGTACATGTTTTCGGAAAAACACGTACGTCTTTTTTTAAAGGCTTTATAGAGTCTGATTCTACCTAGTACTTGAAGCTTCCTCCCCCCAAGAATTCACGGAGCAAGGAAGTTCCCGGCAACTCTTCCGTAGGGATATAATTAAAGTAGCGAAGGAAACGAAGCAAACGATATGCCTCGGCATTCGCTTTATTGCTCTCGGGTACTTGCGCTAGGATCGGTTCCGCATATTTCCGCAAAGCGGCCAACTCATACAACATGGCGCTATTAAACATAGCGTCCGCATTCTCCTGATACGGAAAGATCCATTTATCCTCACCTCGGCGCACGCTCGGCCAACGGTTAATGGTATCTTCCGCCGAATATCCCCTAAAGCGATAATCCCGGATAATACGGCGCAGCAGACGATTATCCGTCGTCGGTATCCAATTATGGTTATCCAAAGAGATAGAGGTCAAGACCGAGACATATACCCGATATTTATATTTATCATCGATAAACTCCGTCAGTTCCGGATTCAAAGCATGAATACCTTCTATTACCAAAATCGAGTTCTCACGAAGTTTTAACTTCTTTCCCTTGAAAATCCTTCGGCCAGACTCAAAGTTGAAACTAGGCAGCTCGATCTCTTCCCCAGATAACAACTTCTTCAAATCCTTATTAAAATAAGGTAAATCCAGCGCATACAAAGATTCAAAATCATACTCGCCATGCTCATCCTTCGGTGTATCTTCCCGATTCAAGAAATAATCATCCAAGGAAATTCCTACCGGATGAAGCAGGTTAGTCGTCAATTGTACTTGCAAACGCTTGCAAAACGTAGTCTTTCCCGAAGAAGAAGGGCCGGAGATCAAGACGATACGGATGCCCTCTTTATATCCATCGGCGATCTTTTCAGCGATCTTGGCAACCTGTTTTTCCTGCATCGCCTCAGAGACAAGGATTATATCCTGAGAGCGGCCTTTCTCTATCGCTAAATTCAAATCCCCCACATTATCTAAGCCGACAGTCCGCTGCAATGTAAGGTGTTCCTTATAAGCCTCGAACATCTTATCCTGCTTGATGACAGGCTGCAATTCCATCGGATCGGTCTGCTTCGGGATACGGAGCAAAACGCCATCCATATACGGTTCCAAGTCAAACAATTGGATATAGCCAGTCGAAGGGGTTAAACAGCCATAAAAGAAGTTGATATAACCTTCCAACTCATAATAAGAGGTATAAGGCAATCCCGCCGTCTCTATTAAGCGAGCCTTATCATTCATACCCCGCTCCCTGAACAATACGGCGGCATCCACCGTACGGACACTCTTATGGAGGAAAGGAAGATCCGCGTCAATCAACTCCCACATACGTTTCTTGATCTTCTCGATCGTCTCCAGATCGATGTTCTTGCCGTTATGGATCACGCAATAGTAACCTTTCGACACCGGATGTTCCAGATTTAAGGTCGCCGTCGGCCAAATATCATACACCGCCTTGGAAAATATATGGCAAAGCGAGCGGACATAGGTTCTCAATCCGGATAATTGAGTATAGTCGATAAATTCGATATCCTTCGGTTGCCAGCAACGGAAGTTCAAGCTTTCCGTCTTATTATTCACTTGCGCGTTCATCGGCCTGTACCGAAGCGGAGCGCCAACCGCCGTATAAATGTCCAACAACGAAGAACCAATGGGTACATCCTTGTAGGTATTATTATTTTTGCAGTAAATTGTTATTGTCTCAGACATACTATCTCAGTTATTATTTGTAAATTCGCCCCCTAAAGTTAGGAATATTAATCGGATATACAATCCACTTAAACGTAATTTAAATGGACTATTCTTTTTTTGATTTTCTCCGGCTGATCGGCTCCTTGGCGCTGTTCTTGTACGGAATGAAGATCATGAGTGAAGGGTTACAAAAATTTGCGGGTGACAGTTTACGGCGAATACTAACCGCGATGACCACGAACAGAGTAACCGGTATGCTCACCGGGGTGTTAATAACGGCTCTTATCCAATCATCATCGGCTACGACGGTTATGGTCGTGAGTTTCGTGAATGCCGGACTCTTGACATTGACCCAATCCATCGGAGTCATTATGGGTGCCAACATCGGAACCACGGTAACGGCATGGCTTATCTCCGCCCTCGGTTTCAAGGTCGATATCGCCGCATTCGCCCTTCCCCTTTTAGCTTTCGCTCTCCCACTCTTCTTCTCAGGAAAAAGCTCTCGTAAATCAATTGGTGAATTTGTTTTTGGTTTCGCGTTCCTGTTCATGGGTCTTCAAAGTTTAAAGGCAAACGCCCCGGACCTCGGAGCGAATCCGGAAATGCTGGCTTTCGTGCAGAATTATACGGATATGGGATTTTTCTCCATCATCTTGTTCTTATTTATCGGAGCGATCTTAACCATGATCGTACAAGCCTCCGCCGCCACGATGGCTATTACATTGATTATGTGCGCCAACGGCTGGATCGATTACCATTTGGGAGTCGCTTTGGTATTAGGCGAGAATATCGGAACCACGATTACGGCCAACTTAGCCGCATTAACCGGAAACACACAAGCACGACGAGCCGCATTAGCGCACCTTGTTTTCAACGTTTTCGGTGTCATGTGGGTTTTGGTGCTCTTCTACCCTTTCACGAATGCCGTCTCATGGTTTGTTACCCATGTAATGAAGGTCAGTGATCCGGCTGTGGCGGTATCCTTTAAACTGGCAGCGTTCCACACTGCATTCAATATCAGTAATACTTTCATTATGATCTGGTTCGTAAGCTTGATCGAAAAGACCGTATGTACGCTTATCAAGCCCAAGGTGGAAGACGAGGAATACCGCCTTCGCTATATCACGGGAGGTATGTTATCCACCGCCGAGCTTTCCATCCTACAAGCTCATAAAGAAATCTCATTATTTGCCGAGCGTACGGCTAGGATGTTTAATATGGTGAAAGAATTATTCTACGAGAAGAATGAGGAGACCTTCCTCAAGACTTATAGCCGCGTCGAGAAATACGAGAATATCAGCGACCGCATGGAGATCGAGATCGCAAATTACTTGACTGAAGTATCGGAAGGCCGTTTGAGTTCTGAAAGTAAGGAAGAAATCCGTATCATGCTACGTGCCGTCTCGGAAATCGAGAGTATAGCAGATTCTTGTAATAACCTTGCCCGAAGTATCAAACGCAGAAACGAGTTCAAATCCGAATTCACGGAGGAGCAAAACAAGCACTTGGATCATATGTTCGAGCTGGTATCCGGGGCGTTAAATCGCATGAACCTAATTTTGCATAAACCGGAACTCGTACATGATGATATCAATCCTTCTTATAACATAGAGAACGAGATCAACAACTATCGTAACCAGTTGAAGAGCCGGAATATCGAAGATATCAACAATAAGCTGTACCAATATCAAGATGGCGTTTATTACATGGACATGGTTAGTGAAAGTGAAAAGCTGGGCGATTATGTATTAAATGTTGTTCAAGCGGTTATCGAGAAGAAAATATAGCGTATATTTGTCCTTAACAATATCAACAGCCCTTTTCCGTTATTGAGAGAAGGGCTGTTTTTAATATATATCCACTATGAATTATAAGTATTATACGATCGTTATCCTTGGCCTTTTAGCATTCTCCGCTTGCGAGAAAGATGATATTGACATTCCGGCAACCGACAATGAAGTAAATCAATGGATCGAGCAAACGATGCGAGAGAATTATCTTTGGTATTCCGAGTTCCCGGATAAAAGTTCCTTGGACTTTAGTCTTGATCCGGAGACCTTCTTCAAGGGCCTGTTATCCGATAAAGACGGGAAAGATCTTCCTGAAGGTCATCATTACTTTTCCCAATTAGAGAAAGCGACCGTAACAAAGAGCATTTACGACGCGAACAACTCATATGGATTCGATTTCGCGACTTCCAACCTTAAAGACGGAGGCAGTACCTATAAAATAGCCATTGTCCTTTATGTATTAAAGGATTCACCCGCCGAAGAAGCCGGATTGAAACGGGGAGACTGGATACTTGGCGTAAACGGCTCCTTGGGTTCTATCCAAGACTATGATGTGTTGAGAAGCGGAGGCAGCGTATCCCTCCAACTAGGAAAAGAAATAGGAAACACCAAGGGATTCGTCTCCACCCGAAGAGTTACCTTGAACGCATCCCGAACGGTAGAAGATACCCCATTCCTAAAAGATTCCGTATACACATATGGCAATAAGCGAATCGGCTATTTGATGTACAACCATTTCGCCTCCGGACCGGATGAATACGATTATAGCGACACTAGTTATAATCTTTATTTGCAACAACTCTTCGAAAAATTCAAAAGCCGCAACGTCAATGAGTTCGTACTTGATTTACGCTATAATGGGGGTGGGCTTGTCAATTGCGCCCAATTACTGGCTTCGCTATTAGTCCGTGAAAACGTTTTAGGAGAACCTTTATGTATCATGGAGTATAACGATAAAAACTCCAATAAAAATGAGACCTTGCCTTTGCTCAAAACGACCGAGGTCATGGCGGGAAACTTAAACCTACAACGGCTATTTGTTTTGACAGGTTCAACTACGGCTTCTGCCTCCGAACTTATCATTAACTCGCTACGATCTTATCTAGACGTTCGGGTTATCGGTAAGCAGACTTTTGGCAAGACCGTCGGTATGACGATCTACAATGAATCTAAAAAATATGGCTGGATACTTTCTCCCGTCACTTTCCATATTTATAATAAGGATCGGGAAGCTGATTATGAAGACGGATTTCATCCCGATATAGCTATTGATGAATTCAAGAGTGATCTAGCTGAATTCGGAGATTTGAAGGATCCTTTATTAGGACAAGCTATTTACGAGATAACCGGCCAGTCACCACTCTTACGATCCGCTACCCCGAGGGGCAACCGGGAAATCCAATATAATCCCCCGTTGTCCTATAAGGATAACTTATTACTGATTCCAAAAGACTAAAAACAAAATATATGGAAAGCGCATTTCTTAAAATCATAAACGCAAAAGTATTAACTCCTTCGGGCCTCCTACCAAACGGGCAAATCATCATCTCGGATGGGAAAATAGTGGATATCACCGGGCAAAACCGGGAGATTCCTCATGCGGAGATCATCGACGCAAAAGGATATTATGTGGCTCCCGGCTGTATCGACACGCATGTACACGGCGGCAACGAACATGATTTCACGGAAGCTACCCCGAAAGCGTTCTATGCGATCACAAGAGCACATGCTTTACAGGGAACGACGGCTTTATATCCTACATTGGCAGCTGCCCCTATCGAGACCTTCCGGGAAGCGATCAAGACCTGCGAGCACATCATGAACCACCCGGAACAGGGGGCCCGTATCATGGGATTACATCTCGAAGGCAACTATTTGAATATGGCTATGAAAGGCGGACAAGACCCTAATTATATTTACCCGCCCGATCCCCAAGAATATAAGGAATTACTAAACAGTACCCAATGTATTAAACGCTGGAGCGCCGCCCCCGAGCTTGACGGGGCTTTGGTATTCGGTAAATATGCGTCAGCTCATGGTGTGTTGGTTTCACTAGCCCACACCACAGCCGATTATCTCCAAGTGAAAAAAGCATACGAAGCCGGATTCACCCATGCTACCCACTTCTACAATGCCATGACTTCCGTCCATAAAGACCGTGAGTATAAACATGAAGGAACGGTAGAAGGTATTTATCTCATGAAAGATATGACCGTTGAAGTTGTAGCCGATGGTATCCACGTACCGCCAGCAATCTTAAAGTTGGTATATCAAATCAAAGGGGTAGAACGTACGTCCTTAATCACGGACGCAATGGCCGCCGCCGCTTGCGATAACGGTACGGAACATTTTCCGGACTCCCGGGTAATTATCGAGGAAGGCGTATGTAAATTAGCCGATCGCTCAGCTATCGCGGGAAGTATAGCTACCGGAATCCGTTTGATCCGTACCCTAGTCGAGAAAGCGGAAATTCCATTGCACGACGCTGTTCGTATGGCTTCCGAAAGCCCAGCCCGCCTAATGGGTATTTTAGACCGTAAAGGAACATTGGAGAAAGGAAAGGATGCCGATATCATCATTTTCAACAACGATATAGAGATTCAAGAGACCTTCATCGAAGGTAAACGGCTCTCCAAAGAATAAGAAATCCAATAAACAATGACTTCTCCTATCTTGTTTTTAGATAAATAAGGGCATGAATGTATATGGAAAACGTAAAAGAACATTACTGGAGATACTCATTGATCACCATTATATTAGGACTAGGGGTAATTCTATTTTTTAAGATTACCCCGTTTCTTGGAGGTATACTTGGAGCATTCACCATCTATATATTGCTGCGTGGACAGATGTTCCATCTGACAGAAAAGCTAAATATGAGACCGGCTTTTGCAGCTTTACTGTTACTGGGGGAAACAATCTTATGTTTCTTAATCCCAATCACATTGGCGATCTGGTTGGTAATCAACAAAACTCAAAATATTAATTTAGACCCGACTGTACTGCTAAATACAGGCCAACATATAGCGGATCTAGTTCAGGAAAAGACCGGGTTTGATGTACTGGATAGAGGAAACTTATTAAAAGCGGCCTCTATACTCCCACAAATCGGACAGTTTTTAGTGGGTAGCATAAGCAGTTTCGCCGTAAATGTCGTCGTCTTGATTTTCATTCTGTACTTCATGCTGATAGGCGGAAGAAAAATGGAAAACTATCTATACACCTTATTCCCCTTCAGTGATCAAAACAAGGATGAGGTACTCAACGAGATCAATATGATCGTAAAATCAAACGCCATAGGTATCCCTCTTTTGGCGGTTATACAAGGTATCGTAGCGGTGATCGGTTACTTTATCTTTCAGACTCCCGATCCGCTGTTATTTGGGTTTCTCACTTGTATCGCTACGATCATTCCCATTGTAGGGACCGCATTGGTCTGGGTTCCGTTGGCGGCTTATATGGCTTTAAACGGAGATTGGGTACATGCCTTGGGATTGACTATTTATGCCTTGCTTGTCATTACGAACGTCGATAATCTGATTCGTTTTATCCTACAAAAGAAGTTGGCGGATATACATCCGTTAATCACCGTCTTCGGAGTCGTAATCGGGTTGTCCTTATTCGGATTTATGGGGATCATCTTCGGGCCGTTGTTATTATCCTTATTCCTTCTTTGTATAGATATCTTCAAGAAGAGCTATTTGGATAAATAAAGAGTATCTACAGGACAGGGTATCTTAAAAAGTCATACCTTTACACTACATTTTGAGTAAAACGAATTAATATGTCACGTAGAACAGTAAACAATTGGAAGCCTATCAAAGGGCAACCTCTCACCGAATTAGACAAGAAAATCCTATATATCCAAAATAAAGGACATTTAGTACCCACCCGCAAGCTTATCAAGACTCCAGAGCAGATTGAGGGCATCCGCAGAAGTAGCGTGATCAATACAGGGGTGCTGGATTTAATTCAGAAGGAGATTAAAGAAGGTATGTCTACAGCTGTTATCGATAAATTGGTGTATGATTATACGGTAGGGCATGGAGCGATTCCAGCCCCCTTAAACTATGAGGGGTTCCCTAAAAGTGTATGTACCTCTATCAACGAGGTTGTTTGTCACGGTATTCCCAGTGAGAAGGAGATCCTAAGAGACGGTGACATTATTAATGTGGATGTCTCAACGATTTTAGATGGTTATTATTCGGATGCGTCCCGCATGTTCATGATCGGGAACGTATCTCCGGAAAAGCAGAAATTGGTACAGGTCGCCAAGGAATGTCTGGAGATCGGTATGAAAGCGGCGAAACCGTTCGGATTCGTCGGTGATATAGGCAACGCTATTCAAAAGCATGCGGAGAAAAACGGATTCTCTGTCGTACGGGATTTATGCGGACATGGCGTCGGTCTGGAATTCCATGAGGAACCGGAAGTTTGTCATTTCGGACGAAAAGGAACTGGGATGCTTTTAGTTCCGGGTATGGTCTTTACGATCGAGCCTATGATTAACATGGGTACTTGGAAAGTATTTATCGACGAGGAAGACGGTTGGACGGTCATCACCGAGGATGAACTACCCTCCGCCCAATGGGAACATACCTTCTTGATGACAGAGACAGGATTGGAAATTCTTACCTATTAATATCTAATGCAATTAACGCTTCCGGGCCTTTTCCCGGGCGGCCTTTTCCTTTTCCCGCAAGGCTTCCTTGCGGGCTTTTTCTTTCTCTTTCAATTTTTGCTTGTATAAACGTTCCTTCTCCTTACGTTCTTTTTCCTTCTGTTTCAGGCGTTCCTTATAAGCACGTTCCTTTTCCTTACGAAGGTCCTCACGAGCTTTCAGTTTCGCCTTACGATCCGCTTCCGCTTGTTTCAGCTTGGCCTTGCGATCAGCTTCCAACTGTTTCTCTCGATCAGCCTTCGCTTTCAACAGGGCACGTTCTTCCTCCGCTTGCTTCTTGAGAAGTTCTTCCTGTTCTTTCGCTTTCTGCTCACGTAATTCCTTATCCGCCTTTTGCTGGGCCTCGAAAGCCTTACGAGCCTCTTCCTTGCGGGCTTCTTCTTCGGCAGCTTCCCGTTTACGGATCTCTTGGATTTCTTTCAAGGTCATGCCTTGATCCTCAACCGCCGGCTGAACAACAGGAACCGTATCCTTACGAAGGGTATCGACACGCTGGATTTCCGGCTTGTCAAACGCAGGGACCTCAATCGTATCCGGGACGACTGGCATAGGCTGTATCTCGGGCTGTCGGACAGGTTCTTGAACAGGCCGTTGTTCCTCCTCCGGCTCTGTAACAGGTTGTTTTTCCGGTTCAACTTCTAGTTTCAATTCATCTGCCTCTTCCGGAACTTCGGCTTCTTCCTCCGTGATCATTTCATCTTCAGTCGCCTCCTCCTCCTTAGCGGCTTCCATACGGGCTTTCCAACGACCTGCCAGATCCGGTAATTCCTCACCGAAGCTCTCATCGAAGAAGGTGATATATTCATCCAAGGTCTTGCCGCACATCAAGGTCTCATAATTATCATCAGAGATCGGTAACACGGCAACCGCTTTATTCAAGGCCGTAGCATAGCCATCCTTACCGTATATCATCTTATAATATTGGATAATCTCGTCAAAACTAATAAATCCTTTAATCGCCAGCATACTGATCGGGCCGGCCTGCTCCAAAGCCAAATCAAACTCTTTTACCATGAAGTTCGCGAAGTTATAAGCGGCGACAACGAATAGCAACTGGTTCTGATCTACGCTACCCGTAGGATATACCAAAAGCATCTGATAAGGCGTGTTCCGTTCCGGATTAAATACACGGGCAGAATCCTCGGCAGATAACATACCATCCTCGCCCAAACCGAATCGTAAGTTCCAACTCATACCTTTCACACCGCCCTGCACCAAGGCACGTCCCCGAAGAACACCTTTCAACATCTCCCCGGCCAGTTCCGTGACATCCGCGTTCGGATACTTCTCGACCAGCGCTTTCAAGGCATTCTTAAACCCTTCCGCATCCCCGGCCTGCACATATGATAACGCATCCAAGAACATGAATTTAGGCATCAATGTAGCCAATGGATATTTCTCGCTTACGTACCGGAAACTCTTACGTACATACGCTGTATCGCTCTCCAGATAGCGGTCGTAAGTAGCTTGATAGATCGAGTCTTGTACCACATCCATCATGCGGATATTATACTCGTAATTCGGATCAGCCACAGCTACCGCATAATCGCTTTCCGGGAAGGCGTTCATTAGTTTATTCTTATACTCGGTAGCCAACGCTGTATTTCCGGTTTTCAAGGCCATCAAATATACTTGATAATAGCTCTCCAAACGGTGCTCATTATCCGGGAAACGGCGTTCCAAATTCTCGAACGCCTCGACAGATAAGGGGATATCTTCCAACTTATCTTTATAGATCATCGCCATATTGTAAAGACCGTCTATAATAATAATGTTAGAAGCGTCTATATCCTCTTGCGTGAAAGGTAACTGCTGTAGGTAATACTCACGGGTATGCGGATCATCGGCGGCAACAGCCGGCAGATCACCGCCTATCGAATCGGTCGGCAACGGCTCACCGTCCGGCCCTACCATTTGGGTGGAATCTCCCTCGGCCAGCATCTCCTCATCCAGATTCTCATTAAAGGTAGAGAGTTCCTTCTTACGGCGGCGCCAGTGATCTTCCAACGGACGACGTCCCCATTTACGCTGGAACTGTGTCTTTCCTTGCGCTACAGTCTGAGGGTTATAGAAATAGAAAGACGCTCCACCGGACGCGTTCGGCAAGACAACAGCGTTGGTTTCCGTACCGGGACGGTCGATTCCGGTGCCTTTCGCTTCCTGCTCGGCCAGATAAGCCTCCTTCTCAGCCAAGGCTTTCGCCTCTTCCTCCTCTTTCTTTACCTCCTCAATCTTCTTATCGATAATCGCTAACCGCTCCGCTTCCGGTAATTTAGCCAAGGCTTGCAAACTGTCTTGAAGATGGACCGCTTCTACATGCACGACCAATTCATCCAGAATCGCCGACAATTTAGAAACCCGTTCATAATCCCTGTATTCCTTTTGAATTCCGGCTAAGGCTCCGCTAAAGCAAGGTTGCGCTTTCACGTAATCCCGCATCGTAAAATAGATATCTCCCAGCTTTATCTGGCAGATCGCCTTATCCATTCCATTCAATGTACTCTTATCGATACCGAGTTGATAGTTCTTTATGGCATTCACCGTATCTTCCCGGCTGAGGTATACATTTCCTAAAGCATAGTATACTTGATCCAGATAATCCTTATTCTTCTGGCTTTTCGCCATTTTCTCGAGCATCTTCACCACTTTCAAGTAATTCGTACCCGAGAATACTTCTGTCTGACGGATACGTGAGGCAAATTCCAACTCATACGGAGGATTCGAACGGGCTACCTCACCAAAGGTCTTATAAGCCAAGCCATCTAATTCTTGATCCGCATAGATTTGTCCCAAAAGATACTTCATCCGGGTACGTTGCTTCCGGTTTTTCTCCGCCTTGATAGCGGTCTTCAGATAAGGGATGGCATCCTCGAACTGCCCGTTCTTGATCAAATAATCGGCATACACCGCCGCATATTGCTTCAAGGCGGAAGCAGGAATACCGTTCTTGTTCATCTTATCCAAGATATCCTCGGATTCATAGAACCAACCCATCTCGGAATAACAACGGGCTTGCCACAAACGGGCCTCGGCCACGACCTCCTCGTCCTTCGCGTAATGACGGGCTATATAGGAAAAGGTAGCGGAGGCTTGCAGGAAATCGGCATTGTAGAATTGCGCCTGTCCCATGATCAGCCAACTATTCTTTAAGAAAGGGTTATATTCCTCTTGTTCTTGGATAGCACGTAGTTTGGGATTATTCCGCCAGCCCGGTTTCTTGGCCGGTTTCGCTTTTATGGAGTGTAGTTTAATAGCTTTATTACTTTTCTCGATCGTCCGGTCGAAAGGGCCGCCCGGCTCGGCTTTGTCTTTAGGCTGAGCGCTAATCGGATACATATAGATCCTGTCGGAATAGTTCTCTTTATATCCGTCCTGTTGGCTTTTCAGTGCCTCGTCAAACGCTTGTTTTCCATTGAAATAAATATTATAACGGGTCGTAAAGGCATGATAAAAACGGCTCGCTTTCGTGTTCTTCTTCGTGCTGCACGACCAAAGCAAGAGTACCGTTAATAACGCCACTATGTAGTAAAACCCTTTTTTCATTCTTTAATTAACGCCGTAACAACGGTTTTATTGCTTTCAAGGCCAAAAAGAGGACCACCAAAAACAAGATGATAAACGCACCGGAAGGCACGTTCAGGAAATAAGAAAGAACCAGTCCGGACACGCAACCCAGAAAGCCGATCGCGATACTTCCCCATATGATCTTCTTGAAGTCGGAAGTAAACAGGTTCACCGTTATTTGAGGCAGGGTCAGCAAACTCATCAATAGCATAATCCCTACCAACCGGATCGAAAGAACAATTGTCATGGCGATAAAGCACATCATCGTATACTCGATCCATTTTACCGGTAGGCCTTGCGTGACAGCGAAGTCACGATCGAACGCCACGTAAACAATCTCACGGAGGAAAAGGGAGAATATGAGTATCAACAATACCACCAACCCTAAAATCCATAAGATATCGGCCGTAGAGATCGTTAATATATTACCAAATAGATAGGCGGATAGATTCGGGGCGTACCCCGGGGTAAGGAAGATGAAGATCACTCCCAAAGCCATACCCAGCGACCATACGCCCGCTATAGCGGAATCCTCCCTTACGTTTTGCGTCTTGCTCGCCCACTCCACGCCAAAAGCGGAGAGGATGGAGAACAGCATCGCCATCAAGATCGGATTTGTTCCCAGATAAAAACCCAAGCCCAAACCACCGAACGAAGCATGCGTGATCCCTCCGCTGATAAATACCAACCGGCGGGATACGATGTAAGTCCCGACAATCCCACAAGCGATAGCGGTTAGCAAGCTCCCGATCAAGGCATTCTGAAAAAAGGCATATTGCAATAAATCCATATGATTCGTTTCCTAAATTAATGAGTACGGCGTTCGCCAATGATCAAGAATGCCTCATCCTTCAAGGCATCCGGCAAATTGATCCCCCGCAATTGCAGGCTACGGAGCCAACCGGCCACCTCCACTTCCCGGAGGGTATAAAGCACTTCACTAAACTCCTCAACGGCTTCCTCATCGTAAGCGTCCGCTTCCACTCCTTGGAACCGATCCAGTTCCTCATCGTTATAATATTCGATTTTCTTGCTGACGGCAGCTAATAAACTATCCCGCTCGCAAGTCTCATGTTGTCCGCAGCAAACCTCCGGGATCTCCTGTGCCTCGGGGATCTCCGAGATCTCCCCCCGTTCCAGCATCTTCTGAAGTTTCTTATTCCGGAAATATCCGGCGATAGCGGCTACGACACCCAGGCCTATAAGACTTATGACAATGTACCACATAATTCAATTGAAAATTGAGAATTGAAAACTGAAAATTAAAGGGCTGATTCCCTAATAGAGAAACCAGCGGCCTTAAGATCTTCCCAATAATGGGGGTAACTCTTGCTGACCACTTGCGGGTGGGCGATCTCTATCCCCTCGGGACGTACCAAAGCGGCGGGAGCGAATGACAAAGCCATCCGATGATCCTCGTAAGTGGCGATTACCGGATGCGACTCCGGTTCCTTGCGTTCACCGTTCCACTCCAAGATGCTATCATTGCGATCCGTCAACACATAACCTAATTTACGAAGCTCTGTCTTCAATGCCTCGATCCGATCCGTCTCCTTGATCTTCAATGATTGAAGTCCCATAAAGCGGAAAGGGATATTTAATAACACGCAAGTCACCACAAAGGTTTGAGCCAAATCCGGTTCATTCACGAAGTTATAAACCAATTTCTCACAGATATTTCCAGTATGCTTTAACACGACTCCACGTTTCGTATAAGTAGTGCCCACTCCCAATTGAGCGAACAACTTCGCTCCGGCGGCATCTCCCTGCAAGCTATTCTTGAATAAACCTAACAATTCGATCTCAGCATTTTTCGATAACGCCATGATCTCATACCAATAAGAAGCGGCACTCCAATCGGATTCCACCGTAAAACGAATCGGCTTATACTCTTGGGGAAGTACTTTGATCGTATTCTCCGTCCAAGAGGCTCTCACTCCATATTGCTCCATCAATTGCAAGGTGATATGGATATAGGGCCTAGAGATAATAGCGCCCTCCAAATGCAACGTAACCCCATTTTCTGTTAAGGGGGCGATCATCAAGATAGCGGATATATATTGAGAACTAACATTTCCCGGTAGCGAGATCTCTCCGCCTTGCAAGGCGCTTCCGAAAATACGCAAAGGGGGATAACCCTCCTTCTCCATGTACTCGATCCGGGCGCCTAAAGCGTTCAGCGCATCCACCAACACCTTGATCGGACGGTTCTTCATGCGTTCGGTTCCCGTAATCGTCCATTCGCCCACCACCTTCGAGAGGAAAGCAGTAAGGAAACGCATCGTCGTACCCGCCGCACCCACATTAAAATCCCGATCGTTCGAGTTTAATGCCTTTACCATCAAATTTGTATCATCGCAATCGGATAAGTTCTCCACATCGTATGCGCTATAACTTAGCGCATTCAAGATCAATGCCCTGTTACTGATACTTTTAGAAGCGGGAAGCTTTACGGTAGTCCGGATAGCGGAACCCGGAGCATCTATCTGATAATTCATCGCTTTCGTATATTCAAGATTCAAGAGGCAAAAGTACGAAAATTAGCGTACATATGGAGTATAACAGCGGGAAACTTTCTTTATGCTTCTTTTCGAATGCGAATCGTGACAAGGCATTCGTTTGAATCGCCCCAACCAGTAGACGTGAAGGGCAATAAAACGCCCTTTTAAGTGAGAATATTCCCGTTTTCAGGCACGAAAGGCGACAAAAGCCTACACGTATAGTCGCGTTGGGCGACGCCAATACTGCCGTTAGGCATTATAAACAGTCACGAATAGGGTTGTCAGTAGTCGTGAATAGGCATCGTAACCCGGTTAGAACCCAGTCGTAACCCTATCAGATAGCCCGAAGAAGTCAATGGATATGAATTAGGATGAATTATTTTCGCTAGAATGAAAGGCGGTTTTTCGGTATTGTATTATCAATGAACGAATTATTGTTTTTTTCTTGCGTATTAGGCAACGAGTCGTACATAGTCCCGGAAAAATCGGTTCTCCGGGACTTTAGTTTACAAAATGTCAGAATGTCAAATCGCCAAACGGTCTTATCACAAGGCCTTCATCTTCAGGAAATGCTTCCAGAAAAAGAGGATCTGGTAATCAATAGAATTATTCCAGTATTGTGAATCATGATTACCCGGGCGAGTGATAAAGTCGTGGTCGATGCCTTGTTTTAATAACGCCTCGTGGTAGTTCTTATTCACCTCCAAAAAGAAATCGCTGTCACCGCAATCGAAGATCAAAGCGATCTGGTCTTTCCTCAAGGTTGGAACCAAATTGATAACCGTGTACTTCTCCCAGTTTTCCGGATATTTTGCCTTCTCACCTATTTGTACGCTCATCTCCCAGTTTTTCGGGAAAGGGCGGATATCCACGCCACCGCTAGTACTTCCCGCAGCGGAGAAAACATCGCTATGACGAAGGCCATTCCACATAGCGCCATGTCCACCCATGCTCAAGCCGGTAATAGCACGTCCCTTACGATCGGCCACGGTCTTATAATGGGAATCCACATATTTCACCAACTCATCCGAGATGAAAGTCTCATACCGTACATCCGCATTCAAAGGGCTATCCCAATACCACGTATTCTTACCATCCGGGCATACGAAAAAGATACCCTTCTCATCAGCGATCTTAGGTAGATCCGGCTTGATACCGACCCATGTACGAGCGTTACCGCCATAGCCATGTAACAAATAAATCACCGGACACGCTTCCGTCGCGGCCATATCCGGACTTACCACGACTACCTCTATACTTTTATTCATCGAAGGACTTTTCACTTGCAAAGTATCTACCTTCGCTGCCTGTAAACCGAGCGGAAGCAAACAAACCAACGCTACCGCTACCTTTTTCATCCAATTCATATCAGTGAATATTAATGATTAATTCCCCGTAGCCTTGTTTTCAAGGAACTACGGGGACAAATATACAGATTTTACAGCCAAAAACTTATTTACTTAACGAGAAAGGACGATCCTCTTTCGCAGTTCCTCTCGTCTTCTCCGGTTGATTGCCCATTTGAAGCTCCAGCACGCCCCCATTCACGATATCGCTGTAATGGATATAATTACGTGTATGTCTCTTCCCGTTCAAGGTAGCGTTTTGGATATATACGTTATCCTTACTATTCCCTTTCGCCTCGATCACGAACTTCTTGCCATCCTCCATCGTAATCGTAGCTTTCCGGAATTTCGGGCTACCCAATACATACTCATCCGTCCCCGGGCAAACACTGTAGATACCCAACGCGCTCAATACGTACCAAGAAGACATACCGCCTTGATCCTCATCACCCGGATAACCATTTTCCGAGCTATTATATAACCGATCCATCACCTGACGAATCCAATATTGCGTCTTCCAAGGCTGACCCGCGTAACTATACAAGTAAATCATATGCTGGATCGGTTGATTACCTTGGGCGTACTGTCCCATCTTCGCCAATTCCATCTCCAGCATCTCATGAATTTTCGTTCCGTATGTTCCATATTTCACGATACCGGGTAAAGCGAAAACAGAGTCGATCTTCGCCACGAAACGCTCATCACCTCCTGTCAAATCGATCAACCCTTGGACATCATGGAAAACCGACCAATTGTAATGCCAAGCATTCCCCTCGCAATAAGGACCGCCCCATTCGAAAGCATCGAAATCCGCCCAACTACCATCCAATTTACGACCTCTCATAAAACCGACAGAAGGATCGTACACATTCTTGTAATTATAGATCTGGCGGGCAAAGACCTCCTCATAAAACTTATTCCCAGTCATTTTCGCCAACTGATACGCACAAAAGTCATCATAGCAATATTCCAACGTCTGTGCCGTAGATCCCATGGATTCCGGATAAGGTATATATCCCAACTGATAATAATCCTTCCAACGAACCCGTCCGTTGGCACCGCCCCAAGGTCCCTTATTCATCGCCTCATGCGCATACGCTTTCAAGGCTTTCTCCGGATCGAAAGTGCGGATACCCTTCACCCAAGCATCCGTCAATAAAGAGATCGAGTGATTCCCGACCATCCCGCCGGTCTCACTCGGGAACGACCAAGAAGGCAACCAGCCACATTGCTCCTGAGCGTCTAGCAAGGCTTGCATATATTGCCCCTGCATCGTAGGGTGCAAGATATTGGTCAGCGGGAACTGGGAACGGAAAGTGTCCCAAAAACCATTATCGGTAAACATATATCCATCATGAATCTTCTCATCGTACGGACTATAGTAGTAAGGAGAACCATCCTCTTTCTCCTCATAAAACTTATGGGAAAACAAATTGGCACGGAACATGCAGGAGTAGAAGGTTTTCATATCCTCCTCGCTTCCACCATCCACCAACACACGATTCAATAGCTGGTTCCATACGTCAGCAGCCGCTTGCTTCGTCACTTCTACCGATGAGTGCTTACCTAGCTCACGAGTCATCGTAACCTCCGCTTGTTCCGGACTGATATAAGAGGTAGATACCTTGGCCTGTACCTTAGAGCCTTTCGCGAATTGTACATAGGCACCGATTCCTTCCCCTTCCCGGCTCAAATTATTCTTCTGGATCGTATTCTTACGATTCTCCCATGTACCATAGCTAACGAAAGGCTTATCAAATTGAATGATAAAATAATTCTTATGTGTCTTCGGAGAGAAAGCCCCATTGTGTACATAGCCGGTGATCCGGTGGTTCGCTACATCGATTTGTACCTGACTGGTTTTCGTATAGCCATCCAGTACGAGAAAAGCGTCTCCCTTCGCGGGAAAGGAAAAACGGAAATGAGCGGAACGGGTAGTTGGAGAGAACTCCGTGGTAATACCATTCTCCAACGTAACCTTATAATAATGAGGCTTGGCAATTTCCTTATCATGAGAGAACGGAGTCGCCCGTTTGGACTCATCAACAACCAATTCCGATACAGGCATCAAAGAGAATACCCCGTAATCTCCCACCCAAGGGCTACATTGATGCGTCGGTTGGAAACCCCGGATCGTAGTGGCCGAGTATTGGTATTTCCAACCATCACCATTCTTCCCGGTCTGTGGAGACCAGCTATTCATGGGATAGGGAACCGCCGTAGTCGGGTAGGTATTTCCCCAACTCAATTCGTAAGTCGAGTTTGTTCCTTGCAAAGTATTTACGTATTGTACCAAGTCTTTCTCCGCAAAAACAGGGAAAGAGAGGGTTAAACAGAGGGCTAAAGCCGCCCCCTGTTTATAAAAAGTATTGAGTTTCATGTTATTTTATTTACTGATTAATTATTCACGCCCCAATTTGTATTCGGCTCGGGGCCCATCTCCAATTCTAGTACGCCACCTTTCATAATATCCTTATAATCAAGATAGCATCTCGTATAATCCATCCCGTTTAATTTAGCGGATTGGATATAGGTGTTTTCCGGGGTATTTCGGTTGGCTCGTATGATAAATGTATTCCCTTCACCAACCTGGATCTCGGTCTTCTCAAAAACCGGGCTGGATATCTCATAGCGAGTATCTCCCGGACAAACCGGATACAAACCACATGCCGCCAATACATACCAAGCGGACATCTGACCGACATCCTCGTTTCCAACCAAGCCTTCTACCTTATTCTTATACGCCTTATCGCAAATGAAACGAGACCATTTCTGGGTTTTCCACGGCTGTCCCAAATGATTGTACAAGAAAGGCACATGATGAACCGGCTCGTTCGCATGATTGTAATAAGCGTTCCACAGGAAATCCGTAGGCGTCTTGTCGAACATCGTATCCAGATCGGCGATCACCCGTTCCGTTCCTCCCATCAGTTCCACCATACCCGGAATATCGTGAGGCACGAACCATCCCTGTTGCAGCTCATTGCATTCCATACAGCCGTACCATTCCTTCAGCTTACCCTCTTCCGGCCAAGCCTCAAACCGGCCATTCGCATCTCTCGGGCGGAAGCTATGTTTCTCCGCATCATATAAATTCCGGTAAGACTGAGCCAACTTCGCATAATAAACCGCATCCTCCTGTTTTCCTAATGATTTCGCCAACTGAGACATACACCATTCCGTATACGCATACTCCAAGGTTTTGGAGATACTCTGCGGATTCGGGGTATAGCCCAACTCCGCATTCCCGAACATTCTCGAGGTTTTATCCGCATACCGATAAGCCTTTTCCATATCCAAGCTACAAATACCTTTCGCATAGGCATCCGCCAAGACCGATATAGCCGGATTTCCTAACATACAACCGCTATAGGCGTTCAACAACTCCCATCGCTCATAGTACTCACGACCACTCTCCTCTGCCATCGTTGTCAATGACTTCAACAAATCATTCACCAATACCGGATTAATAATCGTTTGCAAAGGCATCTGACTACGGAACACGTCCCAACCGCTAAAGATCGTACGTTTCGTGAACGTATCCGACTTATGCGCTTTTCCGTCCGCGCCCATATATTGGCCATCCACATCCGTGTAAATCCTCGGATCGATCATTGTATGATACAAGGAGGTATAGAAGATCACCTTCTGCTCATCCGTCCCACCGCTGACATCCATCTTAGCCAAAGCCGTATCCCATAACGAACGGGCACGAGAACGTACCGCATCAAAATCCCAATCCTTGATCTCCGCTTTCAAGTTCTTTTCCGCACCCTCCAAGCTTACAAAGGAAATACCAGCCTTGAAAAGAACCTCCTCATTCGCCTCGGTCTCAAACTCCGTAAAGAACCCGAGGTGCTCACCCTCATATGCCTTTGGTCTCTCCGAAATCTTCGCGTTCGCTGTCAATGTCTGGAAAGCCGGGCTCTCCACGAATTCCCGATGCCGATCCTGCCCTGCCGGGATATCCACGCTCCATACACCATAATCTTTCAACGGTTTGGAGAACTGCGCATAAAAATACACGGTATACCGGGAAGAACCCTCACCATTCCCCCAGCCTCCGCCTTCCGGCGTACATTCCATTCGTCCGGCGATCGTATGGTCATCTATCACTTGAACCGCCTGATACGTAGAAGTACCTCCTACACGACGGGCTAAGTCCAACTGGATGCGGGACTGCTTATTCTCGGGGAAAACGAATCTCAGCATACCGCTATGAGGAGCCGCTGTCGCCTCCGCTTGTATCTGGTAATCGCTTAGCAATACCTTATAATATCCAGCCTTGGCCTCCTCGGAAGATTTATCATACCGGGAACGATACCCGGTTACGCCCCCCTCTTTTCCTGAGTTCGTGCGCAGATCGCCCACGGTAGGCATTACCAATAAATTACCCAGATCACCATACCAGCCGATACCACTCATCTGCGTAAAGGCGAATCCCTCGATCGTCTCATGCTCGTAGCTATATCCGGAACCATTGTCGCCCCCCGTAATCGTATTCGGACTTACCTGTACCATACCGAAAGGGGTAGTCGCACCGGGGAAGGTCTTCCCCAAGCCATGGTAAGCACCGGCCGCCTCCGTATTCGTACTCGCCCCGATAAAGGGATTTACATAATCAGAGAAATGAACCTCCTCGATAGTCCGGGTCGGACCGGAACAGGCAGTTCCCACCAACGCAAGCGATAACGCCGTGGTCGTTATCCATCTTAAATTTCTTACTAGTCGTATCATTTTTTTATAAGTTCTATTCTACGTACCTTCGGTTGGGCGATCTGATACATACGATCCACCAACATATCGATTTGTTGGCTCCAAGCCTCCCGGATCTCCGGATACATCATCTTGGAGTAGTTATCCAGATGGCCGGCTAAGAAGATATTCGTATGAAGGTTCGCCCTTAACGTATCCATAGCGGCGATATTATCCTGAAATAACATGCCCTTCCGCTTCAAGATATAAAATTCCGTCCACGCATATTCCCGGAAACGTTTCTCGATATTCCAACGTTCCTCATTCAAATGCATGACCCGAACGGCCTGCTGATATTGCGGTGTGTTCGTTAACGCCGCTAAGTTAATACCTTTTGCCAAATCCTCGGCCGAAAACGTAGAAATTGAATCCCCGTCTATCTCCAACCTATACGAACCTTTCAATCCATCCACCCGCAATACCTCTTGATTAAGATCCTCCATAATCGGAGCGTACAAGGTCGCCTCATATTGCGTATGCTTCTTCTCCCAACCCCGAGAGATCGTATCCATCGGATAAGGTAAAGACTTCGCTAAATAGGTAAAAGAGATCGTACCCTTGTCTGATACTTTCAATTCATTCACGAAACAATTCTCGTTCGCCAACACCATACGTCGGGAAGCATCGATATCAACTTTGGCGACCGGTTTACCCGCCAATCCCTGAGACTTCAAGAAGAAATAGGCCATCAACATATTACCGTGGTTATCCGGATGAATCCGATCTCCTTGCATTAAGGTAAACCGCGGATCTTTCGCTTGTTGTACCCTGTTCACCTCCAATACCGGGTTGTGGAAATCCACGAACGCCCAGTCATTCTTCACGGCCGCCTCTCTTTGCAGACGGATGATTTTCTGGATCGTAGCGTTCTTTCCAAGAAAAGGCTTATTTTTCTCATTTTGCCAAGTCTCGTCGTACGGCGTGCCAGCGATCATGATCACCCTTGTATCTTTGTGAGATTTCATGATCTTCTGCATCGCCTGAAAGGTCGTATCTACCCGATACATTTGCCGCTCCACGAAAGCCGTAGGATTATCGTCGTTATATTCGAAATAACCACTATCGTTCATACCGAAAGTAGCCGTAACCACCGTCGGATTTTTACCATATACATCCTCCTCGATCCGTTCCAACATATCCCAAGAACTGTCACCACCGGTACCGGCGCTATACATCCGCATCCGCATATCCGGGAAATGAGTGATATAGTACAACCATATATAAGAATGATAATGTCCGCCCTCTGTTATGCTATTGCCTAAAAAAACAACCCGGTCACCCCTTTGAAAAGGGGAAGGAGTTTTCTGCGCATTGCCACACACAAACACAGAAAGCATACACGCCAAACTAAAAAGCCATCGATTAGTTCTCATCTTATTTACTTTTGGACACTTAGAAGTTCAATTGTTTATCCGATACGGCCACAGCCACGAATGAATCAGCACAGCCATAATACAGATACCATTTATTCCGGTAATAGACCAGACCTTCCACGAATACGGTACCCGCAGGGTATTGACCGCTTTTTTCAAAATCATCCGTCGGTTGCAAGAAAGGCTTATCCAAACGACCGATCAATTTTGTCGGGTTATTTACATCGAACAATGCTTGTCCGGCACAATAAGAGTTCGCAGGATAAGCGGTATCCCCTTTTTCTCCCGGTTCGTTTTTACCATTATACAACAGAACGATGCCATCCTTTGTCAAGATAGCGGGAGGTCCACATTCGGTCAACTGACTATCGAAATAGCCGGAACGGGGAGAGAACAATTTAAGCAACTCACCATTCTCGTCCAACAGTGGGTCCCAATCTATTAAATTATCGGAGGTAGCCGCATATACATTCTTCTCCCCCCAGTACATGAAATACTTGCCATTCACTTTCGCAATGACCTGCTTATCTCCCTTTAAAGTCGTGACTAGCGATGCGGATTTAGTCGCCTCATCCTTGAATTTGCCATTATAGGCTTTCTCAAAAGCCGGACCGAACTTCGTCCAGTGTTTCAAATCCTTTGAGGTCGCCACCGCCAGACGAGGCACCTTGCGGTTCCATTGCGTATATAGCAAGACATACGTACCATCCTCGGTCATAGCGATACGAGGATCTTCCGTACCTCCGGGACATTCGTTCTCCGCTTGATTATCTTTAGCCGGATAAAAAGCAGGCTTCGTATCCCTCTCGAAATGGATACCGTCAGTAGAGGTCGCATATCCCAAACGGGAAGTCCGGGAACCGATTCCCTGAGCGGAGTTATCTTCCGCACGGTACATCACCACGATCTTCCCATCATAAATCGTAGCCGCCGGATTAAATGTGTCACTCTCCTCCCATGCTACAGAATCTTCCCGCATCGGGCAATAAAACTTAGTTGGTAACGGCTTAATTACCGGATTCACTCCTGTCGGACGCTCAAACCCGTCCAAGCACCAAGCTGTTTCCGATATAGTTTCCGATACAGCTTCCGCCGTCTGGTCTTTCTTTTGAGAGCCGCAAGCTACGGTAACCAATCCCAATAAGCCGAAAGTAGAGACTAATAATGTTTCTTTAATCATGTTATTCGTAGTATTAAGTTATATTTATTTTCCATATGAAGGGGGAGCTATCCGAGTTCCCCACGTCTTATCCGGCTTCCCGGATAATTTATATTCCAAGGTCGCCCCCCGATATAAATCCGACCAATCAATCCAAGTGCCCTCCATCTTCTTTCCATCAAGACTTAAGGAATGGATATACTCTTTTTTCTCATCACCCCCTTTGATAATCACGTCTCCCTCGGGCAAATGTAAAACAATCTTACGGAATACCGGACTATTCACAGAGAAACCTCCCACTCCGGGAATCTCTGGAAACAAACCGATACTGGCAAAGACATACCATGCTCCCATCGATCCTAAATCGTCGTTGCCCGGCAAACCGTTCACACGGCTACTATATTGTTCGTTCAGTATACGCCGGATCACTTGTTGCGCCTTATAAGGAGCCCCCGCCCAATTATAAATCCAAGGGATTTGGAAACTAGGCTCGTTACCGGAGGCGAACCATTCATCTCCATAACTAGCGTCCAAACGTCGGAACATCTCATCCAAACGCTTCTCCGCCGCTTCCTTTCCTCCTATACTATCGATCAACCCTTGCAAATCATAAGGTACCATCCAGAAATAATTCTTATATGTCGATTCCCGCCAATCCGCGTCATAACGTTTCCACGAGCCATCCTCGTTTCGGGACTGCAACCAACCGGTCTCCTTATTAAAAAGATTCTTCCAGTTCATCGCCCGTTGCGTATACCAATTACAAACCGGCTCATCATTGCAGGCTTGCAAGGCAAAACGGCCAATCGCAAAATCAGAAGATGTATATTCCAGTAAGATCGAAGCGTCGTAATACCCTTTCTCCAAATACTGTTCCAAGCCCGGTCGAGTCAAAACACCTTGGGAATTAGCCCCCGGCACTTCTGCTCCATAACGCATAGTCCGCAGTAAAGTTCGAGGATCATAGTTGCGAGCTCCAAACGCATACGCATTGGCTACAAGAATCGGAGTCGGGTCCCCCTGCATAACACCTGTCTCTATATTCGCCAGTACCCAACGAGGGAAGCCACCACCGGATTGCTCGGCAAATAAGTAATGAGACATAACGATATCCGAGGTCTCCTCGGGAGCTAGCATAGCGATCAAAGCAGTCTGCATACGATACGTATCCCAATTACTGAAAGAGGTATAGAATTTTCGGGCTGTCTTATGCACTTGGCTATCCGCCCCCATATATTCCCCATTCACGTCGCTACAAACATTCGGATGGATTAATGAACGATATAGATGCGTATAGAATTGTATCTGGCGATCCTCGTTATCTCCCTCTACCTCTATCTTCCCGAGGTATTCATTCCATTTATCCTGCGTCGCCTGACGGACCGCAGAGAAGTCCCAAGCGGGATTCTCAACCCTCAAATTCTCACGGGCATTCTCCACCGAGACATAAGAAACACCGATCTTATACTGCACCGCCTGATTCCCCTCTTTCAACGGAAAAGTAAAATACACCCCCGAGTGACTGCCTTCCGCAAACGTATGATTCGCATGTAGTCGCTCCTCCTTCCATGTACCAAAACTCTCCGCGTCCGCATCGAACTCAGCCACAAAGTAAACCTTATAGGGAGTTGGGATTCCACAGAAAGCACCACCCTTCGCATATCCCTCGCAACTATGAGGACCCGTAATCTTAATAGCGGCTACTTGGATAGGGGTAGCGGCTACTCCTCCTCCGATAATCACGGTACCCTGCTTTTCCTTGGAAGAAAACGTATAACGAGCCATACCCGTACGTTCCGTAACGGTTAATTCCGCACGTATAGAATGATCTACGGTCGCTGCGTAATAACCAGCCGTTCCGATCTCCTTGCCGACCGGAGTCTGCATATTCAAGATACTATCCGGAGAAACCCGTAAAGCTCCGGCAACCGGAAGCGTAGGGAAATTTCCCATATGATCGCATCCCGCACCACTCAATTGATTGATAACAAAGCCTAGTTGTTTCGTGAAATAAGTCGGGGTAAACTGTACCATACCGAAGGGATAGGTAGCCCCCGGATACAAATATCCGGAAGCCCACCCATTACCTTGAGTCCCTATCAGGGTATTGGTCTTAGAAACGAGATTTGACGCATTTACCAAACCTCCACACAACAAGAAAACATAGCTAACCACACATATTCGCCTTAAAAGCTGTTTACATTTAAACATGGTAATAGATCCTTTTTATTATTTAGCCTTTTATACTATATACCCTTCAATAGAATAAAACACTTACGGCGTAATAATTAAAAAACAGCTATTAACATAAGTCAACAAAAAGGGAATCATATGATTCCTATTCCGCAAACAGCGATAGGGTGTGTTTTCCACTTTCCAACAAGATCGAACCCGCCGATATTTCTACATTATTCCCATCTAACACACAATTCGATACGTTAAATGGAGCGATAAAGGTCGCCGTACTATTCGCTGGTATCTCCAGATCAAGGGAAAGCGATCGGTTCTCCATTGTCCAAGACACACATGCCGTACCGTAAGGGGTCTCTCTCGCCACCCTCGCCCACGTCACGCCATCCGGCACTTGCGGTTTGATAAAGAAATGTTTATAGCCCGGCCTATCCTCATCCGGCAAGATCCCTCCGATCGCCTGACAGAACCAAGCGCCAATGCCATTGAAACAATTATGAACCTTACTACGTTCTCCCGACCAGTATTCCCAAGTCGTAGAAGCCCCTTGATCGATCATATATAGATATCCCGGTTGCTCTCTCTTTTTCAGCATGGAATAGAGAAAATCAGCCTCTCCATTCTTTATCGCCCAATCGGTCAAGATCGTAACACCCACCAAACCGGAACCGATATGGCCCTTACAATTCTCCAAAGTCTCTCGATATAAACCTTCCTTTACCTCGGGCATATGCTGTTCATCTGTCACGCCGACCAACATCGGATAAATCCGATCGATTTGGGAGCCTGTAGCGTACTGTTTCTTCTCCGGATCATAGAAAGTCTTCTGGATAAGCTCGTTCAATCGTTGGCGACGCTCTTTATACTTAGCGGCATCCTCCGCTTTCCCCAATACCTTTGCGATCTTCTCCATCGTAGTGAGGCAATCGCTTATAAAGCAGTTGCTAACCAGATCTACCGATGACTGCGCCGTATAATCGACACCCGCCGGAGCCAACCAATCCCCTAAATACCATGCCCGATAATCCGTATCCGGCCAACGTTTCAGCAACCCATCGACCGTATACGCATCCACATAACGCAACCAATGTCGCATAACCGGATAATATCGCTCGATCAGACGGCTATCCCCATAATTCAAATAAGTCTGCCACGATCCCGTGATAATAAAGCCACACCAATACGGACCACCTCCCGCCGGGTATGGATTCGGTACGCAATGCGGCATCCCCCCATCCTCACGGATGCAATCCTGCCACATCTGCATCCAGTTCATATACACGGAAGAGCCCTCATACAATGTCTGGAAACTCTTACAAGAGGCATTTCCATCCCCACCGTATCCCATACGCTCATAATGCGGGCAGTCTACGATATAACCACTGAAAGCTAGGTTCTTGAAAGTATATTTGATCATCGCATAGATAGCATTCAAGTCCGGATCCGAGCACTCGAAAGACGAGGCATCCTTATAATCCGTATGAATCAGATAGCCAGTTACCTCCTCGGGAGCTTTCGCCAAACCGGATATCCTTATATATTGAAACGCATGGTGGTTAAATTTATTTCGGAATACCTCTTTGCCTTGTCCGGAACCGATATACCAATCCTCATACTGTCCGTTCTCCTCTTGTGGCTTGAAATCTTCGTTTTCATTTAACCAATCCGTATATTCCATACGGACCCGGTGGCCTTCCGGTAATTTTGGGAAACTCAGCTCAACCCAACCATTTAACGCCTTTCCCATATCTACGAGCCAAATACTGTCCCCTATTTGTTTGATTCCTTTGGGACGGATAATCTCTTGTATTCGATTAGGCTCACACATCTGGGGACTTACCTCTATCCCGGGTACCTCCACCTCCAACACCGGCGTCCAATCCAGTTTGTCAAGCGTAGCCGTTGTTAAATCCGGCAACGCCTTCCGCCCATCCACACATTCACCCCCGAATTGATGGGGATACCAAGTACCGGTACCGGTCTCACCATACATACTTCCCCGGCCTTCCCAAGAGCTATCCGTAACGAGTAGCGTACTTGTAGTGCCATTTCTTTGAATCTCGTCCAATTGCAGTTTAACCAACGGCCCATCATGAACGGCATTAAAAGTAGTTTTTCTGTACCAACCACGGCCCAACCAGACCCATAAATCGTTTGTCCCCTGTTTCGCATACGACGTAAGATCATACGTCACGGACAAGGATCTTTTGTTTAGTTGAGACACCGCAGGCGAAAGAACATCTTCTGATACCTTCTTCCCATTTAAATAGATCTCATGATACCCTAAGGAGTTTACATGAAGGAGTAATGTGGCATCACGGTCTTGAAGCTCGAACTTCTTCCTTAACATCGGATTCTTCTCATCCGGCATCCCTATATATTTCCCTTGCCATTCCGCTTTATCCAAAAGCCCGATCCCAAAGCGATTGATTGGACTCCAATCCGAGGATTCCCCCTTATCGCCCCATACCCGGACTTTCCAATAGGCCAGCACACTAGATCGCAACTCTTTTCCTCGATAAGGGACCATCACGGAAGCGGACGATTCCACCTTACCTGAATTCCATAGATCGGCTTTGCCTTGAGCCAGCAAGGAACTATCCGTGGCTACTTGTATCTCAAAATACGCTTGCCGCATAGTTTGCCCGTCTGTCTCGATTTTCCAGCTAAAATGGGGATGGGTATTGTCGATCGCGACCGGATTCTCCAAGTTCTCACAACGAAGATCTTTTAAGAGGATCCTCCGCCCGGATTCACAGCCCGACATCAGTAACAATAGGGTCACAAAGTAGATAGATATACATTTCATGATAAATAGATTGACATTACGCATGAATATACTTTCTAATGGCTTACGATACTTATATCCCCGATAAATATTAAGATTTATTAAACAAGAAAGGCGAGCCACTCGCAAATGACTCGCCTTCCTATGATTCCTCAAGAATGGCTAGAAGCGGATCTTGTAGGATTGATTTTCGATACGGATGATATAGGAACCTTGCGGGATGGTTATCATCGTCTCACCAATTGGTAAGGTTATCGCCTTATACAATTGACCGCCGAATGTCACTAGATAAGCCGTACTCACATGAGCGGACTGGATATGCAATACCCCGTTCGATCCCCAGACTTTCAAGGCATTGAATTCGAGTTCGGCATTGCCTACGGTGGCGTTTTTCATGATTCCGGTGATAGAGATCGTAATGTCGGACGCGATACCCTTGATCTCGTATTTACCGTCAGAAGCCGGCTCAATCACCTTATCACCTACTTTCACGATAGGGGCAGATTGATCGTAGTCCGCTTCCAGCGTAAGGGAGAAAGAGAAGCTGCCACCCTCTTCCACGGAGTAGGTTCCGGCGGAAGGATTCAACGAGGCACCTTCAACGGATGGAAGAACGACGCTGAATGCCACTACCGGATCCGGTTCGGAAGAGACTGCGGTTACTTTCGATAGGGCGGTCAAAGTCGTAGCGATCTGGTCGCTCACCTTACACGTGATTACGCAACGGTACGTACCCACCTCGGGAGCCTCTACCTTATAAGAATCAGCCAACGGCTCGGCAGCACGTAAGAGAGACAAGGATATCGCTTGAGGTGCTGGGGTATTTGTCGTTGTCTTCTTATCAATCCATGTACCATTCTCTAATCTCTGCCATTGGAAAATCACCGAGGTATAAGATTCGCCGGGGACAGCGGTAGCCATCAAGTCAATGGAGGAGCCTTCTTCCACGGTCTTATCTCCGATCGGAGCGATCGCGAGAGCTCCCGTGCCGCTAACCTCTGAGATCAAGCCGACACTATCCGCGAATATACCCGCATTCTCAACCGTAGTATTGACTAGCTTAGCTTGTTCATCGGCCGACGACAAGATCAGCACGCCCTCATTCTTGATCTCACCTAACCGGTTCGTGCCGGAGAGAGCCAGTTCCGCTTTCGCCTCCGGGGTAACAGTCAGCGTAGGAGCTGTCACGTTCGTCAATTGAATGGTAGCGGTATCTTTAGCGGCAGTCTCATTTGATATCATGATATCCCCTACTATCGCATTCTCTATTACAGAATCCTGTTGATTGATCCTGACAGAGTCTAGCTTTACGGCTTCCGCCACGATCTTCAGATCCGTGAGGACAGATGGCACGGACAAGATACCCTTGGCCTTGTCATACGTATATCCCTTTACGTTTACCTCAACACTATCGGGCAGTTCGTAGCCCTCCAGCGCCAGTAAGGTAAGGTTCAGCGTACCATTTCTTTGGATGGATTTGATGGTATCCGCCAATGAGATGTTCTTCAAGTCGTATGTTATCGTATAAGAATCCTTGATACTGGGATCGTATTCCTCTATGTTCTTGAATTTACCCCAGAAATCATTATTCTTATAGACATCCAAGCAGCCTTCCGGGACCAATATCTTACAAGTCAAGGTATCTACGCTTTTAAGCGTTTCGACATCAATTCCCGGCATTAACGGTGACGAGAGTTTTATTGTCCGTAGATTGACGCAATTCCTTATTGACGAACTCATACCTTTCACTGAGGCAGGCACCGTCAACGAATCCAAGGAACTCCCGAAAGAATACTGTATCTGCGTCACCGCATAATCTATTCCCTTCACGGTAAGGAGAGAAGGGATAATGGCATTACTTCCCCCATTATAACTAGAAAGCGTGGCTTCCGCATTGGCCTTATCTAACCTGTAAATATTGGCGCCATCTTTATATTCCTCAAATCCATCTATTGTTACTTGCAGATCACCAAACAACGCTGGTACTTGAATCTTTTGTTCTTGGTCATTAATTTTCAGAAAGTCCGGTCTACAATACTCTCCTGTCTCTATAGATCTGCAACTTACGCTAAACCGAAGCGGCGTTCCATCTTTGCTTCGAACGGTTACATTTACGTCCTCCCCGTATTTTACTGATTCCGGCCCATCAAAACTTACATTCTTAGATTGATAAGTAATCTTCAAATCATTGGATGGAACTGCTCCCTCATCTGACTCAGAGATATTAGCCTCTTGTACCGGAAGACCTGAATAAGCCTTATAAACCTTACCGGCCCCCTTAGGAACAATAATTTTCAAGTTATCCTTGTCAACAGCATCAAACAAATAACTTGCTATACCAACAGGAATATATCCTTTAAATGTAATGGAAGTCAGGGACTTCGGGAGCACATTATTAAAATACATAAACTCCTTGACCCTATATTTAGAGCCACCAAACGTCACAGAGTCCGGCACAATCAGATTCTTGGTTGTAGTCGGGACATCGTTTATACAGGCTGTTTTGCCATCACGATCAAGACTGTAGGCATATCCTCCTATCACAGCTTTACCATATCCTGTGACATGTATAACTACATTCCCTGTCACATTGGATATCTTGTAGAACTTAGGTTCCATCTTATCTTCCTCCAAATGCCCCTGTGAATTTTCCATAGAGACACTATAGCTCATAGGATTCCCATACGATTCGTATTTAGGTTTTAACCTAAAGGTGAACGTCTCGCCATGTCCAACCTTCGCCGGACCTTCCACAAGCTCCATGTTCTTAAGATCATAGGTGATCTTGTGCATCACTTTCGCGTTCTCTTGCCCACTGGCAATCCACGTTCCACTACATAAGAAAGCCATCACCAACAGTGACAGTCTTAAACTAATTTTTTGTAAATCTAGTTTCATAAGCTAATATTTATAATGAACAATCGTTTTAACATTCGTTCACGGGTATGCTCATAGCTTCCCGTCTATGACCGGTGATAGAGCCTAGGCTATGATCCATGAGAGAGCCTCGTCTATGAGGGGTGAGAGCCTAGGCTTTATCAGCCCTCATAGATGAGGCTCTCTGCCTTATCAGATCTCGTCCGGACTCTCGCTATCGCCTCCGCCTCCGGCACCCACCGTCAAGAGGATGGGGAACTTATAGGTACGCGGGTCTTTCACCAAGCCGTAATTCGCCCCTGCCTGCGTAGTGACGCTCAGCCAGTACTGCCCCTCGGCAAGTTGCGGGATTTGGATGATGATCTCGCTCTTGGTGTTACGTACGATAAGGGAGACTTTCGTTGGCGTGGCGCCCTCCTCATCCTTGGTGAAGTAGACGCCTACAGATGGATCATCCCCCTTGATAAGCAGCGTGCTGCCGAAGATGATAGCCGGGGCGTTCGGAGTGATATGGAGGTTCTTCTCGTTCGTGGTAGAATCCGTGAGGCTCTCGATCATCGGGCCCACGGTAGCTACGTCGGCGTTCACGTAGATGTTTTCTAGCGCCTTTAGGAGGGTGGCGCTGGGGGTGAACATTACGGTGATCTTATTCTCCGTAGAGCGGAAGTCTGATTTCTTTCCGTCGAACGAGCCGTTGATAGTGAGCAGCCATTGCCCGAACTTGTTCACCACGCAACGGCCTTGGGCGAGGGCCTCGATCATCTCGTCGTAGGAGAGGTCGAGGATGTTGGTGATCGTCTCCGGACGATACTCGGTACGTTTCTTCACGATGCGGTTCGAGATGTCTGAGGTCCGCGTGGTTCCGGTGATGCGGATCTTTCCGGTGTAATCACCGGCTTTCTCGGTTAACACGTTGTCGTACAGATCTACGGTCAAGATGGTCTTTTCTTCTGCCATGATGTTTTTTGTCTTTAATGCCCCGTGGTAGTGAGGCGTTACCTTTTAATAATGTTTATCACCCTTATTCGCGAAATAAGGGGAGGAGCCTATCGCACGTCCAACATAAACTAAAAAAACACGCATAACCACTATTTTTAACCGCATATCCACGATATATGCGCAATAAGCATAAATTTGGATTAATTAGAGGATACGATATCTGTATCCCCTTCAATTCCTATTTCTTAATAAATAGATAAAAGTGATTGTTTATCAATAATATTTTTTACATTTGCCAAGCCTTCCGTTGAAAATAGCCTATTATAGGTAATTTTTATGCAGAATAGGCTCCTCCCCTTATTTCGCGAATAAGGGCATCATCCAGCCGCCAAAAGCAAATCCACCTCTTCCGTCACCCTAGCGTTCGCACGATTCAATTCCGACTGTTCCAAAGAGGCCAGATAAAAACGTGTTGTTTTTTCCGAGGTATGCCCCAACGCTTGGCTAATGATCGATAAAGGGACTTGTTTCCGCAAGGCGTTCGTTGCCCATGTATGGCGGAAAACATACGAGGTCAGATGAATGGGACGAGATAGCGCACGACCGATCTTCTTCAACGAGTTATTATACGAACGCAGTATCGCCTTGTATTCCTCATGCCCTACCTCTCTACCCGGAGATAAAATAGGGAAAAGGTACGGGGAAGAAGCGTCCGCATACTTATTAATCAACCGCCGCATCCCCGCTGTTATCCCGACACGGATTAAGGTCCCCGTCTTCTTACGCCGATATACGATCTCCTCGCCATACAGGTTCGCCGTAGTCAAGCGAGCCATATCCGCGAAAGGCATGCCGCAAGATAAATAGGCGAACGTACAATAGTCGATCACGCACGCCAAATCCGGCTCCTCAGACTTCAAGGTCACGATCTCCCGGAGCGACTCGTTTCCCAACGCCCTAGATCCGGCTCTTTCCCGCTTCAAGTTCAAGTACGCGAAAGGCGATACGACGCAAGCCGGCAACAGACCATCCCGACAAGCTTGGTTATAAATCGAGCGAAAGTTGCTGAGGTATGTATTCACGGTATTCACTCGCAAGCCGGCGGATTGCAGATAAGCGACAAAACGGCTTATTAAGCCCGGGGTTATCTCCGGGAAAAGAAGGTTTCTCCTACCCAGAAAGGCGCAGATCCAATTACGGGTCGTCCTATATAAATCGGCAGTGTTATGTTTCCCCGCTAAACGTTTCTCCCGGATGCGTTCGGTGGCATAGGTATAAAATGTGATGCCCGCCTTGCCCAAGCGGTTATTCTTTCTCTTGCTCATATCTCCTTTTTTGATGATTAAACGTATTATTATCTACCATCAAAAATAGCATAAAAACAAAATCAAGCCAAGTCCATCTCGCAAACAGCAAGCTTCCAACCCTTAAAGACCAAGGTGACAAGACGAAGCTCCGTATCCCCCTTAGTAGCGTGAACCTTCGGGTCTGCGGCGTAACGGCGTAACTGGATGGCGGCCTCGGCTCTCAACGCCTCGATTTCCGTTTCGGAAGCGTCCCGACGGGCGTATTTCACCTCCACGATATAGCTAAAGCCTATCTCGGGCTGGTGGATCAAGTCGGGCATCATGTAGAAATCGGCGTACCCCTTGTTGGCCTCATACTCCGGATAAATTATATAGGTACGGGTCAAGCCTAGATAAGCCAGTAGGAAACCTTTCACGTGCGCCTCCCCCTCTATGAACTCGCGGATAGCGCTCTGCCGCTCCAGCTCGGAGGAAAAATACTCGAACACAGGCTTCCAGTCTCCGTCGTAAGCCATGTCCTTTACCAGATCATGAAGCTTGTATAACTCTATTGAGAAGACATCAGCTTCCCGGTAAGCCTCGATCAGATAGGTATATAATTGCTCACGTACCGTCAGGTTGGGAACGCCCAGAAGGGTATCTCCACGCTTGGTACCCTTGATGGAGAGCAACCCGAAATAGTAAAGCAGGCTCTTGAAGTTGTCCGGCTTGGCGATATCCTCGGCAGGAAAAGCATCCTTGATTACTGCGGTGGTCTCGCCGTTGTTCACGATCTCCTGGATGATCGAAGCGTTCGTGCCGAACCGCTTGTCGAGACGGATCAAATGGCGGAGCTTGTTGTAGTCCGTGCGGATGTTGTTGTCGATCATCTTATCCGGGGCCGATCTCAAGGGCAGGTAATTGCTGATGAAATACAGTACCATATCCGAGTTGTACATAGGCTCGTCCAGACTCTTCGTAGAGAAACGGTAGTTATCGTACCACGGCTTCATCAAGTTGATCAGATCGTCCACACTATCCTCAAAACCTGTCTCGCTCTTGTAATAGGCCAGCATCTCCCGTACCTCTCCCTCGCTAAAACCTATGATTCCATTAAAGCGGTAATCTGTCGTCATGTTGGCTCCGATATTGAAACCGCTGGTCACGTCGTCCATCGTCACTGGAGATACCCCAGTGATAAACATGCGCTTGATAGGGCCATCGCCCGTAGCCCCTTCTTTCAGTTTGTTGAAGAAATAACGGAAGAAGCCCGTACCGTGTGTCAATGCCTTGTAATGCTTCTCACCCATATTGGCGAGGATAGCGTTGGTGAAGTTATCATACTCGTCAATGAAGAGATAGATAGAGAGATTCAAGCGTTTAGCCTCACTGATCGTGTAGGTCAACTTCTCGTCAGCATTTGGCAGACTCTCCATTTTCTCCCGGAAGCCCGGATTGAAGAAACGTTCGTAGTAGTAGGCAAACTCCCGGAAACGAGCGGCACAGTGATCATTAAAAGAGCGGATCAACTCGTCAGGATCTGGGTTCACGCCTGCGAAATTGAAATCCAGTACAAGATATTGTCCCTGCTCCGGGGTCGGATGGGAGCCGATATATAAGTCGCCGAAGAGTTCCTCAAAAGAATCCTTACGGTTCACGTCATAATACCATCTGAGGACATTCAAGAATAGCGACTTCCCGAAACGGCGCGGGCGGATAAGGAAAAAGAAACTTGCGTTCCGCTCCACCTCCGCAATATAGCGAGTCTTATCAACATAATAATAATTGGCGGTACGGATTCGCTCGAAATCCGTCAGGCCATATGGAATTTGCTTCGTTGCCATAATATATCTCCTCCTGTTTATTTGTCACTTACGAATAAATCACTTGTTCGTAACTTACTTACGCAAAGATAACATCTACAAAATGATTTCACGAATCTTTGACCGTAGAATCATGCCGTCAAACCAAATCAATCGACAAACTCACCAGAAGGAGGATTCGCACCTTCTCCCACTCCCCACTTCTTATTAGGGCGGTCTCCCATAAACAATTCTAATGTTCCTCCCTTCATGACATCCTCATGAGTAAACCACGTCTTATTATACTCGGCGCCATTCAACTTAGCGGATTGAATGTATTTATTTTCCCACGAAACCCCATGAGCGATCATGGTAAACACTTTCCCGTTCGCCAACTGAATCTCCGATTTATCAAATAAAGGACTACCTATCGTATAAACAGGCACTCCCGGAGAAACCGGATAGAAACCTAAAGCGGAGAATACATAGAAAGCCGACATTCCACCACCATCCTCATCACCACAAACACCCATCAGATCATTCCTGAACCAACTTTCCATAAGCATACGAATCCGTTTTTGCGTCTTCCACGGTTGACCGGCGTAGTTATACAGATAAGGAATATGGAAACTAGGCTCATTTCCCATCACGAATTGCCCGACATTGCCCGTAGCGTCCGGATGAAGAGCGTAATATTGCCATTTTGACATTTTCATATCCTCAACAAATAACTGATCCAATCTCTCAATAAAAGGAGTGTTGCCTCCAAAAAGATCTATTAAATCCTGAATATGATGGCGTACATCCCAATTATAGGTCCAAGCATTATTCTCATCAAAATAAGCCCTAGCCCCGATACCTCCGGAAAAAATATAGTCGAACGGTTCTATAAACTTCCCATCTTTATCCTTCGGATGGAAGAAATGAGTCTCTTTGTTAAAGACATTCCGGTAATTATAAGAACGATCCTGAAAGAATCGATAATCCTCATCTTTTCCCAAATGTTTAGCTAATTGGGCGATACACCAATCGTCATAGGATGCGGCTGTAGTTACGGCTGCCGCTTGTCGCTGTTCAAATGGTCCTACCTCCGTAAACTCTTCTTTTTCTCCCGGATGCAAAGCGGGGAACCAGCCATTCTCATGATAAAAATCATCCAAGGCCGTTTTAGGTCCCCGGTACCAAGGGATCATGGACTCAGTCATCACCGTATGCTTCATACCCTCGAAAGCCTTTTCCACGTCAAACCGCAAGCCTTTATTCAAGGCATCCGCAAAGACACCTGCCGCATGGTTACCGTTCATGCAATGCGCATCCCCAAATACACAAGGGAAAGTAGGTATCCACCCGGATTGCTCATACATCCGGATATAAGACGCCAGTTTTTGTTCTTGAGCCTCCGGATTCAATAACACTTGCAACGGGTGAAGGGCCAGATAGGTATCCCATACCCAATCATCCACCCAAAAATCCACCCCATTATCTTCATGTACCTTTCCGTCATACGCACTAAAATATTTACCATCTTCAGAAATATTGATCATTCTTTCGTGCGCCCGATACAAGGCGGTATAAAATGTGGTCTTTTGATCCTCCGTGCCTCCTTCAATCTTTATTTTGCCTAACACGTCGTTCCATTTATCACGAGCTTGCGAGGCCAATTTCTCCAGATTGAAATCATTGATTTCATTATATAAATTCCGCTTGGCCTGCTCTACTCCAATATAAGAAATTCCATAACGAACATTTACCACATCCTTCGATTCCGGAAATTCAGCAAATACCAAAGAATGAGAGAGGCTATCAACTTGAATGGGCTGGGCATCAAACTCCAAATAAAAATAATGTTTTATCCCGGCGAAATTATCATATCCACACAAAGCTCCATCCTTTATATCGATCTCTCCTTTTCCATTGGCTTTCAACAAAATCAACCGTCGATCCGAATCCTCAAACCGAAAACGATAGATCGCCGATTTAGCAGCAGGCACAAAATCCACCCCTACGGAGAAATCATCCAAATACACCGAATAATTATAAGGCGTAGATTTCTCATGATCATATCGATATTTTAAATTCCCATCGAAATCCTTAACGTCCCCCCTATAAGGCAACAGCAACAATGAATGGCCTTGCCTATGGGAAGGACTATTTAGGGCCAGTCCCTCCATACGATCCGTCGTAAACTCATTATGAGTCGGAATCATTCGCAACATGCTGTTAGGCAGGTGGGTAGTGGGATAGGTAGGCACAAGTAAATGACTGATATTCCCAATCCGGTTATTCACATAATCTACTGGTGTTTTTTCTATTTTACTTATGCAACTACATAATAATAGAAACAAGGTTGTCTGAAATAATAGTTTCTTCATGAGATTGTAATTAATAATAACGATTCTCTAGCATCTGTCTCCCTACAAAGATGAAAATTAAAATTGATGAAGCAAAACTATCGTAAACTATTCAAAGCAAAACTCTCTAGAGAATTACATGCCGTGTTCCCGTATTATAACTAGAAAAGAGGCTACCTTCCTTTTGAAGTGAACCTCTTTTCTATCTAGAATAAAGTTTATCAAAAGGATACGGGTTGAATATGCATAGCGGCACCACCATCTGAAGCGAGCGGTACTGTTATTTTATCCTTTGCGGTAACAGTTAAAGTATCTTTGATAAGATGATTAGGATTGGTATCCGTGTCTCGCGCATCTTTATAAAGAGTTACTTTATAATCTCCTTTACCGAGGAAATCCAAGGCTATTTCCACATTACGGACTTGACTATTGTTGATCGCCCCAACGTACCAATCGTCTCCATGCCTACGTGCGATCGCTACATACTCATTGACAGAGGCATCCGGTACGACCGTTTTGTCCCAAGTAGTCGGTACGGTTTGTAAGAACTCGAATCCCGGCTGGCCTTCGTAAGCTTCCGGAGTATCGCAGATCATTCCCAAATAACTCTCCAATACGACATACATCGCTAGCATATGGCAGCGAGTGCTAGTGACATAAGGGTTGCTTTGTTGTATCTTAAACTTGTCTTTCGGAAGAGCCCGAAACCCACCTAAATGATAATCGGCAGTTCCAGCCAATAAACGGGTAAAAGGCATAGATATATCATGATCCGCGGTCGTGACCATACATCCTTTGAAATTCTCATAATTGAGCGTCCCTTCCCGGGTAAATTCATTCGGATAAGTCCGATGTAATCCAGATGGCTTACTGGAACCATGGAACTGCACGAACAAATGATGTTTAGCCGCCTTTGCCATAAGGCGAAGTATCCTTTAATTGTTTGTTCTTTGGCTGCCCCAAATTCCGAAGGTTAATTATCAAAAATATATGGACAGGCAATATGGTGATGAGATCATTTTGAGATTTCCTGTTAATCTAGAAGTAAAAAAAACAATAAGTACTTCAACGACCTTACACTATAATATATTAATAATCAAAAGAATAAAACATCAATCATATTTTCGGGAAAACATGTACGTGTTTTTTCAAAAACATGTACGAGAATTCAGGAAAACACGTACGTGTTTTGAGAAACAAATAATGAGATCGTAAACGCCTTTGGAAAAATATACAATAACCCAATGGCAAGCCGAACATGGAAAAATTTCCTACCTTCGCGTAAAAACGGTATATTCCATGAACAAATACGTTAGCACGATTCTCTCAATCTTACTTGTATTCGCACTACCTGTCATAGCCAAAGACAAGAAAGGAGAATTAAAGAAATTATTGAGAGAAGCTATAGCCAACAAAAAAGCCCAAGTAGGAATCGCAGTTATTATCAATGGCGAGGATACGATTACACTGAATAATAAGGTACGTTATCCGTGATACATTATCTGGAACAAAACAAATTACCACTCACAACTTCTTTATATATTTCCCAAACAGAAGAAGATATGCACCGTGACCTGCGATTATGCTATCAGAATTGGACTTCTCCGCTGGATGCTGCCAAGCTGCTAGACCTATTTGTATCCCGCCCTCTCTTTACCGAACCTCATCAAACGTTCATCAAACAGACTATGATCGAATGTGAGACCGGAAAAGATCGGCTGGCTCAACCGCTAGAGGCAACCGATGCCATTATCGGGCATAAAACAGGAACGGGCGACCTGAATGCCCGATGGCAACTGATCGGTACGAACGACATAGGTTTCGTTTTCCTACCGGATGAAGAAAGATATACGATTGCGGTATTCGCTAAAGACTCGGAAGAGAGCCCGGAAGCAACTGCGGCAATCATTGCGGATATATCCCGGATCGTATATCAGTATATCCAAAGAGACTAGCATGCAAGGGATTGCCATTTCATATACGTGCCGATCCGCTGTAACCACTCCTTCGAGACATAGCGCAAGCCGGACAACCCATGCTGGCTAAATGCGATCTGTATGACCGTAAATCCAAGGTAGACCAATACACTCGGGAATAACTCCAAAACGAAAACACTAAGCCTTATCACGAAAAGAATTAATTCACGGTAAGATAAGCAATTATAGTCCCAACGGCCAAAATAGCGCCGATCGCGGTCTCATAAGGAATCAGCCTCAACCGCTCACGAATGCTTATATCCGCTACCCCACCAGTAGCGTGGAAGAACGATCCATGCGGCAAATGATCAAGCACGGTAGCACCGGAATTAATCATAGCGGCTCCCCAGACACCACTGATACCGGCGGCGATAATAATATCCGCGAATGACGAAGAGGCAACTGTCGCTCCGGCTGTAGTAGAGGCTGTAGCGGCAGACATCAATACGCCGGAAACCGGAGCCAATAAAAGCTCTCCCATATTCGTATGCGATAACGCATCTAATAAAACATCCTTGATAGAGGAAGCCTTGATCACTCCCGCTATAGTGCCTGTCCCGACCAACAGGATCGAGACATTCGACATCTTCTTGAGTCCATACGAGAGGCTGTCCGTAATCAATGACCATTTCCTCATCGCCAGAATCCCAACGATTCCTCCAACGGGCAAGGCTATCATCGGATCGATCGCCACATGGAATAAAGGGCGAAACGACAGCAGTAGGATCGTCACTACCGGAGCGACCATGCTAGAGGCGAAGGAGGGGAGATCCGCTTGCAGGTTATCTATCTCCTCGTTCGCATAAAATCCATTTTGCCGGGGTAAGAAACGGCCTATGACATATACCGTAAACAACAAGCCAACCAACGCCGGGATCAAGTTCGCATACATGACAGAGTACAAATCCGCATGAAAATTCTCAGCGGCGATAATCGTATTCGGATTTGGAGAAATGATATTGCCACATTTGCCTCCACCGATCATCATCAACAAAAGGCTACCCCGGGGAACCGCCAGTTTCCGGCCGATGCTCAACGCAATCGGAGCCACCGTAATAACAGCAACATCAATAAACACTCCAATAGCCGTCAGCAACATCGTAGCGAAAGCGAGCGCAAAAAACACATGCCGTTCTCCCAATCTATAAATGATCGTATTGGAGATAGAAGCCGCCGCACCTGTTTTCACCAATATCCCCGACAATACTCCCGCCGTCAAGATCCGAATGACGGCCGGAGTTACGTCATTTACTCCACTGATCATTAAAGAGATCGTTTCCGGCAACGACACACCCCCTAATAATCCTCCTACTAATGCCCCTAAAATAAGGCTATAGACTGGCGATACCTTTCTTATAATCAAGAAAATCGACACTAATAATCCGATAAAAGCTCCCCATGCACTCATTATACCCATGTGTTAGTGATTCATATAGTAATGGATTACACGCAATTGTTGTTCCAAGGCACGCCCAATATTCCGGCAGGTGAAATCCTTATCCATCGCCTGCTCCAAGGAAACCGGATAAGGAAGAAGTGGCAAGACCGCCAGAAACCCGGATTTATTAAGCGCCTCTACCTCCTCTACGGAACCACCCATTACGATAACCGGGATACCCTGTCTCATGCCTGCCTGCAATACTCCGCATGGGGTCTTTCCCATGCAAGTCTGTTTATCCAGTTTACCTTCTCCCGTAATAATCAGATCCGCCCCCCGTATACATTCATCAAAACGCAAGGCATCCAGAACCATCTGGATACCGGGTTTAAGTTCAGCCTTTAGGAAAGCGACAAACCCTCCACCTAAACCACCTGCGGCTCCCGCACCCGGAATGTCGTCTATCTCTATTCGTCCCGTTCTTTTTATGACTTCCGCAAAATTTCGCAAGCCCTCATCCAGCAAACGGACCATAGCGTCGTCCGCTCCCTTTTGGCGGGCAAAGACATACGCCGCCCCTTTCTCACCATAAAAAGGGTTATTCACATCGCAGGCTATGGTAAATGAAGTTTCCCGCAATTGCGATAATGCCCTTGAGCAATCTATCTCATAAATCTGATTAAGGATCTGCCCACCCAATCCCAGCTCATTCCCTTTTCTATCAAGAAAACGAAAACCCAAGGCCTGCAACATACCGGTTCCTCCGTCATTCGTTGCGCTTCCTCCTATTCCTATCAAGAAATCCCGGCAACCACGATCCATAGCGTCTTTTATCAACTCTCCGGTTCCATACGTCGTTGTTCTCAAGGGATTACGCTCCGACACAGGCACTAACGTAAGACCACTCGCCGTCGCCATCTCGATAACCGCCGTACGATTATCTCCCAGTATCCCATAAGTGGCCTCGACCGATCTCATCAACGGATCATGTACGACACAAGATACGGCTTCTCCACCCATCGCCGTAATCAAAGTCTCCACGGTACCTTCTCCCCCATCCCCAACCGGGATTTTCACGACCTCGCAATTCGGAAAGACCTTATGGATCGCCAACTCGGCACATTCAGCCACTTCAATAGAAGATACTGAGCCTTTAAATGAATCGGAAGCAACAACGATTTTTTTCATCTACCAACCTTTTTATAACATGAAAAATAAGATGCCCAAATATATAAAAAAGGAGTGTCCTTTTCCGAGGACACTCCCATAAACTTAACTAGGTATTCTTTATTTTGCCCGTGTACATTCGATTACCTCTTGATTAATGTATTTAACCTTCTCCATATCTATCTTTTCCACCTTTCGGTCATAAGTGACCAAGCCGTTTATCTCATGTTCCACATCTGTAGTCTGCGTATAGATGGCCGTGCTTAGTCCGAAATAGTTTATCATCTGCTCTAGCTCGGTAAGCATTAATACATAGGTATCGGTCAAAATTTCTCTATTCAACATCATCTCATAAGCGTCATTGCGTACAGGCCACATATGCCCACGCACAAATAGACCTTTTCCTCCGAATTCGCCAAGGGACGCAGCACGTTTATCATCGGGACGGGGGATCGCCTTAGGCTCGATCTTGCCATAATGATGCATATCCACGAAATCTCCATTTCCGGGATCTCCATAAGCCTTACGATAGCCCGGAGCGTAATTATATCCCGACATACCGTTTACCCAACGATTCGGATCGTACTTTTTCACCCAAGCGGTGATGTCTGTCGCTTCAAAGGCTCCCCAATTCTCATTAAACGGAACCCACATCACGATAGAAGGCGAGCTGACGTGTTGGTCGATCATCACTTTCAATTCGTCACGGAACTGTTTACGAACCGCCACGGAATCCGCATCATCCGGCTCCCAAAGGTTCGGCATATCTTGCCAAACCATTAGGCCAAGCCTGTCACAATGATAATACCAACGTTGAGGCTCTACTTTGATATGCTTGCGTATTACATTAAAACCCGCACGTTTCGCCAGTTCTATATCATACAACAAAGCCTTGTCGGTAGGAGCGGTAAATGCGCCATCGGGCCAATAACCCTGATCCAAAAGACCGATATGGAAAACAAACTCCCCGTTCAATAAAGGCCGAAGCACACCATCTACCTTTCCCATACTAACAGAACGCATACCAAAATAAGAAGATACCTCATCTATTATCTCACCCTTTCGATCTTTCAACTGTAATTTCAAACCATACAAGAAAGGATCATCTGGACTCCATAGACGGGGTTCCCGGATAGGCAAGTAAAAACTCATATTGGAATTTCCTTCGGTTCTTGCCACCTCTGAAGTACCATTATCCGCGATAGCCGTTACCTTTAACTCCTTATCCTCCGTATAAGCAATTACTTCCAACCGATTATTTTTTAAATCGGGAACAAGCTTAATCTGAGAAATATATTGTTTCTCTACCGGTTCAAGCCAAACGGTTTGCCAGATACCGGAGGTAAAAATATAATCTCCACGTGAGCCGTTCTTGCCCGAAGCGGCCCGGCCGTCGTTAGGATCATAAGCACCTACCACAAGGACATTTTCACCGGATTTCAAATAATCAGTAATATTTAAACTAAAAGCATCGTACCCTCCCGTATGGGTACCCACCTTCTTACCGTTGACAAACACGGACGAGATCCGATCTACAGCCCCAAAATTCAACAATACATGCCTGCCCTTCCATGCTTGAGGAACAGAGAAGCTACGCCTATACCACAGGCAAGTATCACCCCCACGAGCTATACCGGATAATTCCGATTCAGGAGGATACGGCACACGTATCTTTTCTACTTTCGCGGGAAAGACTGGAGGGGTGGTTGCCGTAACAGGATCAAGCAGGTCTTTTCCTCCCATATAATCATCGGGTAAGTCAAGGGCATTGCTGCCCCCTTCTCCCCTAAGAACCGTACGTGAGAGTTTCCCCTCATACGGCTCAAGCAACTCAATATTTCTATTTGTTGTTAGA